>Ga0129301_1000690_pt1 | contig 18300 bp, 17 predicted proteins | sample ConPoolayeHmetaG_FD_94489 | JGI IMG/M metagenome (GOLD analysis project Ga0129301, IMG submission 94489) | Hot spring microbial mat communities from California, USA to study Microbial Dark Matter (Phase II) - Cone Pool mat layer H metaG ...
ATATAGCGTGGGGAATAGCGCGAAGCCTTGAGACTGATGAGGTAACCCCTCGCCGCCTCCCTGACCGTAAATTTTGTGACAAGGATGTTATCAGAAACCAACTATGTCGCCGCACCGGGTCCGGCTACCATAGCTAGCTCGGCTTTGCTGGAGCGGAAGACGGGATTCGAACCCGCGACCCTCTCCTTGGCAAGGAGATGCTCTACCGCTGAGCCACTTCCGCATGTTCATGGTGCCGAGGCCCAGAATCGAACTGGGGACACGCGGATTTTCAGTCCGCTGCTCTACCTACTGAGCTACCTCGGCAACACTGCACTATTGTAACTGTTGACAAACAGGGGTGTCAAGGCGCAGTGGAGCAGGTTCCTCTTGCCAAGGGTAAAGACTCTTTGCCGGGGAATGAGACAAGCCCTTGTTTTATTGAGATTGAAAATATCAGTCAGACCTGTATAGAACCCCCAAAGGCTCGCCTTGACATTGCTGATAGCCCAGAGGTAAAGTAACAGCAGGTTTTTATCTGTGAATGACGCTGAGAAGAAAACGTTCGGGTTCAGTTCTAATGTCTTTTTCCTCGGCATCGTCAGTCTGCTGACCGATGTCAGCAGTGAGATGATTTTCACTCTGGTGCCGCTCTTTCTGAGCAATGTGCTTGGCGCAGCGACGACCGTGGTGGGGCTGGTGGGAGGTATATCTGACAGCACTGATGCTCTCTTTCGCATTGCCAGTGGCTGGATAAGCGATAAAATCGGCAAGCGCAAGCTCCTGGCAGCAATGGGCTACGGGATTTCCACTGTGGTGAAGCCATTTATGTATCTGGCTCATGCGTGGGGCGTGGTGCTGGCGGTCAGGTTTGCTGACAGAGTAGGGAAGGGCATCCGCACCTCTCCCAGGGATGCTCTCGTGGCGGCATCTTCACCGGCTGAGGAACGCGGCAAGAACTTTGGTCTTCACCGGGCGATGGACACCTTCGGTGCGATGCTGGGACTCAGCATCGCCGCGTTTGTCATTTACCAGGTGCAGGGCGGTGGACTGAAGCTCAGCCTGGAGACGTATAGATGGCTGGTGGTTATCGGCGTGATACCGGCGTTTATTGCCGTGCTGGTATTGCTCACCATGGTGCGGGAAAAAGGGGCAGAGAAAAGACAGTCAGCAGACTTGCCTTCAGCGAAGGGCGTCTCTACCTTTGATTGCCGGTTCAAAATCTTCCTCTGCATCATGGCGCTTTTCACACTGGGCAAGTCCAGCGATTTCTTCGTCATTTTGCGAGCGCAGAACCTGGAAGTGCCGCTCATTCAGGTAACGCTCATGCTCGTCCTGCTCAATGTGACTTATTCCTTTGTCTCATTGCCGGCAGGCATGCTCTCCGATAAGCTTGGGCGGCGCAAGGTCATTATCCTGGGCTGGCTGGTGTATGCCCTGGTCTATCTCGGTTTTGCTCTGGCGATGAATGCATGGTCAGTGTGGCTTCTCTTCGCTGTTTATGGTGTCTATCAGGGAATCACTGAGGGTGTGGCGCGGGCGTTTGTGGCAGACATTGTCGGCGGGGAGCGGCGGGGTATCGCCTTCGGGCTGTATCATGGCGTGGTGGGACTGCTGGCGCTCCCGGCGAGCATCATCGCTGGGTGGCTGTGGGACGCCTTCATGCCGGCGGCGCCGTTTTTCTTTGGGGCGGGGCTGGCATTCATTTCGGCGGTGGCGCTGGCACTGTTTATCAGGGAGTAGGAGCTTACTCCATTATCACGTTATCAATCAGTCGCGTTTTGCCAATCCTCACCGCCAGTGAGGCAATTGCGCCGGGCTTGACGGCGCCCAGTTCGTCCAATGTGACCGGGTCAGCAATGCTCACATAGTCAATGCTTGCCAGAGGCTCTCTCCGGATAAGCGCTATCATTTCTTTGCGTAGTTTCTCAGCGTCTTTCTCTCCCTTTTTCCATTGAGATTGGGCCTGAAACAGCGCTCTGGATAGGACGACTGCTGCCCTGCGTTCCTGCGGATTGAGATAGACGTTGCGACTGCTCATCGCCAGTCCGTCAGGTTCGCGCACGGTGGGGATGATAACGATTTCCAGATTCATGTCCAGGTCAGCGACCATTTTTTTGACCACAACACACTGCTGGGCGTCCTTCTGCCCGAAGTAGGCTTTTGCTGGCTGGACGATGTTAAACAGCTTGTTTACCACGGTGGCGACGCCGCGGAAGTGACCGGGCCGGCAGGCACCTTCAAGACGGTCAGTGACCTTTTTCACTTCAACCCATGTGTTAAAGCCTTCCGGGTACATCTCCTGCACTGAAGGCATGAACACAATGTCCGTGCGGGCATTCTCCAGCATGGCAAGGTCACGCGGGATATCACGGGGATAGGTGGCAAAGTCTTCATTGGGGAGGAACTGGGTGGGATTGACGAAGATGCTGACAACCACCGTCTTGCTTTCCGCGCGGGCGCGCCTGACCAGTTCAATATGTCCGTCATGGAGAAAGCCCATCGTAGGCACCAGTCCCACCGGCTCAGGGAGGTTTTTTCTTGCTTTTTTCATTTCTGCTACTGTCTCAATGACTTTCATCTCAGCACCTCCTTACCAAAAACAAAAATACCTTCTCCGAAACAGCCAGAGAAGGCGATTGCTTCATCACTCTTAGCCGTCTCGGTCAACCTGATCCAAGCGACTTTTTGTCCAGAACTCTCTATCTGTGCTCCCCGCCTTGCGGTCGAGGGCAACTCACGGTGAAATTTTAGTTGCTGTGGTCCCGTTTGTCAAATACTGAACTTAGCCATGATGAGAGGCGGCGTATTCTTACTCTGGGATGCTGGAGCAGGCAGGAGGAAGTTGAGCTGGCTGGTGAAGTCATGGTAGGGCAGACAAAGCGGTTACTCTGCTAAATCCTCATTGTCTTCGTCCTTTCGTTGCCGTATAATGACAGAAAAAGAAAGGAACACGAAGATAGAAGTCATTCCAGCCGTAGATATCCGGGACGGCAAATGCGTCCGCCTCTATCAGGGCGACTATAGCAAAGAAATCATCTTCTCTGATGACCCTCTGGATGCCGCTTTGAAGTGGCAGTCACTGGGAGCGCCACGCCTTCACATTGTTGACCTGGACGGGGCGGCGAGCGGAGAAATACTGAATCTGGAGATTATTAGAAGCATTGCCAGGGTGGTTATGGTGCCCGTTCAAATGGGTGGTGGCATCCGCAGTATGGGGGTGGTGGAAACGGTGCTCAAAGCCGGTGTGGACCGGGTCATCCTGAGCACGGCGGCGGTGGAGAACCAGGCATTTGTAAAGGAGGTATGCAATCGGTTTGGAGAGTCAGTCATCGTCAGCCTGGATGTGCGCGAGGGGAAAATCGCCGTGCGTGGCTGGCATCAGAGTATGGACCTTGCGCCGATTCCATTTGCCCGGGAGATGGTTCAGCTTGGCGTGAGGCGCTTTGTTTACACGGACATAACCCGCGATGGGACACTGACTGAGCCCAACTTTTCCGCCATCGCTGAGTTGATTGATGCGGTCAGGGTGCCGGTCATCGCCTCCGGGGGCATCTCATCATTAAACCACCTCAAGATGCTCAAAAAGCTGGGGGCGGAGGGGGCGATTGTCGGTCGGGCGCTCTACACCGGCGATATTAACCTGAAGCAGGCGCTGGATGTCATCGGCAAGATGTAGGGGGACATGTGGTTGAAGGTATAAAGTTCAATGATAAGGGGCTGGTGCCGGCAATTGTGCAGGATGCGGACAGCGGTGATGTGCTCATGCTGGGCTATATGAACGCGGAAGCCCTGCGGCGCACTCTCACCAGCGGGGAAGTCTGGTTCTACAGTCGCAGTCGCCAACAGCTCTGGCACAAGGGGGAAACGTCCGGCAACAGGCTCCTGGTGTGTGAAGTGTGGAAAGATTGCGATAATGATACTATTCTGGTGAAAGCCAAGCCGCTTGGTCCGGTATGTCACACCGGAGAGAGGACCTGCTTTTTTCAGGAGCTGACTGCCCCTGATTCTGCTTCCGGCTGAGGCTTTTCTTCTGCCCGGTCAATATCCACTGCCTGCTTCAGAGCCGCGAGCGCCACCTCAAGCTGAGAGTCATCCGGCTGTTTCGTGGTCAATGCCTGGAGCCAAAGCCCCGGCATGATGATGGCTTTCACCAGCAGATTCCGGCTATGTCCGGCGCTGAAGTGGACGACCTCATATCCCATAGCGGCGATGACCGGGATGAGCAGGATGCGTGATAAGACCATGAGCCAGAGAGCCTGCCTGCCGATGAAAGCAAAGACAATGATGGCAATGATGAGCACAGCGAAGAGGAAGCTGGTGCCACAGCGCACATGGGCGGTACCATGGGCGTTCACTGCGCTGACTTCCATGGGCACACCTGATTCAAATGCATTGACCGCTTTATGCTCTGCGCCGTGGTAGGTGAAGACACGTTTGATGTCAGGAATCTGTCCGATAATGACCAGGTAAGCGATGAAAATAGCCAGCCTGATGCCGCCTTCAATGATGTGAAAGATGATTGATGAGCTGATATAGGGGTCAATGAGCCTGGTGATGAAGAGCGGAATGAGAAAAAACAGGACGACGGCGAAGGCGACGGAGGCAGAGATGGTGAGCCAGGCAGTCCTGCCGGAGAACTTTTCCTTTTCTTCCTCCAGCGCCACGTTGGCGGAATACATGAGGCTTCTGATGCCCAGCACCATCGCTTCAATGAGGATGATGACGCCTCTCAGCAAAGGGGCGCGCCGCATCCAGCCGGTATAGATAGGGGAGAGTGGTTTAGTGTCAACGGCGATATCCCCGCCGGGTCGGCGCACTGCGGTGACCACCGCCTTCTTCCCGCGTATCATCACCCCCTCAATGACCGCCTGCCCCCCGTAATAAAACTGTTTTGCCATGGTCCCCTTTCAATAAAAAAGGAGCGGTGTGTCCGCTCCTTGCCGAAGGCGGTCTAGCCTTCTGATTTTGCTCTGTAGCGCTTCTTAAATCGCTCCACGCGTCCGGCGGTGTCAATTACTTTCTGCTCGCCGGTGAAATACGGGTGGCATTTACTGCACAGCTCAATCTTAAGCGTCTTCTTGGTGGAGCCGGTGATAAAGGTGTTCCCGCAGGAGCAGGTGACGACAGCATCATTGAAGTACTTGGGATGAATCTTCTCTTTCATAGCTTATCCTGCGCTGACGCTAATCCTTTTTCTCAGTTTATTGGCGGGCTCAAATTTAACCACGCCGTCAATAAGGGCAAAGAGAGTGTGGTCTTTCCCCATGCCCACGTTATCACCCGGGTAAACTCTGGTGCCGCGCTGGCGTACCAGAATCGTCCCGGCAGTAACAGTTTCTCCGGCGTAGCGCTTGATGCCGAGCCGCTGGGACTGACTGTCCCTGCCGTTGCGGCTGCTTCCCGCGCCTTTCTTATGCGCCATCTTCTTTCACCTCTTTTTTCGTCGTGCGCTTACGGGTGGTGGGCTTCTTCGGTTTCTCTTCCACCTCGGCGATGCCCGGACCGATGATTTTATCAATGTGTAGCCGGGTGAGAATCTGGCGGTGCCCGGTCATCTTGTCATAGTGGCTTTTGGCTTTGAACTTAAGGATGCGGACCTTCTTGTCCTTGAACTCGCCCTGAGAGGTGGCGATGACTTTAGCCCCCTCCACGGTAGGTGTCCCCACGGTTACTTTATCACCATCAGCCAGGACCAGCACCCTGTCCAGTTCAACGGTTTTGCCGTTTTCCGCCTTGAGACGCTCAACGTCAATAACCTGTCCGGGGCTGACTTTATACTGCTTTCCACCGGTCATTACAATCGCGTAAATGGTGAGCCTCCTGATGTGAACTGTTCAAATTGTAGCAATAATCAGGTGAGCGTGTCAAATGGGGGAGCGTATTCGGGATGCTTATCTGCCATAGATGGCGGTCATCTTGCGCAGGCGCTGGGCTATTTCCGGTTTGAGCATGTCTGAGGTGAAACGCCATTCCCAGTTGCCCTCAGTGGTGCCGGGGACATTCATGCGTGCTTCAGTGCCCAGTCCGAGAACATCCTGCAGAGGGATAATCGCCATGCATGGAGTTGACATAAGAGCTAAACGGATAAAGTCCCAGTGGATTTCTCTACCGTCTGTGCCCAGGTAAGCTATGGCGATTTCCCTCTCCTTCTCCATGTCAGCAATGCTCTTTGTGGTGGTCTCATTCTTGTAGTCTTTGAACCAGCCAATAATGGTATTGTTGTCATGGGTGCCAGTATATACCACGCAGTTTCTGGGAAAGTTATAGGGGCGGTAGGGTTCATCGCCAGGAGTGGTGCCGAAGGCAAACTGGAGCACCCTCATGCCAGGCAAGCCAAACTGGTCTCTGAGAGCTTCCACCTGAGGGGTAATCATGCCCAGGTCCTCCACAATGAGCGGCAGGTCGCCCATTTTTTCTTTGACGGTGTTGAAGAAGTGGGCGCCGGGACCGGGGACCCAGCGTCCGTTTACGGCGGTGTCAGCAGTGCCGGGGACCTCCCAGTAGCTTTCAAAGCCGCGGAAATGGTCTATGCGGATGATGTCCACCAGTGTGCGCAGAATCCTCAAACGCTCCAGCCACCAGGCGTAGCCATCCTGTGCCATGACATCCCAGCGGTAGAGCGGGTTTCCCCAGAGCTGTCCGGTCTTGCTGAAGTAGTCCGGCGGTACGCCGGCGACAACGGTGGGCGTGCCGTTTGCATCAAGGTGGAACTTTTCCGGGTGCGACCAGACCTCAGCGCTGTCCAGGGAAACGAAGATAGGTATATCACCGATAAGCTTGATATTGCGCTCATGGCAGTATTTTTTGAGGGCGGCCCATTGTCTGAAGAACTGATACTGCCAGTAATAGCGGCATCTGACGTCAAAGTCCAGCCTCTGACGCCAGGCGGCCAGCGCCTCCGGCTCCCTGGACTTGATGTCAGCTTCCCAGGTATTCCAGAGGGCAAGACCGTGGGCGTCTCTCAAAGCCATGAAAAGGGCGTAGTCTTCCAGCCATGAGGCGTTACGAGCAATAAAGGCATTCATATCATCACGCTGAGCTTGGCTGGCTTTCTTCTCAAAGAGCTCGCTGGACTTCTGCAGAAGAGGTAGCTTGAATTTGGCAACTGCATCATAGTCAACCCTATCACGGGGGAAAGGGGGGGCGTTATCCAGGTCAGCGGGCTCAAGGAAACCCTCCTCAGCCAGCTTTTCCAGGCTGATGAGAAGCGGGTTGCCGGCAAACACGGAGAGAGACTGGTAGGGAGAATTGCCGTAGCCGGTGGGACCCAGGGGGAGCATCTGCCACAGTTTCTGCCCCGCGGAGGCAAGGAAGTCAGCAAAGCGGTACGCCTCATTTCCCAGGTCGCCGATGCCGAACCTGCCTGGCAGGGAGGTGGGGTGCAGTAGAATGCCGCTCGCCCGTGAGAAGCTCAATTTATCCTCCTTGCTGACCTGTATTTTTACTACTGAAATAGTATAACAGAGAAAGATGGTAACGCAATAAAAGGTTAATTGCTTGAAGTATTGACGCACTTTGTATATCTTATATAGATGAGGTGACGGGATGAAAAAGGGCGCTTTCACTTTTGTGCTGCACAGCCATTTGCCATATTGCCGCCGGGCAGGGCGCTGGCCTCACGGAGAAGAGTGGCTTCATGAGGCGCTTTCTGAGACCTATGTCCCCTTGCTCAATGCCCTCTATGACCTGAAAGAGGAAGGGGTGCCATTTAGAATGACGCTGGGCGCCACGCCGGTGCTGGTGGAACAGCTGGCAGATGCCCATGTGATAAAGCATTTCCGCCTTTTCCTGGAAGATAAGATTAACCGCGCCCGGGCTGACATCGGGCGTTTTGAAAAACAGGGGAACGCCCACCTGGCATATTTGGCCCGGTTCTATCTGGACTATTACCAGCACGTTCTGACCAGCTTTGAGCAAAGGTTCCAGGGGAATGTCATCCAAGCATTGAAAAATTTACAGGATGGCGGCTACCTGGAGGTGCTCACCAGCGCCGCTACCCATGGTTACCTGCCGCTGATGGAGCGAGACTCCTCCATTTACGGGCAATTGAAGGTAGGTGTTGAGTCATATAAGCGGCACTTCGGCAGGGCACCGCGCGCTATCTGGTTGCCTGAGTGTGGCTACCGCCCGGCATACTATGTAAAAAAAGGCACTGCAACGTATGTGAAGCCGGGCATTGAGCATTTCCTGGCAGAGGTAGGGTTGAGGCTGTTTTTCAGTGAGACGCATACTGTTGAGGGTGGGGAGCCGGTGGGCAAAGCGACTGGCGCCGTCATCGGTCCTTATGGCAATATTCCGAAGCGCTATGTGATTCCCCTACCGAACTATAAAGAGCCGACGATGAAGACCACCTATCTGCCTTACTGGGTGCAGACTGCAGAGGTGGCGGTGCTGGGCAGGAACAATCGCACCGGCATGCAGGTATGGTCGGCTGACTGGGGTTATCCCGGAGACTTTGATTACCGGGAGTTCCATAAAAAAGACGGCGTATCCGGTCTCCAGTACTGGCGAGTTACCGGAGCTAGGCTTGACCTGGCTTACAAGGACTATTATCACCCGGACTGGGCGGCGCATAAAGTACAGGAACACGCCAAACACTATGGCTGGCTGGTGGAGGAATTGCTTGATGAGTTCTATCAGAAGAACAAGCGCTACGGTATAATTGCCGCCGCTTATGATACCGAGCTTTTCGGGCACTGGTGGTTTGAGGGCGTGACCTGGGTCAAGGAAGTATTGAGGCGGCTTTCACGCAGTGAGACGGTGGAGATGACCACAGCGAGTGATTTCATAGAGGCGCACCCGCCGGAAGATGTCCTGGCGCTTAATGAGGGCTCATGGGGACAGGCGGGCAATCATTTTACCTGGCTCAATGCTGATACTGAATGGATGTGGCCCATTATCACCAGTGCGGCGCAAAAGATGGAGACGCTGGTGTGCCGCTATCCTGAGGCATCAGGGACTCTCAGAGAGGTGCTGAACCAGGCGGCGCGTGAACTGCTACTTCTTGAGTCCAGTGACTGGCCTTTTCTGGTAACCACCGGTCAGGCGCGGGAATATGCGGAAAACAGGTTCGGGGAGCACGCGGAGCGTTTCAATAAGCTGGCTGATATCGCCCTATCAGGCAGGTTGGATAAAGAATCACTGGACCTTGCCCGCGAGCTTTACGAGCTTGATAATATCTTTCCGGATATTGACTACCGGGTCTTCGGCAATCGTGAGCAAAGCGATATCGCTTCCGTCCGTTAGCGTTTGCGGTTCGCCTTGATGATGGGCAGGTAGGTCTTTTCAGTGTACTCTTTCATCATGCGCTTGGCGCAGAACTGCGGTGTGATGGAGCTGATAGCTTCTTTCACCATCTTCATCCATCCTCTGGGTATGCCATTGACATCACGCTCGTAAAAGAGCGGGACGATTTCCTCCTCAAGAAGGCGGTAGATTGATTCTGCATCTTGCGCGTCCTGCTGTTCTGTTGATTCGTATGGACCGTCACCGATTGCCCAGCCGTTTTTACCATTGTAACCTTCCTGCCACCAGCCATCGCGGACGCTGAGGTGGAGCACTCCATTGGCGGAGGCTTTCATGCCGCTGGTGCCGCAGGCTTCCTGAAGCCGGCGCGGCGTATTGAGCCAGACATCAACCCCTTGCACCAGGTAGCGCGCCAGCAACATATCATAGTCTTCCACGAAGGCGATGCGGCCGTGAAATTCCTTGTCTATGGCCAGAGAATAGACGTGGTGCAGGATATGTTTGGAGGCGAAATCAGCCGGGTGGGACTTCCCGGCAAAAACGAACTGGACGGGACGCCAGGTGTCTTTGATAATGCGTTTTAATCTTTCAATGTCATGAAAAATGAGGGCGGGGCGCTTGTATTCTGTAAAACGGCGTGCGAAGCCGATGGTGAGGGTATCACTATCAAGGAGTGCCCCCATAGCGAGCACCTGCTGGGCATTGACAGCACCATCTGCCCACTTTTCCTGGGCATGTTCAAGAATGACATGAATTAGTTTGCGCCTCAATGTCTGCCGGACTTCCCAGAGCTCACTATCAGGGATATCAAGAATGCGTTTCCAGCGCTCCACGTTATCACACCAGGTAAGCACATTGCCTCCGATGTATTTCTGAAACACCTCATAAAGCTCCGGAGCTATCCAGGTGGGCAGGTGAACGCCATTGGTGACAGGTATGATGGGCACTTTTTCTTCTTTCAGGTCAGGCCAGAGCCCCTGCCACATACGGCGGGCAACTTTGCTGTGGAGCTTGCTAACCGCATTGCGGTGCTGTGACATTTTCAGCGCCAGGATGGTCATATTGAAGCTCTGGCTCTCAGCACCGGGCGGCTGTCCCAGCTTGAGAAATGCCTCACGGTCAATCTTAAGACTGTTCCAGAAGTTGCGGAAGTATTTATCCATCAGTTCAACCGGGAAGATATCATGTCCCGCCGGAACAGGAGTGTGGGTGGTGAAGACAGTGGTTGATTGCACTCTCTGGGCGGCTTCATCAAACGGGACGCCATTTGCCATCTGCTCACGGATGCGTTCCAGTGTCATAAAGGCGGTGTGTCCTTCATTGGCGTGCCAGACTGCCGGTTCAATATTCAGAGCTCTCAGGACTCTAACGCCCCCGATGCCCAGAATAATCTCTTGCTGAAGGCGCTGTTCCCGGTCTGCGGTGTAAAGGCGGGCAGAGAGCTGGCGGTCGCCGGGAGAGTTTTCCTCAAGATTGGTGTCCATAAGGTAAAGATTGACTCTTCCCACCTGCACCAGCCATACGCCGATGCCTACCACGCGGTCATTAATATCCACCCGGGCAATGACCCGCTTTCCTTCCGGGGTAACCACCGGGGTAAGGGGTGCCTCCTCAAAATTGAGCTGTGCGTAATTCTCCTGCTGCCAGCCGTCTGCCGATATGTGTTGCACGAAGTATCCCTGCGGGTACATGAAGCCTACTCCCACCAGGGGAAGTCCTAAATCACTCGCTTCCTTCAAGACATCTCCCGCTAGGACACCCAAGCCACCGGCATAAATGGGCAACGAGCTGTGGAGAGCGAATTCAGCGGAAAAATAGGCAATGGTTTTTGACAGCAGGTCAGGATGCTCCTCAGCTACCCAGCCTTTTTTGAGTGACAGGTCATCATAAAACGCTGAAACAGCGGCATCATATTCCGCCAAAAAGGCAGGGTCACTGGCGGCTGACTCCAGCTTCTCCTGGCTGAGGCTCAATAGCTGTTTTACCGGATTATAGCCGCTTAGACGTAATGCCTGATAGTCAAGGGCGCGGAAAACGTTGCGTCCTTCCACATGCCAGCTCCACCACAGGTTGCGCGCCATATCCTGAAGCCGTCTGATGCGCGCCGGTATTCTCTGTTTCATTTTGCTCTCATTCCTCCGTATGTTTCTGCCACAGTTGCTTGACCTTTTCTTTGAGCTCGCTGAAACTGCACTCCGTGTCAATGATGACGTGGGCACGTTTGAAACGCTCTTCCAGCGGCATCTGCGCTCGGATGCGGGCGAGGGCGTCAAGCTCGGATAGCCCGGAGCGGGAGATGAGCCTCCTGAGAATAGTCTCTTCTGATGCTGAGGTGACCCATACTTCATCAACGAGGATTGACCAGCCGGCTTCCAGCAGGAGTGGTGCTTCTATCACCACCACCTTTTCCCCGCGCTGGCGGTATGCCTCTAGTTTTTCCCTGATTGCCTGCAGTATACGCGGGTGCATGATGCGGTTAAGCCGTTCTCTTGCCTGGGGGTCGCTGAAGATGATTTTTCCCAGCTTTTTGCGGTCAATGGTGCCGTCCTCAGCTTTTACCTCTGCGCCGAACGCGGCAATCACTTCCCGCCATGCCTCTGTTTCCGGTTTGAAGACCTCGTGTCCCACCTCATCGGCATTGATGACGGTAGCGCCCAGTTCTGCCAGTAACCTGGCGACGGTGCTTTTACCGCTGGCGATGCCGCCGGTCAAACCGATGATTTTCATGGCAAGCCTGTTTACGTATAACATCAGTCTAGAGGTTTCATTCACGTCAGTCAAGCAGTGCATCCGTGATTAGGCAATCTGCTTTTTCAATGCTATAATGCATCAGAAAAAGTGCCACCAATTCCGGCGGCAGAGTCAGAAAAATGGAGGGGGACGATGAAACGGTCGGAACTGAAAAGAAAAGTGCAGACGGTCTTAGGGCTTATCTCCCCGGAAGCTCTGGGGATAACACTGCCACATGAACACCTCATCTGTGACGGCACCACGTGGTTCCGTGAGCCGGCGGAAGCAACGGAGAGGAAGTGGGTGAGGCACCCCGTGGGTATAGATATTCTCTGGTGGCTGAGATACCATCCTTTCCAGAACTATGATGACCTACAGCTTCTGGACGAAGATGTCATCGTTGATGAGTTGCTGAGGTATAAGGCGTATGGCGGTAACTCGGTGGTGGAGCTGACGGTGAGAGGGATGGTGCCAGACCATCTGGCGGTGGCGCGTATTGCCCGGCTCACCGGATTGAATATCATTATGGGCACCGGCTATTATGTGGAAGCCTCTTATCCTAAAGATGCCGGAGTGAGCCAGAAGAGCGTGGAGGAAATTGCGGAAGAGTTTGTTAAAGATATTTTTGAGGGCTTCCAGAACACCGGCGTCCGCGCCGGTCTGATTGGCGAGCTGGGTTGTTCCTGGCCCTGCACGGAAAATGAAAAGAAGGTTTTGCGCGCCGGCGCTATAGCTCAGCAGAAGACGGGCGCATGCATCAATGTTCATCCCGGTCAGCATGAAGATGCCGCCATGGAGCACGTGAAGCTCCTGGATAAGGCGGGGGCGGACATCAGCCGGGTTATCATGAGCCACATTGACCGCGCCGTCCGTGAGCCGAAGCACCGCATTGAGCTGGCTGAGACCGGCTGTGTGCTGGAATATGACCTCTTCGGGCGGGAGGGATACTACCCGCCGCATTTCCGGGTGGTGGATATACCCAATGACGCCGCCCGCATCAACGAAATTCTGGAGCTGGCGGACAGGGGGTTTGAGAAGCAGATTGTCATCTCCCAGGATGTCTACAATAAGAGCGCATTGTGCCGGTATGGGGGGTGGGGATATGCCCATATCCTGCGGGACGCCGTCCCCGTGATGAAACTGAAAGGTATGCCAGAGAAATTGATTCACACCATCATGGTGGAGAACCCGAAAAGGCTTTTTACCTTCCTCTAAGCGCTAGCGCAAATCATGAAAAAGTGACCCCTCCATGCAGAGGGGTCACTGGTTTTCTGTGTGGGGAAATGGGGCTATTTGACCAGGTCCGCCAGGCCGAGTTCCGCAAGTTTCTTGGCACTGGGTTTGGTGGTTTTCAGGCTCCAGTCCATCGCCTTGAGGTAGTCTTTTATCATGAGTTCATCATCAATGGTGACACCGGCGAGCGGACCTTTCTTAAGCGGGGGGCGTCCCACAATGCGTTCATTGAATTCATGGGTGAGAGGATTGATGCCTTCACGGATATTGAACAGGTGCCTCATATTGGCAATGCGTTCACCAATTTCAAGGCATCTGTCAAAATCGTATTTTTCACCAGTGACTGCAGTTAGGAAGTCAGGAATGAACTGAGTGGGGTATGCCAGGTAGGCGAAGAGACAGATACCGGCGGAATTGACAATGTGCATCATGTTCATCGCTTTCTTCTGGAGCTCGCCGGTATTGGTGAAATCATACTTTTCTTTGCGGTCGTCCGTGAGCCAGTCCACACCCATAATCCAGGAGCGTCCGCCCTGAGTGTGACGGGCAGGTGTGGCGTCCATGCGGTAGGTCACGGCAAGTGCCGGGAAGAAGCGCGGGTCATGAGCGGGGACTTCCTCTCCCTGCACGTGGACGGCATACTGCTCAGCGCCTTTGCCCAGCTTCTTTGCCGCCCGCCAGACGCCGTCTACCAGTAGTGCGCCTATGCCTTCACGCTTTGCCATCTTCTTTGCAAGGGCAACGATGGCGTCACCATCGCCCCAGTTCAGTTCAATGCCGCCGGTATCCTTTTTGGTAAGGATGCCGTTCTGGTAGCACTCAATAGCAAAGGCGGCGGCAGAGCCGGCGGAAATGGTGTCAATACCATAGGCATTGCAGATATCATTGAAGTGGATGATGGATTCAAGGTCATCATTGAGGCAGAGCGTGCCGGACATGCACAGCGTCTCGTATTCCGGCTTGTGACAGACCCTGGCGCGTCCTTCTTTGGGCTTCATGTGCCCGCCGCAGGCGATGGGGCACTGCCAGCAGCCATATTTCCTCTGCTGTTCGGCGATGACTGCTTCATCACTGATGAGCCTGGCATTGGGGAAGTCAGTCACACCGGCGCCCATCCAGTTCTTGACCGGAGAGTCACCGCTCATGGCGCTTGATTCGGTGATGCCGGCGGTGCCATACTTGCTGGTCCGCTTGCCCCATTCGGTGATTTTTGCCATGTACTCACGGCGTAGTTGCTTGGCTTTCGCCTCATCAGCCATGGGTACTTTCATATTGCCGTTGGCGACAATCGCCTTTAGTTTCTTTGCCCCCATCACGGCGCCCATGCCCTGCCTGCCGGCGGCGCGTCCCATCTCGTTGATAATGCAGGCGAGGAGCGATTGCTGTTCTCCTGATGGACCGATGCTGGCGACGCTGGCATCTTTGCCGTGCGTGGCTTTCAATGCTTCCTCAGTGTCAAGGCAGTCCTTGCCCCAGAGCTTGCTGGCGTCTATGAGCTCAGCTTTTCCATTTTCAATATAGAGGTAGGCGGGTTTTTTGGCGGCGCCGGTGAAGAACACACCATCAAAGCCGGCAAATTTCAGATAAGGACCAAAGTCACCGCCGCAGTTGGTGTCTCCCCAGGTCAGGGTTAGGGGGGACTTGCCGACGACGACAAAGCGCCCGCTGGACATGGTGGGCGTGCCGGTGAGCGGACCGGTGAGGAAGCCGAACAAAGCTTCCGGCGCCAGCGCGTCCGTTTTCCCTTTCATGCGCTCATAGATGATTCGTGCGCCCAGCCCATACCCGCCCATGAAGTCACGGCGGAGCTGGTTGCTGAGCTCCTCTTCCTTAATAGTGCCCTTGCTGAGGTCAACGAAGAGCAGTCTGCCCATGTACCCCTGTAGCATCTTCTTCTCCTTTCCGGTCTAATGGTGTCTATTTTACACTGTCACTCACCCGTTGAAAAGGGGTCTGAGGTAGGCGAGCGATTTGCGGGCAATTGTCTCAGCATCACCCTCCGGCGCAATGACGATTGAGGCTGACCCGTGAAAACCTTCTTCAATCAGCACGCGGGCGATGTTTTTCCAGTCCAGCACCTCTTTTTCAGGAAGTATGCCGGGGGGCCAGCGGCTGGGTTCATAAAGATGGATATGCTGTGCTTTCCCTTCAGTGGCTCTGATGCCTTCTTCTATTGATTTCTCCGCCGCCCAGAGCTGGTGCGTATCCAGCATAATGCTGAAGTGGGGGCTATTGATTTTTTTCACCATCGCCATGGCTTCTTTATTGGTGTTGAAGAGACGGGTGTATTTTAATTCAGCGCACTCAAGCATGATGATGGCACCAGTTTTTTCTGCGTGTTCAGTAAGCTCACGCAGGATTTCCTCAGCCACTTTAGTGAGCTCACGCTTGGGCAAGCCGGGAATGCCCACGCCGCGGGCACCGCCCAGCCCTACCCGCGCTTTAAAATAGCCGGCGAATTCCAGAATGCGCTTGAAGCCCTCAATGGCTCTGCGCTGAATGGACTTATCTTCATGGAGCAGTGCCAGACCATGAGCCCAGATGCGGCCGCTATTGACCACGGGCATGAGCGCGCCGGCGTTTTCAAGCGCTTTCTTGAAGTTCACCGGGTCCGGAACGCGGTCCGGGTTGGGCATAAACTCAATGCCGTCAAAGCCCCAGGCAACTGCCGTACGGGCAATCTCAGCAGGTGTCCCGGTGAGCACCTTCACCACGAAGTTATAGTTGAGTATATCTGGTTCCGCGGCAAATTGACAAAACTTGACGTCTGGCATTATATAACCTCTCTTATCTGAGCTTATGGGATGGTCATTCCGCCGTCAATAATCAGCGTCTGACCGACCATATAGTCTGAGGCATCAGAAGCGAGGAAGACAGCGGCGCCCACGTAATCCTCAGGGGATGCGGGTCTTCCCGCCGGTACGCCGCTCATGATTTTGTTGAAATCATCAGGATTGTTTTTGAAGAACTCCCGGTTGATTTCCGTGATGGTTACTCCCGGACCGATGGCGTTCACATTAATGCCGTATTTTATCCACTCCATTCCCAGCACCCGCGTCATGTGGGAGACGCCGGCTTTGGTGATGGCGTAGATGGAGCGTTTTGTCTGCCCCATCTGGGAAAGAACAGAGGAGATATTGATGATTTTCCCCTTCTTCTGCTTCATCATTTCCAGGGCGGCAAACTTGCTGCAGAAATAGGTGCCCTTCAGATTGGTGTCCACGATGGTGTTCCAGTCTTCTTCCGTGAACTCTTCCGCCGGTTTTCTTATCATCACCGCGGCGTTATTGACCATGATATCCAGCCTGCCGCAGTCCTTGACCACTTTTGCAATGAGTGCGGCGATTGAGGACACTTTGCTGATGTCAACGGGTATGGCGATGGCTTTTAAGCCTTCTTTCTTCAGAGCGTCCACTGCCTTATTGCCTTCCGCCTCATGCCGGTTGGAGATGACCACCTGGGCACCTGAAAGAGCCAGCCCCCTGGCAATGGCAAAGCCGATGCCGCGGTTGCCGCCGGTAACAATTGCCACTTTGCCGGATAAATCAAACATACTCATGATAACCTCCTTATGAGCGCTCAATCTTGAGCCCCAGCAGACGGGCAGGATTTGTTTTCACCATCAGGGTTACCTCATCCTCAGTGAGACCGTTGCGTAGCATGGCGCTGATAAACATCCGCAGACCTTCCGTGAGTGTTGGGTGGGCAGACCCGCCGGCATCTGTGCACATGATGCAGTTTTTAGCGCCTTCCCGCTTGATAGAAGCCACCACTTCTTCAGGCTTGGTCTTGCCACCGGTGGGGGAGACCTGCCACGCCGAGTGTTCAATAAACACGCCCTCTTTAGCCAGCGTTTTCCGCTCATCGGGCGTGAGGATTGACTCGGAAAGGAAGTCAGACATGGCATGGGTGACCAAGATTTTAGTGAGGTTCATTTGTCTGGCTCTGTCCACCAGAGCCATGATTTCCGGGGCAGAGATGTGGCCGGTGGCGAGCACCATATCATATTCCCTGACTACTTTCAGGACCTCGTCCACTTCCGGGATGAGCTTCCCGCGCTTGTTGATGATGGAGATACCTTCTCCCTTCATCTCCAGACCGAGCACCTTACGCACCATATTGATTGAGTTTCTGGCGCAGAACACCGGCATCCAGACGATTTTGCCACCCAGTTTGGCTTCAGTTTCCACGGCATGGTGGTTAATGCCGCCGGCATCATATTCCAGACAGATGCCGCCGAATACGGCTACCTCCGGCACCATCTGTCCGACGAGTGTGGCGAGATTGGCGGTGGGGTAGCTATGGTTTTTCAGGACGACGGCGCGCAAGCCGGCTTCCCGCGCCAGCAACACCGTTTCCAGAGCGTTGAAACGACGTGGCATGATATCCGGTGCGAAATGGACGTGGCACTCAATGGCGCCCCTCAGCATCCTGCCGATGGTTGAAGTATCAGGCGAGGGCTGGAAGCAGAAGTGGTACTCAGGGCGGTATTCATGCTCATGCTCATCCATGGTTACGTTCTCCTTGCGCTGACTAACTGGTTTCTTTCAGGAATTTTTTCAGCTTAGCCTGAAATATCGGCGTGTCCCAGACCTCTTTATTGACCAGACCTTTCGGCTTCTCACCCCGCATAATCTGTTTAATCTGTTCCATGATTTCATCCCACATGTTCATCCTGCCCTGGTCGGTATGGGCAAGGGCATGGGGCGCTACGATGACGTTTTCCAGTTTGAGGAGGGGGTTATCAGGGGGGGTGGGCTCCTGTTCAAAGACGTCAATGCCGGCGCCCTGAATCCAGCCTTCAGTGAGGGCTTTATAGAGTGCCTTTTCATCAATAATGGGACCGCGGGCGGTATTGATGATGAAGGCTGTTTTTTTCATTTTTCTCAGTTCTTTTTCGCCGATGAGGTGGAAGGTTTTGTCATTGAGGGGGCAGGAGATATTGAGGAAGTCTGACTCTTTGAGGACGGTGTCCATGTCCACGAGCCTGACATTGACGTCATTGACCTTGTCCTGGGTGATAAAGGGGTCATAGGCGATGTGCTTCATGCCGAAGGGCATGGCGAGCTTGAAGGCTTCATGCCCGATATTGCCCACGCCGATGGAGCC
>Ga0129301_1000692_pt1 | contig 18260 bp, 12 predicted proteins | sample ConPoolayeHmetaG_FD_94489 | JGI IMG/M metagenome (GOLD analysis project Ga0129301, IMG submission 94489) | Hot spring microbial mat communities from California, USA to study Microbial Dark Matter (Phase II) - Cone Pool mat layer H metaG ...
GGATGGCACGCCTCATGCGCGCTATCGCCTGGGCGCGGTCGGCGCCGAAAGCGATGAGCTTGGCGATCAGCGGATCGTAGTGGATGGGCACCTCCCATCCCCGATACACGCCCGAATCCACGCGCACGCCGGGCCCCATCGGCTCCACGAGTTCGCGGATGACGCCGGGCGACGGATGGAAATTCCTTTCCGGATCCTCCGCGTAGATGCGGCACTCCAGAGCCCATCCGCGCCAGTGCACATCTTCCTGCTTCACGGAAAGCGGTTCGCCGGCGGCGATGCGGAACTGCTCGCGCACGATGTCGATGCCGGTGACGGCTTCCGTCACGGGATGCTCGACCTGGAGGCGGGTGTTCATCTCCAGGAAATAGAAGTTGCGCTCGTCATCCACCAGAAACTCGACGGTGCCGGCATTTTCGTAGTTCGCCGCGCGCACCACGCGCACAGCCGCCTCGCCCATCCGGCGACGCAGATCCGCATCGACCAGCGGGCTGGGGCATTCCTCGATCACCTTCTGATGCCTCCTCTGGATGGAGCATTCGCGTTCGCCGAGGTGCACGGCGTTTCCGAACCTGTCGGCCAGGACCTGGATCTCGATATGGCGCGGCCTGGAGATGTACTTCTCCAGGTAGAGCGAAGGATCGCCGAACGCGTTCCGCGCCTCCGATCCGGCGGTTTCAAAGTGCGAGCGCATCTGCGCTTCGCTCTCCACCAGACGCATCCCCTTGCCCCCGCCCCCGCCGGCGGCCTTGATCATCACCGGGTAGCCGATGCGCCGCGCTTCCTCCAGCGCTTCGTCGACGGAGGTCAGTGCGCGGTAGGTCCCCGGCACCACGGGAACATCGGCCTTGCGCAGCAACGAACGGGCCTCCGTCTTGCTTCCCATCAGTTTCATCGACCGGGCGCCGGGCCCGACGAAAACCAGCCCGTGCTCCGCGCAACTTGCAGCAAAGGCTGGGTTTTCCGAGAGGAAACCGTAGCCGGGGTGCACCGCCTCGGCGCCGCAGCGCAGGGCGGCGGCAATGATCTTGTCGCCTGCGAGGTAGCTCTCGTTCGAAGGGGCCGGGCCCAGCAGATAGGCCTCGTCGGCGAGGCGCACATGCAGGGAGGCCCGATCCGCCTGGGAATAGACGGCGACCGGGGAGATGCCGAGCTCGCGGCACGCCCGGATGATGCGCACCGCGATCTCGCCGCGATTGGCAATCAGGACCTTGCGGAACATGCCGTATCTTCGACCTCGTCGCTCACAAGGGAATGTTTCCGTGTTTGCGCGGCGGGTTGGTGTCCCTCTTGTTTTCCAGCATACGCAGGCCCAGCACGAGCTTGCGGCGCGTGATGCGCGGCTCGATGACCTCGTCGATGTAACCGCGCTGGGCGGCGATGAAGGGCGAGGCGAACTTGGCCCGGAATTCCTCCACCTTCTGGCGGCGGAATTCCTCGGGCTGCGCCGCTTTCTTCAGCTCGTTGCGATAAAGGATATTGACCGCGCCTTCCGGCCCCATCACCGCGATTTCGGCCGTGGGGTAGGCGAAGTTTATATCGGTGCGGATGTGCTTGGACGCCATGACGCAGTAAGCACCGCCGTAAGCCTTGCGCGTGATGACCGTCAGCTTGGGCACGGTGGCTTCGGCGAAGGCGTAAAGCAGCTTGGCACCGTGCTTGATGATGCCGCCGAACTCCTGGGCGGTCCCGGGGAGGAACCCGGGAACGTCCTCGAAGGTCACCAGCGGTATGTTGAAGGCATCGCAGAAGCGCACGAAGCGCGCGCCCTTGATCGAGGCTGCGATGTCCAGCGTGCCGGCGAGATAATCGGGCTGGTTGGCGACGATGCCCACGGGGCGCCCGTCGAGGCGGGCGAAGCCCACGACGATGTTGCGCGCGAAGTGCCGGTGAACCTCGAGGAAGTAATTGTCGTCGACCACCGACCGGATGATTTCGCGCATGTCGTAGGGCTGGTTCGGATCGACGGGCACGATGGTGTTCAGCCTCTCGTCCTCGCGATCCCACGGATCAGTGCACTCCCGCACCGGCGGGTCTTCCATGTTGTTGCCGGGCAGGAAACTGAGCAGCTCCCGGATGGTCGCCAGGCATTCCTGGTCATTGGCCGCGGCAAAATGGGCGACGCCGCTCGTGGTGTTGTGCGTGACCGCCCCCCCGAGCTGATCCATGGTCACTTCCTCGTGGGTCACCGTCTTGATGACGTCCGGGCCGGTCACGAACATGTAGCTGGTATTCTGGACCATCAGGATGAAATCGGTGATGGCCGGGGAATAGACGGCACCCCCGGCGCAGGGTCCCATGATCGCCGATATCTGCGGGACGACGCCGCTCGCCAGAGTGTTGCGCAGGAAGATCTCGGCGTATCCGGCGAGACTCACCACGCCCTCCTGGATGCGCGCGCCCCCGGAATCGTTCAACCCGATGATCGGGGCCCCCGTCTTCATGGCCAGATCCATGATCTTGCAGATCTTTTCGGCATACGCCTCGCTCAGGCTGCCGCCGAAGACCGTGAAATCCTGGGCAAAGACATAGACCGGCCGGCCGTCGATGCGCCCGTATCCCGTAACCACGCCGTCGCCGGGGATCCGCTGGCTCTGCATGCCGAAATCGGTGCACCGGTGCTCGACGAACTTGTCGAGCTCCTCGAACGTCCCTTCGTCGAGCAGGAAGTGGATGCGTTCGCGAGCCGTCATCTTGCCCGCTTCGTGCTGCCGCCGGCGGCGCTCGGGCCCGCCGCCGTCTTCCGCGCGACGTTGATAATCCTCGAGCTTTTTCAGCTTTTCCTGTATATCCATACTTGTCGCCTGCTCGCAGCGCTACTCTTTATCACAAAGGTCAAGAGCCGCCAACGGCAAACAGCGGAGCTCCGGTGATGATGGCTCCACGCCTGCCGGTGTGCGAATCGCAGAAACGCATGCGGCCTCACGGCACCTCGAGAACGATCGAGGCGGCCGGGCCCTCGTTGCCGTGCCCGTCCACGGCGCAGACGCTGTACTCGTATGCGGCGCCCGGGCGGGCGTTTGCATCGCGGAAGCTGAGTACGCGGATGAGTCCCGCTGCCAGAAGCTCCCTCGTTTCAGATCGTACCTCCCGCCGGTAGACGCGATAGCCGGCGACATCGCCATCCGGGGATGCGGTCCAGAGCAGAATCACCACGCCCTTTTCGACGACGCCGTCGAGGTTCTGCGGCGGGCCGGGGGCGAACGTGTCCTCGGCGACGACCTTCAAAGCGGGCGAGGGGAGCGTCTCGGCGTATGGATCCCGCACGCTTGCGATCAGGCTCACTGCGTAATAATAGGTCCTGTCGAACTGGAAGCTCCGGTCCTCGAATTCGGTCGTTGTTACGAGATCGGCGCTGAGCGGGGACCGGCCGACGTCCTTCGGATTCTCGCTGCGATAGACGCGATAACCCGCCGCCGGCGCGCGCCCGCTTTCTTCCATCCGGGGCGGATCCCAGGCCAGCCGTATGCAATCCGGCGCGAGGGTGTAACGGAGGCCGGCGGGCGGAGACGGCAGCCTCACGGGTGCCAGGTAGACCTGATTGCTCAACCCGGCGGTCTGGTTCTTCCGATTGATGAAGCGCACGGCATAACGATAGGCGCGCTCGAAGATCCGCTCGGCAGGCTCGTCCGCGAGGTCGTCATGAAACACGAGCGTGCTGTCTTCCCGGATGCGGGCGGTGTCACCGGCCGGCAGCCGGATTATTGCCACGGCCCGGCTGAGAAAGACGTCCTCGGGAAGCGGCGCAGGGTCGCGGCCGCGTTCTTCGGCCGCCCGCAGCACCTCGACGAACCCCGAATTCTCGACGGGAGAGCCGTCCGTGTTGAGATCGGGAAGCGAGACCCGGAGCACGATGCCCCCTCCGAGCTGCATGCCGGCGAGGTCGCGTGCCGGGCGCGGCACGCGGATCACCGGCGGCAGAGGCTCGCCGGTTTTGGCGCACCCGGCGCAAAGCGCCGAGAGCAGGGGAAGCAAACCGAGGAAGAGCCTCCGCAGCATGGCAGGGTCACAGGATGTAGCGGCTGGCATCCCGATCCTTGAGAATGCCGCCCAGCTTCTGATGGACGTAGGGCGCATCCACCCGCACGACCTTGCGCCCCAGCGTGCTCCCTCGGAAGGAGATGTCCTCGAGAAGCGCCTCCATTATGGTGTGAAGGCGCCGGGCCCCGATGTTCTCGGTGCTGTCGTTCACCAGGCAGGCGATCCGGGCGATTTCCCGGATGGCGTCTTCCGTGAACCGCAGCCGGACGCCCTCGGTCGCCATGAGCGCGACGTACTGCTTGATGAGGGCGTTCTTCGGCTCCTTGAGGATGCGCACAAAATCCTCCTCTGTGAGCGCCTTCAGCTCCACCCGGATGGGGAACCGGCCCTGCAGTTCGGGGATGAGATCCGAGGGCTTGGAAACATGAAAGGCGCCGGCGGCGATGAAGAGAATGTGGTCGGTGCGCACCATGCCGTAGCGCGTCGTAACGGTCGTGCCCTCGATGATGGGCAGGATGTCGCGCTGGACGCCCTCGCGGCTGACGTCGGGACCGTGGCCGCTTTCGCGCCCGGCGACCTTGTCGATTTCATCCAGGAAGACGATGCCGCTCTGCTCGACCCGGTCGAGCGCGATGCGCGCCACCTGGTCCATGTCGACGAGCTTCTGCTCCTCCTCCTGGACGAGGTAATCCATGGCATCCACCACCGGCATGCGACGCTTCCTGGGCCGGGCTTCCATCAGGCTGGAAAAGAACTCGCGCACATTGAACTGGACTTCCTCGACGCTGCCCCCTTCGAAGACCTGGAAGGAAAAGGGTCCGAGCGGATTCTCCCTCACCTCCAGCTCGACGGTGCGATCGTCGAGCCGGCCGGAGCGCAACTGCCGGCGCAATCGCTCCCGCATGCGGTTCACGCGCTCGAGCTGCGCGCCCGCATCCTCTCCCCTGCGCTGCGCCTCGGCGGGCTGCATCGAGGAGAGCAACAGGTCGAGCAGCCGTTCTTCCGCGTTCTGCTCCGCCTTGTCCTCGATCTCCATGATCTTTTCCATGCGCACCATGTCGACGGCGACTTCCACCAGATCGCGGATGATCGACTCGACATCCCGTCCGACGTAGCCCACCTCGGTGAAGCGCGTGGCTTCGACCTTGAGGAACGGCGAGTTGGCCAGGCGCGCCAGGCGGCGGGCGATCTCGGTCTTGCCGATGCCGGTGGGGCCGATCATGATGATGTTCTTGGGCGCCACCTCCTCGGCCATTTCCGGGTCGAGCCGCTGGCGGCGGATCCGGTTGCGCAGGGCGATGGCCACGGCGCGCTTGGCTTCCTCCTGCCCGATGACATACTTGTCGAGCTCGGCGACGATCTCCCGGGGAGTCATCTCATCCAGGCCGCGCCGGGCGGCGCCGCGGTGCTTCATCGCCGGCGACATGGCGTTCCACTCGATGCGGGAAAGAGGTTCATTTCAGATGGCGGGGCGGTTCCGGTCATCGACGCTCATGTTTCGGCAGGGTTATCTCTTCCACGACGATCTCGCCGTTGGTGAAGATGCAGATCTCACTGGCGATCTTGACCGCCTCCAGGGCGATTTCGCGCGCGCCGAGCCTGGTGTGGCGCAGCATGGCCCGGGCCGCGGCGAGCGCATAGCCGCCTCCGGAACCGACCGCGAGCAGCCCGTCGTCCGGCTCGATGACGTCGCCGCTGCCCGACAACAGATAGGTCGCTTCGCCGTCGGTGGCCAGCAGGTATGCCTCGAGGTGGCGCAGGGCGCGATCGGTGCGCCATTCCTGCGCGAGCTCCACCGCCGCCCGGCTCAGGTTGCCGTGGAACTGCTCGAGCTTGGCCTCCAGCCGGGAGAACAGGGCGAAGGAGTCGGCCGTCGCTCCCGCGAAGCCGACGAGGACGCGGTCGTTGTACAGCCGCCGGATCTTGCGCGCGCTCTGCTTGATGATCTCCTCGCCGAGCGTCACCTGCCCGTCGCCCGCGATCGCGGTGCCGTTCCCCTTCTTGACGAGAAGGATCGTCGTGCCGCGCAGTATCTTGCTTTGCGAGGAACTCATGATGGCGCAGTATAGACACGCCGCCGAAGCAGTGTCAAGGAACCCGGCCGGCCGCGCTGGCGGCTGCAGCCCTGCCGTGCTTTAATGACAGCGCCTTTCCCGGAGGGCGGAAGCATGACCGAGCGACTTTACTACGCAGACTCCTACATTAAGGAATTCCACGCCACGCTGCTCGAAACGCGCCGTGAAGGCGACCGCCTCCTGGCGCTGCTCGATCGCACCGCCTTCTACCCCACCTCCGGCGGGCAGCCCTGCGACACCGGCACCCTCGGGGGCGTCCGGGTGACGGCGGTCGAGGAAGACGCCTCGGGCGCCGTCCTGCACCACCTGGAATCGGATGTCCCGGCCGGGCCGGTCGAAGGAAGGATCGACTGGGAGCGGCGTTTCGACCACATGCAGCAACACACGGGCCAGCATATCCTTTCCCAGGCCTTTCTCCGGCTGGCCCGCGCCCAGACCATCTCCTTCCACCTGGGCCGCGACCTCTCGACCATCGATCTCGAACTGCAGGCCGCGTCCCCGGCGCTGATCCGGGAAGTCGAAGAGCTCGCCGCTCGGCTCGTGTTCGAGAACCGCCCGGTGCGCATCCTGTCGGTCGATCGGCAGGACCTGCCGGCGCTGGGGGTTCGCAAGGATAGCGAGCGGCAGGGGCTCATCCGGGTGATCGAGATCGAGGACTTCGACCGCTCGCCCTGCGGCGGCACGCACGTGAGCCGCACGGGAGAGATCGGCATGATCGCCGTACTCGGGTGCGAGCGCTACAAGGGCGGAGTCCGGGTCGAGTTCGTATGCGGCGGCAGGGCGCTGAGAGTATTCCGCAACGAACACGACATCCTGCAGCAGGCCGCCAGGCTCCACACCTCGCATCCCCATGATTTGCCGCAGCTTACGGAGAAGCTCCTGGCCGAAAAGGCCGCCCTCGCCAGGCAGAACTCCTGCCTTCAGGAAAGGATTCTGGAAATGGAGGCAGAAGAGTTGTGCCGCGCTGCCGATAAGATCGGTGAGATCACGCTGATCCGCAGGATCTTCACAGGCCGCAAGGTCGAGGAATTGAAGGTCCTGGCCCGGAAGTTGATCGCCCGGCGGGGGGTTGTGGCGATCCTCGCGCTCGGCGGCCCGCCGCCGCAGGTGGTGATCGCGCGCAGCGAGGGCGTCCCCGGCAGCTGCCACCTGGCCGTACAGGAAGCCGTCGCCCGTCTGGGCGGCAAGGGAGGCGGCAGGCCGGAACTTGCCCAGGCCGGGGGAATGGATGCCGATGCGCTCGAAGCCTGGATGGGGGTCGCAGAAGCCCATTTCGCGCCGGCGCGATGAAGCGCGCGCCGGGCCGTCGCTCCAGGCTTCGGAGATGCGGCGCGATCCGGCTGCGGAGATCCGGACAAGCCTTCTATGAGCTCGCGCACCATTAGAAATTGCATCACGGGCGATACCCTGCTCGCCGAGGTCCCCCTTACGCTTTCGGGCGCCGCTGCCCTCGCCTCCTCGCTTTACGGGTCGTTGCAGCTCGCCGACATCCTGCGCGGCTGCCGGCGATTCCTGGAGCAGCGCTTTCGCATCGGGCGCCTCAGTCTGGTTCAGCACCGTGCGAACGATTCCACCGCCACGCTGTACTCCCTGGATCACGGCGGCGACGCCCCGCTGGCGGGTCCGCGGGTAATCGCGATCGAACCTTCCCGCCTGCGCCAGGCCCTCGTAGAGCCCAGGATGCGCCAGGTGACGCTGGCGTCGGCGTCCGACCAGGACAGGACCGAAAGGAAGTATCTCCTGCGCCCGGCGACCGGCCTTGCCGTCTATGCGCCGCTCGTGCTCGGCGGGAGGCTCAAGGGAGTGCTGATTCTCGACCTGCCGCGAAAACTCCCTCTGTCGCAGACCCAGCAGGCGCTGCTTTCATACGTCGCCGATCACCTCGCACTCGCCATCGAAAATTCCGACCACCATTACCTGGAGTGTCGCCGCAGCCGCCAGCTCGAGATGGTCAGCGAGATTTCCCGCCGTGCGGTTCAGGTCGAGGATCTCGAGACTTTCCTGCATGAGGCCGCCGCTCTCATACGGGTCTCGTTCGACTACGATGCCGTGCAGATCTGGACCCTTACGGGCGCCGACCATCGCTTCGAGCTGAGGGCCGCAGCCGGCAAGTCCGGGTTCGAAGCGGCCGCACCGACCGCCGTCCCGTGGATGGTCCGTGAGTGCAGCCGGCTCGATTCCACTCTGTGCGACAATGCCGTCCCGCCGGACGACGGCGCGGCCCTGCCCCCCGAAAGCTTTGTCAGCCGCCTCGCCGTGCCCGTTCGCATCCGCAACGTGCCCCTCGGCGTGCTTTACCTGGGCAGCAACCGTCTGGACGCCTTTCCGGCCGAGGACCTCAGCACCATGGAAGGAGTCGCCTCCCTGATCGCGGGCGCCTACGACAACCTGCGCAGCTTCGAACACGCCCAGCAGACCAACGAGTACATGCAGGCCATCCTCGAGTCCGCCAAGGACATGGCCATCCTGTCGACCGACACCCGGGGCATCGTGATGACCAGCAGCGCGGGTTCGGAGGCCATCTTCGACCTTGCGCCCAGGCAGATCCTGCGCGCGAGCGTGCTCACCCTGTTCACGGATCCCCAATTCCGCTCGGAACTGGCCACCTACATCGAGAGCCGGGACTCGTCCTTCCTCGAACGCAAGAAGCTGGTGCAGCACCGCAACAAGGAAAGGACCTACCTCGATGTGAAAATCCAGCGGGTTTACGGCCCGGGGAAGGTTCCCGTCGGTTTCCTGTGCATCGTCCAGGACGTCACGGCAAACGCCCACCTCGAAGAGCGGCTGGAGGCGCTCTCGATCACCGACGAGCTGACCGGGCTGTACAACCGGCGGCGCTTCTTCGCCGCCGTGGCCGGCGAGCTGGAGCGCAGCAGGAGATTCCGCAGGAAGATCTCGCTCTGCTTCATCGACCTGGACGGCTTCAAGAAATACAACGACATGATGGGGCACCGCGTGGGCGATCAGGCGCTGAAAGGCGCGGCCGAGCTCGTCATGGCCTCGGTGCGCTCCGGAGTCGACACTTGCTACCGTTACGGCGGCGACGAATTCACCATCATCATGCCGGAAACCACCCGCGAGAATGCTCGCCTGGTGGCCGAGCGCATCCGCGAGCAGCTCATGCGCCACTTCCGCGGAGAGATCACCGCCAGCATCGGAATCGCCGAGTCCTCGCCGGCAACCGACGTCGAAAAGCTGCTGGAAAAAGCCGACCAGGCCATGTACCGGGCCAAGTCGCTGGGCGGCAACCGGACCGTCCTCGCCGACTAACGCCGCCGCACCCGCTGCCGCGTCCCGATCTCGGAAAGCTTCAGCACCCTGAAATCGTCGCGAAAATCAGGGGAACCCAGGTTGATGCGGTTGACCTTGAGCACCAGGTTCTCGAAATCGAAGCTCGACAGGGGGGCCAGGTGAAATTCCTCGTCGCCGGCCCGCACGGTGACCGCCGCGGCTTCGCGCGCATCCGCAAAATCGCCGCGCAGGGTCACGCCGAAGGACGAGCGCGGTCGAATCTTCAACGAAGCGACAACGACCGGCTCCTGGGGGTCGCCGGTGTCGATGGCGAAATGCCGGCCCGTCACGGTGCGCCCGCCCAGAACCAGCCGCACCTCCTTGGCCTGGAGGGAACGCTCCTCCTCGGCGAGCGACACGAAGTTGAACAACGGGACGCCGGGTTTGACGAACTCCAGCGTGAAGATGAAGTCGCGATCGACGAACGCGAAATAGGCGCTCTTCCCCGCGACGTCCTGGGCCGGACCCGCCTGCTGCATGACAAGCACGCAGTAAAGCAGCAACAAGGGCATAGGAAAGCGACCGCCGATCCTAGTAAAATGGCGGCGCGCGCAACCGCAGCACGAAGCGCCGCGCAACGATAAGTATACCCTTTTTCGCGGTCATACCGCCCATATCCGCCAACGCGAGGGATCATGGAACTTGCACTCTGCCTCATGAAAATCATGATCACGGCGGCCGTTGCCGCCCCGCCGCCGGCTCCGGCCGGCGACCTGTTCGACGTCGACGTGCGCGCACTGGCCGAAACATGGGAGCGCGAACGTATCTCGCCCGAAGACCCGTACGCGCTGCGCCACGCGGGACTCAAAGAGCGGCTGCAGCAGCTCGCCTCGTCCTTCCCCGAGACGATCCGGCTGGAGCGGGCGGGCGGATCGGTCGAGGGACGCGACATCTTTCTGCTCACGCTCGGCCGCGGACCCGAGCGCATCCTGCTGTGGTCGCAGATGCACGGCGACGAACCCACGGCCACCTGTGCGCTGCTGGATCTGCTCGCATTTTTCGGGCGGCATCGCGGACAGGAATGGGTGGAGCAGATCCTCGAGAAGTTCACGCTGCTCATCATACCGATGCTCAATCCGGACGGAGCCGAGCGCATGCAGCGGCGCAACGCGCAGGGCATCGACATCAATCGCGATGCCAGGGCGCTGCAGACACCCGAGGGCCGCCTGCTCAAGGAGATGCGCGATCGCCACCGGCCTTTTCTCGGCTTCAACCTCCACAACCAGAATGCCGCCACCACCGTGGGCGACACCGGGCGCGTGGCTACGATCGCGCTGCTGGCAGTGGCCGCCGATGCCCGCCCCGAGACGGCAGCCGCAGGAACCGGACCTGCAGCGGGCGTTCTGGCCAAGCAGGTGACCGCCGTCCTGTACGAAGCCCTCTCCCCCTTCGTCTACGGCCACATCTCGCGCTACGACGAGGATTTCAATCCGAGAGCTTTCGGGGACAACCTTACACTGTCGGGCACACCCGTGGTGCTGATCGAGAGCGGGGGCAATCCGGCGGACCAGCCGGCCGACTTCGGCGTCAAGCTCAACTTCGTCGGCCTGCTGGCGGTTCTGAACTCGCTCGCCAGCGGGCGGATCCGCAACGCCAATCCGGCGGTCTTCGACGCCCTGAAGCGCAACAGCGCGAACCCCATCTATGAGACCATGCTGCAGAATGCCGTGATCGTGACCGGCACGGGCGTGCCGCCCTTCCGCGGCGACATCGCCATCCGGGCCGAAATGCGCGCCGGGGCCCGGGGCCAGGCGGTCATCGCCGATCTCGGCGATCTGGCCGTCTATACGGCACACCGCACCATCGACTGCTCGCGTGCCATGGTCACGCCGGGACTCATCGCATGGGATCCGCAAAAATCGCCCTTCGACGCCGGAGGCAACGACCGGCGCTACCTCGAGCGCGGCGTCGTGACCCTGCTCGAAACGGTCGCCTGGCAGGACTTGGCGCGGCGCCGCCCGGAGGCCGGGGAATGGCTGCGCCGGCCGCGGCAGGTCAACTGGGGATACCTGGTCACAGGCGTCCCTGCGGGCGGCGGCCCGGACGACCGGATCCGACTTGCCGAGTGGCTCAGCGCCGGCGGCCGCGCGTGCGTCCTGCGCCCCGAAACCGGTCCGGGCGGGCTCGAGGCGGTATCGACGGTCTCCCGCTGGTTCGGGCTGCCGAGCCTGACGGCCGAAGAGGCCGCCGAGTTTCAGCTGCCGGCGTCCTGGACGGGGATCGCCGCCGAAGTCCTGCCGCGCTACACCTCGAAGGCGGCTGAAAAGCTGGGGATCCCGCGGCGGGGGGTGATCGCGCAAGGCGCGGCGGCCGACCTCGTGGTCTGGGATATCCCGGACGGCAGCACCCTGGACCTGCGGGATTGCCGGCCGCGCTACATCATGATCAACGGCCGGCTCATCGACCTGACCCGGGAGGAAGCGGCAAGCTACGGCCGATTCCTGGGAAGGAATTGACGCCGACAGGATGCGCACGAGGCTGCGGGCGATCCGAGTTGACCGCGGGCCCGCCCGTGGCCTAAGCTGGCCGCGCATTGCTGATCCATTGCGGGCAAAGACAAGTCCCGGAAACTCGAGGCTGAACCGGAAACCGTTACCTACGGAAGGAGAGAACGATGATCGTCAGACTTTCGAACGGCAGGGAAATTCCCGTCGAAGCCCATAAGATCCGGATTGTGCAGAAAGCCAACCTGATTCCGGCGGCGGAAAGACTGAAGGCGCTGGAAGAGGGCGGATACAACACCTTCCTGCTGCGAAGCCGCGACATATTTCTCGACATGCTCACCGACAGCGGCACCAACGCGATGAGCGACAACCAGCTGGCCGCCATGATGCAGGCCGACGACGCCTATGCGGGGGGCGAGAGCTATTACAAACTGGCGGCGGCCGTCAAGGACGTGCTGCACTTCGATTATGTCCTGCCGGTGCACCAGGGGCGCGCGGCCGAGCACCTGCTCGCTAAAGTCTTCGTGAAGCCGGGGGACGTCGTCCCCATGAACTATCACTTCACCACCACGCGCGCCCACTTCGAGATGGCGGGCGGCAAGGTGCTCGAGCTCTTCACGGACGAGGCGCTCAACACTCAGAGCACCTGCCCCTTCAAAGGCAACCTGGACCTGCACAAGTTCGAGGAGGTGATCGCGCGTCACGGTGCGGGAAAGATCTCCTTCGTGCGCATGGAGGCCACCACCAATCTGCTCGGCGGCCAGCCCTTTTCGATGGAAAACCTGCGCGAGGTCAAAAGGATCGCCGCCGCGCACGGCATCCATCTGGTCATCGACGGCAGCCTGATCTCGGAAAACGCCTATTTCATCAAGCAGCGCGAGCCCGGATACGCGGGCAAGTCGATCCAGGAAATCCTGTGGGAGATGATGGAGCTGGCCGACATCTTCTACCTGTCGGGAAGGAAGAGCAGCTGCGTGCGCGGCGGCTTCATCGCCACCAATGAGCGGAAGCACTTCGAGGCCGTCAAGCCCTGGTTGCCCGTCTACGAGGGCTTCCTGACTTACGGCGGCATGTCGAGCAGGGAGATCGAGGCCATGGCGGTCGGCATTCGCGAAATGACCGACATCAATGTCGCCGGCAGCGCCGCCGAATTCGTCCGCTACTTCGCCGAACGGCTGATCGAGCAGAACGTGCCGGTGGTCACGCCGCCCGGCGGCCTGGCATGCCACGTCGATGCCCGTCTCTTCCTCCCTTCGTTGCCCCAATCCCAGTACCCTGCAGGCGCTCTGGCGGCCGCCATTTACCTGGCTTCGGGGGTACGCAGCATGGAACGCGGCACGGTATCCACGGATCGGGACCAGGAGGGGCGGGAGATGTTCGCCGATCTCGAGCTCGCGCGCCTGGCGGTGCCGCGACGCGTCTACACCATGTCCCAGATCGAATACGTCGTCGACCGTCTCGGCTGGCTGTACCGCAACCGCGAGCTGATCGGCGGGCTGAAGTTCGTGGAAGAGCCGCCGGTTCTCAGGTTTTTCTTCGGGAAAATGGATCCACTGGGAGACTGGGGAAGCAAGCTCGTATCCGCGTTCCAGAAAGACTTCGGCCCCGATTGCTAGTTGCGGCGGAAGTTGGCGAGCCGCTCGAGAGCGGAGTCCTGGACATACTCGACGGCACGGTTGGGGGCGAGAAAGTTGTTGGCGAGCATCGCGAAGGCCAGCATCTCGCCCTCGCCGGTGCGGACGTACCCCGACAGGCAGCGGACGTAGGCGATCGTTCCCGTTTTGCCCCGCACGTTGTTCTCCGCTTTCGTACCCTTCAGACGCCCGCGGATGGTGCCGTCGACGCCCGCGATGGGAAGCGCATCGTAGAAATGCGGGAAGTAGGGGTGGCGGTACATGTAGCGGAGCACGCGTACCAGCTGGTCCGCGCTCAGGAGGTTGTGCCGCGAAAGGCCGGAGCCGTCGGCATAGGCATAGGTCCCGGGCGGGAGCGCCATGGCGCTCAGACTCTCCTGCAGCACCTGGCGCCCGGCGTCGAAGCTGCCGTCCTGGCGCGCCGCCAGGCCCAGGGTACGCACGAGCGTTTCGGCATAGAGATTCTGGCTTGTCTTCAGGAGAGGTTTCAGGATTTCGGAAAGCGGCGGCGAAAGGTGACGCGACAACAATTCCGCCCCGGCCGGGATCGCCTCATCCGTTCCATCCAGGGCACTGATCCCGGCGCCCGCGGCATCGATGCCCTCCTCCTGGAAGACTTTTTTCAGCGCCGCCAGGTAGTAGTGCGTCGGGGATTCGACCGCCAGGGTGGTCCGGTCGGGTTTCGCTTGAAGGGCTATGCTGCCGCGCACGATGATGGATTCGCTTTCCTCCCCCCGCTGGATCGCCAGCGTGCCGCGCGCGCCGGCAGGAGCGGTCGTCACCCGGGCGTCGAGCCTGACGTAGTCCGGCAGGGGCAGGCATCGGGCGGCGGCGGGCAGCCCTTCGGCCTCCCCGGGCGCCACTTCGAGCGTATAGGCGTTTTCGTTGAACTGGAGCGCGCTGACCGGGGCGGCATAGCCGTACGCCAGATCGTCCCATTCCCACCCTCTGCCGATGAGCGGCGGCGGAAAAGCGCGGCCGTCGCCGACGATCGCCCCCTCGATGCGATGGATCCCGCGCTCCCGGAGCAGAGCGGCCCATTCCCTGAAAACGCCGAAGGGATCGCCTTCGTGAAACCTCGGCGCCGTCGTCGGATCGCCGCTCCCCACGACTATCAGATCCCCCCTCAGAGTTCCCTCCTCGACGGCCCCGTGAGCCAGCAGCCGGGTCTCGTACCGGAACTCGGGCCCCAGGCGGATGAGCGCTGCGGCCGCCGTCAGGATCTTGTTGTTCGAGGCGGGCATGACCAGGCGCGTCCGGTCGAGTTCGAACAAAACGTCGCCCCGATCCAACGAAAGCACCTCCACGCTCCACTGCGAGCCGGCAAGCGCGGGATCGGAAAACATGCGCCCCAGATCCGCGCGCAAGTACTCGATGCAATCCGCCGCGCGCGCCGGGATGCCGGCAGTCGCCCGCACGCGGGCGGCACAACCCGTCAGGCCCGGGGCGGCCGCCAGAGGAAGAAAAAGGAGGAGAACGGCGATCGTTTTCTTCATGCGCGCGATTTAAGCACAAAACCCGACAGGCTGCCATGCTCCGGTTGATCCGATTGCAGCGCGTCCGGGCTATACTGTAGCCGGCCGGCAGCATGGCGGAACATCGCTGCCTTCGCGCTCAAGCTCGGCATCGATGCAAGGGCACGGCAGCCGGCCGCGGACACGCAAGGGGATTGACATCATGACTTGGGCGATTCGGCGAATTGCACTCATCTACGTCGCCACGCCATGGGTACAGGTCGATCTGACGCGCGGCGACCGCGGCCGGCTCATTCCCTGGAAGCCGCCCGCTGCGGATCCGGCGAACCCGCGCGCATACACGGCCCGCATCCAGGGCCGCCCGCCGGTCGAAAGCATCGTACCGGGCGTCTTCGATATCTTCGTCTTCGACGCGCGCGACCCTGCCGCCTTCATGAAGGAAATCAGCACGCTCACGGGCCCCGCGGTCATGCCGCCCAAGTGGTCGCTGGGCTACATGCAGTCGCACCGCACCCTCGAGGACGAAAAACAGTTGATCGACATAGTCGACACCTTCCGCTCGAAGAAAATCCCCATCGACTCGGTCGTGTACCTGGGCACGGGCTTTTGCCCGCGCGGCTGGAACACGAGGCAGCCCTCGTTCACCTTCAATCCGGAGGTCTTCAAGCGTGACCCCCGGGAGACCATCGCCGACCTGCACGCGCGCCACGTGAAGGTCGTCGTGCACATCGTTCCCTGGGGCCGCGACCTGCTCGTCGCGCCGGTGTGCGAAAAGGGTGCCTCCGTTCGCGACGTCTACCTGCCGCGCGGGGATTGGTACGACTTTTGGACCGATGTCAGGGAAGCCGGCGGGCGCACGGTCCGCCGCCCGGTCGATCTGGCCACCATGCCCATCTATGTCCGTGCCGGAGCGATCATTCCGTTCGATCCGGTGCGGCAATACTCGAACCAGGAGGTCGCTGAGCCGACGACGATCAGAATCTACAGCGGCGCCGACGGCCGGTTCACCATGTACGAAGACGACGGCATCAGCCCGGATTATCTCCGGGGCAAGGCCTCCTGGACGCGGTTGCTGTGGAACGACGCCGCCAAGAGACTGACGATCGAGCCCGGCACGCCCTCCGGCCCCGCGGCCGGCGGCGCTCCCGCGATGCGAACGTTCAGGGTCCAGCTTCTGCCCGCAGGAAGCGTCAAGGAGGTGAATTACCGGGGACGGCGTGTGACCATAAGCTTCCAGCGCGGCGGTTCCTCCGGCCGTCCGACATGAATGCAGCGCGACAGGGCGGACGATGCGTGCCGGGCGGCTGAGACAGCCGGATGTTCTCGCCTGCCTGCGGAAGATTGGGGCCCGCAGGCGAAATCGGGAGTTTCGGGGTTGAGTAGCCTGTCACCGAAAATCCAGCCGGTGATACTTGCGGCGGGGGATTCCTGCCGGATGGGCTATCCCAAAGCCCTGTTGCCCCTGGGAGAGGACACCTTCGTCGCGCGCATCCTTTCGACTCTCGAGCGATCGGGATTCGTGCAGCCCTCCGTGGTACTCGGAGCGGACGCCCCGCGGATCATGGCGGCGCTCGAGGGACGCCGGGCCGCCGTAATCGTCAATCCCCATCCGGAGCGGGGGCAGAGCTTTTCCCTGCAGCTCGCCCTCGAGCGGATCCCTCCGGCGGCCTGTGCCTGCCTTGTCTGGCCGGTGGATCACCCCGCGGTCACCGGGAAACTGCTCCGGGATCTGGTGCAGCTGTTCGCAGACTCGGGCGCGGACGCAGCGTTGCCGCGTTGCGGATTGCGCCGGGGGCATCCGGCGATTTTCGGCAGAAGGATCTTCCCTGAGTTGCTGGCCCTGCCGCCGGGAGTGTCCGTCAAGAGACTGCTGCACGATCGTGCGCTGCATATCGCCGAGCTGCCGACTGCAGAGCGCGCCGCGGTGGAGGACATCGACACGCCCGACGACTACTACAGGTTGACGGGGGAGGAATTGGAAGCCGCGCTGGCACGGAGGGGTATCTCCTGGACCCGGCGCGCATCCGCGGATGCGTAACCCCGGTCCCACAAGGCCGCAAGCGGCAGCCTTCGCATCCGCTGCACCAGAGAGGCGACGCCCGCATACAGAAAACCGAACTGGAAGAGCGCGAGAAAGGGCAGTATGCCGTACACACCCAGATCCCAGCTGTACCAGATGATCAGGGTATAGCCGATCCCGAGCCCGATCTCGAAAAGCGGCGCCAGCCCGACGCGGCCGCGATACTTCTTGTGCTTCCACTCCCCGGCGCCGCCCTCCAGGGAAAACTTGGGGGTGCGGACGAACGGGCTCGCCACCCCCAGGGCGCCCTCGAGCACCGCCCGGGCGCCGGCGACGCATGTGCCGATTCCGATCGCCATCAGGACCGGCAGGTACAGTATCCTCTTGCACCAGTCCGCATGCAGGGCTTTCTGGGAGGTGACATAAAAACAGGTGACGCTGCTGAAGGCCAGCAGAAACAAGGGCAGATCGATGAGCAGCAGGTGGAACCAGCCCTGGTTGTAGCGCACGATCATCGCGGGAAAGAGCGCGAGCGAGAGCAGGACCATGAGCGGGTAACTGACGTTTCCCGTGAGGTGGTAGAAGGCTTCGAGCTTCTGGCAGGGCCGCAGATCGCTGCGCAGGATGCGCGGGAGCAGCTTCTTGCAGGTCTGCATCGCCCCCTTGGCCCAGCGGCACTGCTGGACCTTGAACGCGTTCATCTCGACGGGCAGTTCCGCAGGCACCGTGACGTCCGGGAGGAAAACGAATTTCCACCCTTTGAGTTGGGCGCGGTAGCTGAGATCGAGGTCCTCCGTCAGCGTGTCGTGCTCCCAGCCGCCCGCATCCTCGATGGTCTTGCGCCGCAACACGCCCGCCGTGCCGTTGAAATTGAACAGGCGTCCGCTGGCAAAGCGGGTAAAGCTCTCCATCATGAAATGACCGTCGAGGAAGATCGCCTGCGCGCGCGTCAGCAGCGAGTACTCGCGGTTGAGATGCTCCCACCTGGCCTGGACCATGCCGACCTTCGGGTCGGTGAAATAATGGATCACGCGCTGCAGGAAATCGGGGGGTGGAACGAAGTCGGCATCGAAAACGGCGATGAACTCGCCGCGCGCCGTGCGCAGCCCGTTGGCCAGCGCGCCGGCCTTGAAACCGGTGCGCTCGCTGCGGTGGATCAGCCGGATATCGATTCCCCGCGCGCGCCACCGCTCGACCGCCTCGGCGGCGATCCTCTCGGTTTCGTCGGTGGAATCGTCGAGCACCTGGATCTCGAGGAGCTCGCGCGGGTAGTCGAGCGCGCATGCGGCGTCGATGGCGCGCTCGATCACATACATCTCGTTGTAGGAGGGGACCTGCAC
>Ga0129301_1000694_pt1 | contig 18234 bp, 21 predicted proteins | sample ConPoolayeHmetaG_FD_94489 | JGI IMG/M metagenome (GOLD analysis project Ga0129301, IMG submission 94489) | Hot spring microbial mat communities from California, USA to study Microbial Dark Matter (Phase II) - Cone Pool mat layer H metaG ...
CCTCCAAGTAATGTCAACAATAGGCAAGGTAATACCTTTTTACATTCCTTGTCTGGGACTTCCTCCTTTGGCGAGGTTCTCTCCTTCGATAGTTGATAAATGTTAAAAATAAATAGCATTAGTAAAGCTACTCCAACGTACCTACTTGCCTCCTTTAAGTAAAGGAGTACCAGAGGGATTATGGATGCCATAAAAAGACCAAAGTATAAGCTTCCGACTTCTTCCTTTGTAATTAACATCGTAAAAGAGATCGGTCTATCCTTCTTTAAAGTGATGATTAAAATGCAAACACCGAGGATGAGGCATATGTTTGTAATATTGGCGCCCAATACGTTTCCAACTGCAATTCCAACAGTCCCATATCCTACTGCTGCAAATATGGCGACTAAAAGTTCTGGAAGTGATGTTGTGAATGCTACTAGCAAAAATCCGATTGTGGTCTTCCCAAATCCAGTGGCGTTAGACACTTTTACTGCGTTTGTAATAGTAAGGTGGCTCGACTTGGTCAAAACTAAAAGGGAGGTCATAAGAATTATTATGTTTAGCCACAACTCCTCAGCCAAGATGAATTCGATTCAAGCGCTCTGTTCATTCGAAATAAAAACCTTTCCAATGTCCAACATTGTCTTCACTTCTTTTGAAAACTTCATAAACCTGTCAAAATCACAACTGCCTTAGCACGAATGCCTACTATACCAAATGTGAACTTTGGCATTTCCTCTTTGCTAAAAATATCTGGGAGTATATGTTTCTATTTCTTGTTGCAATGTATAATGAACGCAACGATGACGCTTCCGTCTCGTGCAAAATCCTAAAACCATAAGAAACTGCATATTTCCTTATCACCTTCAATTGAGCAAAAATAGATAATCCCTTCTCAGCCTGCTCCTTAGTCGAGACTTTGGCATAAACCAAGCCATTTTTCATAGGGTTTTGGATGCTTATCCTTCAGTTTTTTCCATCTCTTTTAATATATCGATAATTTGTTTTTTGAATTCAGGAAGTTCTCTCTTGATGGTTTCCCAGACTAGTTCTAAATCTACACCAAAATATTCATGAATCAACTTATCCCTCATGCCAGCAATATCTCTCCAGCGAACCTCAGGTCGTCTTGCTTTTAACTCTCTGCTCAAATTCTTTGTTGCCTCACCGATTATCTCAAAGCCTCTTAGAACCGCATACTGCTTCTCAATATTTCCTAAAAATCTTTCTTTGGTTACGCCTTCCATAAATTTCTCTATATTAGATATTGCATCAAAAATATGTCTCAGATATGCCCTATCTTTTTTCATAAATAATCCACATTTCCTTTTTCACATCCTCTATAATATAAGGGCTTAGACTGCTGAGAATTCCAAGATCCACTTTTCTCCTAAGTATCTTCCTTAATTCATTTTCTATCCTAATCAAATCCAAAAGACTCTTTTCACTATTCTTCTCAAACTCAATTGCTATATCAATATCACTCTTTTTGTTTTGCTCCCCCCTGGCAAAAGAGCCAAAGATAGCCATGAGAACTATGTCATTCTTCTGGCAAACCTCAAATAGCCTCTTCTTAAGATCTCTTTCCCTAAGTTCTTTTGGTAAATTCTCGATTTCAATTCTAATAGCCATGTTGCTACTCGATAACAATTTCCTGAATTTAAGCCTTCTCTTCATGAGGTTCTCTGAGACTTGAAATTCTTCGGCATGTTCTGGAATTGGATCTGGAGATTCTTTAACTCATTCTTCTCTAAGAGTGGCTGTATGCAAGTTCGCTGGTTGTGCGGGGTGTCAGATAGAGCTCTTCTGAATGTTCCTCTTACACCTTTTACCGGCTTAATATCTCCAGTATAAGGGTTTATCCCATTTCCTATAAAGCTTCAACAACCCTATCCTTTACATTAGAACTTTAGACTGTTTAATTCTTTAACAGCCTTCCTATGAACTACGATCTTAGACAATTTTAAGTTCTATGAAATCACTTTTTTCTTCCTTAAACCAGTCTCCAAGTCTTGACTTAACCTCTTCAACTTCATCATGTGGAAGTTCCTCCCCTTCCATCAGCATCAAGTTTAATGCTTTAGCGAGCAATCTAACCCTTTCCTCAAGTTCACTAACTTTAACTTCAACATAAGACAACAGCAGTCGTCAATATTTATGAAGACCTTATAGTGTTTAAGTTTTCTTTATCCACAAGCCCTCTACCGTACGATTAGAAATTTGGGTAGAAAGTCGAATTGCGATTAGATAGTCAGCCAACATGTCGTCTTTCCCTGTATAGGTTGTCAAGGGGTTTCTCAATAATCTCCTTAGCCTCGTCGAAGTGGATTTCGAGAGATATTTTCATACCCGAAAAATATAGGGAGTTCTAACATATCTGGAATACCTTCTTCAGAAGATGGGTCGAAGACTTTAGGCACCAGAACCATAAGCTCGCCCCCGTCTACCTGAAAAAAAGAGTCAGGTCTCAAAAACCTTCTCAGCTTTCGTCCGCTGATCATAGGATATTTCGGAATTCTCTGGTGGAGCAACTACAATACCTATTACTTCACCTTCATATGCCCACACTTCCCAATCATCTGGAACCGTAGCAAGCCATTCCTTCAATTCTCTTACAGTTCTTTTAGGCATGTTTACCCAAAAAATGGGGGCTAGCTCTCTAATAAAATCTTTGATCAAGGGACCGCTATATTTTCTACGGCCCTCTCTTGTATCTTCTTGTCAGGCTTTCATCCTATGGCTTCAAGTATTCTCTCTTTGAGGCGGTTGATTTCTCCGCTAACCTTTGCAAGTGCCTTCACTATATCCTTCTCATTGCTGATCGATATGCGCCTGCATACACTATACTTAAGGAATCCTATTTGAAGGCTGTTATGGTAGCGGGCTCGGTGGGATTTGAACCCACGATCCCCAGCTCCGGAGGCTGATGCCTTTGTCCGTGCTTGGCCACGAGCCCAGACTTTGAAGGCTTATTTCTGCTTGGTTCGATACCTATATTGTATGGTTAATATTGTTTTTGATCCTGGATTGGATGAGGCGATGTCCTTTCTGACCGAGTCGTTTAGTGGGAGGAGGCTGGTCGTATGCTTTGGGCTCTTCAGCGTCGAATATTTGGGTAGAAGTTCTTCGAGCTTGGGTTTCGGTGAACGGCTGCTTGTTGTAAAGGGAGATGGCTCTGTGCTGGTCCATAGGGGGACTGGATATGAGCCGGTCAACTGGCAGCCTAGTGGTTGTAGGCTAAAGTGTAGGATGGTAGATGATAGGATAGTTCTTCTCTCTGAGCGCAGGAGGCCGAAGGAGTTCTTGAAGATGGTCTTCCAGAAGGTTTACGTGATGTTTTCAGCCTCTCCTGTTGACGACGCCAGGTTTATGATGGGGCCGTCGGAGGAGACCTTCTACGATATTCTCTACTCTAATCCTAACCTGATTGAGAAGGGGTTGAAGCTTGTCTCCAGGCAGAAGGCTCTCTCATCTGGTGTTCCAGACTTCACTGGAGTTGACTCAGCTGGCAACTACGTGTACGTGGAGGTGAAGAGGCGTGTTGCAGGCGTCGATGCTGTGAGGCAGCTTGACCGCTATATTAGAAGCCAGCCTGGGCCATTGCGTGGAATCCTTCTTGCTCCCTCGTTGACGAATTCGGCTAAGGTGCTGTTGGAGAAGAAAGGCTACACCTTTAGAAGGCTGGATCTGAAGCTGCTATCTGGCCTTGTTACGATGCAGCCTTACGAGGAGACCTTGGATCGGCATCTAGGCAGTTCAGCGGCTTCCAAATAGATAGGTTCACATAGATAGGATGGAAATCTGTGAATTTCACAACGGTGATTCTTCGAGGCCATAGGTTTGTGCCTTGGTTCAACTTCATCTCCTTGGGTAGTCGGCGTTTCAGCATACATTCTTTTTGTCTTTCAGGTGATGGTAAGGTTTTTATTTGCATATTTAAAAGGTACCTATCATAATGATGTTTGAGTATGTCTATCCAACCTAAGAAACCCCTAAATATACTTCAGAAGATGCTGGACAGAGAAGTTGTTGTGAGACTGAAAAGCAACATCGAATATCATGGTAAGATGGTTAACGTAGACATCTACATGAACATGATACTTGATGGCACAAAAGAATTCAATGGCGGACAGCAGGTTGCAAGCTATGGTACGGTTATAATTCGTGGAAATAACGTGCTCTTCGTGGGATTCAAGAACAGCTCTGGCATATGAGAGAGGAGCATCAGATGTCTGTTGGGCAGTTCGTCCACACTGAAGAGTTGTCAGGTAAGCCTGTGTCTGAGCAAGAAGTTGAGATCGTGGAGCGCAAGGGCGTCGGCCACCCTGACACGCTCATCGATGGAGCATGTGAGTCGGTTTCTCTGGGGCTCTGTGACTATTATGAGGAAAGGTTTGGCAGGATTCTTCATCACAACGTCGACAAAGGCCTGCTGGTGGGCGGCGAATCTCAGCCGAAGTTTGGTGGTGGGGTTGTCATTCGGCCGATCTACATTCTTGTCGCCGGAAGGGCTGTGAGGGAGTATAGGTGGGGTGGGGGAATGCAGATGATACCTGTGGATGAAATAGCTGGGGAGGCGGTCAGGGGCTTCATTAGGGGGACTGTTAGAAACCTCGACGTCGACAGGCATGTCTTGATAGACTTTAAGATAAGGAATCCCTCAAGTGATCTGAGCTTTCTGTCGGAGAAGGGTATTGCAAACGACACCTCTATCGGGGTGGGCTTCGCTCCTCTTTCGGAGACTGAAAGGATAACCTTGGGGATAGAAAGCTACCTAAACTCTGCTGGGACAAAGAAGTCTTTTCCGGAAATCGGCGAAGACATCAAGGTTATGTCGTTGAGAAAGAAGAGGGAGCTTGATGTGACGGTTGCGATGGCTATGGTTGACAGGTATGTTCCTGACAGAGGCCACTATATTAGCGTCATAGAGGATGTCAGAGAGAGGCTTCTCGACAGGTTTTCGGCTGAATCTTCATTGAATGTGTCCATCAGGATAAATAGCGGAGATGACTACGAAAACGGCAGCTTCTATTTGACTGTCACGGGGACTTCGGCTGAATCGGGTGATGACGGTAACACAGGGAGGGGGAATAGGGTTACAGGTCTGATCACGCCGATGAGAATGTATTCTATGGAGGCTACTGCCGGAAAGAATCCTACCATTCACACTGGTAAGGTCTACAATGTCCTCGCTCAGGTTACCGCGGAGAAGGTTGCGAGGGAGGTGAAGGGTGTTCGGGAAGTGTATGTTCGGCTGCTGAGCAGGATAGGGGGTTCGATTTCTGAGCCGACGATCGCAAGTGTTGCCGTGAGGCTGGAGGAAGGAGTCCTCTTCGGCAACGTGAAGGCTGAAGTTGAAAGCATAATGGAGTCGGAGCTTTCGGATGTGCGGAACATAACCTCTCTCATCCGAAGGCGGGGAGTCAGGCTATTCTAGAATTCGACGTCTGATTCTGTAACATATGCGTAGGCTTTGTCGACGGCATATTGGATGTCATACTTTCTCTTGAAGAATACTATGATGTTTCTGATGTCTCTGAGGAGAAGCTCTTGGCTTTCGGGTCTGTTGGCTTCTCGCGCCTGAGGCCAGTCTATGACATACATGCTCTTTCCATCGTATAGGACGTTGTATTCGCTTAGGTCGCCGTTGACGATTCCAGCCTTGACGTATGCGGCCTTGATTGTGTAGAGGATGTCTCTTAACGCCTCCATCGGCCTCTCGATCGTCGGCATCCTGCTTAGGAGTGTTCCATCTATCTTCTGCATGAGGATCGCATGTCTCTCTCTCGCGATCGCCTGCGGCACCTTTCCTCCTGCTGACAGGACCTTTCTCAGCGCCCAGCTTTCTCTCGCTGCCGCGTTCACACATGCCTTGAGCCATTTTTGGCTTTCGTCTTCGGATATTATCTGCCTCTTCTTTTTCACCTCCCTGAAGCTTGTTCTACCGAGGCGATAGAACTTGATCACGTACACCTTTCCAGATTCGTCTGCTACGTCAAAGACGTCTGCCTCTTTGCCGACTCCAACGTTTCCGCCGAATGCTGAAATCAGCCCCTTCTTGACGAAGGCCTTTAGGGCGATGGCGTCTAGGCCTGCTGAGATAAGCTTGTATCCTGATTCTCCTCTTGCTATCATCTTCATCTTATGCAGTCTCATAAGCCTATATTTCACCTCATCCTCATGTAATCTTGTGTTTTTGACCAAGTAGTCTATCTTGATCTGCTGGTAGGTGTCAAGTGCGTTCTCTAGGGCATAGAGTATCTTGAAGTCTCTCTCCTCCAAGTTTTTTAGTGAGTTGGCTGCGATTTCGGCTGTAGACATCTTCCTGTGACAAGTTTGGGTGGTCAGGTAAAAAGCTTTATCTACAATTTCTTGAAAAAGATATAAGCAGTTTCTCTACCTCATAGGTGGATGCGTGTAAGGGCTTTAGCGGCGATAAGTGTGATGACCCCTCTGGTTGCAGTTATGACGATGCTGATTAGGGTGCCTATTCCCGCGACTCAAGGCTACTTTAACTTTGGCGACTCTGCTGTAGTGTTGGTTGGGATGCTCTTCGGCCCCTACGTGGGTTTTGTTTCGGGTGGTCTGGGGTCTGCGCTTGCAGATGTGCTGTCGAACTACACATTTTATGCTCCTATCACGTTTGCCGCCAAGGGCCTTGAGGGCTTTGTGGTGGCTGTGGCCTTTGAGCGTTTGAGGAAAAGGTCTAGGCTTCTCTCTTACTCATGTGGGCCTATCGGCGGCTTGTTCATGATATCTTCCTACTTTGTCTTCGAATACGTCTTCTTTGGACTTGGTGGTGCCTTGAGTGAGCTTCCCTTTAACGTCTTGCAGGCTGTCTTCGGTTCTGCCATAGCCTACATCTTGTATGGTCTTGTTCATCCGATGTTGGCTAGGGCTGCTAGATAGCGCTGTCCTTTTGTTTGATGCATGATTCTATGAAGCCTCTGAATAGTGGGTCCGGTTTTCCAGGTCTGCTCACGAATTCTGGGTGATACTGTGAAGCCATGTAGAAGGGGTGCTCGGGCAGCTCTATGATTTCAACTCTCCTCATGTCTTCGCTGTATCCTGAGAAGACTAGTCCACCCCGCTGTAGGCTTTCCCAATAGTTGGGGTTGACCTCATATCTGTGTCTATGCCTCTGCCTGATCTTCAGCGAGTCATATAGCTTGTGTGCCTTTGTCTTCTCGACGATCACTATATTGTGTCCTCCCAGCCTCATTGTTCCTCCCAATTCGTCTACCTCTCTCTGCTCTGGTAGGAGGTCTACTACAGGATATGGTGTCTTCGGATCTATTTCTGTGGAGTTGGCTCCATCGTATCCTAACACGTGTCTTGCGAAGGATACGATTGCAAGCTGTAGGCCGAAGCATAGGCCGAGATACGGGATCTTGTTTACTCTCGCATAGTTGGCTGCCATGATCTTTCCCTCTATGCCTCTGCTGCCGAATCCTCCTGGCACTATTATTCCATTGTATGCCTTCAGTTCATCCAGTCTGCTTTCTGACTTTTCGAATTCCTCTGACTCGATCCACGATATCTTGACCTTCGATCTCAGAAATCCGCCGGCGTGGCATAGGGCGTGGTTGATGCTTACATAGCTGTCGGCTAGTTCGGCGTATTTTCCGATCATGGCAAGCTTGACTTCTTCCTTTGACTCTGTTATGTCGTTGACTATCCTATCCCATTCGGAAAGCTCAGTCTTTTTCTGCCCTATCTTGAATTGGTCGAAGACTATCTTTGACACACGCTGATCTTCTAGTATTCGTGGTATGAGGTAGGGTGAGCTGACGTCTGGGCTTGATAGGACGTGGTCCTTTGGAACGTTTGTGAAGAGTGAAATCTTCTCTTTGTGTGCCTCCTTCAACGGCTTCTTTGATCTGACGACGATGATGTCTGGCTGTATCCCTATTCTTCTCAGCTCCTGTACGCTGTGCTGTGTTGGCTTTGTCTTGAGTTCGCCGACTTCCTCGATTATCGGCGCCAACGTGACGTGAACGAAGACTGTGTTTTCAGGGCCCTCCTCTATCCTCATCTGCCTTAGAGCCTCGAGGAATGGAAGTGCCTCGATGTCGCCGACTGTGCCGCCTGACTCCACTATCATGATTTCGGCTTCATCTTTTCTGGCAGCATATCTTATGAGAGATTTTATCTCGTCGGTTATGTGTGGTATTATCTGGACACACTTGCCCAAATACTTGCCCTTTCTCTCTCTCTGCAGAACGTTCATGTACACTTGGCCTGTGGTTATGTTATTTGATCTGGAGAGGTTTATGTCCATAAACCGCTCGTATGTTCCAAGGTCCATGTCTGTTTCGGCTCCGTCGTCGCATACGAAGACTTCGCCGTGAACTATTGGGTTCATGGTGCCTGCGTCAACGTTCAGGTAGGGGTCCATCTTCATAGCGGAAACTTTTATCCCAGAAGATTGAAGTATTCTACCCAGAGATCCTGTGATGACGCCTTTTCCTATTCCGCTGATGACACCTCCCGTGACAAATATGTATTTGGGCATATTATCCACTTGGAGAAATCATATAAATAATTATCGCATGCCAAGACCAAGTCTAGACTTCTATCAGCTCCTTCGTGAATTCGGTCAGGGTCTTCGCCCTTTCTCCCACGAGGACTGTGTCCTCGATTCTTATTCCAAACTTTCTTGGTAGGTAGACGCCTGGCTCTACTGTCACAACATTTCCTTCTAAAAGTCTCTCATTCTGGTTAATGGACAATGTTGGAGGCTCATGCACTTCTAGTCCTACGCCGTGGCCTGTGCCATGAACATAGTATTCTGAGTATCCTCTCTCTCCTATGATCCCTCTGCATATTGAGTCGACTTCTCCGGCGACTGCGCCAGCTTTCACTGCCTTAACGCCTTCCTCTTGAGAGGAGAGGACGGTTTCGTATGCGTCCTTGATCTCTCTTGAAGCCTGTCCGAGCACGAAGGTTCTTGTCTCGTCTGAAACATATGCCTGATATCTGAAGAAGTAGTCTCCCTTGACGGTGTCTCCCCTTCGGATCCTTCTATCGGTGAGGGGGGCGTGTGGGAATGAGGAGTTAGGTCCACTCGCTATGATGAGTGGCTCAAAGCCGGTGCTGGTCATAGGCATCTCCAATCCGATTGATATTGCTTCTCCCACAACCTTGGAGGCAAGCTCTCTTTCGCTGATTCCCTCCTTCAGAGCCTTCAGCGTGTAATCGAATAGTCTGTCTATTCGAGTTGAAGCTTCCTCGATCATTCTTATCTCATATCTGTCCTTTATTCTTCTGAGTTCATAGAACGGTTTCGAGGAAACATTCAGCTGGGCTTCAACCTTCTCTTCGATGGTGGCCTTGAGGCTGTAGGGTATATCCTCTATCAGGATCTTGGAGCCCCTGGATATGAACTCCTTCAGGATGGTGATTGGGCTTGCGCCCACGGGCGAGCTGACGACTTTGGTCTCGAAGGCTCCCTCTTTTGCCCTGAGGTTTTCGAGTGCGCCGGTGAATAGGGTGCATTGTTCCTTTGAAATCAGCACGTAACCGGCCCCCCAGAAGCCTGTAAAGTAGAATATGTTCTCTGGGGAAGACGCTAGAACGTAGTTGGCGTCGACCTCTTCAGCTCGGGAGAGGATCTTCCTCCTCCTTTCGATCAAGTATTTCTTCAACCTTCTCAGGGCATCTTGTCTTCTGAGGGTAATTTAACTTTCTCCTCTGAAGATAGAAAATATTAATATCGTATCGTTTACCTTCTATGCTGTAAAGGACGATAATGCTCTATATAAAGAAACTGGAAATAGAGGGATTCAAGACTTTCAGCAAGAAGACAGTGTTGAACTTCCAGCCCGGATACATCTCTATAACGGGATTGAATGGGTCTGGGAAATCGAATATCTTTGACGCGATCCTGTTCGCTCTCGGAGAAAGCAGCCTGAAGACCCTTAGGGCTACAAACATGAAGGGGCTGCTCTTTGATGGTGCTTTGAGTGGCTCTAGGTCGTCTAAGGCTGTTGTCTCGGTTCAGTTTGAAAATTCTGGTAGGGAGATCCCTGTTGACTCGGATACTGTCACCTTCACTCGAGAGCTGAGAGAAGATGGAGAGTCGGTCTTCAAGATAAACGGCAAGCATGTCTCGAAGCAGATGGTACTGAATCTCACACAGCTTTGTCTGATCTCGCCTGAAGCCTTCAATGTTGTGCTGCAGGGGATGATAAATAGGGTGGCTGAGCTCAGGCCTGATGAAAGGCGCCGTCTTCTTGAAAGCCTTGTGGGGGTTGCACAATTTGACGAAAAGAAGGCTGAAGCCTTCAAGAACCTTGAGGAGGCGACACATAAGCTTGAAATAGCGTTCGCGAGGATCGGCGAAATCCGAAGCATACTAAGAAAGAATGAGGAAGGAAGAAACAACCTTCTCAGGTACCACCACCTCGAAGAAGAAATTAGACACTTGAACGCCATGAAGACCTCCAAGTCGATCTCGATGCTCTCTCAGGCTATCGGCTCCCTTACAGCGAGCTTGGAGGAGGAACGTTCTCTGCTCAAGAAGAAGCAGCATGATAGGGAGGTGCTGTCTGCGGAGGTTGAGTCCATAAAGAATGAAAGAAGCAGCTTTATCGCTTCGGTTTCTGATCCGTCTAAGGCTTTCGTAAACTATGAAATGGAGCTGGCGTCTCTTCAGTCGAAGATATCCTCTATTTCCTCGTCTATTAGGTCTCTGGAGCAGAGAAACTCGGAGATCAAGCAGGATCTTCCGACTCTGAAAGAAATGCTTGCGAGGCTTGAGGCTGAAGTCAATGTTGTCAGGGATGCGATGAGCAAGGTGAAAGGAGATAAAGAGGCGAAGGAGGCTGAGAAGGCGCAGCTGTCTCAGAAGATCAGAGCTGTAGCTGTCAAGATCGATGAAGCAAACAAGCGTCTCTCTGGCATAAAGATGAAGAAGATTCGAGCTGACCAGAAGCTGAGCAGGATCAGCGTGGTCTTGGAAAAGATCGCGGCCCGCAGAGATAAGGTTGTTCCAGTTCAGGCAAAGTTGAACTATAGGCTCAGCGTCCTCGAAAGCAAGCAGAAGTCGTTCTCTCTAATTTTGAATGAGCTAAGGCAGACTCTTACAAAGTTGGACAGCCTCTTGCAGGAGGAGTCCTCGCAGATCGCGTCGGTCTCCGGCTCATACGAAAGCATTGAGAACCGTCGGAGGATGATGATTGAAGCTATCAACGTCTCCATAGCAACGTTGGAAAGGGTTCAGTTGACGATGGCCAAAACTGAGACGGTTAGACGGATCGCGGAGCAGGTCTTTGACTCCGAAGGGCTCGAGAGGCTTATCGCGCTCGCTAGGACAGGTGTCATAGGCGGAAATGTTGGGCTCGTAAGAGATGTCATCTCCTACGATGAACGATATGCTAGAGCTGTTTCTTCCGCATGCGGGCTCTGGATGAACGCGATCGTGGTCGAGAATCTGGAGTCAGCGAACAGGCTTGTCGAGCTCGCTGGAAGGGTTTCCGCTAAACAATTCAACATGATCGTCCTATCAGAAGTGAAGCCACAGGAATCCGGGGAATTGCCTAGAGACGGAAACATAGTTGGCTATCTTCGAGATCTTGTGGATGTGCCACGAGAATATGATGCCTTGAAGGTCTTCCTATTCCAGAACACTGTGCTTGTAAGAGACAGAGATACTGCCCTGAAGGTGTCGAAGGAAGGGTTCAGATGTATAACTGTTGACGGATCCATATATGAGCCCTACTATTCCGGCTACCTCTCGAGCTTCCCGGACATCCTCGAGGAGGCTGTGCTATCCTATGGGAGAGGTAGAGGCTACAGCGAATTGGAGGATGCGATATCCACTTTAAGGAAGATGGTTGAAAAGAGAAGGCGGGACTTGGAAGATCTAGAAGTCAAGGGCAAGGGTATGTTGGAGAAGAAGGCTTCCCTTTCTAAGAGCCTAGGCCAGGTTCACGGCGAAATAGACGCGCTGATCAAGTTCGTTAGAAGGTATTCGGAGACCTATGATGACAACTTGAAGAAGCTGAGCGCCTATAGAGCGAAGGCGTCTCGAGTGGAGGAGTACCTGAGAAGGCTGCAGGAGAAGGCTGATGCATTGGCAAGGAAGAGGGAGGCTCTTACAAAAATTGTCCAGAGCGACGAACAGAATAGAGAGGAGCAGAACCTCCTAACCTTGAACAGTGAGCTGGCAACACTCAACAGGCAACATCAAATGGTGATCGATGAACTTAACGAAGTAAACCTTCAGCTTGCACAGATGAAGACTAAACTTGAAAACGACCTTCTGGTCTCATACAATAGTACGAAAAAGAGTATAGAGAAGCTTATGCTTGAACATGAAAGTAACAGGAGAAAGGTGGAGGAGCTTAAAGGGGCTTTGGCTGAATGCCAGTCAAGGTACGACTCTCTCAAATCCAAGGAAGAAGAGTTTCGCCGGGCGTCCTTGAATATGCAGAAGACAATATCAGAATATGATCTGAAGATAAACGAGAAGCTGGCTCAGGTGAATTCTCTAAATGAGCTTATCAGCAAGTCGACTGTACGCATAAACCAGATTTCTTCAAAGATAGAGGGGCTGAAAGAGAAGCTGCAGACCGAATATAACACTTTGAGGATGTACGGATACGAGTCTCCAATCGAATATGTGGAGGGATGTGAGACGGTCCTGTCCTTCATGGTGGATGAGATGGCCGAGTTGAAGACGGTCCTAAACTATCTAGCTGAAAAAGACTACGAAAACGTCTTCGAAAGCTACAAGAATCTCTCTCTTAGAAGCAATCAGCTTGAGGAGGAGAAGAACAGCATAGTCGACCTGATCGAGCAGATAGAAGAGAAGAAGAGAAGCGTCTTCATGGAGGCATTCGAGAAGATCGACCGAAACCTGAGGGCTGTCTTCAGGGAACTCACTGACGGTGACGCTTGGCTTGAAATAGAGAAGCCAGACGACATCTTCTCCGGCGGAATCTACCTGATGGTGCGTTTTCCCAATAAGAAGCCGAAGGAGTCTCTGATGCTAAGTGGAGGCGAAAAGACGATCACGACCGTCGCGTTCATTCTGGCGATGCAGAGCGCTTTCAGGTCACCATTCTATCTACTGGATGAGGTGGACGCACACCTTGATGCGATAAACCTGGAGCGTCTAATCAACATACTATATCAGAGATCTAAGGAGTCCCAGATTGTGTTGATCACCCTCAAGGACGTGACCTTGTCGAAGGCAGACAAGATCTTTGGAGTCTATCTGAGAGAAGGCCACGCCAACGTGGTAGAGTACTCCCCTGGGATAAAGATCAAGGAGGTTCAAGCATGAGCACAAGGGCTCCCCTTACGAAGGCCCCACTCAAGTTCCTCGTGGACGTCGGAGACATATCGAAGAGAAAGGTTTGGTCTCTGAATGTGGCTGAACTCCTTAAGGAGTTTCTCTCCGTCTACTCTGTGGAGCGGTCAAAGGACCTGAGGCTGTATGGTACTGTCGCTTTGTCGTCTTCTATAATATTCCGGATGCAGGTTGAATCCTTCTTCCTCTTCGAAAAACAGCCATCTGGGGTTGTTGAGAGGGAGGAGCTTATACTGCCGTCGATAATCGAAGTCCCGTACAGGCATGAATCCTATTCCACTTCTGTCGAAGACCTTCTAACCGCTCTCGAGAAGATCATCGCATCTGCGTCGGCGGTCAAGCCGAAGATGGAGGAAACGCTCGTTCCCGTGCCAAGTCTAGAGCTTCCTGTAGACCCTTTCATAATGAACATAAAGGAGGCTCTTGAAGGCTTCAAGAAGAAGCTGTTGGAGATGATGGATTCCTCTCATCAGATAAGTTTTAGGAGAATGGTCAGAGGCCTATCTGCGATTGAAGTCGTCAGGCACTTTATATTATCCCTCTTCGTCGCCCAAGAGGAATTCGCTGACCTCAGCCAGTCTGAAGATGACATCATAATAACGGTGCTTGTGTAATGGGCAGGGAGGAGATAAGCGTCCTGAAGGGTAGGATAGAGGCTGCATTATATGTGTCAGGTCGCCCACTCTCTCTTGAAGACATATCTAGGGCTACCGGAGTGCGCTCCAAGAGGAAGAACCTTCTGCTGGCGAGGGAGGTTCTATCAACCTACAACTCCTTCTCTAATGCCTTGGAGGTTGTGGAGCTTCCAGGTAGCCTGTTTGCGATGCAGTTGAGGTCCGACTTCAATAGCATCGTCAGGAAGTTTGCGACAAAACCTCTGGTTCCTGACTCGGTTCTTAAGACCCTCTCCTATGTTGCCTTCTATCAGCCGGCGACGATAAAGGATATCATCAAGCATATCGGTGCTCGAGCTTACAGGCATCTGTCAACCCTTGAAGTCTTGGGTTTTGTAACGGTTCAGCAGGGTGTGAAGCCTAAGACGTATGTTACGACAGCCAACTTTTCAGAATACTTTGGCCTCAGCAGCGACATCAACGTTCTAAAGGAGCAGCTTAGGGCTAGAGCTCCTAAAGGGCTTCAGCTTCCCAGAAAGGCTTAGGTCCAGCATCCTCTTGGAGAAAAGTATATTATGCCATCATTAAGTAACCCTCTCCACGTTAGAAGAGTGGTCTGGAAGTGCCTCAGAATATAGAGAATCTTAGGAAGCGTAAGTTGACTGGTGGAGTTAAGGTCCCAAATAGGGGTAGACGAAACTATGAGCATCACGGATACCCTGTGGAGACTCGAGTTGGCGCCGACGAAAGAGTTGTGTTTAGGACGAAGGGTGGTGGACGGAAGGTTAAATGTCTCTCCGTAGCCTGGGCTAATTTGCTTGATCCAACATCGAAGGGGGTCAAGAAGGTGAAGGTTCTTAGGCTCATATCGAATCCCGCGAGCAGGGACCTGACAAGAAGAGGTATTGTAACAAAGGGTGCGCTCATAGAAACCGAGCTGGGGGAGGCGAAGGTGACGTCGAGGCCTGGTCAGGATGGTGTAGTCAACGCCGTCTTGATGAAGCGGTAATGTGGCTTGAAGGACTACGACCGAATAGTCTTATGGCTGGACTACTTCAATTCGAAGCTTTCTAGGGGGGAGGGTAGGAGGGTTCCACTGAATGTAGCTGTCAGCTCGCCGACTTTGGACGAGCTGCTGGAGTCGGTGAATAGGCTCGGATTCGAAGCAGAAGCCGTGAAGGCGAAACATCCTAAGAGAAGCTATGTTGAAAGCGGCTATGTGTCGGTGAAGAAGGTTAGAGGAAAGAACGTGGTCCTGAAGGAGGTGTCTAGGATGCTGGGTCTTGTTCGTGGAATGAAAAGGCAAAAAGAGTAAGTTTAAATCATGTCCGTACCATTAACTTGTTGTGAAGAAGCTGGGCCAGGTCCTTCATCAAGCTAGAAGCGGAAACCTTATCGTGAGAGTAGGCGGCTTTCTTAAGCCCTCTACAGCAGTCTATGACAGATCAGGTAAGAAGGTGGGTTATGTGATAGAAACATTTGGGCCAGTTTCCTCCCCATATGTTTCAGTTAAGCCGACAACCGACAGGGTTAAGAAGCTGATCGGATCCGAAATCTATGTATCAAATGAGATGACCTGACTTGGCGGCAGCCCGCGACGAAGCAGCCCAGAATTGTCCTTTCTGTGGTCTTCGGCTTATCGTGGACTCGGCGTCAGGGGAACTCATATGCCCAAAATGTGGTGTTGTGATCAGAGACCGCGTTGTGGACCAGCATCCCGAATGGAAGGCTATCGACCTTGAAGACAAGCAGAAGCGTGTTCGAGTCGGCGCCCCACTCACATACCTTCTGCATGATGAAGGCTTGAGTACTCTTGTAGGCGATAGGCCATATGGCTGCACGTCGACGTTCAAGCAGGCCAACGATGCGAGAAAGATAAGATCAACCTACTCGATGGTGAGGGTCAGCGCCGACGAACGCTCTCTTATGAAGCTTCTGGAGAAGATCGAGGATCTCGCCACCAAGCTGTCTCTACCCAACAATGTGGCTGAGACGGCGGCTTACCTGATTCGCTCGTCCAAGATGAAGGCTTTCGCAAAGAATAAGGGTCAGAAGGAGATCGCGGCGGCGATGATCTACTTGGCATGTCGTCTATGTGGTGTCAATAGGACGTTGAAGGAGGTGGCTGACTTGGCTGACCTGAAGGAAAAGGATGTTGCAAGATATTATCGTGCGCTCGCCCAGAACCTTTCAGCTTCCCCACTCAGTCGGCCCCGTATATCGAATTATGTGACGAAGCTTTCGAACATACTGAATCTGTCGACTAAGGCGGAAAGGCTGGCGTTGGATCTTTCCTCAAAGGTTGAAGAGTCAGAGATCGCGTTGGGGAAGAATCCCGCTGGCTTGGCAGCCGCATGTGTTCACATAGCCTCCGTTCTGTTCGACGAATCGATCTCCTCTGACGATATCGCGAGAGAGCTTGGCGTCACCCCTCTGACGGTTAGGAATAGGACTAAGGAGATTCTCCAATACTACGATGTCACGGTCTATGTTGGCGGCGCAAAATGAAAAAGGTATATAAGGATATTCTGCGATAAACATATTTAGTACTCAAAAATAGGTGCTGTGTTTATGCCATCGCAGGAAGACGATAGTGGACGAGACAATTCTCCAAAGGAAAACGTTGAGGAAGAGGTCCTAAACGAGTCAGCGGAAGGCTTAGGAGAAGAGGAGCTTGACCTCACGTCAAGAACTTACAAGGCGATTGTGGAGCATGGCATGGAGGGTATACTACAGAGCCAGCTTTGGAAGGAGCTGAGCTTGACCAGTAGGGACGGAAGCCGCTTGGCCATAAGACTGGAGAAGCGTGGCATGATCAGGCGTGAACGAGTGCTAGAGAATGGTAGATGGACCTACCGTCTTTTTCCTATTCGAATGCCGATAAAGACGACTTCAATAAGAGACTCTCCTTGCCTGACATGTGAGCTCATAGAACAGTGCTCTGAAGATGGCAAGATTTCGCCAAAGACCTGCAGCAGCCTCGAGGAATGGGTTAGGAAGGAGTTTGAAGCTCACAAGGTAGTAATGAAGGTTGAAGCTAAGTCAGGCTAGACGAGACTACTACAGGAGGAGGGCTAGAAAGGAGGGGTTCAGAAGTAGGGCGGCCTATAAGCTTTCTGAGTTGGTGGATAGGTATCAACTGATCGTCGAAGGAGATTATGTTGTTGACTTCGGCTGCGCTCCCGGAGGATGGCTGCAGGTAGCCAGTGGAAGGGTGGGTCCGGAGGGTAGGGTCTTCGGGTTTGACCTGAAGAAGGTGGATTTGAAGTTGGCCAACGTTTTCACGTACACGTTGGATGTGCTCTCCCCTAATGCGCTGAGCTTCGTCAAAGAGAAGCTTGTATATGAAGTTGACGTCATCCTCTCTGATCTGGCTCCCAACGTCACAGGCGTTTGGGAGGTGGATCATGTTAGACAGATCGACTTAACCTCTAAGGTGATAGATATGGTTCCACATATCTTGAAGCCTGGGGGAAACTGTGTTTTTAAGGTCTTCCACGGCAACTATTTTGGCGACGTTAGGAACAGGTTGAAGAATATGTTCGAGAAGGTCATCGTAACTAAGCCTTCAGCGAGTAGGAAGGAAAGCAGTGAAGCATATATCGTCTGCCTCTCATTTCTTGGATAGGTTGGCAAGTGTATCGTTCACGGTCTCGGATGAAGCATCTGTTCTTATCGCCCTACTGTTTATTGTTGTCCTAGAAGCATAGAAGCCTTTCTCCTTTAGGGTGTCAATCACCCTTTCTATTGGCGGAGTGTTGATCTGTAGTCTATCGCAGATCATACTGATGAGATAGTAGGTTGGGGGGCCGTCAGCCTCCATGTCCGCGGTCTCTAACATCTTGAAGTATTTCCTGAAGTTCATCTGGGCTGCGGTCGCCTTCATCTCTCTAACGAATTCTCTGTCGAAGACTCTTCCTATCCAAAGTGGTCCACCGTATGTGAGTCTGCCCCCGCAGATTCCACATTCTTGTTCTGGAGTCTTGGAGGCAGCTCTCCAATTGCATTTCTCACAGTGGCTTATGTATCCGATGTCGTCAAGTGCTCTGTCTCCCTCTTCTGCGCCATAGGATATCTTCGCATAGATCCTGAGATAGTGTCTGGTTGAGTGACAGAATAGGGGATTCATCCCCCTATCGTATCGTGCCGCAGAAAAAGCGAGCGCACCGAAGAGGAGTCTGAGTCCCACCTCGTGACAGTATTCTGAATGGAGGGATCTGCCATAATACTTTCTTAATGCGACATGTGGATGCAGCCCACATAACACTGCCGTGTCGGTTGCCGTCAAAGATATCAGCCCATCTCTTCTTATCGTCTTGA
>Ga0129301_1000695_pt1 | contig 18227 bp, 18 predicted proteins | sample ConPoolayeHmetaG_FD_94489 | JGI IMG/M metagenome (GOLD analysis project Ga0129301, IMG submission 94489) | Hot spring microbial mat communities from California, USA to study Microbial Dark Matter (Phase II) - Cone Pool mat layer H metaG ...
AAAAATGATAAAACACAAATACGGCGCCGACCCAGCAGCAGTAGCCTACGACACAATAAGCCGGCTTATTGTGTCGTAGGCTACTGCTGCTGGGTCGGCGCCGTATTTGTGTTTTATCATTTTTATTCTTAGACGTTTTGCATGCTCCTCTAGCTGTTCGATGGAGCCTGCTCTGTAGGTGTCGCTGCATGCTAGAACTACTGAGTAGCCTTTTTTTGTAAGGAAATGAGCTACTTTGGCTATGCTTGTGGTTTTTCCAGTGCCGTTTATGCCGACGAAAACTATGACGAAGGGTTCGTTGTTTTTGCGTTTTTTGTCTATTATTTCCAGCAGGTCTATTCCGTTGTTTGTGAGCATTGTTTCTAGGAGAATTTCTCGGAGGTTTTTTTCTACTATTTTTTTTCTGTCTTCAAGACGTTTTATTTGGACGCCGTTTAGGCGTTTTTCCATTTCGTTGCAGATGAGTTCTGCAACTGGGACGGCGACGTCATTTTCTATTAGGTTTATTTTGAAGTCGGAGAGTATTGGGCGGAGGTTTTCGGCTTTGAGTTCTGTGGTTGTTACTTTGGTTACTAGGTTTTTGAAGCCTGATTTGAGTTTTTCAAACATTTGGGGGAGTTTTCTCCTTTTCAAGCTTCGCTGCGAGTTCTTCGAGAACTTCTCTGTCTTGGTTTATTCTTTCTACGATTTGCGTGTATTGTTGTTGGATTGAGTTGCGTGTTTTTTCAAGTTCTTCGAGTCTTTTGGTTATTGTTTCTTTTGCTTCTTGAAGGGTTTTTTCTGTGGAGACTCCTGCGCCTATGCCTACGATTATTTTGTCTGGTGTTTGGAGTTTGGCTTTGATGTAGGAGCTTCCGCCTATTGGGACTAGCAGCTCGGTGTTTTCCGGTTGTTTTTCTAATCCTTCTAGGGCTATGCGGGCGTAGGTTAGGTCTGTGGTTACGGCGTTTACCATGTTCATTCTTGCGGCTAGGGTTTCTGCTGATTGCTCAAGAACTCGAACTTCTACTGCTAGTTTTCTGAAGTCGTTTTCAGCTTTGCTTGTCAAGCTCCTGTTCTCCTGCGGCTAGTTTTTTGAGTAGGGGGTTTTCTATTTGTTCTGATGTAATTTCTTCTATGTTGGCGATTTTTATTTGGAAGCGTTTTACTCTGTGTCTGCTGCCCAGTTCTGTGTAGACTTTTTCTATTGCGTGTTCGGGTTTTAGGGCTATTATTTCTTTTTTGAACGTGGTTTTCATGTTTGGTTTGTTGATTTCGCCTGTTACTCTGAAGACTTTCAATGCTATTCCTCTTCCTTTACCACATCGAGGGCATGTGCGATTATAAACATTTCTGGACCTGTTGTGGCTGAGCCTGCGATGGCTGCATGAGTGTTGCAGATTAAGCCTGTGCCGACGTATGGGATTCCGCAATTTACTGTGCCTACGTCTACTGGGACTTTTAGGACGTCTTCTAGAATTTTTCTTTCTTCTTCTTTTAGGAGTGGGTGCGCTAGTACGCCTTTGTCTGTGGCGGTTGCTAGGCTGCCGACGTATGGTAGGCCTGCGATTTCGCTTGGTACGGCTTCGACGTTTAGGGTGTCTGAGATTTGTTTTATGTCTTGGGGTTTTAGTCTTGGGTCTACGATTGCGCCGTGGTTGTTTGCTAGGACTAGGTTTCCGTAGGCGGTTTTTTTGGTTTCCATTATGGTTATGTTTTCTTTGAAGGTTTGTTTTATGGTTTGGATTTCTTCTTCTTGGGTGAAGTGTGGGAGTAGGATTCCGTTGTTGTTGGCGTAGGCTAATGCGCCTACAAGTATTGAGGCTCCGATGTTTGTGTGAATTAGTTCGGCTTTTAGTCTGTCTTCGAATTTTTGGGCTTTTTTCAGCGGGACGGATTTTGGGATTATGATGATTTTTTCTGTTACTAGTGCGTAGACTCCTATTGCAGGGCTTCCGAAGAGGTCAGCTTGGTAAATCGCCAAAACAAGTCTCCTTTGTTGTGTGTTGGTTTGTGTTTTTTGTGTGATAGTGTTTGCTTGTGCTTATAGTTTTTGCTTTGGGTTAGGGTGTGGTAAACAACACTCTTCTCTTCATTGATTTTTCACCGCATCTTCCGCTGAGCGTGTTTTTCGTTCCTTTCACCAAATCCACGAATCCTAACCAGCCGCTTAAAAACTCTCTCCGATTATCACCCCTCTGCATTTCCATTTAAATACTAATCGAACCCACATCATCCCTAACGCCCAACGCTCAGGGACTCATCGTCTCATCTTCCACCAACCAGCAACAAATAAACACAGCCAAGTCGAAACCACATTTCAAGCTACATATAGGGGGTTAAAATCCACTCTTGGACTATTAGAGCAAGCTTAAACCCAAAACACTAACATATCATGCCAAGCTTTGCATTTCATCTACAGAAATTGCAGAGCCCTCTTCAGCAGCTCTATCAGCGCATCAAGCTGACCGGTGTACAAACCCACAGCTAAACAGGAGACTCCCAAAAGAAGCAATAATGCACCGAAAACTCTTTTTTCAGATATATCCATAAACCTTCCTACCCCAGATACTTCTTCAACGCTTTGACAATATGCTCTTTTGGAACGCAGCCAACGATTCTGTCAGTTTCCTTTCCATTCTTCATTATAATCATCGTAGGAATACTGTAGACTTGAAAGCGTTCTGCAGTGCTTGGGTTCTCGTCAACATTAAGCTTCCCAACAAATACTTTACCACTATACTCTCTTGCCAATTCTTCAATGACAGGCGCAATCATCCTGCACGGACCACACCACTCCGCCCAAAAATCAATCAAAGCCAGAGAATTCTTGCGCATAACATCATCAAAGCTTGCATCCGTCACATGCGCTGGACTTGCACTCATTTCCCGCCTCTCCACCTGTTGTTTCATTAACTTCCCAAGTTTATTCTCTCTAATACGTCTTAACTCTTCATCCTCCTCGGATATAAAGCGTTCGTGCCCACCACTCATGCGCTTTCAACCAGCAAAATATTAAATGCTTTTTGAAGCCATAAACTTTCGTGTCTTTGCACAAAACTTTATTGCACAAACACGCTTTAGGCTCCTACAGTGAAATGCCATGACAAAAATTACTCGCGTAGGCGTAACCTTTCCGCCAGATTTATTGAAAGATTTTGATTCTGTAATCCGCAGAATGGGCTATCAAAACCGCTCTAAAGCAGTGCATGATGCTGTCAGAGCTTTCGTTAACGAGAAAAAGTGGCTTCAAGAAGAAAAAGGAACACAAGCTGGAGTACTTATGATGCTCTACGATCATGATGTTAAAGGCTTAGAAGATGAGCTTACACACGTTCAGCATCATCATGCGAACATAATATCCTCAACCTTGCACATTCATCTAAGCGAAACAGAATGCCTAGAAGCAATAGCCGTGAAAGGCGATGCCAAGGAAATCCGCAAACTAAGCGATGAGCTTTCTTCTCGAAGAGGAGTAAAAATCCTTAAGGCGATGATTGTCTCGCTTTAACTTTCTGAGAGCTATTCAGCTCGAACATTTTTTCAAGAGCCTTTCGAGCCTTGCCCGCTATTGGCTCTGGAACAGTAACCCTATACTTTTCCTCTTTCAAAGACAGGTAAATCCTTTCAAGCGTGTTCAGCTTCATGTTGGGGCAAACAGCACCTTCATAGGCTGAAATGAACTGCTTTTCTGGATTCTGCTTTCTCAAGCGATGCAAAATCCCCTCCTCAGTCGCAACAACAAACCTCTTTGCACTGCTTTCCCTAGCGTATTTACAAATCTGCGAAGTGCTTCCAATAAAATCAGCCAAGTTTCGCATCTCTTTGCTGCATTCGGGATGAACCATAACCACAGCGTCAGAAAACTGCATCTTAAGCAATTGCACATCTTCAGGCTGAAAAAGCAGATGAGTAGGGCAAAAGCCTCTTTCAGGAACGGAAATAATCATCTTTCCAGTCTTCTCCATAGCATACTCAGCCAAATTGCGGTCAGGACCAAAAAGCACCGTCTCAGCATCCAAAGAATCTATAACTTCAACCGCATTCGCAGAAGTACAGCAAATATCACAATAAGCCTTAGCCTCAGCCAAAGTATTCACATACAAAACCAAAGGAACATTATGATAAAGCGTTCTAGCCTTCTTAATCGCGTCAACCGTAAGCATCTGCGCCATAGGGCAACGAGCGCCAAAAGTGGGTAATAGAACCTTCTTATTAGGGTTAAGGATTGCTGCAGACTCAGCCATAAAATCCACAGCAGCAAAAACTATAATCTCCGCATCCTTCTCTTCCACAGCTTTCTTGCCAAGCTCTATACTGTCACCCACATAATCGGCGATGTCTTGAACCTCTGGTCTCTGATAATTATGCGCCAGAATTATCGCCTTTTTCTCCTTCTTCAGCCTCTCAATTTTTTCTTCAAACGTCACTTGTACGCGCCTTTCGCTGATGTTGAGGAATTGTATGCTAATCCTAACGCAAAATATAATATTTACTTAACTCTAAGCCTCAATCGCAAACAACAAAAAAGAAAACATTAAAGACCAACCTTATGCTGGCTTCCTCCACATCATGGTGTCTAGCACAATAGGATTATCTACCATCACAACAAATAGCAAATCGGCATTTTTTTCACTCATCACATTCACCTCTCTTATTTGTGCTTCGCGTTTTGTTTTCATATTTTCATCCGCCACGAAAGCTTCAGCATATGACATCTCAAGTCTTAATAAACCTTATCGTGTAAATGTTCCACAAAACTACAACAAACCCAACATTTACATAAAACACTACAACTGAAAGCTAGAGCTTACCAAGCACGCGCTAAAAAATTATACCTAAAATGTCGAAAAATTATAAATTTTTAGGGATGCAACAACTTGTACTGGTGAACCTAAATGAAAAAAATAGCAACAGTATCACTAACGCTGCTAATCCTACTAGGAATGTTAAGCCTAACTACGTTCCAACGATGCTCTGCTGACACTTACGAAGTAGAAATTCTAACAGCCGACACTGGAAGATACTTCTATCAGACATGGTGGCACATGGGCGAGTTTGCAAAAACAGCCTACATGCAAGCCAAAGTGACGCTGAGAAACAACATGAACGCCTCAAGAGAGGTAAGAGTCACATGCACATTGATGGACGAACTGCTAACGCCTTGCGGTTTCACTCAAAAATGGGTAACAATTCCTGCAGGTGCTACTCAAGACGTAATACTAGATCCTCTTCAAATTGCAAGTTATGCGGTTGTTGGACAAGCTCAAGCTTGCATCTGCGCCGTCAAATCGAATGGTGCACCATACTGTCCAGAGTACGACGTTCCCTTCGCCATCTTGGGAAACACGCTCTACAGCCTAACATTAGAATCATATTTTTCAAATGGCACAACCATAACAGGCGCAATGGTTTGGATTGACGAAATACAATATAGCACACCTATAACTGTGAACTTGCTTCAAGGAATACATGTTGAAAAAGCTAACAACGAATATCCATATCTGGGCGACTACAAGTTCCTCTATTGGGAAGACAACTCCATTAACAACCCGAGAAGCGTCACACTACACTCAAACCTTGTGACTAAAGCATACTACAACTACTATGTCGAGATTCTCTCTGCTCAGACCGGCAGACAATTCTTCGGTTCATGGTGGCAGATAACAAAGTTCGCAAAGACAGCTTATGTAGAAATTAAGGTAACATTGAGGAATAATGCCCGCGTTCCAAAAGATGTGCGGGTAACGGCAACATTAATAGACGACCTTAATGTACCCATTGGCTTCACACAAACATACCTCACAATTCCAGCATCAACAACACAGATTGTGTATTTGGGCCCGCTGCAAATTCCAAACTATGCTTTCGTGGGTCCAGGGGCATTTGTTGCAGTATGTGCCATAAGACCTGATGGCGCACCTTACTGTGGGGAGTACGATGTTCCTTTCGAGATTCTGGGACCTACCTCTTACGGGCTGACTGTTCAAACCTACCTTACAACAGGTTCAGAGATCATGAATGTGAATTTCTGGATTGATGAAGGCTCAACGCTTTCTTCTCCGCAGACAGTGTCTGTTCTTCAAGGGACTCATGTGGTAAAAATGACGTCTGTATTTTACAGTGGTAGCTATAGGTACACGTTCTCGTACTGGGAAGACAGTTCAACCTCTAACCCGAGAGCTGTGGATGTTTTCAGTGCAAAAACGATAAAGGCTTACTATTATAGGGAGTACATTGGCGGCGGTGGGGGTTGTCCGATTCTTTCAGTGTTCGATGGTTCAGGCTATGTTGAAGAAGGGTTGCTGGATATTCATCAGCCTGAAGGCATAGATGTGATAACAGAATATTCTCTAGTCATTAAGCCTCAGCTAGTAAGGGGGACGTACCTGCTTCGGTTGCAGGAGCATCCGCAGACGCATTCCTACATAGACCAAGTTAGACTCTATGCCGTATTAGCTAACGGCAGAAAGGTTGAGCTATGGCTGCTTTCAGCATTCCACTCTGTACATGGCAACGTTAAGCGGGAGCTTTTGTTCAGTGACGACTTCAAGATAGATACTGAAGCAAACGAGAGCATATACCTGAAATTCAGCGCGCTACCACATGTTAACGTCAAAGCTTTCATCTTCGAAATTGAAGGACACAACATGATCGTGAAAGTATAAGCCATCATCCCCTTTCCTCTCTTTTTCTTTACCATGTCCAGAATCAAGTTCGTTTATTGTAGCCAATCACACGCCTACAAAATCGTGAACCTTCCAAAAGTCAGTTGACACCTTTCCTTTTTTATGGCTCTGCTCTCTTTTAGAGCAGCATTATTCAAAGTGCACTGTACTATTTTTAGAACCATACTGTTCTGAAGTATAGCATTATACTGTGCATAAGTCCTTGCCTGTTATGGGTGAGAGTGATGAAGAAGCTACCTTCTAAAATTCTGTTCGAAGAACTAGAATCAGTTACACCCACGGCTGGGCTTCCGAACTGGAAAGGACTAGGTTTCTGCGTCATGTAGGTGATTATCTTGGACGACTTCATAATCCCCTTTTTTCTGATCGTTATCATTCTGATTTGGTATCCATCACTCGTAATTTACATTGGTCTCGCATCCAACTCAGGGTTGCTCACATGGTGTATTATTATAGGCTTGGTAAGCCCGTGCGCATGTCTCTGGTATTACACACTAAAAAAGCGAATACTACTTTTTTGGGAGTGGGTTTGCAAGGTCAGAGTTAGACAAATTCATCATAAGACTTTTGAAGAAAATGTCCAAGATTTTGTCGATTTACTGAAAAAACAGAAAGCGATAAGGGCAACATGAAAAAATAAAGCAGATGGCGTATGACAAAGACAAAAGGTGAATAGTAGATTACTAAAAAAGGTGTAAGACTATCCTTTACGAAATTTTAGCCAAAAATGAGCTTACCTATGAATGGTGCAACAGTTGAGATTTGAACTCACGAACCTCTTCAGTCTTGAATTTGCACCATTTCATTAGCATGATTACTGTTGGGTTGGTAGGAAGTCGACTGGTTTCGCAGTTTTTCACTTCGAGTTTGCATCATTTCCAGCTTGTTAAAGACTAATTACTGAACTGACTATGTAAATTAAAAGAAGTGATAGGATCCCTATCATAGCGAACATATAATAACGTATCCAAGTGTATGCAGTTCGACGATACAACCAACCAGTAGGAATGTCCTTCAGCGAACCTTCTTCAAGTGCTCGAAATACCGACGCCGTTGATTTTGCTCCATCGACCATTATTTCCACTCTATATTCTCTTAGGCGCTTTTGCAGTTTTTCCATCTCATTGAACCTGTAGATCCGAAAGAATTGGTGCTTTGCAAGTGCTATGGTTAATACAAACGTTGTGCATAGAGCGAAGCCTAAGGTAACTATCTTGATAATAAGATTTGAGGAAGACGAAAAGGCGAGTAAAGCACCATTGATTATGGTGCTAACCGATGGTATTTGCCAAACTAAAGTATCGTATTGACGTATATCGGCCCAGCATTCACGCAGCTGCCATAGCAACGCTTCAATGACATTCGGATTCGCCGCTTGAACACTTGGAGTTACTTGTGCTTCTTCTTTTGATGTACTCTTTTTTTTCGGCTTAAGGGTTCCACCTACAACGAACAAAGTACCCAAGAATACTGCTATGATTGCGGATGTGCGGGCAAGCACATGATCGTAGAAACTAGAAATTAAAATCATACCAGAACCAACAAGAAAGACTCCGAAAAGGATTTCTACCCAATGTTTTTCGATATTTGCTACGATCCATTCTCTTTTGTTTGTCAAGATGGAACACCTTGATGAGGAAATGTTGGTACAAAAATATAATCCTTAGCTGTCATGAGCAAAAAAGATACTAGTCTTTGAAACACATGGCAAAAATCGAGCAGATATTTCGTCGATAAGCATTAATCGTATGAAAAGGAGCCCAACGATGATGTTTCAATTGAGTTCTGAGAAGATAATATTGGTGCAGCGGGCCGGATTTGAACCGGCGAACCCCTACGGGAAAGGATCTTGAGTCCCTAGTGGAACGCACAGAACCATGCGCTCTTTCGCCTTTAACCTGGCTTGGCGACCGCTGCACTCAATCATCTAGATTCGCACAAAGAATAATTAAGTATTACTAAGCATATTAGAGGGATCCAGAAGCGTTTCTCACACACAAACACTGTCATGTTGCATCTATATATAGGGGGGTTAAAATCCGCCCTCAGACTATCAGAACAAACAGTTCCTATTCACTTTCTTATCTTACGGTAAGCGAAAGCTATAACATCCACAACCACTATCGCGGTAAGAATCAACAACGGACTAGCCAAAAACTTGTCTATAAAAGACGCTTCCTCAGCTTTAACAGAATTCACAAAAGCGGAAAACAAGAAAAACAGAAACAGCATCAAAACAGCTTTCCTCTTCATACACTGATCTTCCCTAAGCCTAGGTTATGCTGACATTCTGTATCTGAAAATACCTCTTTGTTAGCAGTCGTAAGCGTTCAGCGTTCTTGCCATTTTTTCCGATTGCCACGCCCTTGTCTCTTGGATGAACATTCACAACAGCCATAGTCTTGCCATCGGGTCTTTCGGTTATGCGAACTTCTTTGACCATTGCAGGCTTCAACGCGTTCTTAATAAATTGTGCTGGGTCATCTGAAAATTCGATGATTTCGTGTTTTTTGCCGGTCATCCTTTCCAGCAGGCGAATGTTTCTTCCGCCTTTTCCAATGGCTGCGCCTATTTCGCCCTCCTTAACGACAAAAATTACTCGTCCCTGTTCCTCGTCCACGATGCAGTCTCTTACGCTGGCACCGCTTATGCTCTCAAACAATGCTATGTAACGCATTTCGTTGCTGGTTATTTTTATACCAGTACTCATTCTGTTCCTCCAGCGGTTTCCTCTAACTCTTCTGTCTCAGTTAACTTGAGAATCTCTGAGTCGCCAGCCTCTCTTATACTTAGCGCTGAAATCACAAAAGGTTTGCCGCACACGGCAGCCAAATCCAAGGCGGGTTTGCTATAAGCGACTAGGGGAACGTTCGAAAGCTTGCAATAGTATTCCAAATCTTCACAAACATTTCTGGGACAATTAGAAGCTATGATAATCATTTTGGCTTTTCCTGACTTAGCATTTTGAATTGCGCTGTTTGTGCCGAAAGATACTTTGCCAGTTTTTACAGCAGTTGCGATTGCCTTATCCACGTCAATCATTTGTTTTCACCTTCTTTCTTCAGCTCGAACGTTGACATATAGAGTTCTACAAGACCAGTGCCTATAGGAATGGATTGCCCAACTATTACGTTTTCGGTCACACCCTCCAACGGATCACTTTCACCTTTCACGGCAGCATCCACAATGTTTGGAACTGTAATCTCAAAGGCGGCTCTAGCTAAAACGCTTGATTTCTTGCCGCTTATGCCATGCCTACCTATTTGTTGAACTTCGCCGGTTGAGGTCATCATGTCTGCTACGAGCATGACATGGCGGATGTCAACATCTAGTCCTTGCTCTTCCAGAACGCTTTTGGCCTCTTGCATGAGCACGTTTCTTGCTGCTTCTATTCCAAGCGTCTTTGCTATCTCATGAACATTGTTCGTTGTAGTTCTTGAGGTGTCAACACCGTAAACTTCTAAGACTTTAGATAGATTTGAGCCGTCAGTGCGTATAACCCATTCTCCGCTTTCTTCGGTTACAAGAACTCGTTTTATGCCGGCTACTCCTTTGATTTGGAATGAGGAGACCTTGTCAAGAGTTTTCTTTAGGGCCTCTACCTTCTTTGGTTTAATGTGCAAGCGGTTGCCTTTCATTTTTATGGTGCAGTTTGGCATCTTGAACTTCTCTTTCATTTCTTGAAGGGTTACGCCTCTGTCTTCCATCATTGTCTTGTTGAGCTCTACAACCACTTCATCGTTTACTGCATCTTGATAAATTGCGTTAGCTAAATCTTCCATTGTTGTATAGATAATGTCACGAGCAACCTTCACTGCAGCCTCTCTGCTCTTTCTATGCTTCTCATCTAGGTAAATCACCATAATAGGCGTTGAAGGAATTCTTCGGGCATCAACAATTTCTATAAGCCTCGGTAAGCCTAAAGTAACGTTCTGTTCTCTTACACCAGCGTAGTGGAAGGTTCGAAGCGTCATCTGCGTTCCAGGCTCACCTATAGATTGCGCTGCAACTATCCCAACAGCTTCTCCGGGCTCCATTAAAGCCTGTTTATAATGTTCTACAGTCAAGCGGATGGCTTTATCTACGTCAGCTTTTGTCAGTTTAGCGTCAGCCAAGCCTTGCTTAAGCTCATTTACAAGCATGACAGAAAGCTCACACTCAGCCTCCTTCAATCGCTCCTTGATATACTCGGCAGAAGCAGGATGACCTTTTGCCATTCCGATTTTGATCTGCTCTATCAAGCGGCTAACGTTCACAGCTTTTCCATGGTCGCTTTTAGCAGGGTCAACGCCGTCTTCGCCGTATTTGAATTGGATGATGTCGCCTGTTGAGCTTCTAACGGTGCCATCATATTCTAGGCGCAGGTGTTCAAGTGCGTTGATTAATCTTCTTTGCATGTAGCCGCTCTGTTGCGTTCTTACAGCTGTGTCAACTAGGCCTTCTCGACCACCCATTGCGTGGAAGAAGAATTCTATGGAGTCTAAGCCTTTCTGGTATGAGGAGTAAACGAAGCCTCGAGCTTTTGGTGCAGGGTCGTCTGCTTTGAAGTGAGGTAGTGCTCGGTTGAGGTAGCCTCGCATTATACGTTTTCCACGAACTGCTTGTTGACCGACGCAAGCGCTCATCTGACCAATGTTTAGGTTTGAGCCTCTAGCGCCTGTTCTGGTCATAACGATACCAGAATTGTCGAGCGTGAAGTCTTTGTCAGCTATTTTTCCTGATTCGTCCCTTGCCTTGGACAGTTCGTTCATTACATAGATTTCAAACGAGTCTTCAAGAGTTTGTCCTGGAAGTCTGGGTAAAGTGCCTTTTCGATAGCTTTCTATTAGTTCAGCAATTTTGTTTTCTGCTCGTTCCATGGTTTTCTTTATTTTGTTTTCAGCTTGAGGTGATAAGACTAGCTCATCGAAGGAGTAGGTGAAGCCTCGCATGGACATGTAGAGCTTTAATAGTCGGGTTATAGTGTTTATGAATTCGCGTCCTGCTTTTGTTCCATAGTCTTTTATTATTCTGTGGAGAAGGCTTTCAGATTGTTCGGCTCCTATTGAGCGTCTATCAATGACGCCGCTGACGAGTTCGCCGTTTTTGACAACAATATAGGCGTCATATGGGCAGTCTTCTTCTTGGCATTTGTCGCAGCCTTGGCATATGTTTGCTTTTAGAACATAGTTCATGTCCTTCGGCAGAAACAGGCTGAAAATTTGTTTGCCTGTCCAGAGTGGTTGTGGTTCCTTAACTTTTGGCGGAGGCAAAGGTCCTATGTATCCAGCGCCGACTACAAGTCTGCTAACTTCATCCTTCGTCAGATAGCTGGTTCTTCGGGTAAATAGGTAAGCTGCTGTTATGAAGTCTCGAATTGCGCCTATTATTGGACCGCCGAACCTTGGGGAAAGAATTTGGTCTTGGACTTGCATTAGCAAGCGTGCTTCTGTGCGTGCTTCTTCGCTTTGCGGTATGTGAAGGTTCATTTCGTCTCCGTCAAAGTCGGCGTTGTAGGGTGGACAAACGCATAGATGCAGTCGAAATGTTTTGTAGGGGAGAACACGCACAAAGTGAGCCATTATAGACATGCGGTGTAACGAAGGCTGACGATTGAAGATGGCTATGTCTCCATTTTTAAGATGGCGTTCAACAATAAAATCAGGTTCAATAGCCTCAGCAACCTTTTCTCTATCAGTAACAAACTCGAGCCTTATGCGCTTGCCGTCTGGTCTGATTATGTAAAGTGCACCTGGGTATTCGTCAGGTCCATTTATTACAAGACGTCGCATTTCTTCAATATTCCATTGAGTTACCTTTTCAGGCACTGATAGTCTCATAGCAATTTCTAGGGGTACGCCTACTTCGTTTATGTCGAGGTTGGGGTCTGGAGAGATCACGGTTCTTGCAGAGAAGTCAACTCTCTTGCCTGAAAGGTTGCTTCGGAATCTTCCTTCTTTTCCCTTTAAGCGTTGCGAAAGAGTCTTCAGCGCTCTTCCTGAGCGGTGTCTTGCGGGCGGAATTCCAGAAGCTTCATTGTTGAAGTAGGTTGTAACGTGATATTGAAGAAGCTCAGATAAGTCTTGAATAATTAGTGTTGGAGCGCCTGCGTCCATGTTTTCCTTTAATCTTTGATTGATTCGAATTATATCCACTAGCTTGTGAGTTAGGTCATCTTCTGAGCGTATGCCTGATTCCAGCGTAATTGAAGGACGCACATACACTGGTGGAACTGGCAAAACCTGCAGAACCATCCATTCTGGGCGAGCAGTTTTCGGATTAAAACCAAGCAATTCCAAATCATCATCTGATATGCGTTCAAGTCGCTCTCGAACCATGCTGGGCGTTAATGGTTGAGCGCCACTCTCAGGGATTTCCTCGCTGAATTTTGTTGGCTTTTCAAAAGTTATTTTATATTGTGCAGCTCCACAATGTGGGCAAGCCTTGTTCTTGGTGTCTTGAACAACTCTCTTATAAACTTCGTCGGGAACAAGCCCTAGAAGCTGGCGAGTTTTGGTTATTCTGGTTTTAAGCTTGCTTGCCGTTTCATCTGTAAGCAAGATTCTTCCACAATTTCTGCATGTTGTTCTCAGAAGGTCATGAATGATTTTTGTAAACTCGATATGTATTATCGGCACGGCAAGCTCTATGTGTCCAAAGTGCCCTGGACAGCGAATGGCAGTGTTTCCACAAGTTTTACACCTTTGCCTCGGTTCCAAGGTTCCAAGTCTGCCGTCCATAAGCCCCGCTGTGATAGGCGCGCCATCCTCGTCATACGTGTCGGGTGTTTGAATCTCGACTACCGAAATTTTGCGAATTTCTTGTGGAGAGAATAAGCCGAAGCCTATTTCGTCGACAATTTTATGGAGAGTTTCTTCAATCGCCATTTTTACGCTCTCTCCTTAAGTTTCAACTTTGGCGCTATGCAGAGGCTCATTAGCTCTTGTAAGAGAAGCTTGAAGGCGTAAGAGACAATTACAGGCGAGATTTTAGCGTCATCTCCGCAGATTCTGCATAAATACTTGCGCTGTTTCATGTCGTAGTAGGCTATGTAGCCACAGTTTTCGCATATGTAAAGCGTGTATTTGTCTGATTCTTCCAGTAATCTGTCATGAAGCAGCATTGACGCGCCATGACCTATAAGGCAGTCTCGTTCCATTTCTCCAAATCTGAGACCGCCACCTCTAGCCCTTCCCTCTGTAGGCTGTCTCGTTAACATCTGCACCTGTCCTCTGGCGCGAGCGTGGATTTTGTCTGCAACCATATGATGAAGCTTTTGATAGTAAACAACGCCAACGAAAATGTCAGCCACAAATTTCTCGCCAGTCATCCCATTATAGAAAACTTCTCTTCCCGTATGGCTGAAACCAAGCTTTATAAGCGCTTTTCTAAGTTCAGTCGAGTTTTCGCCAGAGAATGGTGTCCCATCTACGGGCTTTCCTCTCAGCGCACCAACTTTTCCAGCTATAGACTCGATAAAGTGTCCAATAGTCATCCTAGACGGAATAGCGTGTGGGTTGACAATTATGTCTGGAACGATGCCGTCTTCAGTGAATGGCATGTCCTCTTGCGGAACAACAAGCCCTATTATGCCTTTCTGTCCATGTCGAGAAGCAAACTTGTCTCCAAGCTCAGGAACACGCTGGTCTCGAACTCTAACCTTAACAAGCTTGCTTCCTTCACCAGATTCTGTTACAAAAATAGCGTCAACAACTCCAGTTTCTGAAGGACGCATATCCGTAGAAGTATCGCGCATCGAAGGGCCTCTAACTTCAAACTCTTTGTATTCTTCAAGAAATCTCGGTGGACTAGTTCTTCCAATTAAAACGTCTCCACCAGCCACTTGTGATTCTAAGCCGATTATTCCATCAGGCTCAAGCAGTCTATAGTATTGTTCTCCACGGTATCCGCGTGTTCCCGCTTCAGGTATCATAAATTTGTCTTTTAAGCCGCCCATGTACTGACGGCATTCAGCCTCGTAGATTCTGTAGAAGGATGAGCGGGCTAAGCCTCTTTCAATCGATGCCTTGTTGAAGATTAATGCGTCTTCCATATTGTAGCCTTCAAAGGACAATACCGCGACAACGCAGTTCTGTCCAGAAGGACGAAGCTTGTAGCCAATCAAGTCCATCAGCGCAGTTTCTGCAAGTGGCACCTGAAGATAATGCAAAACATGAAACCTTGAATCAACACGATGCTGAAAAGTTGTTGCAAAAAGCCCTAAGGCTTGTTTAGCCATCGCTGCTTGATACGAGTTTCTAGGCGACTGGTTATGCTCAGCGTATGGTATTGTTGAGGCGCAAATTCCAAGAATCGTGTAGGTAGCGATTTCCATGTGAGTATGCTCAGGAGCAACTTGCTCTGGGCTGAGCGCAACGTAAGCATTTTCCTCTTCCTCAGCATCAAGATATTCAATTATGCCGTTTTTGACAAGATCCTCCCAAGACCATTCACCAGAAGCCAACTTTTCAATATGCTCGCCTTGAAGCTTAGGAGCACAATTTTCAACAATAATTAAAGGACGCCTAACTCTGCCTTCATCACAATTAATGTAAACTTCATCTCGCTCACCGCGTATTCTTGCAAAATATGCAATATTTACTTCAGTTGAAATTTCTCCTCTTCTCCTTCTGTCCCTAAACTCCTTGGTAAGTTCATCGGCATTAAGGCAGTATCCAATAATGTTTCCGTCCACAAAGATTTTGGCTCCAGAACGCTTTAGCGCTTCATTTGCCTCGTAAACCGATGCTACGCCCATGCCGAAAAGTATCTGCTTTATCTTTTCAGAATTCACTCCCACAGAAATGCAGGCGGATAAAGCAAGATTCTTGACAAGTCCACAGTTTGAGCCTTCAGGTGTTTCATTCGGGCATAGGCGACCCCAATGTGTTGGATGGAGGTCTCTGGCTTCAAAGTTTGGCTGGCTTCTGCTTAAAGGCGATTGAAGTCTACGCAGGTGACTAAGCGTAGAAAGATAGTTCGTTCTGTCGAGAAGTTGAGTGACGCCTACTCTTCCTCTTCCCCAGTTTCCTGTAGCAAGCGCATGCTGCAATCTTTCGGTAATTATTCCTGGGCGAACAGCTGCGGAAACGGTGATTATTGGTCCTTTGACGCCTATGCGTTCAAGTTGATATTTTATGTCGCGGCAGAGGTTTCTGAAGGCAACTCGGAAGAGATCTGCGAGGAGTGGTCCGCCTAGGCGTAGTCGTTTGTTTTTGAAGTGGTCTTTGTCGTCTGATTGTCTTCTCCCTAGCATTAGTTCGATGACTCTGGCTGCCATCTCGCCTAAGAATAGTCCTTTGTCTTTTCTGTTTTGGCTTGTTCTGCCGAGATGTGGCAAGAAGTTTTTGTCTATTGCTGTTTCTGCTTTTGAAATGCGGTATTCTTCAACTTGTCCATGTGCTACTCGGTTTCCGATGAAGAGGATTGCGTCTTTGCTTGTGTCAACTCCTATTGCTTTTTCGAATGATGGCTCTAACTCGGCTTGTATTGCTTCTTCTAGTGACACAGCTTCAGCAATTTCTTTGTCTGACTCGAATCCGAGTGCACGCATCAACACAACAAAAGGAATTTCGGTGGGAACGCCAGGCATCGAACAGTAGAGTGCTCCATCTGACTTTATTTTTAACTCGATTCTGGCTCTGAAGCCTACTGTTGTGGAGAACATTTTCGCTTGATAAACTGGAGTTGCGCCTTTCTCGTCAATGTCAACTATTATGCGGTTTGGTGCTAAATCTTCCATAGCTACGATTACTCTTTCTGAGCCGTTGACTATGAAGTATCCTCCTGGATCGTCTGGGTCTTCGCCTGAGGAGATTAGTTCTTCTCGTGAGAGTTGTGAGAGAAAGCATAGTTTTGATTTGAGCATGACTGGGATGTTGCCTATGTAGACGAGTTCTGTGTCTTGTTCTCTTCCGTCGATGACTGGTGTCATTTCAAGAGCTACAGGTGCAGCGTATGTTAGGTTGCGAAGTCTTGCTTCTATTGGGTAGATTTCGTGTTTTGTTCCATCGACTTCGGTTGTGTACGGTCCTGTGATTCTTGTTTGTGGGTCTATTATCCAGATTTGTCCTAGTTTGACTTTGTAGGGGCTTTCTGGGACTTCTATTGGAATTTCACCGATTTCGTCTATTACTTCTTGCAGGCCTTTGTCTATGAACTCGTTGAAGGAGTCGAGATGTTGTCTGACTAGTCCTTTGTCTTTTATGAATGATCTTAAGAGAAGGTGTACATTTTCTTTTGAGAGCTCAACCAAATTTCAGTTCCCCCGCAATTTAGCCTTTAAACATTCGCTAACACGCTTGTATAGTGCGGGTTGTTTCAAACTTTTGATTTCCTCCGCTTTCGGGTCATCCGGTCCCAAAAAGGTCTCCGATATTTTAAAGAGCTAAACACTGAAACCACACAGCTCTCTAATAAACTTTTTTATGGTTAGGTTAGATTTCTTTAGACGTTAGTGGCGTTTGGAGTTGTTTTTGTGGGGGTTTTATCGAAAGCTATTTGGGAATCGTGTGCTTTTTGCGCAGTATAGAGGGTTTGGAGGAATTGTTGGAGCAGAATTTTAAGGCGCTTGTTGTTTTGCTTATCTTGAATGGAAGAGTGGAAGAGGCTTTGGGAAAGCTTGCTGAACGTTATGGTGTTGTGGAGCCTAAGTTGAAGGTGGGCTTGCCTAAGGGACGTAGAAAGAAGGTTTTGGGTTGTTACAGTGTGAAGGATAAAACGATTTATGTTTTGAATAGTGAGGCTTTGAAGGAGCCTTTTACTGTTTTGCATGAGTTTTATCATCATTTGAGAACTGCTCCAGATGCAAGACATAGAGGAAGCGAGAAGCGTGCGAACGAGTTTGCGAGAGAGTTTGTTCAAGCATACGGTTATCGTGAGATGATTGGCAGAAAATGATAAGAACTGTTTAAGCTGTTTGCTCTGTTGCTCTCTGAGGCTTTAAACCCCCTATATATACCTTGAAACCGTTGTTCAACTGGTTGGGTTTATGCTGAATTATAGAAAGTGATTATTGTAAAAAAGGTGCTTCTGTTAGGCTTGTGTGAGGCAAGTCTTGAAGGTTTTGTTGGTGATTATCGTATGATTCGCCAGACAACGGCTGCTAGGAGGGCGCCGATTATTGGGGCTGCCCAGAATAGCCAAAGTTGGTTTAGAGCGGTGCCGCCTACTATTATAACGGGTCCAAGGCTTCTAGCTGGGTTGACCGAGGTGCCTGTTATTGGGATTCCTACTAAATGGATGAGAACGAGACTTAGTCCTATTGGGATCCCTGCGAAGCCTTTTGGAGCTTTTTCGCTGGTTGAGCCGTGGATGACAAGTAGGAATATGAATGTTAGAACGACCTCAGCGATGAATGCTGATGTCATGGAGAATCCTCCGGGAGAAGCTATATCGTATCCATTTTGGCCCAAGCCGTCTACAGCCAAGCGGTATGCTGGGTTTCCAAGGGCAATCCAATAAAGTACCGTTGCGCCGATTATGGCTCCTATACATTGTGCCACGATGTACATTACAGCGTCTTTTGCGTTAATTTTGCCTAAGGCTAGCATGGATATGGTTACTGCGGGGTTTATGTGG
>Ga0129301_1000696_pt1 | contig 18202 bp, 9 predicted proteins | sample ConPoolayeHmetaG_FD_94489 | JGI IMG/M metagenome (GOLD analysis project Ga0129301, IMG submission 94489) | Hot spring microbial mat communities from California, USA to study Microbial Dark Matter (Phase II) - Cone Pool mat layer H metaG ...
AACATTCATCTTGCGGCATCCCTGATCTTGTCCGGGCTTGGGGCGAAAGGCATGGCGTCGCTTGGCCGATCCGGCGTGGAGCACGCCAAGACGGCCCCAGGCGCCATGCGATAACATTATCAACACCTCCTGGTCTTTTCCTAGGACGACCGAACGATCTGGATTCGCATAGAACTTCGGGCGTTCGGAGCCTCCTTGTCCGGGCGCTCGCGCGCAGACGTCTAGGGGCCTGACAGGTTGAAAGTGGCCTTGATCACCGACACTTACCATCCGCAGGTCAACGGCGTCGTCAGCTCCGTGGACGCCATCGCGGAGGAGGTGGGCAAGGACCACGAGGTCAGGATCTTTGCACCCACCGATGCCAAGAGTGCACGGGGCTTTCGATCATTGACGTTTCAGCCCTATCCGGACTACAGGGTCGCCTTGGTGGGCCCGAGAACGATGGGCCAGATATTCATCGAGGAGGGCATAGACCTAGTTCACGTCCACACCCCGTTCACGCTCGGGTTGGCCGCGGTGTCTGCGGCCAAGAGGCTGATGCTCCCAATCGTCGGGACCTTTCACACGCTGGTGCCGGAGTACACACATTACGTCTATGGCGACCTGGGCGGGCTGCTCAGGGGGCTGGCGTGGAGGTACGTGAGTTGCTTCTACAGGCGTTGCACGGTGGTGACTACGCCTTCAGCCTCAATGCGCGACATCCTCCTCGCCAGAAGGTTGAGGGATGTCCGCGTAATATCGAACTCCCTCAACACGGAGTTCTTCAGCCCCCAAGACAGGCCCCCGAACCACGATCCGGTGATCCTCTACGTGGGCCGTCTCGGCAGGGAGAAGAAGGTTGAGATCCTGATCGATGCCGCGCCTCTGATTCTGAAGGAGTATCCCGGGTCGACATTCAGGGTGGTCGGGAGTGGCGTCCAGGAAGAACTCTACCGAAGCATGGTCCGAAGGAAAGGGCTGAACGGCAACTTCCGTTTCGATCACTATCTCGAGCTCCCAGACCTGGTCGATGCGTACAGGGGTTGCGATATCTTCGTGATCCCTTCGGACACCGAGACGCAGGGACTTGTGGCCCTCGAGGCGATGGCCTGCGCAAAGCCGGTTGTCGGTGCCGACGCAGGCGGCCTCAGGGATGTGATCACGAACGGTGTTGACGGTCTGAAGTTCCGGCCGGGAAATGCGGAGGACCTGGCCCGGTGTGTCTTGAATCTCCTCGGCGACAAGAACCTTCGGGAGAGGATGGGCGCGAGTGCGCGCCGGAAGGCGGAGCAGTTCTCGCAGGGAAGGATTGCGGAGGAATGGAAGGCCCTCTATCTGTCCCTCCTTGAGCGAGGGGGGAGTGGCCCTAGCGGGACATGAGGACCTCCCGGTATACTTCCAACACTTCCGAGGCCGTCCTGTCCCAGGAAAAGATGCTGGCGCGAGCCCAAGCTTTTTTGCCCAGCTCGCGGCGCAGCCCATCGTCGGAAAGAAGGGAGTTCATCGCATCCCTTAGCTGACGCGAATCCCCTGGCTCCACTAGGATCCCTGCGTCACCCACAACCTCCGGAACGCCGCCAACCCTCGTTGCCACCACGGGCTTTCCGTGAGCCATGGCCTCCAGGAGGACCAACCCGAAGGACTCGATTCTGGACGGGAGGACAAGGAACTTGCATCTTGCCAGGAGTTTGTGTTTTTCCTCTTCGGCGACGTGGCCCGCCAGCTTCACGTTTGGCAGTCCCTTTAGGATGTGGGACGACGGCCCTTTGCCGCATACGACTAGTGTCGAGCGAACCCCCTTCATGGCCTTCGCCAGCACATCCAATCCCTTTGTCTGAACCAACCGACCCACATAGAGGACGAAGTCTTCCTCGAGATCTGAGTATGGTTGGATTTCCACGCCGTTGTGGATGACGCGCAGCAGTTCCGCCCGGATTCCCCTCTCGATGAGCCTACCGCGTACGTACTCGCTGATGCAGATTATCCTTGCGCATCTCCGCGCAAGGTACTGCCTGAAGAGCACGTCGTTCAAGAGGCTGAACGGTCGCTGCCATCCAACGCCCTCGCCGAAATCGTTGTGCCATGTCAGCACAATGGGGATCTTCCCTACGAAGCCCCTCACCGCCCTTGCATATTCCGGGGACCACCTGTGGTGGGCATGCAAGATGTCGGGGGAAATGTCGGCTATGCGTTTCCCAACCCCCCATGTGGCAGTGGCAGGCGGCGTATATATCTTTAGGAAGAGCGAAGGCAGCCTGTGGACCTGCATTCCGTCCACTACTTCGAAGGCCTGGGTTCCGGGCAAGAGGCTCGTGATTACGTGGACCTCGTCGCGTTTGGAGAGCCTCGTTCCGATGGCGCGTATGTGTTCCTCGATCCCTCCGATGTAAGGGTGGAAGAACGGGTTCACTATGCAGATTCTCATGTACGGGCCTCTTTCTCAACGCCATTTATCTCGGTTGCGCAGGAATCACGAACAACGAGGCACGCGCAGGTGTCGAGATGCGAAGACCCTAGGCGCCGCCCCGTCTGTCCGCCAAGTCGCCCCTGCAAGGGTTCTTAGATCCTTGAAGCGTTAATTCGGTCGATGAGTTCCATGGTCTTGGCCGCGTCCTCGAAGCTTGTCATCGGCTCTTTGCCGTTCCTCACGCAATCTATGAAGTGTCTGTTCTCTGCGGAGAAGCCATAGACCTTGTGGAACGAATCCGATCCTGCGGCGTCCTGGGCCCTTATCTCGATCGCCTGGTCGGAGTCGTCGAAAATCCTGGCCTTGGTGTTTGGATCTATGAATGCCGAGAAGCGGATGGAATGCATCTCGAAGGTGTGCACCCGGGCTCCGCCCGTCCAGTTGCTGAGCAGGACGCCGGAGGCGCCGGACTCGAATTTGATCAGGGCGTTGAAGCTGTTCTCGTAGTCGGCGTTCAGTGCCCGTATGTGGCTCGCGATTCTGCTTGCCTCACCGCACATCCACCTCAGGGCATCGACCGCATGGATCACGTCGCATGTGAGCAGGTCCACTGCGCCATCATAGTATGGGGGAGCTCCCACCATGTTCTTGTAGAAACTTGCAACCGCTTGGAGTATGGGACCCTTCTGCTCGGCCATCTCCTTGACCCTAGTCATGAGGGGAATGTACCTCCGATTGAACCCGACCATGGTTAGGCATCCGTGCGACCTTGCATGCTTTGAGAGCCTCTTTGTCTGGTAGCTCGTGATGCCCGGCGGCTTCTCTATGAAGAGGTGAATGCCTTTGGAGAGGCAGTACACCGCCAGGTCATACAGTTGATGGGGAGGCATCAGGATGTAGGCCGCGTCAGGTTTGATATCCTCTATCATCTTCCTGTAGTCCCGGTATCTTGCCTGTATGTTGAACCGATCGGCCGTCGCGTTCAGTCTCTCCTCGACAAGATCGCACAGGCCCGCCATTTCCACGTCCGGGAACTCGGCAAGCGAGGGATAGTGCACCGCGTTTGCCATGCCCCCCGCGCCTATCAGCGCAAGCCGAATCCTGTCCAACGTCGCCCACCCCAGTGCTAAAGGTCCGCCAGCCGGATCCGGGTCCCGGTCTCGCGGCTCTTCACCAGGCCGTTCAGGCATGCGATGATCTCAAGCGTGTCTTTCGGATCCACAGGGCTCTCCCCCGTCTTGACGAACTCGACGACCCTCCTCAGCGTCTCGGGATAGTAAAGGGTGCTTGAAACGACGATCTCCTCTCTGCCCTTCTCGCCGTGCGCAATGACCCGGAAATCCACCTTCGCGTCCCTGATTATCTGGAGAGACACTGTCTTGCCGTCGGCGTACTGGACAGTGCCGATGTCGTGGCCCTCCGTTCCAACGTTCACAACGTAATCCATCCCGGATCCGAATACGGCGCTCATCATCTCAGCGGCGTGTACGCCATAGAAGATAGTCTCTCCCATCCCGGTGACGGTTCCCGCTCTGAGTGGCGCTATCTCCTTGAGCCGGGCTTCATGGCTCGTGATCTCGGGCGCAAAGCGGAGGGACGAGCAGGACATCAGCGGGGTGCCGGTCCTGCGGGCGATCGCAACGATCTTCCTAGCGTCCTCAAGAGAGGTCGCAAGAGGCTTGTCGATGAAGGTGGGGACCCCGGCTTCAAGGAACGGCGTGGCCTCCTCAAGATGCTTGGAGCCATCCCTGGTGACGCAGAGGACGCCGTCGACCAGGTGGATGAGTTCCTCCTTGCTCTTGACTTGGGCGCTCACGTTGAGCTCCTTGAGCTTGGCGACGTTCTCGTCATCGTAGGCGAAGAATGCGACCATCCTAGCACCTTCAACCTTTTCATGTGCGGGAAGGTTAGGATCGTTGACTAGCCTTGAGAAGACGACCGAGTGCGAGTTGTTTGTCCCACAGAGGCCCAGCCTGATCATGTGCATTCCGCTAGGGGGCCTCGGTGGCCAGAGTAAAAATGTTGGCCCGGCAGGCGGTTACATTTTATATGCGGCATTCGCGGTGCTCGGTCGAGTTCGGCGGTAACCATGAGCGCAAACCAGTTTCGCGACGTCCCGTCTAAGACCGTGGAGAAGCTAGGCTTCATCCCCCATTGGCTAGTCTGTGGGCCTTTCCCAGCCGGCGATGAGGCGGAGGCCTACAGGCTCTTTCGTATGGGCAGGTTCGAGGTGCCCGACTCGGATCCCATCGGGGGCGAGCTTTTCATCCGACCCTTCCCTGGCATGACGCATCGGTCAGAGGCTCTGCCCGGGAAGGAGACGGTCTGGGACATCCTGGATGCAATCTCCTCAAAGATCGATTTCGCTTCGCTGTTTCCGGAGGCAAGTCACGGCATCGCGTACGCGGCGACCTATCTGGTCAGTTCGACGGATGAGTGGTTCGTCTGCGACTTCAAGCCCCAGATGGTGGGACGCCTGATAGTCAATCACAGGGTCGCGTCGCCCGATAGAGGTTTGGTTCAGATCCCGCTGAAGCCCGGCCGAAACCTCCTCCTTCTCAAGGTTCTGGGTAGTGCTAGGCGCGGAGCCGCTTGGGGCGCATCCTGTTCTTTCAGGAGGGCCAAGCTCGTGGGGTCGAGCGGGATCGGCGTCACGGCACCGAGGGCGACCGGGTACTTTCGCGGAACTACGGCGAGGCCGGAACTGGAGTTGGAGTTCGCGCTCGCGAACTTTTCGGGCCTAGACGTATCCGACGTCGCGACCCTGCTGAGTTCTGAGGAGCTTGGTTCTGAGATCTCAAGATCGATCGAGATCGTGAGGGCAGGTGAGACGAAGAGCGTGCTGCTCGGTCTTCCCATGGCGTGGAAGGTGGGTAAGGCCCGTGTCGGCCTCGAGGTGGTGGCGGGCGAAGATCGCTGCACGTTGTCCAGTGAGCTCGAGGTTCCCGCAGTGCCGGTTGCGGACGCGACCGTCCATGTCGGCGTCGGGTTTCACTGCGACCCCATATGGACCAACACGCAATCGATGTACAACGACGTGTCGCTGCATAATGTGGCCCAGTACCTCAACTTCTGCAGGGCCGACCCCGGATTCAAGGTCATCTTCCACGAGCTGGACTACCTGAAGCCGTACCTGGATTTCCACCCCGGCGATCGCGACTATCTGATGAGCCTCGTCAGGCAGGGAAGGGTCATCCTAGGCGGTTCCTACAACGAGCCCAACGAGAAGAACATATCGGGCGAGCAGCTCATACGCAACATCCTCTACGGCAGGTTGTTCGCGAGCTCTCTTTTCGGTGCTAGCCCGAGGGTCTACCACCCTTGGGATGTGTTCGGCCACATCGTCCAGCTTTCCCAGATCCTCAAGAAGTCGGGCAACATCGGCGTGATCTGGTCGAAGACCGTGAAGGGCTTCCCCGCCGTATTCAGACACATGTCTCTGGACGGCACCACGCTGATCCATCGCCGGGTCGACTACGGATTCACCACATCCAACCTTGATGAGATGAGGGGGAGGGCATACGCAGGCCTCTCGGAGATGGAATCCCTCGGACACCACACGGACCTGAGGATGGACTGCAACGACTTCAAATCCCCCACGCCGTGGATCCTGGGACGGACCGAGGAGCTCAAGTCGCTCTTGCCTCGCATCGAGGTTGGGGACCCCGCCGAGTTCTTCGATGATGTCCTCAAGGACGAGTCCCGCGGCGCGCTCGTTCCAGTTACTTCCCGGGACGCCAGCCAGTACCACATCGGGACCTCTCAATCGAGGATCGAGCTCAAGATAGCCAACAGGCTGGGCGAGGTTGGCCTGTACGGTGCCGAGTCATTTTGCACATGGGCCTCGCTCCTTGGGGCGCCCTATCCCGATCTCGCCTTGGACAAGGCATGGAGGCAGTTGCTCTTCAATTCTCACCACGATGCCATAACCGGCACCTCCTGCGACAAGTCCTACCTGGATATGCTTCAGGGATACAGGGAAGCCCTCGGGCTGATCCACCAGTGCATCGCGCGTGCACTCGATCACATTGCCTCCAAGGCTGATCTGTCTGCTTGCGAGGGAACGCCACTTATGGTCTTCAACGCACTGAACTGGACTAGGACAAGCGTGGCAAAGGCCAGGATCACCTTCCAGAAGCCCGTGGCATCCTTCGCCCTCCTAGACCCGAAGGGCAGGGAGCAGCCGTTTTGCGTTCTGAGTACCGAGGAGGATGAAAAGGGTATACGGTCGGCCGAGATCGAGTTCGTTGCGCAGGACATCCCGTCGATGGGGTATGCGACGTACCAGGTACGGCCGTTGGACAGGCGATCGTTGCCCAGATGGGCGGCGAAAGGAGGGGAGCTGAGCATCGAGAACGAGTTCTACAAGCTCACCGTTGACCCGAACAGGGGAGGTGGGATTCGAAGCATTCTCGACAAGGAAACTGGCAAGGAGGTCGTTCCCCCTGCGAGCCCCCATCTGGCAAATGAGATTGCCATCCTGAAGGAGAAGGGCGATCGGAACGAGCCCTCGTGGGAGCTCTACACGACCGGCGAGATGATGTTCTCTGACCGCTTCCCGGTCGACGTCAGCGTGCAGGAATGCGGCCCAACGTCCAGGATCCGTGTGACGGGAAGGGTCGGAGAGCATTGCGAGGTCGTCCGCGAGATAGTCCTGAGGAAGGGCCTGAAGATGATAGATTTCAGGACCGAGATAAGGGACTACCGCGGAAAGGACGACCTCTTCGTCGCCCTATTTCCGACGGACATCGCGGGTTCCGTGCCGACCTACGAGGAAAGGTTCGGCGCGATCGTCAAACACAGGGGAAGGAAGCAATTCGACTACAAGACATGGCGGGGCGACGCGTACTCGGACTGCGTCATACATTCGTCCCAGAACTTCTTCGATCTGGGCTCCACGACGAAGATCAGGTTCGTCGACTACGAGGCCCGCACCGTCTCGTCCTGTCCCCTGGGGTCTGTTCTACTCGTGACGCCGCACTCCAAGGAGGTGCAGATTCTATCCGCCCGCCTCCAGCGCGCGCTCGCCAATAGGGGGGTGCTCACGACCCCGTGGTTTGATGACGATGACGCCCCGAGGAGGACGAAGCTGGTCCATGCGGACTCCACGGAAGCCCGATCCATGAACGAAGACCTCCCAAACACTAACTTTAGGATCTCCGTCGGCGTCGGGGCGAACAATTCCTATTCCATCTCGCTGTTGCGTGGCCTTGACAAGCCCACGCTTGAGGGCTTCACCGATAGGGTGCAGAGGCTGGGCTTCGACTTCCTCGTCGTCGCCGACCGCAACGTCCCGCCGGGGTGGAACGCCGTGCCGGTGCTCATCGTGGAGGCCAGCGATTCCCAGCAGTTGGAGAAGGCCATCGATTTCCTCGTCGACGGGCTGCGGTCAGGCGACTTGATCATACCCCAGCACGCCAATCATCTGGGTCCCGTCAAGGTTGAGGACTATGGCCTCACGGTTCTGAACAGGGGGAACATGGCGAACACGGTCGAGCCTGAGGGAACGATGTCCCTCTTTTTGACCCACACCTCAAACTGGTCAAGGGTGCATCTCGAGGAGGAATTCATCCCGGAAAGGAAGGACCACGTTTTCCAGTATGCGCTCTATCCTCATGCTGGTAGCTGGCGGGAGGCGGGTTCCTACCGGCTGGGATGGGAGTACAACGTCCCACTGTTTTGCTGTCAGGCGAGCCCACACAAGGGGTCCCTGCCGCCCGTGCATTCGTTCTTGGAGGTCTCATCCGAAAACGTTGTGGTCACGGCGTGCAAGCCGGTGGGGAATCCGGTTGCAGCCTTCCAAGCCCGAGCCTCCGATCCATCCAAGGGAGTGGTCATCAGGGCTTATGAGGCGGAAGGAAAGCGGGTGGATTCGGTGTTCAAGGTGTGGCTTCCGGTGGAGGGTGCGTGGAGGACCGACCTCTTGGAGAACCGACAGGCCTCTCTGGACGCACGAGGCAACTCGTTCGCGGCATCCTTTGAGCCGTTCTCGGTTGAGACCTTCGAGGTCAAGCTCGTTGCCCCGGCTGCGCCCGCGGCTGTCGGGCCGGAAGTGGTCGAGGCCGTTCAGCCGATATACACGCGATATTGGAAGGAGAACCTAGGACCCGCTCCCATCGGTTACCAGGCGGTCGCTCTTTCCATCCAGGGGTCTCCCATCACGGAGGCGGGGGGGAGAGGCACGACGATCAACCGGCTTGCGGTGAGCCTCGTCAACAACTACGTCGACCGCCCCATATCGGGTCGCATCGTCATGGAGGCTCCTGCCGGCTGGCGTGTTGAGCCCGAGACGATCTGGTATGATCTCCCCCCGCTTAGCCACAGATCGTACGATGTCGTTCTATCCTTCTCGGGATTGAGGAGAACTGGATTGTTCAGGGCCAGGATTACTCACGATGGGCAGACCTACGAGGACGTCATCGAGGTCGGTGAGCAGAGCAAGCTGACCTACACCGGGGGTGGGTCGGTCTACCAGGATGTCCTCAAAGTCCAGATCGAAAGGGCAGTCACGTGGTCGGTCTTCCACCAGGACGACCGCGTTGCCGTAAGAATCGAGAACCCCTACAACGAGCGGGTCGACGGAGGAGTCGCTCTGATCGTGCCCCCTGAGCTCTGGGCCCGAAATGAGGTCGGGGACTACTCCATCGCCGAGATGACCCCTCCTGTTCAGGCGTTCCACATCCCACCCAAGTCGTTCCAGGTCTTGGAGTTCAGACTCCGCAACCGGGCAGAGAGAAGCGTCAGCTTCTGGGCGTACGCGAAGCTCTTCTATATGGGCAGGACGGAGTACAAGAGGGTCAGGTGACGCCGCTGGCACCCGGCCTTCTCCCGCGATAGATCCGAACTGACATGGGCCCAATGGTGTCCCGCAAGGCCCCGCGGACATCGCCGATGAAGCGTCCCTCCCAGAGGACCTCGACGCCGTCCATGTCCCCGACATCGAAGGCGTGCGTGACCTGAACCTTGGTGGGGTTGCAGACCATCAACACAACCTGGTCGTCCCTCTCCACAACGCACCAGTCGACGCGTGCTGGGCCGTCCTCGTCGACGTGCACCTCAGGGCGTCTCCCCATGAGCACGGGCGCAAGCTCCCGAAGCTCTCTCACCTCACGGAGGATCTCTTGCCAAAGCTCAGGGGCGTTCTCGTACACAGACATCAACACCTGCTTGTCGGGGTACTTGTATGCGTACCACGAGATCCCCCTGGCACCGTGGATCACGGCGAGATAGGTCATGCACCTCTCCTCTTGGACCGTTGGAAACCTTATGTTCCTCCACGTCCATGCCTGAACCACGAACCAAACTGGTTGGTCGGCCCTGACCGAGGCAACCGTCTCGTCCACGCACCGCGCTACCAGCGTGACGGAGTGCTGCTTCCATATCGGGTAGTAGGCCGGCGAAGCCACGTCGGCTAGGGCCTGGTAGGGCTTGCTCCGGTGCGGGGCGCCATCGCATATGAGGGTCAGATGGTGCGGGTCGATCATTTTCACAAGCTCGCTGGCCCTCCGGATCACATCGACCGGAACGTTCCTCAAGGACGGTTCGTCGACGAGGTACCAGGCGAGGAGGCAAGGCCGCCAGTACAGGTCCTCCATGTACTTTCGTATCCTGCTCAGGCTTGAGAAGTCCTGTATGTTCTCGCCCGGCCCGTGTCCGATGACCATCATATTTGCGTCATCGCATGCGGACAGGAAATCCGCGCTTCCGGCGTTGAAGATCGTGTTGAAGCCAAGCTCGGACAATCTGCGGACATCTTCAGCCTCGCTGACGTTGTACAGACCCAGGGGGAAGAAGGGTCTGCGATCGACGAGAACCCTGCCCTCCTCATCCACGGTCACCCTGCGGGACGGGGGCTTGGCGGGAGGATCCCAGCTGTACCCTCTCTGCCTTATCTGTTCCTCGAGCTCCGAGAGCATGGTATCCGCCCGCCCGAGGTCCTGCCCCCTAGCATCCGTCTCTGCGTACGCCAGACATTTGTAGACGAGAGCTCTCGTCAGATCTTCCCACGGTTGCCTCGGCCTCCTGTCAAGCTCCTCAAGTTGCTTCCTGAGCTTCCTTGCTCTGGCAAGAAGCCCCCTCCTAGCGATGCGTCTGACGATTAGGTCGGGCCCTCGCTCGCCATCGCCGGTCATGGGTTTGTATTCCACCGAAATCGTAGAGCGCTCTAGTCGGGGCGGAAGTCCGCCCAGGCCAACCCTCGCGACAAGGCTGCCCGAGGGAGGTGAAACCGCCGCCCTCAGCACGGCGGCGCGGCGCTTCCCGCCAATGGTCACGGCAAGCTCTCCCCTGACCGGACGATCCGGGTCGGGGGATTCCATGTAGAGATGGACCGGTGACGCCTCCTTAAGGCTAGCCTGCTCGGGCCGCACATCCCACCATATCCTCACTCCCGACCTCCCTACGGATTCCTTTTCGGGGGAAAGGGCGATCCCGCCGTCGAAGGCAGGCTCAACAGTCACCGGATCGCCAAGGCAAAGCGTGCTCGTCTTGGCCCGGCCGGCCCCTTCGGGGATCAGGACGGGGTTGAGGCTGGGGGTCCTGCCCCCCTGGGGCCAGGGAGGGGAGGGGTAACGGCTCCCCCTAGTTTCCAGGCAGACAACACGCCCCATCGCCGTTGCGTACACGACCTCTAGGTATCCGTCGCCATCCACATCTGCAATAAGTGGGGCTGCTTGGATCTGGTCCTCGCCCAGCGGGATGCTCCAGATCAGCCTGCCTTCGCCGGTGAGGGCGTAGATGGAGCCGCTTTGCGTGCCGAATACGATATCAGGCTCCCCGTCGCCATCCACATCGCCAATCACCGGAGGAACGGCAACGACCATTTCCTCTCCCTGGGATCGGAACTCCCACATCGGCGTCCCCTCGCTGTCGAGACAAGCCAGCCCGAAAACGTCTCCCGCCAGGATCTCCTGCTTGCCATCGCGGTCCAGGTCGGCCATCGCCAGGCCGCTCCGGATCCGTCCCTTGAGCTCCTTCTCCCACCTGAGCTGGCCCGTCAAGGCTTCTAGACAGTAGACGTGGTGATCCCAGGAGCCGAAGACGACCTCTATCCTGCCGTCGAGGTCGATGTCACCCATCATGGGCCTCGACGCGATGCCATCCCCGATGCTGCGCGTCTTGTACCTCCACCTCAGGCTTCCGTCGTCGCGGAGGCTGTAGAGGTAGGTGTCTTGGCTTCCGAAGAAGATCTCGGTCCGGCCGTTTCCATCGACATCGCCGGCGGAGGCTCCCTGATGGATGGGGCCTTTCGCCCTGTATAGCCAAAGCAGGCGACCCTCGGTGTCCAGGCAGAAAAGCCTTCCCCCGTCGCCGCCTAGGAGTATCATCTGGGAGCCAGGGGGCCCCGCAGCGGTCGGCCCGCCGAAGATGGAGAAGGCCGGCAGCGATCGGCACCACCTAACCCTGCCATCGCCTTCGAGGGCAAACAGAGACCGTGCTCTCGATGCGGCCAGCACGAGCTTAGCCGGGTCACGGGCGTCGGGCTCGCAGACCGAGATCGTGCTTGCAAGCCTTTCCCCCCTTGGCTGAAAGATCCAAGCATCGCTCCCATCTCCGTTCAAGCAGTGCAGGCACCCGTCATCGCTTGTCGCGACCAGGATCTGGAGCCGGCCATCTCCTTTCAGGTCGCAACAGTTGACGTCTCCCATGATCGCATAGGGCGAAAGCTGGCGGTTCCACTTGGCTCGCGGCGTTGAGCTGGTCATGGGCCCGCCGCCATGCGGAGCGGAGATAAATGGATCCCACGCCCGCCCGGGGAGGTGATTCGACCTCGAGGAACCGCGTGGTCGCTATGACGTTCGCCAGACCAGGGCCGTGGACGGCCATAGGATTATAAGCCTGAGGTAAGTACGTATATAGGGGTAGACTGGACGTGAGAACCGGCAAGATCCTCGTCATCATCTTGACCGCCTTGCTGGCCCAACAGGGATCCTTTCCCCAGGCCCTCCCTCCGCTTCCCCCGGACTACCTCCAGCCCGAGAAGGTCTGGATAAAAGAGGACGGCTTCCCAGCATCCACATGGGGCCAGTACAATGACACGGCTAGCAACAAGCTGAACCTGACCTACCGACATTCCAAGGTCAACATCGCATACGTGATCAGGAGTGCCGACCCGAGCGACCGGGTCAATGCGACCTTCATCGTCTACAGGAACGTGAGTGCCTCCAACGGCTTCAACTCCACCGGCCATCTCTTTCCCGGATCGGTGCCTTGTTGGACGCACACGATCTTCCTTTCCAGCAAACAGACGGTTGGTCAGTATACCTACCACCTCTTCGTGGCGACCTTCGACCCCGAAGGCATTCCGGCGATCTACCAGGTGAGGATCAACCTGACCGGGACGCTGTCGGGCGGATCTAACTGGACCAGGCCCGACGGCAACCCGAACGTGCCTTGGCTCTTCTTCGAGCTGTTTGCGGGCGGGTGGGACCCCATCTCGGTCGTGGACCAACTGGGCAGGTCTAGCCCCTTCTTCGTCGATGATCCCATCCCGATACCTTCGACCTTTTTCACCGCAATCGTTCTGATCGAGCCCTCGGGCAACGACACTGGATCGTCGGTCGCGCGGGTGCGCTGGAACAGGACCGACGGGACCACGATCGCGACCTACATCGTTCCTGTTTACTACGTGGGGGATGGGAAGTGGGAGGCACGCAGCACCATACCTGTGAACTCCTCCACCTTCCCGGCCAACTACACGCACCCCTACTATGTGGATGCCGAGGTGGGGCTGTACAGGCATTCAAGTCCACCGTTCTACGTCTATCCTCCCTACGCCGCCATTGCTCCGGATACCTGGATCACCGAACGGCCCCCGGCAACGGTTGAAAACGCAACGGTGCGCTTCTCCTGGACGGGGTCCGACCTCGACGGATCGGTCACGGGCTACCATTACAGGATGGACGCAGGGCCGTGGGTCTTCACCGTGGAGACCACCAAGACCTTCACGGGCCTGTCCAACGGAACGCACAGGTTCCAGGTCGCGGCCGAGGACGAGGACGGCATCTGGGATCCGCTCCCCGACTACTGCGATTTCACGGTCCTGATCAACAGTCCTCCCGAGACCCTGATAGTCGTGGCACCCAATGCGACCACGAGGCAGCGCGACGCGACCTTCATCTGGCAGGGAAGCGATGTCGACGGCTACGTCGTCTCCTACCAGTACCGCCTCGATGACTCGCCATGGGTGACGACGACGGCCACGAGCGTGACGTATCAGAACCTGAGCTCCGGAAGCCACATCTTCTCGGTCAAGTCCACCGATAACAAAGGCCTTGAGGACCCGACGCCGGCCCAAGCACTTTTCACGATCCTTCCGTCCTGGTGCGAGGAGGAGTTGGAGAGGCTGGGCAGGGAGGTGGCGCGGCTTGAACAAAGCATCTTGGAGCTTGAGGGCAGGGTTGTCGATCTGACCTTGCTGCTATTCCAGGCCTTAGACGAGAACTTGAATCTGTCGGCCAGGATCGGCCTGCTCGAGGCGGAAAGGGCGCAACTCTCCGCAACCATCGACCACCTGCGCCAGGAAAGGTCGCAGCTCATCGACCAGGTATCGACCCTTTCCCAGGAAAACGCAGCCCTGCTGGATAGCCTCGCAACCTACGTGAACCTGACGCTGAGCCTTCAGTTGCAGATCGAGCTCTTGAGCTCCCAGCTCACGTACCTCAACCAGAGTGCAGCGAGACTGGAGCTTGAGAAGGAAGAGCTGGAGAGGTTGTCGGAGGAGCTTAGACTGAAACTTGCCGAGTGCCAATCCCAGATCCCGGAGACCGCCCCGGTCGCGTCGATGGCCTTCGTGGGGCTCGGGTGCATTCTGCCTAGGATCCGCCGGCGCCTAGGCGCACACAGGACTTAACCGGCATGGTGCTTGGGCGGTCTGGGTCTTATTTGCGATGGGGGCGGGCTTCGAACCATTAATCTGCCGAACCCGTCCTGATCCGCCTCGGTCACCATGTCAGCCTTCCTCGACTCCGATGTCAAGTGGCTCGACCACATACCGAGCAGGGTCGAAAGCGTCTTCCTCAAGCACCTGACCCACCGAGGGCGTTTCTGCGAGGTTCACGTGGATGAGGCCAGGGGCAAGAAGCCGGTCGGCATATGGGGCTGGAACACCTGGTGTGGCATACATGACATGACACCGCTGGTGGGAGCTGCCGTGCACGACATCATGAGGAAGACCCTCGACGAGGGACTTTCCCATACGGAACCCGGGACAGGCCTCCTTCCTCACTGCGTTCCCATCGACGACGATGGAAGGATCGGGTACAGGCAGGGGGAGAAGCGCGTGGAGTACCGCACATACGGAGGCGTGCACGGGGAGGACTACTGCCTAGACAACATCATATGCTGGGCGAAGATGATCTTGGAGTTCTTCCTCTACACCCGGGACAGGAAGTGGTTCAGAACCGAGAAGCTCAAGGCGGTCGAGCGTAGCACGGACTTCATACTCGAGAGCCTGAGGCCGGCCTACAATCCTTCGCTCATCGAGTCGGGGATCGAGGGCGACTGGACCGAGAATACAAATTGGCATGCCGATAACTCGAACAACAACGTCTGCATGGTCCAGTGTCTCGACCTTCTTTCGGAGGTCGAGGCCCTGCTCAAGAGGAAGAGGATGCGAGACCGATACCGGGAGATCGTCGAGGAGATCAGGTCGCAGTTCCGCCGCGACGCCCGGGAGGGAGGCTTCTGGTGGGACCCAAAGGGCCACTTCCTTCACGGGAACGACGGCGCGGGCCGTCGAATCTACGGCGAAGCCTACTTCGAGTCCACGGCGAACTACTTCTCCATTCTCTGGAAAGTCGCCACGCCTGAACAGTCAGCAAGGATCTGGTCCTACGTGGACGAGCATCCCGAAATAGAGGAGCCCTATCCTGTGCTTACCAACTACCTTCCCCGCAATGCGGCGCGGCGGATGAACTACGGCCACACCGTCACCGACGGGGACATCTGGCTGACGCTGGGCGCACACGCAGCGGTGGCGCGGCTGCGTTCTGGCTACACCAGGAAGGCAACGCGCATGTTTAAAGCGATCGTGGACTATGAGCTGAAGGAGGGAACGATCCACAACAACATCTATCCCGACGGAACGTCGAACAAGGACTGGTCTCCTGAGATCGGCAACTACGGGTCGATCTTCACCCTCCTCGTGGAGGGAGTGCTCGGGCTGAGCCCCCGTGCGGAAGGGCTCTTGATCGCCCCGATGCGGCTGGAAGGCATGGGCGCTCTGAGGACGGTTTCTCCCCTGACCTATGCGGGGAAGCGCTTCTACCTCGAGGTTTCTTGGAAGGGCGGATCCCGGCCGGAGGTGAAGGTGGACGGCAGGAAGGAGAGTCCTTCGGCTTGGGGCTACATGCTCCCGCCGGAGTTCGACGACGGGTGTACGGTGGCAGTCTGCTACCGCTGAGCTTCGGGAAGGGGACGGGAACTCCTGATGAGCCCTCTGATGTGGGTCTTCGCCCAGGCGTAGCCGATGGCGGATCCCGTCAGATTCCCCGCTGCTACGCCGCGCCATACACCCGGCAGTCCCGCACCCAGAACGATCGCAAAGACCGTCGCCAGAACGGGCGAGAGCGCGAGGGTCCTCAGGCTCGTCACAACCAGGGCGTAGACGCCGCGTCCGATGCCTTGGAACATTGCTGAAGAGAACATGCCGAATGCGACCCCGGGATAGAAGATGCAGGCCGTCCTGAGGAAAAGCACGAATCCTTCCCGAATCCTTCCCGCCTCCTCGGCCATCGTGAAGAGCGCCGTGATCTGCGGTGCGAGGACGAAGGTGGCTACCGCGATGGAGGTTTCGATGACCAAACCGATCTTTATTGCGTACATGTACGCGGCATCGAGCTTCTTGTAGTCGCGGGCGCCGAAGGAAGCTCCCGAGATGGACACGACCGCCGTCGAGATCCCCATCAGCGGCATCGTGCCCAGCGTTACGACCCTCCACCCGCCTGCGAATATGGCTACCCCGTCGGTGCCGCCGACGTTCACCGTTATGATGTTCATGATCAGCATCATGAACGACATCTCCAGCTGGATGAACGAGGCCGGAATGCCCACCCTCAAGATGTCGGCTAGTATGGAGCGGTCGATGCGAAAGCGGTGGAACCGAAAGGACACGTACGTGTCCTTCCTTACGAAGATCCAGAAGGAGAGGAGCGCGAAGGTGAGCGCCATCGATACGACCGTGGCCCACGCAGCGCCCGCGACGCCGAACCCCATGGAGTAGATGAAGATGGGGTCAAGGACGGCGTTCGTCCCAGCGCCCAATACGATGGCGTACATCGACCGCTTTGCGTCACCCTCGGCCCTCAAAAGCGCCCCGACGATGTTGTTGAAGAAGATGATGACGATTCCCCCGAATATGATCCTTGCGTAGGAAACCGCCATGTCAGCCGTCGTTCCCGCGCCGATCCCCACGAACATGGTGCGGGCAAAAAGGATGAATGGCACGGTCAGAGTGGTCGAGACCAGAAGCATGATGACGATGCTGTGAACCGCAACGTTGTCCGCGCCCTCCTTGTCCCGGGCGCCGATCCTTCTGGACACCGCTGAGCCGCCGCCGATGCCAAGCCCGGCGGACAGCGCGGTGGCCATGAAGAAGAATGGGAACACGAAGCCCACTGCCGCGAGCGCATCCGGACCAAGCCCGGCGACCCATATGGCATCGACGAAGTTGTACGAAGTCTGGACGGACATCGCGACGATCATCGGAAGGGCAAGCCGGATGACGGCGCCCCTTGGATCGCCTAGAAGCGTCTTGACGCCCTCGGTATTCGGGGCCCGGCCCGTACCATTCAGTCTTCCGGATTTCAAATGGATCGGGACCCGGCAGCGGCGCTTATTATCAATATTTCCAATCTCATCGTCGGCCGGTTTCGATCGCCCAAGGGCTGCCGCATCGAACGGGATGGAGCATGCGCTTTTCGCCGGGATGCTCTTCCTTCAAGGGGCATCGAAAGGGCGGCCAAGCCTTGCGTTCACATGGCCCTACACGGATTGCGGGCCGAACTTCGCAACTTGATGTGCGTCCTACTGGGCAAGCGAGGCAACGATCCTCGCATTCTGGTATACCTGATCGGGCTGATGCTTGGTGTACATGCCCACGACGACGGCGTCCGTCGGCTTGATGTTGCGGAATGCGAATTCGAAGGCCTCGACCGGGTCGTTTCGACCGGCGGCCATTATCTTGAAGACCAAGAAGGGCTTTCGGACTTTCCTCACGACCTCGCAGGCCCTTGTCCGGTCCTCTGGGTCATAGCGGCTTGCGTGGTCGGTCAAGTTGTAGAAGGAGAACATGTAGAAGTCCGGGTTCAGCCCCATTTCCTCCGAATGCAGGATGACCTCTGGAAGGTGGGTGCCCAGCCCCACCGCGAACCCCAAGCTCCGGATCTCGTCCAGATAGCGGACCACCTCGTCGAAGGTGCCCGACCTGTAGTGCTGATCCGTCCGCGTCCCGTGGTGGTAGATCGCTATGGGCTCGTACTCAGCGATCTGGTGGATGTTGGCGATGATGTCTCGCCTCTCGGATGCCGTCTGGGCTATCCACTTCAGCCTTCCCCCCTCCATTCGATATTCGTTCAGAACGCGCGTTATGAAGTTGTCGCCCCGGGACTGCCAGGCGTTGATCCCCGCGTTCTCGCACTGTCGGAGCGTTTCCTTGATCTTCTCAACGGTGTAGTAGTTCCTCATCTCTATGTCCCGTTCGCGGCTAACGTGCGAATTGCCGCTGAACGGGTTGCCCCCCACTATCAGCCTTGTCACGGAATGTTTGCCCAGCTTGACGGTGGGAAGCACGCATCCACGCTCATTCCTACCCTGCCG
>Ga0129301_1000698_pt1 | contig 18150 bp, 18 predicted proteins | sample ConPoolayeHmetaG_FD_94489 | JGI IMG/M metagenome (GOLD analysis project Ga0129301, IMG submission 94489) | Hot spring microbial mat communities from California, USA to study Microbial Dark Matter (Phase II) - Cone Pool mat layer H metaG ...
ATTTTACCTGGATTTCAAGGATTCACTCCATAAATCATCTTAAATTTTTGCCTAAAGTCAATTCGCCGGGGATAGAAAATCTCCTTCAATCCACAAACAAAAGCTAAGTTAATATTTTATCAATATTTAAGTTGACAAGGAGGTCTAACTGATATAGTATAATTCATCATTCTTTTTTCCGAAATGGAAATCAAAATTGCAAAGAATTCAGGGTTCTGTTACGGAGTTAAAAGAGCTTTGAAGATAGCTGAAGAAACTAGGTCTCGCGAAAGGGGAAAAGTCTATACTTTAGGCTCTCTAATCCATAATCCTCAAGTTATAGCAGACCTGGAGAAAAAGGGAATTTTGTCTATTGATGACCCCGAACAACTCGAAAAAGGGACTGTCATCATTCGAAGCCACGGCATATCCCCTTCCATCTATCACTCACTCCAGAAAAAGAAACTCAGAATCATCGATGCGACGTGTCCCATAGTTAAAAAAATTCAGAAGTTAGTCAAGAGACTCGCCGAGGAAAAACAGGAGATCATCATCGTCGGAAACAGAGAACACCCTGAAATTAAAGCTCTGATCGGTTTCAGCGAAAAAAGGGGAATCATCGTAGAAAAAGTAAGTGAAGCTAAACGCCTGCCACACAGGAAGAAAAGAGCCGTAATCGCCCAATCGACGCAAGACCTTTATCTTTTTGAAAAAGTAGTCTCGGCATTAATCGAGAAAACAGATGAATTGAGTATCTACAATACAATCTGCAGTTCAACTCAAACGCGGCAAAAATCCACCTCTGCCCTGGCCTCGCAGGTTGACACTCTCTTTATCATCGGAGGTAAGAATAGCTCTAACACTAATAAACTTTACCAGATATCAAAAAGAATCCTGCCCAAAACATATTTTATCGAGAGAGTGGATCAAATAACACCAGAGATGTTGAAGGGAGCAAAAAAAATAGGTCTTTCTGGAGGAGCTTCAACTCCTCCCGAAGTCCTTCATGAAGCCGTAATGAGGATAAAAACAAGTTGCCAACATTTTCCTCGAAGGGAGAAAATAGCCCCATGACCACCAAGATTAAGAAAGAATCAAAAGATGAGGAGATAATTTCATCAAAAGACTATGAGAGCTTGCTCGAAAGATATCAATTCCAAGCAAAAGAAATCTCTCCAGGAAAAATAATTAAAGGGAGGGTGATAAAAATAGCTCCTCCTCATATGCTCGTCGATATAGGGTTCAAATCTGAAGGCGTGATTCCTCTCGAAGAATTCAAAGACAAAGAAGAGCTTAAAAAAGTCAGGCCTGGAGATGAGATTGAAGCAATTCTCGAAAAAAGCGATTTCAAAGAGGGATATCTTCTCCTCAGTCGAAAAAAAGCAATTGCCCTTAAAGCACTCCATAATTTGGAAAGAGCCTATCATCAAAATAGCTGGATAATGGGAAAAATAAGCGAAAGAGTAAAAAATGGTTACACAGTGGATGTAGGAATCAGTTGTTTTCTACCCGATTCCCACGCAGACATAAGGCCTTTAAAAGAGCCGGAGAAACTCCTTGGAAATACTTTCAAGTTTAAAGTTATTAAATTCGATAGAAAATCTGAAAATGCAGTCCTCTCCCGAAAACTCTTCCTTCAGGATGAAAGAGAAAAAAGGAAAAAGCGGGTCTTCGGGAGCCTGGAGCGCGGGAAAAAGGTTAAGGCGCAAATCAAGTCGATAACCAATTTCGGGGCCTTTCTTGACCTAGGAGGAGTGGAAGGACTTCTTCATATCTCAGATATGTCGTGGGGAAAAATAAATCACCCTTCAGAATTATTCGAAGTGGGCCAGACTATAGAGGTAATTATCTTAGATTTTGACGAAAAAGAAGAAAAAATCTCCCTTGGTTATAAGCAACTCTTCCCCAATCCATGGGAGAACATAGAAAAGAAGTATAGAGTTGGTCAAAAGGTAGAAGGGAAGGTAGTGAGTCTTACAGATTTTGGCGCTTTTGTAGAGATTGAAAAAGGGGTAGAAGGCTTGATCCATGTCTCAGACCTTACCTGGTCAAGAAAAACCATTCATCCGAAGAAAATACTCAGAGAAGGAGAAAGTGTGACCGTGAGCATTCTGGAAATTAATCCTGCGACAAAGAGAATATCATTGGGGTTGAAACAGGCGACTCCCCACCCCTTAGAGCTTCTGAAAAAGAATTATAGCCCTGGCTCTCGTATCAAGGGAAAGATAACAAGCATTACTGATTTTGGTGCCTTTATGGAAGTTGAGAAAGGTGTAGAAGGCCTCATTCATATCTCAGACATAAGCTGGGAAAAGATCAAACATCCTTCACAAAAACTAAAGGTCGGTGAAGAAGTCGAAGCCGTTATTCTCAACATCGATGTAGAAAAGCAAAAACTTTCTCTGGGAATAAAACAACTCGCAGGTGATATTTGGGAAGATTTCTTCTCACGCATAAAACTTGGAGATTTGGTCAAGGTTAAAGTTGCGCGTATCACAAATTTTGGAGTATTCGTAGAGATAATGCCAGGAATCGAAGGAGTTGTTTTTCTCTCAGAACTGGACGAAAAAAGGATAGAAAATCCTGAAGAAAGCTTCTCTGTGGGAGAAGAAAGAATCGCTAAGATTATTAAAATAAACAAGGAAGACAAGAAAGTCTCCCTTAGCTTTAAGCAGGCACAATTTGAAATGCAAAAACTCGAATATCAAAAATACATGCAACGTCAAAACAACAGGCTTACTTTAGGTGAGCTCATGAAGGATCAATTCAAGAAAATCGGCTCTACAAAAAAGCCATAAAAAAGGAGGTTATAGATGATTAAGGCCGATTTAATCGAGAGGATTTCTCGAGAGATGAATATTTCCAAACAGGATGCAGAACTCAGCGTAAACCTCTTCTTTCAAACGATTAAGGATGCGCTTAAAAGAGGCGAAGAGATAGAACTCAGAGGCTTCGGGAGCTTCCGTTTCCGCAAAAGAGGTGCTCGTTCAGGAAGAAATCCCCGCACAGGGAAAAAAGTGGATGTGCCTCCTAAGAATGTCGTCTATTTTAAGCCAAGCAAAATATTGAAGAATATGATTAATAAACAATGAGATACATCCCCACTCCCTGGCGTGAAGAATACGTAAAAAATGTGTTTAAAATGAGAAAATGCATCTTCTGTCTTGCCTTGCGGAAAAAAAATGAAAAGAAAGCTTATATTCTTTTTAAAGGCAAACACAATTTCATCATGTTGAATAAGTATCCCTACACACCCGGACACCTGATGATAGCACCTTATGAGCACCTAGCTTCTATAGAAGAGGCTAATAAAGAAATTACGGATGAAATGACAGATTTGGTAAAAATGAGCCTTAAAATACTCAGAAAGAAGTATAAGCCTCAGGGCTTCAACATGGGTATGAACTTAGGCCAAAGCGCAGGTGCAGGGGTCACCGACCATTATCACCTCCATATAATACCTCGCTGGAGCGGTGATGCCAATTTCATGCCCATCGTGAGTAAAACTCGAGTGATCATTGAAAGCCTGGAAAGAACTTTTGAAAAGCTTTACGCACCTTTCCAGAAAATGAAAATTGCCACCCAGAATGAATCGATTAAGAAGAAAATTGGGCAAGCCAAAGGGAGAAAAAATGAACTTTGAGCTTTCACAAGATCAACTCTTGCTGAAAGAGATGGTTAGAGATTTTGCTCTCAAAGAAATTGCTCCTAAGGCAAGGGAGCTAGAAGATAAGCATGAATTTCCCCGAGAAATTCTGAATAAACTAGGTGAAATTGGAATTCTGGGAATGACAGTCCCCCCTGAATATGAGGGAATTAAAACAGATACCCTTTCTCTTATCATTGCCATTGAGGAAGTAAGCCGCATATCACCTTCAGTAGGAGTGATCGTTAGTGTTCATTGTTCCCTCTTCTGCAACGCAATCTTCAAATTTGGAAACAAAAAACAGAAAGAAAAATACCTTCCGCCTGCAGCCAAGGGAAAAATAATAGGCGCTTTCAGCTTAACTGAACCAGAAGCCGGCTCAGATGCGACAAACCTCAAGACAAAAGCTGAAAGAGAGGGAGATTATTTCATCCTCAATGGAACAAAATCATGGGTCACAACGGGCAATGATGCCGAGGCAATCATAATCTTTGCGGTGACAGGGTTAGAAGGAGCTAGAAAGAGATTGAGCGCCTTCATAGTAGAGAAAAATTTTCCCGGCCTTCACATCTCTAAAATAGAAGAAAAAATGGGCCTCCATTCTTCAGTTACAGCCGAGCTTGTGCTCGAGGATTGTCGAGTTCCGTCCGAGAATCTCCTGGGAGAAGAAGGGAAAGGAGCCACTATTGCCTTCCATTGTCTTGATTGTTCAAGAATAGGAATTGCTGCTCAATCCGTAGGTGTTGCTGAGAGGGCATTAGAAGAGTCAATAAAATACTCTCTTCAGAGACAGGCCTTCGGCAAAAAAATCTCAGAATTTCAGTCGATTCAATTCATGATCGCTGATATGGCCACAGAAATCGAAGCTGCAAGGTTGCTCACTTACAGAGCAGCAGATCTCTATGATAGGAGAAAAAAAATCTCTAAAGAAGCTTCTATGGCTAAACTCTTTGCTTCAGAGGTGGCCAATAGAGTGGTCTATCGAGCACTTCAAATTCACGGAGGATACGGATATTCGAAAGAATTCACGATTGAACAGCTTTACAGAGATGCGAGAGTTTTTCCCATTTATGAGGGAACTTCCGAAATACAGCGAATCGTAATTTCCAGGTCTCTTCTTAGTGAAATGTAACTTAAATCTGGGACAAAGAATATAAAAAATATATTTATCGGAAAATCCAGTTTTGAAAGTGAAAATGCCAAATGAGGAAAAAAAATTGAGGTGATAAGATGCTTAAGGCAATGCGAAAAAACTTAAAATCCCTAGCTCCAACCCTATGGATAGTCATTGCCGCTTTCATCATTGCCATATTTGCCGTGTGGGGCGGGGCAGGACGCCTTGGAGAATCTCGAGCCGCTAACACAATTGCCACGGTGGGAGGTGAGCAAATTCATGCTAATATCTATTACCAAAATCTAAGACAAAGGTTAGAAATGATTAAAAGAGAATTCAAGGAGCTCGACCGAAACTTCATCCTCCAGCTAAATCTTCCGCAGCAAGTCTTAGATCAAATAATTCAGCAATCCCTCCTGATGCAAAAGGCTCGGGAAATGAAGATTTACGCCTTGAATGAAGAAGTTCTAGAAAAAATAAAGAGCTATCCCGTTTTCCAAAGAAATGGAAAATTCGTTGGGTTTGAAGAATACAAACGAATTTTAGACTGGAACAGGATTTCTGTAGTCGATTTCGAGGAAAGCTTAAGGAAGGAAATTGTCCTTGAAAAGCTCCTCAAACTCTTGACCTCGGGAATCTCGGTGACCAAAGATGAAATATGGGAAAATTATAAAAATAAAAATGAAAGCGCAAAAGTAGAATACGTCGTAGCTGAAACAGAAAAAATTGAGTTCGAAGAAGAGATTCCCTCTTCAAAAATAAGAGAATATTTCGAAAAAAATCCTGAGAAATTTAAGATTCCAGAAAAGAGAGAAGGAGATTATTTCTTTGTGGGAATCGATGATTTAAAAAATGAGATAGAAATTAAACCTGAGGAAATCGAATCTTATTACAAACAAAATATTTCTCACTTCAAAGAACCAGAGACAATGAGGGTAAGCAGGATATTCATACCCTATGAAGAAAGAGAAAAAGAGCTTGTTAAAGGAGAAGCCCAGAACATCCTGGAGAAACTGAAAGCCGGTGAAGATTTCTCTGAAATGGCCAAGAAGTATTCTAAGGACGAAAAAGCAGCACAAGGCGGTGATTGGGGTTTCTTTGAATGGAAGAAGCTATCTTCTCAAGAACAAGAACAAATTTCGCACCTTGAATCAGGAGAAAATTCTGAAATCGTAGAGCTTGAAGATGGTCTTTCCATTCTAAAAATTACTGAGAAAAAACCTGAGGTTATTAGACCTCTTGAAGAGGTAAGCGAAAAGATTAAGACCATTCTCATAGATAAAAAGGCAAGAGAGCTGGCGGAAAAGGAGATCATCCACCTTGAAAAGAGTGCTAGAAGGGAAAAAAGTCTGGATGTAGCTGCTCAGAGGCTAGGGAAAAAAATCCGAAAAACAGGACTCCTAAAGGAAGGAGAGGGTATTCGGGAAATAGATGCCTCCGGGGAAATCAGTAGAACACTCTTTTCCCTAAAAGAAAAAGAAATATCGACTCCTATCTATACCTATAGTGGCGTTGCTCTAGTTCAGCTTCGAAAAATTGAACCAGAAAGAGCGGCGAGAATCGAAGAAGTCGAGGATGAAATTAGAAGAGAACTCATGAATATTGAAAAGGGGAATAAAGCCCTGAAAATAATGAAGAAATTAAAAGAAGAACTCAAAGAACAAAAACTGGATGACCTCGCCAATAAATACCACCTCGAATACAGAACCATAGAAGAGCATAAAAGAGGTCAGTATGCAAGTCTCATTGGTGAAAATTCAGAATTTGACCGACTTTCTTTCTCCCTCCCTTTGGGCGAAGCAAGCGAACCCTTTGAATATGAAAAAGGATATGCCTTAGTAAGAGTTCTTGAGCGCAAAGAAGTTAGCCTCGAAGAATTGGAGAAAAAAGCAGAGGAAGAGAAAAAAAACTTGTTAGAGGAAAAGAAAAATAAGTTTCTTCATTCCTATCTCTCTCTCCTGAGAAATGAAAAAGGAGTCAAAATAAAATATGACCTCTTCTCTAAAATAAATTCCGACATTCTCTCCCGTTATGAAAAACAAGAATAGGATTCACTCCTCTTCTGATTTTGATGGAAACTTAAGGTGAGAAATTATTTTATTTTATCAACTCATAGAAGAGAGTCTTAACTCTCTTTTCGAGTGCTTCTCTGAATTGATTGATAGCAAGGCTCAAATTATCGGACAAGTAATCAGTAATATACATGGGAGCTCCCACATTCACTTTGATTACCGAGGGAATGATATAAGGAGCTTGTGTTCCATATAAGGCAAGGGGGGTCACTGGTACCTTTATTCCCTCTTCTTTATAAAGATTATAGGAAATGATACAGGTCCCCCTCTTGAATCGACTTACATACGGGTTCTCTTCTCCCTTCATGACTCTTCCTCTTCCTTGGAGGGCAACGATTGCCCTCCCTTTTTTGAGGTGTTCCTGGCATGGCTTCAAAGCAGTACCTCTTCTTTGAATCATATCCACAGGCACAGTCCCAACCTTTCCAATGTTTGTGCTTATGTAATTGACGAGATACGACTTTAAAGGATAGAGAACTACGTTTAAAAAAAAGCCTAGGTTTTTTAAATGCCTCTGAAGATGCTTCTTAATCAAAAAATTGAACTCATCTTTGTTGAAAAGCATCTTATTGGCAGTGAAGATAATCGGTCGGGGTACTATTTTGAAGAGGGTGGCAATGTCTTTGAAACTTCCACAGTGGTTGCCCACGATTATGTTAGGTCCTTTTCTCACAAAATTCTCTTCTCCTTTGACTATGATTTTTTTCCCTAAAAGGGAAAGGTTGACCAGCCTCTTTATCACAGGTTCGAATCTCTTATATTCTTCTTCGAATGTTTTCATCATCTTCTATTAATATTAAGAAATATTTTAAAAAAAACAAAGAGTTTTTTCTCCCTTTTATACCTAAGATTGAAAGAATTTTTGGGCAAATTATATCCTACTCCTTTTTTTGAAGAAAGGATGAAATTGGATTTTTATTTATAATCTTGAAAAGAGAATTACCTCATGATATTTTAAGTTAAATTATTAAAAGCTAATAATATAATAATAATTTTTTTTGAAGTTAAGTTGATTAATTCACCATCCTCTAAAGTAAGAATCTTCATCTTGAGGATAAGAGCAACTCTAAAAAATTAAAATTTTTTTTATTGAATTAAAGAGAGGAAAGGAGATGGATACAAATGAAAAAATAAAAAAGCCCAAACTTTCTCTTGCTCTCATTCCTCTTATTGCCATGGGAGTTCTTCTTGGAATTGGCTATGGCATTTATAGAATCCGACCGCAAATTCTCCTCATAGCTGCTGCCTTTATCACAGGCTGTCTCGGCTTTCTGATGCGCTTCTCATGGAGAGAAATGGAAAGAGGAATTGTGGACAGCATCCATAAGGCGATGCCTGCCATATTAATCATGCTCAGTGTAGGCATTCTAATTGGGTCTTGGATTTCAAGCGGAACAATTCCCATGGTCATTTACTACGGGTTGAAACTCATCTCGCCTGAGTATTTTTTAGTAACAGCCTGTTTTGTCTGCTCTATTACCTCATTAGCCACAGGAACAAGCTGGGGGACCATCGGCACTCTCGGCGTGGCTTTCATGGGCATTGCCATGGGTTTGGGAATTCCCTCTGGTCCAGCTGCAGGGGCCATAGTGGCAGGAGCTTATTTTGGAGATAAAATGTCACCTTTTTCTGATGTGACAAATCTTGCATCAGTTGCAGCTGGCTCAAATCTCTTTGACCATATCAAACACATGTTCTGGTCAGCAATCCCTGCTTGGCTCATGGGTCTCCTCATTTACCTTTTCTTAGGTCTTGGTTACAAAGGGGAAAAGGTCGAATCGACAACAATGGTGCTTATAATGGAGATAATCCGGAAAAACTTCCGTTTTCATGTCTTGCTCCTTCTCCCCTTGGTTATAGTGTTTTACTTCGCCATCACCAAAAGACCCACCATTCCTGGTATGCTTCTTTCATCATTAGTGGCAGCAGCCCTAGCAATAATTTTCCAGAATGCTTCCCTTCCTGATGTTGCCTCAGCCATGAACAGTGGATATAAAGCTTCTACAGGAAGTAAAGAGGTTGACCTTCTCCTCTCAAGAGGAGGATTGATGAGTATGATGGAAACTCAGCTTGTAGCTTTCACTGCCTTCAGTTTTGGTGGAATAATGCAGCGTATAGGACTTCTCTCCACAATACTGGAAAGAGTGATGCGCTTCGCTGACAAGACATGGAGCATTGTGCTCACCACCATAACCTCTTCTATCGTCACCGCATTGATCACCGGAAGTTCTTATCTTTCGATGATTATACCTGGAGAACTACTCTCCCCAATTTACAGGGAAAAGGGCTTAGCTGCAAAAAACCTCTCAAGGATAATAGAAGAAAGTGGAGCAATTATCGTTCCTCTCATTCCCTGGAGCATGGCTGGAGTTTATATTGCAGGAACAATAGGCGTTCCTCCCTTCACCTATCTTCCTTGGGCAATAATGAATTATACAGCTGTTCTGATTCTCTTGATTTTTGGCTTTACCAAATTCACCATGGCACCCAGAATCAGAGAAGATGAAACGCAGGTAGGAAGTTAATCCTCTTTGACTTTCTGGAGTGCCTTCTTGAATTTTAAGTGAGCCTCTTCTCTCTTTTTCTTCTCAAGCTCTACGCTTAGCTCAAACTTGCGTTCAAATTCTTCCTTTCTTTTCTTCTCTTTCAGAATTAGCTCATCTAGGGAACCTTTCTTTTTGGGGGAAACACTCCTTTTAAATTTAACTATCGTTCCCCTCTGGAGATCAAACCAAAGCTGGCAGCCACAACATGGACAGAGAGCTTCACCTATCTTTGTATCTTTCTTCTCCTCCATCTCCTTAATTAAGCTATCAAAAAAAATTCTTTCAATCAAGTTTATAGAATCCTGAAGTAGAAAATATCGCTCCCTTTTTCATCTTTTCTAAATATAGAGAAAGTATTCTCAGATACCTTTTGAAAACTCGGAACCTCTCTGCAGGAGAAAAGCTGGATCATCTTCCAAAAAGAGAAGAAGCGAGATTTGGCCTTAGACTATAATAAAGGCCAAGCACGCCCCTCATTTTTTTATTTCTCTTTTCACTCATCTCCTGGTGGAAAATAAGACTACTTCGAAGAAAAACCCTAAGGCTCATTTTCTAATTTCCTTTTCCTTCTCTTTTCTCCCTGAAGAGGAAGTATCTTATGCTTTCTCATTAATTTAAAAAGACCCTGTCTACTCAACCCCATTTCTTTTGCAGCCTTTATTCTGCTGTAGTTAAAACGGGCGAGTGCCTGATTCAAAAACCTTTTTTCGAATTCTGCTCTTGCCTGAAAAAAATTATAACTCGATTCATCTGGAGAACTTCTACGGGGATTAATTTTAGAAGAAAGATGCTGCTCTCTAATTAAAGATTCTTCCCCTGCTAATATAAGACACCTTTGAATCTCATTCTGGAGTTCTCGAACATTCCCAGGCCAGGAATAGTTCATCATCAGTTCTAGGGCTGAAGGTGAAAAATAGCTCCTCTCCTTCTTCATTTCCCTGCAATAGGTGTCTAAATAATGCTCTATGAGGAAAAGTAAATCTTCTTTTCTTTCTCTAAGGGGTGGAATTTCAATGGTGATAATCTTTAAACGGTAGTAAAGGTCATCGCGGAAATTTCCTTTTTCGACTTCTTTATCTATGTTTTTGTTAGTGGCACTCATGAACCTCACATTTACGGCTCTTGTCTCATTTTCTCCTACCCTCCGGATTCTTTTCTCTTCAAGCATCCTCAACAGCTTCGCCTGTAAACGAAGAGAAAGGTCTCCAATCTCATCAAAGAGAAAAGTACCCCCTTCTGCTTCTTCTATGAGACCAATTTTTGACCTCCATGCTCCTGTAAAGGCACCTCTAACATATCCAAATAATTCACTTTCCAAAAGATGATCGGGAATAGCCCCACAATTTATGGCTACGAATTTTGAGTTCACCCTCTTTCCCCGCGAATGAATTGCACGGGCTATGAGCTCCTTTCCTGTGCCACTTTCTCCAGTGATGAAGACAGGAGTATCGTTATCTTTCACCCTCTCAACTAGTTCCAATATCTTCTGGACAGCCCTGCTCTTGCCCATGAACTCAAATTCTGGCTCCCCTTTTCTTTCTTTCTTAAGTTCCTCAATTTTTATGCTATCCCGGATAAAATAAATAAGCGGTTTAGAAATTAAACTCAAAAACTCAAGGTCCTCAGAAGAGAAATCACCGCATCTAAGCTCTCGCTCGAGATAAATTGCGCCCAAGAAATTGCCTCCAAAGTGAAGAGGAAAACAGAGGACATTCCTTGGAAAATCTTCCTTGTTTTTAGAGAAAAAATTATGAATCAAAGGTCTCTGTTCCTTAAAGACTCTCCGCATGAACTCCGATTTTATTTCTTCTTTTTGGCAGGGGTGGGTTACCTTTTCCATCAAAAAAACAAATTGCTCCTCCTCATCCCTTATCCCCAGCAAAATATTTCTAGCGTTAGTCTTTTCTCTCAAACATTCAATTAACTTCTGGAAAGAAACTGATTCCTTTAGAGAGTTCATCAGTAAGAAAAACGGGCTCTAAAAGAAATTTTCTCACTCTTATTTTCGTATATTCTTATAATGAGGCTTCCAAAGGGGGAAAAGGTAGAGTGAAATTAACTTTCTTTTAGTTTCTTTATTTTCTGAGCTACCTTTCGATAATTGGAATCCCAGTTTTTAATCTCGAGGTAAAGATTTAAGGCTTCCTCTCTCTTGCCCATTTCTTCATAAAGGGAAGCCATTTCATACTTTAATCTAAAATATTCATTCGAATCTTTATCCACTATTTCCTGTGCCTTTTCTAACCATCTTAAAGCCTCTTCATAATCTCTTTTCTCCTTGAAACAAAGGCTTAAGGAAGTATAACAATCAAGGGCAATGCGTTTATCTTCTGAAGCCAGCTTAAATTCCTCCACTGCCTCATCGTATAAACCCTGATCAAAGTATGCTACGGCAAGATTGTAACGGCTCTGGAAATCTTTTTTATCAATCTTCTCCTCAACACTTCTTTTGAATTCTGAAACAATCTCGGAAAGCTCTTTCTCCATGGTTGTGGTATCTCCCTTCAATTGCTGTAAACAAACAGCCTGAATGGCCTCAAGCTCTTCATCTATTTGTCTCTCAAGGTTATAATATTTTCTTTTTTTCTCCTCAGCATCTTGAACTATGGGGATGATGTCTGTTTCGGCAAAGATCTCTGCTGCTGTGATTTTTCCTTCTCCCATCTCTCTTTCTAAGAGAAAACCTATAAACTCATTTTCCTTCTCCATTGCCTTTTCCACCCGCTCAGGAATCTCTTCTTCCCTGATTTCAGCAGCTCTCTTGGTGAGAGCTTCTATCTTTTCTTCAATTGAACTCACCCCTGGATACATCAGTCTTAAATGTTCAAGTATTCTTCGTGCATTTCTCAGCAATCCTTGTTCCATATAGAGCTCCGCCTTGGCTAAGTTCCTTTTTATTATTTCCTTTGATTCATCCACAAGAATTGAAGGTTCTCCCGAAATCCTCTCTTCATCTAAGATCCCAAGCCTTTTCTTTACTTCTCGATACTCACAATAAAGTTCTTCATCCTGAGGGCAAAGGGCAACCAATTCTTTCAATATTTCATGTTCTTTTTCAATCAGCTTCATTTTTTTTGATTCCTGAAGAAGAACTCTCAAAACAATCTCAAGCTGCTTTTTCTGATTTCTTAACTTGAAAATATCAGCAAGCTTCTCGAGAGTTGGAAAATGGGGCTCGCCCCGATTGAGTATCAAACCCAGCAATCCAATCGCTTTCCCAAGCTTCTCTTTTCGGATCAATGTTTCAACTATAGGTTGATAAAGCTCGAAAGCCTGGTCAAGCTTATCTTGATGGATATAAATGCGTCCTAGCTTTACTCTTGTTTCTATATCCTTTGGCTGGAGGCGGAGCATTCTTAAGAATATTTCCTCAGCTTTTTGAAGGTTTTCTTCTTCAAGATAAATACTTCCCAAGTGACTCAAGGCCTCCTTGTTGTTTTCATCCAATTGAAGAACCCTTTGAATCAATTCAAATGCTTCTTCTTTCCTGTTTTGTCTTCGGTAGAGATAGATGAGGTTTAGAGATGTCCTTAAAATGTCATCTCTTAGATTCTTTGCTTGCTTGAGCACCTCTTCAGCCTCATCATATTCTCCTTTTTTTATCCTGAATTCTGCTATCTCATTTAATTCTTCCACTGCTTTTTCAACCAGACCCTCTTTCGAAGATAATATCGCCAGTGATAATCTTGCTTCTTGATCATTTTTATCTATTTTTAAAACTTTTTCATATAAGCTTATTGCTTCCTTATTTTGATTACTGCTTCTCAATTTGTCGGCAATTATAAGATATTTTTTCTTTGCCTCTGAGATAAAACCCTGACTCAAATAAAGGTCAGCCAGTTTCACTCCTGAGTCAAAGTCGTCAGGGTTTATTCTATCTATTTTTTTGTATATAGCCATGCACTGAGTAAGAAGGCCTTTTTCTTCATAATACCTAGCTATCTTCTTAAATTCACTTACTGCCTTTTCTTTCTCTCCCGCCTTTAAATATAACTCGGCGATAAGGTTTCTTATGTTCAAGTCCTTCCCCTCATCACCACTTATTAATTTGTTATACTCAGCAATGGCTTCTCTGAACTTTCCCTTTTTGATGTATTTCTCTGCAAGCTCTAAAATCTTTTTTTCTCTTTTTTCGCTTTCCATTATCATTCGATAAGTTTAAAAGAAAATCTGTGAAATGAACTCGGCCCCATCTCCTTCAAGGCACAATAATGTTCTCTTGTGCCATATCCTTTATTTTTTGCAAGCCCATAGCCCTGATAAATTTCCTCAACCCTGAGAACCATTTCATCTCTTAAAACCTTGGCCAAGATTGAGGCAGAAGCGATAGAGATGCTTTTCTCATCACCTTTTATTACCCTAATCTGGGGATAAGGAACATTCTTTAAATAAAACCCATCTACTAAAATAAAATCAGGTTGAAGAGATAAATTCAGAACTGCCCTTCTCATCGCTTCTAAGGAAGCATTGAAGATATTCTCCCTATCTATTTCGACATTTGTCATATATCCAATTCCCACCGAAAGAGCATGGCGCAGTAATAATCTAGCCAAATTTTTCCTTTTCGGGGGTGGGAGAGATTTAGAATCGTCTATCTCTCCTATCCAATCGATAAGGCAACTCTTTTCTTCCGGAGGGAGGATAACTGCAGCAGCAACTACGGGACCAAAAAGAGCGCCTCTCCCCGCTTCATCCACTCCGGCAATAAGCGACAATCCCCTTTTTCTTATTTGCTTTTCAATTGAAAAATCAGCCACTCCTCTTAATCCAACTCAAACTTGAAATTTTGGTTTGAGTAAATAGCGCATTCTTCATTTATTATATCAGAATTTGAAAGAGAAGATACAACCTCTTTTAGGGTAAGCTAAGATGAGGCCTTTGTCTTGAAAGTGAAGACTAATCCCCCACCCGCCGGTTTTTCTCCCGAGGTTTTTTACTTCTTTTCTTTAAGCCTTGCTGCCTTTCCTTTTAAATCCCTAAGATAATACAATTTAGCTCTCTTGACTTTTCCTCTTTTTACTACTTCTATCTTGCGAATCAGAGGGGATTGAAGAGGAAAAATTCTTTCTACACCTACTCCGAAAGAAACCTTTCTCACCGTAAAGGTTTCCCGCATTCCCGAGCCTTTTTTAGCAATCACAACCCCTTGGAAAATTTGGATTCTTTCTTTGTCTCCTTCCCTGATGATGACATGCACCTTGACTGTGTCACCAACCTTGAATTCATCGCTTTTCCTCTTTATGAGTTTCTTTTCCACTGTATCCAATGTTCTCATTTCTTTTTCCTTTCTTTACTCAATTTAATCTCTTTGAGTATCTTCATCTCCTCGGGAGATAATTTTCTTCTCTTTAATAAATCAGGCCTTCTCTCCCATGTTTTCTCTATCGCCTTCATTCGCCTCCACTTATTGATTTCTGCATGATTACCAGAGAACAACACCTCAGGCACTCTCATTCCCCTGAATTCTCTGGGGCGCGTGTAATGAGGAAAATCTAAGAGACCATCAAAAAAAGAATCCTTCCTCACCGATTCTAACTTACCTACTACACCAGGAACAAACCTGGAAATAGCATCCACCACCACGACGGCAGCTGGTTCTCCTCCTGTGAGTACGTAATCCCCTATTGAAATTTCTTTTGTTATCAGGTTCTCAATCACTCTCTCGTCAACTCCTTCGTAACGTCCGCAGATTAAAATTAAGCGAGATTGTGTTGCCAACCTTTCCGCTAAGTGAGAATCAAACCTTTCTCCTTGAGGTGAAAGAAGGAGGACGGGTATTTCCTCTCCATTTCTTATTTTTTCCACAGCAGTAAAGATTGGCTCAGGCTTCAGAACCATTCCTTCTCCTCCTCCAAAGGGGCGATCATCCACCTGTTTGTGCTTGCCTTCAGCGAAATCTCGAAGGTCATATACTCGCACTTCGATAAATCCCTTCTCAAGTGCCTTGCCTAAAATGCCTGAAGAGAAAACGTTTTTGAAAAATTCAGGAAAGAGGGTTATTATATCAAATCTCATTCAGGTCTAATAGCCCATCCGGAGGGTTGACAACGATGATTTTTTCCTGAACATTGACTTCTATACAGATGCTCTCCACGAAGGGAATTAAAACTTCTTTCTTCTTCTCCCTAACAACCAAGAGGTCATTATCTTTTATCCTTAAAATTGCCTCCACTTTCCCTATCTCTTCATTCTTTTCCGTAATTACCGAGCATCCTATGAGCTGAAAATCATAATAATGGCCTTTCTCCAATGCCTGAAGAGCTGGTTCTGAGAGCATTACTTCCGCCCCTACTAATTTAAGAGACTCATTTAAAGAGTCAACTCCCTTGAGCTTGAGGATGATGTCTTTATTCTGGAGCCTTAGAGATTCAACCTGATATTCTTCTATTCTATCCTTTTTTCTAAGACCTATCCTGGAAAAAAAAAGGTTTTGCTAATTTTTCAGGATAGAGATCGACTCTTAACTCCCCCTTTCTTCCTTGGGTTCTTAAAACTTTCCCGATTATAACCAAATTATCCTTTTTCGATGATTTCGAGATTGAATCTCCTTTTCAATTTCATTCCTGCTGCGCCAAGTATGACTCTAATCGCTCGAGCTGTTCTTCCCTGCTTTCCGATTACTTTACCCAAATCTTCTGGAGCAACCTTGAGCTCTAGGATTGTGGTTTGTTCCCCCTCTAACTGGGAAACCTGGACCTTTTCAGGATTGTCAACCAATGATTTGGCAATCAATTCAACTAGTTCTTTCACCATGACCTCCTTTTAGTTTTGTTGATTAGTAAGTTCCGTATCCTTGGAGACTTTATTCAAGAGAGATTGTACTGTTTTGGAAGCTTGCGCTCCTCTTTGGATCCAGTATCTCACTCTCTCTACGTCAACCTTTATCTCAGGGGGCTCTTTCAAAGGATCATAATAGCCGAGAATATCTTTAGCTTTGCTTTCTCTCGGTTTCCTGGAATTAATGGCCACTATTTTATAGAACGGCCTCTTCTTAGCTCCTTTTCTCATTAATCTAATTGAAATCATCTTCTCTCTATCCGAATTTTTAAATGATTTTTGATAATAACGAAATTAATGAAATAAGTCAAATCTTTCATCGATTTCTTAAAAAAGAATGCATGGCCTGGACATCTTCTTTTTATTTCTTAAAATCCTGGAAAAGACGAGAGAAGTTTTTGAAAACGGGTATCCTTCATCATCTTTTTTAATTCTGAGAATTGTCTTAAGAGTTCATTTACCTCAGCTACAGGCCTTCCGCTTCCCTTGGCAATCCTTAACCTCCGGCTTCCATCTAAAATCTTCGGGTTATTTCTTTCTTCCTTAGTCATGGAATTGATGATGGCTTCGAAATGGACTATCTTGCTCTCATCTATTTTAATCTGCGAAAGGTTTTTAAAAATTCCTGTCTTGGGTAAAAAGCCCAGCATCTGAGATAGTGAACCCATTTTCCTCATCTGATTAAGCTGTTTTTTGAAGTCCTCAAGGGTAAACTCATATTTTCTCAGTTTTCGGGCAAGTTCCTCTGCTTCTTCAAGATCAGTTTTTTTTTCTGCTTTTTCGATCAGGGTTAAGATGTCTCCCATCCCGAGGATGCGGGATGCCATTCGATCCGGATGAAATACCTCTAACTTATCCAATTTCTCCCCTATTCCGATAAACTTAATAGGCTTACCTGTAACAGAAACTATAGAAAGGGCCGCACCTCCTCTTGCATCACCATCGAGCTTGGTCAAAATGATTGAAGTCAGCCCGATTTTTTCCTCAAAAATCCTTGCGCTCTTCACTGCATCTTGTCCTGTCATTGAATCTCCCACATAAATTACTTCAGATGGAGTGAGGATATTTCTTACTGTTTGGAGCTCTTCCATCAGCTCCTCGTCGATATGGAGTCTCCCTGCCGTATCTACTAGGACTGGGTCATAACCCTTCTTTTCAGCATAATAAAGAATGTCTCTCAAAGGTCGAGCTAATTCAACTATTTCCACTTTAGGGAATTCATAGAATGAAACATTAAGCATTCGGGCAATCATCATTAGTTGTTCCTGAGCAGCTGGTCTTTTGAGGTCAATAGAGACGAGAAGAGGGTTTCTCCCCTTCTCCAGCGCCCACTTCGCCAGTTTACCACAGGTAGTTGTCTTCCCAGAGCCCTGCAAACCTACAAACATGAAAGCTGAAGGAGGATGTGGAGAGAAATTCAGCTTTCTCTCCTGGTTACCGAGAATAAGAGTGAGTTCATCTTTTACAATCTTTATCACTTGTTGGGTGGGAGTAAGGCTGAGAAGGACCTTCTCATCTAGAGCCTTTTCTTTGACCCTCTGAATGAAATTTTTAACAACCTGATAATTTACATCGGCTTCAAGAAAAGCAAGACGAATCATCCTTAGGGCTTCAGACATGTTTTTCTCTGTAATTTTTCCCTCACCTCGGAGATATTTGATTGCTTTCTGAAGCCTTGATGAAAGTTGGTCAAACATTATTCATTCCAGCCCTTATCTTTCTTCACCATAAAGTATGTTAGGAAAAAAACACCGAACAAGTCAATTTCCCTTCTTAAGATTTCCCTCTCACCTGACTCTCAGGGCAAAATCCTTGAAAGCCAAAAAATAGCTCTCATTTCTCTCTCTGAAACTGTTAAATGTTTTCAGGAGGTAGCGTCAGGAATGTTGTGTAAAATTGGGTAGAGGTGTATTCTCCCACTTTGTATTATGGTCATGGAATAGAGCATAGATTATCCTTTCACCGCTTTTTTCATTCGTAATGAAGCTCATCGGATGAATTCTCCTCCCAATCTCC
>Ga0129301_1000702_pt1 | contig 18063 bp, 21 predicted proteins | sample ConPoolayeHmetaG_FD_94489 | JGI IMG/M metagenome (GOLD analysis project Ga0129301, IMG submission 94489) | Hot spring microbial mat communities from California, USA to study Microbial Dark Matter (Phase II) - Cone Pool mat layer H metaG ...
ACTTGTTGAATTGCTGGTCAAAAATGCAGCAGCTGAGCTTACAACTTACTACTATTATACTATTCTTCGATGCAACCTAATTGGACTTGAAGGAGAAGGAATCAAAGAAATCGCAGAAGCCGCCCGCATCGAAGACCGCAACCACTTCGAAGCACTTGTTCCCCGCATATACGAGCTCGGCGGCAAACTACCAGAAGACATGAAAGTCTTCCACGACAAATCAGCCTGCCCGCCAGCCAAACTACCAAAAGATCCAACCAACATCAAGGCGATGCTAAAGGTTTTAGTGGAAGCAGAAAGATGCGCTGTTAGAGGATACACACATATTTGCAACATGACAGCAGGCAAAGACCATCGAACCTATGACTTGGCTCAATCGATACTTAACGAGGAAATTGAGCACGAGTCTTGGTTCTCCGAATTCTTAGGCGAAGGGCCATCAGGGCACTTCATGCGCAGAGGCGAGAATTCACCATTCGTTTCGAAATTCCTGAAATAGAGCTTCGGCTCTTTTCCTTTTTTCTACAAGTAAACATATATTGATTATCGGTTGAAGTGTTAAACATGAATTTGGATGTGATTTGGCTTGGTTCAGTAGCAAGCCTACTTGCCGGCTTGGCCACTGGCGCAGGAGCTTTGCCAGTACTATTTACAAGAAAGGTCTCAGACAGATTATTGGACATCATGCTCGGGTTCTCTGCAGGTATTATGTTGGCTGCCACATTTTTCAGTCTCTTAGTCCCAGCTATAGACTTAGGCGATGTATGGATTGCAGTGTTCGGAATCATATTGGGGGCAGTTGCGCTACATCTGGCAGATCGTTTTATTCCTCATTTTCACCCAGCGTTAGGTGCAGAGGGCCCCTCTTCAAGGCTTTCACGAGTGTGGCTTTTTGCTTTGGCCATTACTATTCATAACTTCCCTGAAGGCTTGGCTGTCGGAGTGAGTTTCGGAAGTGGAGACGTAAAAACAGGGCTTGTAGTAGCCATGGCCATAGGGCTTCAAAACATGCCTGAAGGCCTCGCAGTTGCACTTCCCTTGTTAAGAGAAGGATATAGTAGACGAAGGTCTCTATGGTATGGAACACTGACAGGATTAGTCGAACCGGTCGGAGGTCTATTGGGCGTTGCGCTTGTGTCCATTTTTCATCCTATTCTGCCATGGGCACTTGCTTTTGCAGCAGGAGCAATGCTGTTTGTAATTAGTGACGAGATAATACCCGAAAGCCACAGGAAGGGTTTTGAGAGACAAGCCACTTTCGGTCTTGTTGCAGGATTTATAGTAATGATGTTACTTGATTGCTTGTTTGCCTAATAAGATAGAAGGATTAGAAAAATGAAAGAGTTCACAGAAAAAGAACTTGCCCTGTACAATGGCGAGGACGGAAAACCAGCATATGTAGCCTACAAGGGAAAAGTTTACGATGTATCTACCAGTTTTCTCTGGATGGATGGAAATCACCAAGTTCTTCATAGGGCTGGCGTGGATTTGACTGCTGCCTTGGAACAAGCTCCTCATGGTGAAGAGGCTCGTAAGAGGTTTCCTCTGGTTGGGATCCTACGTAATACAAACATGCCATCGGTGCCACCCTGACCTACATTATGAAACAATCGGAGAGAAACATAGGAAATTTGCGGATTTCTCCAGGGATCTTGGAGCATGGTTATTATTGTATAAAGGTGCTTAAAAACAGAAAAAAAGGATTCGCGGGGGATTTCGCCATTTTTTCCGAAAATATGGCAACCCCGCCCAAGCTGTTTCTATTCAATAAGCTTATGGTGTGCGTTATTTTTGTCTTTCGTAGCGACCAGTTGCAAGATTAATAGGCTTTTTTGTTTAGGAATGTTTACCGTACTCTTCGTAGCTTGCTATTTCTTCCAGCGGCTTTCGTCTCCACTGATTGTTTGCTTGTTCAGCTTTATCTTGTGAATAGCCTAGGCTTAGCATAGCAACTATTGCAAGGTTTTCGGGGATTTTTAGGAGTTCTTTGGCTTGCTTCTCGTTGAAGCTTCCTATCCAGCATGTGCCTAAGCCTTCTGCTGTGGCGGTTAGCACCATGTTTTGCATGGCAATTGCAACGTCAACTTTGTGCCAGTTTGGTGAAGCTTTTGTGTCTCCGCAGCCTACGATTACGATTGGCGATTGGTTGAGGAATTTTGCGTATCTTCCGCCTTTGGCTAGTGCCTCTTTTTTTGCTTTTTCTGTAACGATGATGAAGTGCCATGGTTGAATGTTGCTTGCCGAAGGCGCAAGTCTTCCTGCTTCCAATATGCGTTCCAATTTTTCTTTTGGTACAGGCTCTGGGCTGTATTCGCGTATTGAGCGTCTTTTTTGAATGGCTTCAAACACGTTCAACTGTGTTTTCTCCGTTAGGGATATTGTATTTCTGAGTAAAAAATAAAAGGGTTCGCGTTCTTTTTAATGTTTGGAGTGTGAGGTTTTATCAGTTTGGCTGTTAGACCAAGGTCTAGACCTATTCTTTCTGTTTGGGCTTTGATTTCTTTTATTGCTTCTTTTGTGGTTGCTAGAGCCTTTACAACTTTAAATCCTACGATTGTTGTGGAGACTGGTGGTTTTCATATTCACCATTTCTGGTATGGTATTGCAATGCTTGCGATAGGTGGTTGGATAGGAATAAGCTACGAAAGCGAAAGAACGAACCGTGTAGCTGCGATTATTTTTGGTGCAGGGGGCGGATTGATTGGTGATGAAGTGGGGCTTCTGTTGACTTTTAGGGATTATTGGACGGATTTAACTTATACATTGGTTATTACGTTTTTGGCTGTGGCTTCGTTTCTGATTTTGCTGGTTAGGTATTATAAGACAGTGATTCAAGAGTTCTCAGCGTTTTCGCATCGCACTGCAAGCTTCTATCTTGGAGTTTTCCTTGGCGCAGTTTCGATTTGGTTCTTTTTGGCAACTGAAAACGTGATTGTGATGGCTGTTTCAGGCTCTCTTGCCATAGTTGCATGTGCTGTTGTTGTGGCGTATTTTGTTCAGCGCATCTTGAAGTGCTGAAGCATTTTTTAATCTTTTTTATTGTTTTCGAGTTTGAAGGCGGATGGGCAGAGTTTTTTTATTATGCATTGGTTGCATTTGGGTTTTTTGGCTTCGCATGTTCTTCTTCCTTGAAATATTAGAAGGTCTGTTATGCGCATCCACTTTTCTTTTGGGACAATGCTCATTAGGTCTTGTTCGATCTTGTCTTGATCTTCGTTTTCTGTTAATCCAAGCCTTTTCGCTACTCTGCGGACATGTGTGTCTACTGCTATTCCTTCGATGATTCCGTAAGCGTTAGATAATACTATGTTGGCGGTTTTTCTTGCAACTCCTGAAAGTTGGAGGAGTTCTTCCATTGTCTTTGGAACTTTGGAGTTGTATTTTTCGATGAGGGTTCTGCAGCATTTTTGTATGTTTCGTGCTTTGTTGTGGTAGAAGCCTGTGGGTTTTATATCCTGTTCAAGTTCTTCTAGCTTTGCGTTTGCATAGTCTTCTGGTGTTCTGTATTTTTCGAAGAGGTTTTTCGTTACTATGTTTACTCTTTCATCTGTGCATTGTGCGGAAAGAATTGTGGCGATTAGAAGCTCTAAGGGATTGGTGTAGTGTAATGCGATTTTTGCGTCTGGGTGCTCCTTTTCCAATAATGAGATTATTTTCATGGCTCTAGTTTTCTTATTCTCGGTTAAGCTCTCTGATAGTCTCAGCAAATCTTAACTCCTCCTTATATATAGGTTCATCATGTTTTTGGCTTGAAAATCAGCCAATATAGACCTACCTCCTCTAGGTTTTAAGACTTTTTCATTCATCTATATATTGATTGAAACATTTGGTTAAGCATTCCTCAGAAACTCTGTAGCGCTGACTGGCGTTCAAGTCCTGTATATGGCGGGCCCGACGGGAATTGAACCCGCGACACCCGGATTAAGAGTCCGGTGCTCTAGCCTGACTGAGCTACGGGCCCTGAGCCAATTTTTTCTCTCTCTGAAGAGAACATGAATTAAGAAATATAGAGCTTACGGTTTCAATGAAAGAATGAGGGTATTTTCTAATTTGAGTTTGAGGTTGATTCTTTTTATTTGCTTTATGTCTTTAGTTGGAATGCTGTGCTTTGATGTTATTGTAACTTTTTATCGATATTTTTGTAAGAAACGGCTTGTTCGATTTCGCTAAAACAGTTTTTCTTATAACCTAGCAGTTTATTTTTGTCTTGTTGTGAAAGGGTGAAAAAGGGTTGGGTGAGATTGTTTTCGTTGGGCTTGGTTTACATGACGATTTAGGAATAAACTTACGCGGACTGGAAGAGATTAGAAAGGCGAATTATGTTTTTATTGAGCTTTACACGAGCTTGTTGCCTGGTTTTTCCTTTAAGCGTTTCGAAGGGCTTTGTGCTAAAAAGCTTAGAATGGTTTCGCGGAAGATGCTTGAAGAAGAGAATGGTAACGCTATCATTGAAGCAGCAGAGAAGGGTAAGGTTGTTTTTCTTGTTCCTGGAGACCCTCTCATAGCAACAACGCATGTAGCGTTGAGAATTGAGGCGGAAAAGCGTGGAGTAAAAACTCGCATCGTTCACGGCACCTCAATACTTTCCGCTGCTATTGGCTTGTCTGGACTGCACAATTACAAGTTTGGAAAAAGCGTTACAATACCTTTCCCAGAGAACCCCTCAGAAACTCCATACAACGTTATAAGTCAAAACAGAAGACTTGGGCTTCATACGCTTTGCTTGCTTGACATTAACGCTCAAGAAAAACGTTACATGAAAATCTCTGAAGCTTTGCATATTTTGTTGAAGAATGAGGAAAAGCTGAAAAAGCAAATCGTTACAAGCGAGACTCTTGCTGTTGGAATTGCCCGTGCTGGAAGCAGCAATCCAACAGTGAAAGCCGACCGCATAAAAGAGTTGGCAAGATATGATTTTGGAGACCCGCCGCACATGCTTGTTTTTCCTGGCGAGTTGCATTTTATGGAGGCAGAGGCTCTTATTGTCTTGGCTGGCGCTCCTGAAGATGTTAGGAGGCATGTTGTATGAGTTTGAAAGAGCTCGTCTCCAAGTATATTGCCTCTACTGAGCGTGCTTTTGGTACGATACGAATTTCTAAGGCTTCATTAAATCTTGGGCAAAACGAAATTGTGAAAGTAGTAGAGTTTGCCAGGGCTTACCTTAATGACGCCAAATATTTTAGGGAACAGAAAAAGTTTGAGGTTAGCTTAACTTCCATAGCATATTGCGAGGGCATACTGGACACGTTAAAACTGTTGGGTGCAATTGAAATCTGCTTTGAGCAACCTCACTAGGGTTATTAACAAAGCTTATAATCCAAAAATTAAATTAATGAACATTAAAACTTTGAAAGGTGAATAAGCGAGATGAACAAAACACAGTTTTTCATTATAGCGACTGCACTTCTGCTCGTATCTTTAAGTCTTTTGCTTAGCAAACCAGTATATGGAGTCTACAAGTATGGGTACAAGAAAGGAGACACCTGCTACTTCTATATGGAAAGTTCCTCAACTGCAAACACTGAAGAGGGCACATCCAAAACGTCAAGCTCCTACGGCTTTGACTTCAAAATAAAAGACGTGCAGGAAGATGAAAGTGGGCATCGAGTGGACATCGAATACGTAAAAGTTGAGACCAGCGGATATGGTAAAATCATCACTGAAGGTCACTTGGAAGGTGACGCCAAACCGTTCATAGGCAGCTTCGGCGGTTATTTAGGATTACCCGTAGCACCATTTATTACAATGGATTGGGAAGAACGTGAAAAAGAATGGAGAAGCTATGTTAAAACCAATTTTGAGAGTAAGACTGGCTATAATATTCAAAGCCGCACCGAATCCAACGGTGTTTTCGCTTTAAACGTCAAGCTGGACGTCGATGATGATGACTCCACTTTTGACTATGACGGAGACGGAGATAAAGACGCCTACACGGGCACGATAACGCTGAAAATTGAGTACAATGGCGACGGCGTTCTTTCGTCTTATTCGATGCAAAGCGACATAAAATTCAATGATGAGAATACCCTTTCAGCTTCAATGAAAGCTGGCAAAGGACAACCCTCTATTATTCCAGGCGTAAGCGACATTCTTGTCTACTTCCTTATAATAATCATCGGAATCGTTGCTTTCGTAATAGGCTTCTCTGTTGGAAAGAGCAGAACACCCAGAATGCCTGAAGCTCTTCCTGACACTCAACAAGAAGCTTAGAATCCTAGCCTTTTTTCATTCCTTTTTTTATTTTAGCTCGTCAAAAAGCTCTTAAGAATAATGCAGATTATTAAGACTGCCTACATAATCTTGGGTATTGCTGTAATGGTGATGTTGATGAATCGTGGAGAAAAACGTGAGCGGAAAATCGTTTTGGCTTCTGGTGTTTTTGACCTGATACATCTTGGTCATGTTAGATTTTTGGAGGCTGCTAAAAAAGCAGGTGGACCAAACGCTGAGCTTGTGGTAATAGTAGCGAGAGATGCTACTGTGGAGAAGAGGAAAGGCGAGAAGCCTGTTATGCCCGAAAATCAGCGTCGAGCCTTAGTGGAATCCTTGAAGATTGTTGATGAAGCTATATTGGGGTTTGAGGAATTTAACATGGGCATGGTTATCGAGAAAATTAAGCCGGACGTTATAGCGGTTGGTCACGACCAAGAAGGGATAGAGCAGGCTGTTAAGAGGTATGTGAAGGAGCATGGCTTGTGCATAAAGATTGTGAGGATTGGCAAGTTTGAAGAAGACAAGCTTGACAGTTCGTCGAAGATTAAGCAGAAGATAATTGAATATTACAAGAGATAAGCGCAATGTGTTTTTTATAATAACGGTCTGTACGATGTAGCATGTCGCTTTGAGAGGGGAATGTTTTTAAATTAACAAGTTGTTGCGTAGATAGCCAAATGCATAATCTGGTTGGAGAAACCATGATTATTGAAGTTGAGAATCTAGTAAAACATTATGGCGAAGTTAAAGCGGTGGACGACGTTTCTTTCAGCGTTGAAGAAGGAGAAATCTTTGGACTATTAGGACCGAATGGCGCTGGAAAAACGACTTTAATGGAAATTCTCTGCGGACTACGCAACTTTGACGCTGGAAAAGTAACAGTAAAAGGGTTTGACCTAGCTAAGAATCCTTACAATGTTCGAGCCTCTATAGGCTTTTGTCCCCAAGAAACCTTGTTGTATGACCTGCTTAATGTTCGTGAAAACTTGGCTTTTTCCGCCTCGCTTTATTCGCTTAGTTCTCAAAAGTTTAAAGAGAGACTTGAATTCGCATCAAAAGTTCTTGGAATTGGAGACTTCCTTAACAGAAGGGTGCTGCAGCTTTCTGGTGGAATGAAGAGACGTGCAAACCTTGCAGCCTCAATTATTCACGACCCGCCCATTGTAATTTTAGACGAGCCCACCGTGGGTTTTGACCCTACCATAAAGAGAGAATTCTGGGAATTGATAAGAAACCTCAAGAATTATGGGAAAACCGTTCTGCTTTCCACTCACGACATGTATGAGGCGGATGAAATCTGCGACAGAGTTGCAATAATGGAGAAGGGAAAAATCGCTGCTTTAGACAAGCCCTACATTCTTAAAGAAACCATCGGCGGAAAACCGTCAATTCACATTAGAGCAAAAGAGGCGCATACAGAAAAAGCACTTGCACTTCTTAAAAAACGCCACGGCATCCAAGTAAACAAAGAGATTCACGTCCCAGCTGAAAACCCATGGAAAATGATGCCAGACTTATCAAAAGAGCTTACATCTAATGGAATCCTGATAGAAAAAATCGAGGTTGTTGAGCCAACACTCGAAGACGTGTTCATGAAACTAAGCGGAAGAAGACTCACAGAGGAGGAGGTGCAGAAATGAACCCTATAATCGGCATAGCTGTTAAGGATATCAAAACATTCTTCAGAGAAAAAGGCACAATCTTCTGGACCATAGCTTTCCCAGTGCTTATAATGTTGCTCTTCACAGCAATCTTCGGAAGAGACATACCATTTAACGCAAATGTTGCAATAATCAACTATGATGGACAAACCCCAATCACAAACAGCATATACACAGGGCTCAACAGCACAGGGCTTTTCACACTGCAGAACTACACAGACCAAGCCAAAGCGTTAGCAGATTTAAACGCCAGCAAAGTGCGAGCCGTCCTAACAATCCCACAAAACTTCACAACAAACTTTCTTCTCTTTCAAAGCGGAAATGCTTCCCAAATTGGAAACATTTCTCTAGTAGTAGACGGAAGCAACCTAGACGTAGCTAGACTCATCACAGACGCTATCAGAACTTTCTTCGCAGAATACAACAAACAACTTTTCCACTACACAGAGCCAATAACAGTAGATGCAAGAATGTTCTATCCAGGACAGGTAATAGGCTATAAGGAAAACATCGTTCCAGGCATGCTTTGCTATCCGCTTCTTTTCTCCAGCATGGTTGTCTCAACAGGCGCAATTGTATACGAAAGGGAAAGGGGAACATTAAAGAAGATTAGAGCTTCGCCAATTCGTCCAATGAGTATGCTGGTTGGTAAAACTTTAGCTGCGCTGTTCCAAACTGCCATATCCATTCTGATAATGGCTGTTTTGGCTGCGGCATTGCTTGCTCCAAAACTCAACTGGAACGTTTCCTTGCTGGCGCCGATAATGTTTCTAGGTTCAATGAATGGCATAGCCTTAGGGCTGATAATCTCGTGTATAGGCAGGGCTCCTCAAGAAGCTTCAAACGCCGCCACAACAATCGCCATAGTGCTTCAATTCTTCATCGGAATGTACTTCCCAATCGAGTACCTGCCAACCTTTATGCAGCAGATAGGTCAAGTCATTCCAATGACTTACGCTGCTCAAGCGCTAAGAGACATCATGGTCAGAAACGCAACTCTGAACAATTTGATACTGCCAATAGCAACTTTAGCCATTTCGACCCTAATCCTTTATGGAATCGGGATTCTGCTCTATAAAAGATGGGTTGAAAAGTAGAGTCAAGGTTTATAGCCGCCGAGAACAAGCAATGCCAAACCAGTGGCAACCAAGTCTGCAGTTGTTCCAGGATTTAACAGACTGTCGGATTTTCTCAGCATAGAATCAAATTCTCGCAATTTCTCCTTGCCCTCTTCGGTTGCAAGACCGCCAAGCTTCAAAACTTCCTCAGCCTGTATGGACACGTCTCTGGCCTTTCCAACGCCTACTTTTCTGGCAATAAACGTGTCTGGATGTTCAGCCAACACTTTTAGGAACGTGTGGACAACAGCTTTGTTCAGGCTTTCAGTTTCTTTAATTTGCTCGACAAGATTGGGATAGACAAAATCAAAGATTATCTGATAATTGCTTGTCCATTCTGAGCAGACGTTATCGTATGTGGAGGCTATTTTGAAAACTTCGTAGAGGGAAATTTTCTCGTTTAGAATCCTTTCTGTTGAAGCTGGATTGTTAACGTCAAGGTCAGGAGCCTTATTAAGCCCACTGGGGTTCGCTATGCGGATTGCGTCGTAGACAAAAACTGCATCTTCCGGAGTGGTTGCCTCAACAACAAGCCTAAGATTCTTTCTCAGTTTTGAAAGGTCTAGCAAAACCTTTTCTTCGGTAGGAGTCATTCCTGCAGCCACAGCCAAAGGCATAAGCAGAATGATTGTTCCGAGCAGAGTGTTTCCGCCATTCTGCCAAGCTTCAACCTCTGCTACACAATCCCTTATCATCCGTCCCACGTTCACATCGCTAACCTTTAATTCTCCACGCGAAACGGCTATTCCTCGCTCTGCTGCTAACTCAAAATATGGTGCTGTGGCGACTGCAGAAGCCAAAAAATGCTCGTAGCGAGTGCCCTCGAAACCCACTGTAAGATTTACGTTTCCAGGCTTGTCCGCGCTGATCTCGTACAATATTGCCAGTTCTAGGCATCTGGCAACATGCTTCGCCTTGTCAAGCTGATTACTGCTCAAGCGTTCTCCCATGCTATCATCATTGTGCACAAGTTTTATTAAGCTTGTGTAAAAAAATACACAGCAATGCAAAATGTAACACTTGAGGCTTGTGAGATGTCTTCAAAATACTTCACCAATACCATAATCATCGCATTAACCGGAGTGTGGACAGCACTGGCTCTTGCAAGCGCTTGGATCCCAACCTACCCGATTCTTGGAACCCCAGTAGTAATCACGCTTTCAAGCATCCTGCTTGCCGGTTTGACCGCTCCTCTAGTAGGTCCGATGTGGGGAGCGATCTCTGGCTTCATATTCGGATGGCTTGTCCCTTACGTGAACCCTGCAACGAACATGGGTATGCTTACTTTCCTTGGACCTACGATAGCTGCTTTAATGAGTGGACTATTACTGTTTAACAAGTGGAAAGAGGCAACATTGATCTTCGCTGTGCAAATGGTAGTATGGTTCGCTCATCCATTCGCTTGGTATGAGCTCATGCCAATAATAACATGGCAGTACATTCCAGTGTTAGTGTTCCTTATTGTACCGCCTGTTCGAAAATGGATTATCAACTCTATAGTTACTAGGAACCCGGCAAATTTGCCTGTAGCGTTATGGTGTCTTTCGTGGGTTGCTCGGATAGGTGGAGATGTAGTAACCAGCAACAACAATGCTGTGTGGATTTTGGGTTGGGGCACTGCTGAAATGTATCCATTTTGGGCGCCTATGACGGCTTATTATGCTATCACGGATTCCTTGAACTGTCTTGGAGCTGCACTAATCGGCGCTGCCGTTCTTCTTGCTTTGAAGAAGGCTAACATAAGGGCTATCGCGTTAGATTTTCTAGAGTCTAAGATGAAACAGCAAAAATAGCATAACAGAGTTACTTAAGAAGGAGAACAATGAAAGCTAGAGAAGGCGATTTAGTAGAGACTGCTGATGGTTTGATATTTGACGTGAAGGGCTTAGTTCATCCTCCAAAGCGAGTAGTAGCCTTTATAAGATATTTTCCAGAAGCAACAGGCGAAAGAAAAAGAGAAGGTTTGGCTTATGGCAAGGTTTACTCTCTTTCAAAACGCTATAGGTTGCTGAAGGAGAAATTTCCGAAGTATGTGGTTTATGACCCAGTTTTTGACGAGACACTCTGCGAAGTTCCCTTGAGCGATGTGAAGATGCATTATAAGCCTGTTGAGAAGCTTCAGCAGTTACGAAAGGCAAACAGTTTAGATTCGCTTCAGAGCAGGGCATTGCAGTTGGCGGTGTTACTGAAGAAAAAAGCGAATATCCCGTGGAAAGCTGTTGGTGTTTCTGGCTCAATCTTGGTTGGGCTTCACACTCCAAACTCAGACATTGACCTTATTGTTTATGGTGTTGAAAACTGCAGAAAAGCGTATAGTGCCTTGGCGGAGATGTTGAATGAGAAGGCAAGATCTCTTAGGCGTTATGCTGTTGAAGATTTAAGGAAGTTGTTCGATTTCCGTTCGAAAGACACCGCCGTAAGCTTCGAGAATTTCGTTAAAACCGAATCGAGAAAAGTGTTGCAAGGAAAATTTCTCACCACTGACTATTTTATGCGGTTCGTGAAGGATTGGAATGAGGTTGAAGAGAAGTATGGTGATGTGCAATACAAGAATGCTGGCTACGCAAAAATCGAGGCAACTGTTGTTGACGATTCAGAAGCGATTTTCACGCCATGCAAATACTTGATTGAAAATGTGAAGGTGATTGAAGGAGCAAATCTTCAGCCAATGCTGGAAATTGTGTCTTTTCGTGGAAGGTTCTGCGAACAGGCGAAAATAGGTGAAAGGGTTGTTGCTCAAGGTAAAGTTGAGCAAGTTTTTGAACGTAAGCGTGGTTCCAAACACTTCAGACTCTTGCTAGGGAACAGCCCATCTGATTTTATGATTCTGAAATAGAAGCATAAGCAACTTTCAAAACTTGTTCATAGTATCGTGGGCAGTAGGTTAATGTAATCTGATTAAAGTTTGTTTTAGGGTTCGTGACTTCTTCTAATTCTCCTTCGACAATCACCTTCTCATCTTTGCGGGCTTGCAGTCTGAACTCTTCCATGTAGGAGAGGATTCGCTTAGCCTCGCAAGCTTCTTTTGGTCCAGAAAGCACCTCAAGCGGTTCTATAAGGTAGACTGATGGAATGAAAGGTGCATCAGCGTCATCGGTTATTCGTGCAAGCGTTCTAGTCCAGCCTTTCTGTACTATTCGAGCTTTTGAATTGTACTCATTTCTTATTTCCTTCCAGTCCTTCACAGGCTCAAACTCGGTCTTGATTCTATGTTGTTGCTTGTCTTTGAGCAGGGCGTAGATGAGTTTTCGCTGCTGATGCCATAGAAACTCTTTAGGACTGTAGTTTAGGAATCTCCAGCATTTTCCAGCGATTGCATTTTCTTTTTCAAACTCGTTGCTAAGTAGGCTGTCATTGTTCTTGTATGCTTCTTGCAGAATTTCTTGCAGTTCGCTGAGGCTTTTTCTACCATAAACGATTAGGTCAATGTCTGAGAATTCTGGATGATAGAATCTGTGGAGTAGAGAGCCGAAGACGCCGAAATTTTCTGTTGAAAGGTTGGAATTAAGTGAGATGAAGCTTAGTATATTTTGGAGAGCGTCCAGCAGTTTGTCTTTCAGCTTCGTCTGTGCTAACTTTTCAATTTCTTCCTGAGGCTTCCGCACTGCAGCGATGTTTGTATGCTCGACGCCCACTACTTTTTTGTTCAGCATTTCGTGAAAAATCAGGTGTTTTGGAAAACGGCTTTTTATGAATTTCCAGCCTTCGTCTTCGTAAAACTTGTAAAAGCACGGTTGCTCTCTTCCTCTAACCGCTTTTGGGTTTTCTGATTTGAAGATTTTTGCTGAAGCATATTCTGCATCGCAAACGTAAGCCTTTGGCGGATGAGTGTAGCCGAAAACTCTGAAAATTAAGCCCTCTCTTGAGATAATCGCATCACGGTCTCTAAGTTTCAAAGCGGCCAAATGTACTCTTCCTCGCTGGTGCCGGTTCCAACGACAAGCTGATGGAAAATCCTGCCAGTTTCAACCTCTTCCACACGCTCAAGCATTCCTGAGACTTCTATTTGCTGTCCTTTTTTTGCAACATTTCTGTAGCAGCCAATCATGGAAACCACAATCTTTGGAACCTTGTCCTTAGACAATGGAAGAGTAGAGTTTATTGGAACACAATTTTCAATCTTGTAGATAGCTGGGCGAAACATAGCTTCAGAATCATCTTTTACAGTACATCTGAGCTTAGCTTGAACGACGGGCATGAACAAATATTCACCGTACTTCGAGTTTATCTCCTCTGGCTTTCGAACAGCGTTATACATGAAAATCTTGCCCAAATACCGACCTTTAAATCTTCTAGCAGCGTCTATGCGGTTATTGAAAACATGAGCTAGCTTTCCAGCTTCAACAAGCTTATCGATTGTGGCTTCTAACCTGCGAAAGTTATCTGAGCCGTAGATAACGATGTCTATATCTGATTTTGAGGAGTGCATGTTTAAAGCTATAGAACCGTGAACTCCAAATTCCTCTAAGGCAATGCCAGACTCTTCAGAAAGAAGTTTAACAAAATCCAGTGTCATTTTCTGCAGTTTGTCCTTCATTTCCATTTGCATTAGAGAACGTAAACAATCTCTTGGAACATAAACTCGCCTAATCGAGCTTATTGGAGTGCTGATTACCTCTTTCTTTCTATAAGGGCAAAAATACACATATTCCGAAAAATGCGTTCTAAAAGTTTCGAGAAAAACCTGATGATTCTCAGCGGTGTAGAGTTTCTCAGCACGAAAAAGCTCTACGCCCTCGTATTTCCATGTTCTTTCCAAAAGCGAGACATTGAAAAGCTCTTTGTATTGTGATGGGATGTATTTTAGGAAAGAGAAAACGCGCTCAGTTGGATGTTCATAGCCAAAAGTGTTGAATATAAAACCGTCTTTAGTTACAAAAGTATCTCCATCGGTTGGAACCCAATCTTTAGGAACAACAGATTCCGTAAGAAATGCTGACAAATTCGCATTTGAAGGCTGTCTGGTCATCGCGTTACTCCACTGGAAAGACACATGCGAGAACAACACACTTATCCTTTACTAAATCACAACCATTACCCAATCTCAGCAATTCAAAATTATCACAATATCCGACATACACATATATGACCTGTTGACCCAATGAATCTAGCGAGATTTTTACATGTGATGAAGATAATATAAATACCAAATTTATTACAAAAGTTTCAATCCATATAGGAGAGGGGTGAAGCCTCCAAAACAGCAAATAGCTTTACTAACAATTTTCAACTTTCAGATAAAAAGAGATAACTCTTAACCTTTAGCAACAACCACCAATGGACTATATTTGAACTCTAAGATGTGGCTATAAGCATTTCTCCATACAAATTCCGCCTAAAAGCATGTTACATCTATATACAGGAAGGGTTGAAATTTGCTCTCATGCTATCAGAGCGTATGCCAAAGGTTTAGGGTGTTATCGGCTTTCTGAAACGTAAAGCATCTTTTCGTTTTCCATAAAAGTCCTTGGCTGTCTCAAAAAGTTGAAAGTCGTTCTTTAAGGCGAAGTTAATCATCTGCCTATTGCTCTTCCAAGTGTGAATACTTAAAGCCAGCTTGCCCTTAGCCTTTGCAATCTTTTCCGCCTTCTTAACAAGCAAGCTGCCGATTCCCATGCGCTGAAAGTCTGGATGCACATCAAGCCAGTCAACCTCCAACGAATTATCCGCGTTAGGGACAAGAATCATGAAGCCTACAGCTCTTCCATTGTCCTCTAAAACCCAAACCTGCTCTCCTCTCTTCATCTTCTCTAATTTAGCCTTAAGCATAGAAGTAGCCTTTCTCTTCCACTTTGTTGTCTTCTCCAAAGTTGTTGCATAATCCACAAAATCTCTGTCAGCGTATTTTCGAATCTTTCGCACACAAATCCACTCCATGCTACTGTTTTATGCGAAAGTATGATTTCAAATTTTTCTCTTCACGCCATCCAATCGAAACCTTCTCTATGAAACCGCCGTCTGCAAGAAGGTTTCTGAACGTGTCTGTTAATGGCTCCTTTCTCGAACAAAACACTATCTCTCCATAATTGTTAGTCCAAATTCTTAACCCTCTTGTTTTTCCCCTGTGAACAAAATTTATGAAAACATCCTTATCAGCAATGTGCAAAAGGGCAATCGTATTCGAGCCTTGCAAGCTACTGAAAAGCGCATCTAAAGCTTTTCCATTGTCTCTTTTCTCATTGAACATTTCATCAAAAACGTGTGGAATAACCTCAGAATCAATAAGCTCAGCTCTCTCAGACTCGAAAACATGACCAGCATCCAGCTTAGCTCTAAGCTCTCTATAATTCTCAACTTTACCATTGTGAACCGAAACCATAGCATGCTTCGCACCATGCTGAACAACATAAGGCTGAGCAGTCTCCATGAACATTGCAGTAGCCATAAACTCTGGACTTGGCATCCGTGCATGAGCAACAAGTACAGAAGCCCTATCAACACAAAAAGCCTCAGCTAAGCGCCTAACTGGCGAATAATCATCAGTTTTTCCAACTTTCTCAAAGATGACATTTCCATCTTGAAATACGGCGACACCAGCACCATAACCGCCAACAGGTCTTGGCTCTTCAGCATACTGATGAGTTTCAAGTCTTTCCAAAACCTTGAACACTTCCGCCATGGAAACAGTCTTTTTTAATGCAAATCCGAAAATGCCGCACATCAGTCCAATTGCCTTCTGCTTAAACAATATATCTGTGATCTATTTTTTCAAAATCTTTGATAATCTCCATCCCACGCTTAGGAGCCTCCGCAGCGTTTAGTGGTATTCCCTTCAGCAATGCCCATGGGCTATACTTCGTCAAAAGTGTTACAGCGTGGTTTTCGCCGAAACATTCGCTTGCAACCTTGTAAACCAGTCTTCTGACCTCGTGCTCTGAGAGATTGCCTAAAGCGTGAAGATACTCGTGAAGAAGTAGATTATAGACCAAAGCGTTGACCATCTGCCTCGATTTTGAAGCCTCAACCAACTGGACAAGCGCTCTGTTCAGCACAATATGGTTGGTTCCAACAGGGTGATAGGCGCCGAGCTGAAGAGGCAGATCATCCAAGAACAGCATCATCCCATTCCTATGTTGACGCAAAACAAACTTTACAGTGTCCTTCACAATCTCCCAGACTTCGCCGTAACCGGAAGCTCTCTCAAGCTCAGAAGCAAACTTTTGAACAGAAGAGTCTTCCAAAGCATTTCATCCCATACACTATAATTTACCAGAAATTGCTCTCTCTTTTATGCTTTTAGCAAACCTAAACAAACACACACAACTCGAACACTTGAGCAGAGTTTTCCAAAAAGTAAAAAGCCTAGCCTAAAATAATTGATAGATGGACGATGAGGAAATCCCATCACACCACTCTATTTCTCCCGCATAACATTCCCTTTTTTTCTGTTAGAAATACCTTCTCGTGTCCGTGAGCGTGTTCTAGGTGCATGGTCTTAGTTACTACGTACATCCATGATCTTCTCACATGAGAGACGCTACTTGTCTATGATTCCTCGTAATCTATAGCGCCTACTAGAATTCCTAGAATCAATCCGAAAAGGATAACGTCTTTTAGAGCATCTAGACGGATTGTAAAGTTTCCTATGATGGCTAGAAGTATGGGACTAAAGAAGCATAATGCCATCACGGTTAAGACGATGATTATGAATCTAGCTATATTGCCCATTTCTTCATCATGCTCTTATCTCTTCAATGATTGTTTTAAAAGTTACTTTCAACCGCACGTGTTGTTTTTTTCAGAGTAGTTTTGAATGTTCGTCACTGTCATTTTAACATGTGACAAAAAGGCATGGTCTTTCACCTATACACATAGGCTGTAAAGCATGATAATCCATCAAAAGCATGGAAAACTTTGCCATAATTGTGTCACTGCGAATACATTAGCCTAGTCGGTGACTCTTAGTGACGTTCTGTATAGTCTGCTCTTCCTCCAGAGGGCTTGTCACTGGTCACTGGCTACATTCGATTGAAGTCTAGTTACATTCGATTGTAATATGCCTACAAGCATATCTAAGCACATCATGGGAAGTAATGAGATATACTAGGGTTTGAATCCACTCTTCTCTGTTTTCTGCTCAACAGTCTTCAAAATTGCTCTTCATATCCTCTTAGTACTTCTTTCGAGAGTTGAGATTTCAGAGTTACTGAAGTTCTCTAGCTGTCACTCTGAGAATCTTAAATCTTAGAATGTTGATATATTAAGTGATGAATGAATGGAGTCTCTAGTGTGTCCTCATTGCGGTTCTCAAGAATTACAGAAATGGGGATTTAGAAAATATGTCGATGGAAGCAAGGCTAGAATGTATCATTGTAAGAAATGCGGTTTTGAGTTCGTTGCTGAAAGGAGAATCTATACTAAAAGAAAGATTCCTACACCTGAAAAGACGCTAATGATTCAAAATCGAGACGGTCTTATTGTGTACGTAGTAGAAAAACGCTTTAAATGAAAGAGAATTATTCAAATCTCAATCTTTGGATTTATTCGAATGGAATTTGCGTATATAGTATTCAGCAAAATTTTGCTCAGAATTAGCCATTGGCTCTTTTCCCGATCTCAATGCGCTCATCACTAAACCCGCATCAATGATTTTTATCTCCCCCACATCCTCTGGATTCTTTCCCCATCTCAAAAACTGTGCTATGTCCTCTATTTGGGATTTTGCGTTTGATTTTTTTGCATAATAGCCTTTTAATGGTAATTTGACGACCTTTTCCTCTTTTTCCAGCCTCTTAAGAGTGTATCTTGTCACTTGCGATATGCTCTCTTTGCTGTTTTTGAGGTTCAAACGCTGAAATATCTCGATAGCTTCCTTTTCTAACATTTTAAAGGTAGTATATTGATGATTTAGTCTTTCTAAGACTATTCTACGAATTTCTTTTGACAATTCTTCTCACAAAAGGAATGATAAGACAGTTTCAGACTTATGTCTTACGCATAAAGGTGAATAAAATGAAGAGTCTAAGAATAACTGTAAGAGTGGAAAAAGAACATAGAAAAGCAATTGAAGACCTCATTAGAAAACGCAAGTTTGAGAACCTTAGTCAAGTGATCCGTGCGGCACTGAACGA
>Ga0129301_1000711_pt1 | contig 17905 bp, 27 predicted proteins | sample ConPoolayeHmetaG_FD_94489 | JGI IMG/M metagenome (GOLD analysis project Ga0129301, IMG submission 94489) | Hot spring microbial mat communities from California, USA to study Microbial Dark Matter (Phase II) - Cone Pool mat layer H metaG ...
ACAAAAACACCGCTGATGAAGACCAATGGAAATTTGATCAATGACGAGAGCATCATGACTGTTGCAGGTATATCCGTGGGCGGGTAGACCGATAACAAAACGCTTAGAGATGCAAAACAGAATGTTGCCAAAATCATGCCTAAACTTAGTGCCAATAAATCCATGATTTCAACGCCTATAATTAAGGCAGCACCCAAAGGAACAAGCGATACAAGTATTCCAAAAATAAATGAAGCAAGTATATCTCCAAAAAATATAGCCCATGTTGAGACTGGAGAGCACACAAGCCTCTCCAAGGTTTTCGACCTTGTTTCCCACGGCAAAATTGCTGGACCCACAGATGTTGCGGTGAAGAAGACTGCCATGCCGATAAGACCTGGGAAAAGCTCTCTTGCTGACAGGTTTCGTCCAATTGTAAAAGCCAAAAAGAGGAAAAGCGGAAATATTAATCCGAATACTACGACAGGTCCCTTTGAGTAGTAAATGCGAATATCCTTTTTCGCAATGGCAAAAGAACGCTTGAGCTGCTCCCAAAAGATGGCTGTAGAAGGCATAGCTTAGTCATCCCTCACGTTTTTCTGAGTTAATTTGAGAAATACCTCTTCTAAAGAAGGGGCAAGCGTGTTTAAGGTGATTATTTTCATGTTATGTGAACGAGCATAATCCATAATGCAGTTTAGGGTTTCGCTAGGATCGCTCGTGTAAAGTTTGATTTTGTCACCCATCTTTTCAACTTGTTTGATGCATGGAATTTTAGCCAAGTCGTTTGTGTTTACCAAGTGGTCAAAGCTTGCTTCTATTGATTGTAAACTGCTGCTTTTCATTCGGAGATTTTCAGGCGTGTCGATAGCTGCAATTATACCATGATTGATTATGGCTATTCTGTCACATAGTCTATTCGCCTCGTCCATGTTGTGTGTTGTCAAGAAAACTGTGGCGCCAGCACTGTTGAGCTCCATTATAATTTCTCTTATCATCTTTGCACTTTCAACATCAAGACCAGAAGTTGGCTCGTCAAGGAACAATATTGCAGGCTCGTTTATCAAGGCCATACACAGGATAAGTCTTTGTTTCATTCCTTTAGAAAAGCCACGAACAAGCTGGTCTTTTCTGTCGTACAAACCGAATCTTTCAAGAAGTTTGTTTGCTCTTTCTATTCTCTGTTTTTTGGGAACTCCGTAGAGTTCGCCTATGAGCATGAGGTTGTTCCATGCTGATAGGTCTATGTAGGCGTTGGACATTTCTGGCACGATTCCCATGATTTGTTTAGCTTGGAGAGGTTCTTTTTCTATGTCGTGTTCCATTATGGTTGCTGTGCCCTCATCTGGCTTGATTATGCCTGTCAGGATTCTTATGGTCGTGGTTTTGCCTGCACCATTCGGCCCTAAGAAGCCGAAAATCTCGGCTTGCTTAACCTCAAAAGATATGTGATTTACTGCTATTATGTCGCCATAACGTTTCGTTAAATTGTGAACAACAACAGCAACGCTCACTGTGTTTCCTCTAGTGGGGTTCTTGTATTCCCAAAACTGTTAAGCGTTCCTTGCTTTTTATACCTCGAGCCACGTTTGCTGGAACAAAAATTAGGTGGCCCTTGAATAAATCATACTTTTCTTCGCCTACTGAAAATATGCCGGAACCGTCAATTATGTAGAAGCAAACTTCGTAAGGTTCTGGGCGTGAAGGAATCTCTTGATCACTTTCCAAACAAATCAGTACAACGTTAAAGCTCTTTACCTTCAACACATTCTTCTTTACCCGTTGTCTGTCTTGCATAGTATCCAATAGATGCTTTCCAGAAGCGAATTCTACAAGTTTGTTTAGATTAATCACGTTCTCCATTTTTGTATCACCATCATTTTTTATTTTCAAAACAGTGCAAGAAAGAGAAGCTTAGATTTCAATGGTCAGGCTTATCGTTTCAAAGCTTCCAGTCGCTTGTTAACCTTTTCGAGCTGTTTGGTCAGTGCTTCTTTGTATTCCTCAAGCATTCTGACTTCCTCATCAACCGACAACAGTGGCGGAAATCCCATGAGTTGTCGATGATGCCCCTCATGGTGATGGCTTTTAGACCCACATCCGCATTCACCGCACATTTATGTTTCACCTCCTTCTTTTGTAAAATGTGTATCGTAAAATTTGATTAAACCGTCCATTAACTGTCTTCTTTTCTTTACCATTTCAAGTCCCTCTTGGAGAACTTTCACGCCGGCCTCAGTGAGCGTGTAAACTCTACGATCCGGCCCCGACTCTTTTTTTTCCCAATTTGAAACTACGAGACCTCTTTCCTCCATTCTTCTCAGCATTGTATATGTTGCCCCGGGTTCAGGAATGTACTTTTCCGAAGTTATCCTCTCCAATTCATCCATTATCTGATATCCATGTGTTGGCTTTTCGTGTAGAATCCGCAGAATCAGTAGTTGAACAAGTCCTCTTCCTGGGTAATGGCAGAAGCCATGCTCATGTTGACACATACGTATCACAGATATATGTAACATTGATACATATATAAGTGTTACTGCCTTTTACTTTCACAATCCATGCAAATATCGACTTCTCTATTTGTCCAGAAGGTTTTGCCGCACTTTTCACAGACAGTTTTACGAAGCAGTCCTTTGTCTTGCTCTTTGACTTGAGCGAAAGCTGATGTTCTTCTCGGAAAGCTTATGGCTTTTTTGTGGCAGACTGGTTCACACGCTGTACAGCCGTTCACACATTTATGTGGATGGGTAACAATGGCTTTTCCGTTTAGAATTGTGAAGACACCATTTGGACAGAATTCCACACAACGTGGCTTTTCGAGCGATGCGCAACCGTCACATTTTTCTGGAAAGATTGTTGGATACCAGGCTCCGTATGCCTCAGCCATAATTTTTTTCACTTTTCTGAAAGTTGTCTTCTGCAGTCGAAATAGTATTGTGTGTCAAAATTTGTGAGGAAAGCTTTGTCGCATTTCTTGCATTTTGCTTCGTTTTCCTGCATAATTTATAGCGACCCTACTCAACAATTCCTAACATTGAGTTATTTCACCACTAAAACTGGGCAATAGGCGTGCCTTGTCACTCCGTCGCTTACGCTTCCCAAGAGCATCTCCTTTATTCTGCTTAAGCCCCTAGCACCCATGACAACCAAATCGAATTTGCCTTCTCTACAAGTTTTGACTATTTGCTCAACTTCGTGTCCCTCAATTAACAACGTCTCAACATGTACCCCTTCAGCTTTAACCCTCTTTTCGCCGTCTGCTAAGATGCCAGCGCCAACCTTGCGAATTGCTTCAATGAATTCACGGACTGGTGTTGGAGAAACCGCAAGTCCGCCAATTGAGTATACATGGATTAAAGTGATTTTCGCATTGAACTTTTGAGCTATTTGTACAGCCATTTTTAATGCTTTTATTGAATGCTCGGAACCATCTAATGGAACCAAAATCTTCTCAAAAGGTTTAATCTCCATCATGATTTTACTCCTATAAACTTCCGCTTAATACTCCGTAGATTAATCCAAAGATTACGCTCCCCGCCCATGCTATAATCATGTATGTTAGCACGACTTTCCAGCGTGCTATTCTTGAAACTGCCAGTGCGTTGGCAACATCGTACGGCTGTCCCATAAGCCAAGATAGCAGTGCCCCTTTTGACATGCCCAACTCATACATTCCCTTTCCCAGAACGATCTCGACCAGTGTAGGCGTGTACAATGGTCCGCCGATAACTGAAGCAATCAGCACACCAGTGACACCTGTCAGGTATGTTCCAACAATGTCCTCCGGCAAATATGCTTGTACATAGCTTACTGCAACTAAGCCTAAGAGGAAGAATGGCAGGATTTGCTTTGCTAGATACGCTGCAAATTTAAGTGATGATAACAGTCTCTCGTCTAAAGGCGGTCTCACAATTTCTATAGATACTTGACCAGCTGAAACAGTTCGTTGGTGTTCTTTCTCTATGGCTTTTCCCCACGGCGTCTTGGAGATTATTATGCCTGCCGCCAATGCAACAACAATTGATACTACGATACGCACTCCAGCTAATTCCCACGATATCAACTCTCCAGTCAATAAAATGCTTAATATGTTAGCTGCTGGAGCCATAAGCAGAAAGGTTATCGCTGGACCAATTCCTGCACCTGCGAAGAGCACGCCTCCAAACAATGGAACCATGGTGCAAGAGCAGACAGTTAAAAAAGGCGCCATTCCAAGAGCCAGCCCGTATCCTGCCACTCTGCCACTGCTCATGTATTTCGTGATCGCTTCTTTCGGCACAAACTCGTATACCAAGCCTGCAGCGACAAAGGCGAAGAGAAGGCAGATCCAACCATGGCTAAAATAGTCAATAAGGTATGCTATCGGGATTTCCCATATGGCAAGACCTCTGAAGTCGGCTGGCTTCATTGTTGGAGCTAATGAGTAAGCCATTATTCTGCTGTAAATGAGTAAACCTATGACTGTGAACACAAAACCTAGCAGCACTGCAGTCCTAAGTTTTCTCAGAAGCTCAGCATCCAATGATTAGGCTTCCTTCTTGACAGCTTCTCTTATGGTTTTTTCAACTTCCGACTCGTTGGGCACTCTGCCCATAAATTTCACCACGCCATTAATGGCTATGGCTGGAGAAACAAGAACGCCATACTTACTTACAATGTCTTTTGACATTATGTTAGCCTTCTCAACTTTGACAATTATTTCTGTCTGTTTGAGCTTCTCTGCCACTTTTTCAGCTACCTTTTTGGCTGCTTGACACCGCATACAAGGCGGTTCAGGTCCCAGTACTTCGACTTTTACTTCTTTCATATTTATCGCCTTTTTTAGTAGTTATGAGAAGAATATAACAATATTTAAATATTGCTATTAGATTACCTTAAAAACATGTATTCAGAAATGAAAAATAGGAATAAGCTCAAAGCCAAAGTTTTCAACGCTCTCTCAGACCCCGTTAGATTAGAGATACTAGAATTCTTGCGTGAAGGGGAAAAATGCGTATGCGAAATTACACCGCATGTCAGAATAATCCAGCCCTTGGTGTCAAGGCACTTAAAAATATTAAAAGACTGTGGATTGGTAAAGCACAGAAAAGACGGAAACCGTAGACTATACTCGGTCACTGATCCGGTGATATTCAAAATAATTGACTCAGTCACTTTGGATTTGATGCAGACACTGTCAAAGCGTATTATTGAGCAGATAGCTTAGGAGTGAGTGGGAAGATTGGTTGTAAAGGTTGAAGTCTTCACTGCAGAGCCACCTTGTGCGGGCTGCTCGAAACTCTTGGAAATTGCAGATCAGCTAAAAGAGAAGTATGACGAAAGAGTGGAAGTGACAAAGCACATCGGACCATGTGAAGAGTTCAGCAAGTATCACTTGACTGTGGTGCCTGCAGTGGTTTTCAATGAAGGAAGAATAAAAATTATGGGTGTCTGTCCAAGCATGCAGACGATTGAGGCATCATTAAAGGAGATGGGTGTTTAACATGGTGATACAGGTTGAAGTTTTCACTTCAGAACCACCGTGCTCTGGTGGGAGACTGTTGCTGAAGCTGATTAACAAGATAAAAGAAGAATACGGAGAAAAGATTAAAGTTGAAATCTATAAGGGCGTCAACCCGAAACTTGGAGAATACAACATAGAAACAAGCCCAGCAGTAGTGATCGACAAAGACATTAGAATCATAGGCGTTTGCCCCAGCGAAGAAACACTGAAAGAAGCTCTAAGGGAGGCAGGAGTATAAAATGCCAAATCCAGAAGGCGCCATTAGGCCAGCTTGGCGTGGAATACCACGCGAAGAAATAGACTGGCATCCAACCGTTGACCCGGAACTTTGTATAGGATGCGGTATCTGTGTGCTGGGCTGTGGCAAAGGAGTATACCAGTTTGACTATGAAAAGAACGTACCTGTGGTCGCTAATCCACTGAACTGTCTTGTTGGATGTACAACTTGCGAAAACACTTGTCCACAGCATGCAATCAGTTTTCCACCGATGTCATACTTGCACAAAACAATAAAGAAGCGTGAAGTGATTCAACACAGCAGAAAGGAATTGACATTAAACAAGGCAAAATACGAATATAAAAAATGACTGAAGGCTTCTTTTGTTGGAAACCAAAATCTTGAGTCAAAGAATGGAAGAGATTCTAGGCTTAGACTCTCCTCCAATAGCTGTAAAAATTGTGAAAACAGGAGAAATTTTACCTAGTGTAAAATCCCTACCACAGAAATCCAGGTACTGTCAGCTTTTAATGCTTGCAAGAAAAGGGCAAACACTGATGTTGACGGCTGAAGATTTAGCTTGCCCAGCTGCGAAAGCAGCCTTGGGACTTGCCCCTCTGCCAGAGAAAATCTCTACAGGAGAAATGCTTTGCACACTTGGGCTTTTCGTAAGCAAAGAAGCCGCCGCAAGAACAATGAAAATGATACCAAGGCTAAATCTCGGTTCTGCAAAAGCGGTAGTAGCTGGACCGTTGAAAAACTTTCCTGCGACACCAGATATTATCGTGATTGAAAGCATTCCGGAACACGTAATGTGGCTTTGCTTAGCGAGAAACTTTAAGGAAGGCGGAAGGTTCAACTTTAGCTCTTCCATTTTCCAATGCTGTTGCGTTGATGTCACAGTTGTTCCCTACCTAACTGGTGACATAAACATAAGCCCGGGCTGTTACGGTTGCCGAGAGGCGACAGATACGCCGCCAGAACACATGTTTATGGGAATACCCGCGAAACTTCTAAGCGACATTGTCAAGTCGCTAGAAGCCTTATCCCAAAAGGCGATGAAGACGGTTAGAGAGAAACGAGTCTACAAGCTTTACTCTGGTAGCAAAGAGGAAAGAACTGGTTGAAACAAAACGATTTCATAGACCTTCTCTTCCCAGAAGCCTTCGTCAAGAAAATTGACATAAAAGAGATAACGCCTTGCACTGCAGACCCTAACAGAATAAAGTTCTTGGCTCAAGCAGACAAACCTCTCGGAGAGGTGCTTCCAGTTCTTTATCTATCGATTCCAAATGCAAAGTACTCTGAAAAACTAGAAGCTTTAAGTTATAGATACAAGCAGCATTTGGTAACGATGTTTTCTACAGGCAGAATCGGAATGACGTATGTCAAAGACAGAAATGAAGCAGAACAACTCATTGAAGAAGCAAAGAACCTCATAAACCGAGCTTTCCTATACCTCAAAACTCATGGAAAACCAACAAGTCAGCTTATTGACGCAAAAAAGGAGTTAGATCCAATGAAGATTTACGAAAAACTGCCAAAGACCAACTGCAGAGAATGTGGAGAACAAGGATGCTTCGCTTTCGCGACAAAACTCTTGAACAGCGAAAAATCACTACAGGATTGCCCGCCGATGACCATGGAAAAGTATTCAACCAACAAAACTCGAATCGAAAAAATAGTGCATCCCATAAGATTATAGTGTGAATAAACAAGTAGAAAGGGACGCATGCATGAACACATTTAAATATTTTGTTTCGTCAACTTAGCTGAAGGTTCTCAATGTTGTCGAAGACCAAATTGAATAAGAGGCTTGTACGATTAACAAGTTCTGGAATCTGCCCCAGTGAAGATGCATCCAAATATTCTGTTGAACTTAAACAGCTTGCAGAGGAAATTGCAGAAGCTAAAACGGCTGAAAAGCAAAGCAGATTTTTCAAGGCACTTGCCGATAAAACCCGACTCAGAATTTTGAATCTTCTACACCTAAGAGAGATGTGCGTCTGCGAAATTATGATTGCCCTTGATCTCACTCAACCTACTGCTTCTCATCACTTAGGCATTCTAGGAAATGCAGGATTAGTCAATTGTCGAAAAGAAGGAAAGTGGGTTTACTACTGTTTAGCAGATCCTAAGCTTATTAAAAAGATGCAAAAACTAAGCGTGTTATAAAGAAATAGGAAATTGTAGATTTTTTCGGCTTAAAATGTTGAATAAGTCTAAAGAAAATATAACAATAAATTTAAATACGTAAATATATTCTCTCATTATCAAGAGGAAAATCATTTGAAAAAAATATTGGTTGGTGTCGATGGTTCAGAGCATTCGAAAAGGGCTTTGAGAGAGGCGATTAAGATTGCAAAGAAATTTGAGGCTGAAATAACTGTCATTAACATTTTTTACCCTGCACCTACACCCTCTGCTCACGAGTTTAGCCATAAAATTCTGGAAAATGCCAAAACTTTCTTGGAAGATGAAAAAGTAAAGTACAAACTCATCTCAGTTACCAGTACCAACCCCTCCAAAGCCATCACAGACATGGCTAGAGACGGAAAATTTGACTTGGTTGTGATCGGAAGAAAAGGAGTCGGTGCTACTCATGAACTGGTTTTAGGAAGCGTATGCAGCAAAATATCCTGCGAATCCCCGGTAAATGTGCTTATAGTAATGTAGCTGTTGACTGCAAAAGGGTAGCACTATGGCAGAGGAACAAACGTCTGTTGAACATGAAGCATCTTTAGGGCTTTTTGAGAAATATTTGACCCTTTGGATAGCTATATGCATAGTCATTGGTTTGTTGGTTGGAAGATTTCTTCCACAATTTGGTGAACTCGTAGATTCTTTGAAATTTGGACAGTTATCCATACCCATAGGCATACTTCTGTTCTTCATGATGTATCCAACTGTTGTAGGAATACGCTTTAGCGACATCAAAAAAGCAGCCAAAAAACCCAAACCGTTACTTGTCACGATTATCGCCAATTGGATAATCGCTCCGCCCTTGATGACGCTTTATGCAAATGTCATCTTGGCTGGAAATCCGCAATACATTGCTGGAGTCATACTGCTGGGATTGTCTCCTTGCACTGCTATGGTCATGTGGTGGATGTTTCTTGCAAAAGGAGACTTGGCTCAAGGACTAATCAATACTGCAATCAACGCTCTGCTGATGCTTGCTTTTTACGCACCTCTAGCTGCACTTTACTTAGGCGTAAGCAGCATCCCAGTGCCATGGGATCTAATTGCCATGAGCGTTCTCTTTTTTATAGCTTTACCAGTAGCTTCCGGAGCAATTTCTCGGAAACTTATACTAGAGAAGAAGGGAGAAGCATGGTTTAACAATACATACATCCCAACTATTGGGAAAATCTCGATATTGGCTCTTCTGACAACACTGATTGTCTTGTTCTCGTTTGAGGGACAGACAATTCTCAATAATCCCTTGCTAGTCGCCTACCTAGCAGCTCCTAACCTATTGCATTATGCTACGATGATTACGTGGACGTATCTGCTTGGATATTTTGCAGGTTGGGCTTATGAAACTGCCATAGACACTACTCTAATAGGCTCGAGCAGTCACTTTGAAGTTGCCATAGCAGTAGCCACAACGCTTTATGGAATTGGATCAGGAGCCGCTTTGGCTACGGTTATAGGGCCATTAATGGAAGTTCCGTTGATGCTTTCTCTTGTCAAGCTTGGACTGTATACGAGGAAACACTTCCCAAGAAACAAGCAACTAAGTCATTAAATGGTCCAATATGAACAGATTGTTAGGTCTTCTCTCTTAAGCTGACTTTTCAGGAAATCTTTTACGTCTTTCTCTTCTATGTAACGGTTTCCTTTCTTATCTTTGCGCAGTGGAATATGCGTTTCTCGTAGTTCCTCCCCTTTTGGAAAATCAAGAAACACATAATAAGCCTTTATACATGGCATTATCAACCGCAAACTGGTGAGTTCTTTTGTCGAAGATAAACCATTCTGTTCTATGTTGTAAACAATTGAGTCTGGCTTCAACTCAACAGCTACACGCTTGAATTCTTCCCAACTCTTAATCCTAACAACATTATCAGTCAATACTGATCACTTTCTACTTTACACGATTGACAACAAATTGGATGACGCATTCAATAGCAATATTTAAATTTTGTTATGCTCTTTCTATTTTAGACACCAAATCACTGTAAAACCCTTGAATGTGCGTGGAGAAATTTGCCGAAGAAAGAGAAGAAGGAAAGTTGGAGAGAAAGGCAAAGAAAAAGGCAGCTGAGACAGCAAAGGGCTCAAGAGGCGTATCAGATACAAAGAGAAAGAGAGTCTCAGAAAAAGCCGCGCAAGTGGCCTAAAGGCAAGATAATCCTTGGGTTCTGCATGGTTGCGCTAATATTTACTGCTTATGGGACATGGCAATACGTTGAGGGACAAAAACCTCCAGCAATACCTCAGGCAACTCCTCTTCAGACACCATACGAATTCACGATAAAAGATATAAATGGCACTCAGTTTTCTCTCAGTAATCATAAAGGAAAAGTCATCGTTATCCATATTATGGCTGTAGGTTGTCATGGACAAATTAATCGAATAAACGACAATCAGCTTACACAATTGAAAACTGTTTGTAACAGTTTCTGTGGAAAAGAACAAGTCACTCTGATAACGGTTGCCGTGGCGACGTGTCCAAGTAGCGACCTCCAACAAATTCGAGCTACCTATAGAGTCACTTGGCTGTTCGGAAATGATTATGATGACAGAAAAATGGACATCGCACAAAAATATGCCACACAAGGCGACGGAACAATAGTGATAATCGATAAAACATACCATATTTCAGAAACCTATGGCTCAACAACCGCATCAACATTGTCTGCGAAAATCAATCAGCTACTAGGAGCTTGATAAAAATGCTGCAAGAACTGGTGTGGCTTTTCCTACTCGGAATCGCAACTTTCCTCTCACCTTGTTCCATCGCACTAATTTCGGTTTATCTTACCTACGCTGTAGGGATTAGCAAAAGCATATTAAAAGGACTGATAATAGGTGTAAGCTTCACCATAGCCATGTGTCTTGTTTTCTTCTTTCTCGGCTACGCTGTCACCTCTCTTATTCCACTAAACATGCTTAATTATCAACTATTTCTCGGAATTGCAGGTGTCCTACTCATAATATTTGGAATCCACAACATAGGTCTTCTTGGAAAAATCGGCTTATCTACTAATGTTGGCAGTTCTATGAACGAGCGAATAAACGCCCTAAAGCTGAGTGCACTAACAAGCTTTTCAAGATACAATTACGCAATCAGCTCTTTTATTTTCGGGCTAGTCATCTCTATAGCTTTAGGACCATGCTCCCTCTCAATAGTATTACCAGCCATACTACTGACAATGCTAACCGCACCTACCCCCTTCCACGGCGGTCTCCTTCTCTTCATGTTCGGCTTAGGCCACGCGCTACCAGTAATCTTACTAAGCACATTACTCGCAACAGCCAGGAAAGCCATAAGCCAAAAAATATCCGAAAAAAGTGAATGGTTAACAAAGGGTTTCGGGGTCGCTTTTCTCGTAATCGGAATCATTATGATCGGATACGCGCTTGGAGGATTGTTATGACAAAAAAGGCTAAGTTAAAAATTGAGATATTCGTGCCTCTCGGCTCTTGCGTCTGCAATTTTGCCCCATTCATGGAAAAGATAGGTCGAGTGACTTCAAAGTTCAAAGATGCCGTTGAAGTTCAGACGAAATCAATCAAATCAGCAGAAGCATCCAAATATGGAGTTCAAGAAATATGTGCTATAATAGATGGAAAAGTGAAACTTTCATTGGATTTTGCTGAAAAAGAGCTTGAAGATGCCATTTCAAAATGCTCTGCACAAATGCAATAAAATGCATGCAAAAACCGCAATGTAATGACTCTTACTGAATTGTACAAGTTTCAAAGGTTTTGAACTTGAACGGGTTTATGTCCGATAATGGGGCTGCCCGGATTTGAACCGGGGTCCTTCCCGCACAAAGCGCAAGGCTCCGCGCTTAGAGAGCCCAAGTCTCCAAGCCTAGACCAAACTAGCCGACAGCCCCTACAATGATTGATGTAAAATAGAATGCTGAATAGATAAATTTAAAATATTCTCTCGAAATGAAAATAAACGAATAATGTTTTTACTGTTTTTTGACACTGCATTGGAGTACTTTTGGACAGATTAAGCATTCGTCTGGTATTGGCGCATCTTTTGGGATTGCGTTTAGAAATCCGAAGTAGTGGGCGCATTTTGCTGGCGAATCGAAGACTTTTGGGTATTCTGTTGGTTTGACGCTGATGATTTTCATTTTATCTACAATTATGTCTAGTTTTGACATGCAATAGGGACATGCGTAATATGTCTCTCGTGGCACGCTGGTTGAATCGGTTAAGACTGCTGGTTTCTCGAATGATTTTTCGCAGCCCTTGTATGGGCATTTTAGTTTTTCTTCGTGTCCGTGAAGTAGGGGCATGGTGTATCCTTCTTTAAAGTTTGTTTTTCTGATTAGTATCTCTAATATTAATATTTAATAAACGTTTCTGTCCACACGCACAACAAAAATACACAAGCAAAAAAGCCTCGGACGGGCTTTGAACCCGTGACCTGCGGTTTACGAGACCGCCGCTCTACCAAGCTGAGCTACCGAGGCGCTCATACCAAAATTTTGAGGATCGACTATTTAAGCAGACGGAATCTTGCTTAGTTATGCTGTTAGAATATGGTTTTATACACATTAAAGAGGTTGCACCGTTAAATAAGTGGTAGCTGATAAACAATGTTTTTTCTTACAACTTTGAAGTCTAGTTTTTCATAAAGTTTTTTGGCATTTGTGGGATTCATATCATCCACATAAAGTAAAGCTTCTTCTATTCCCATAGTTTTTAGCAGTTGCATTCCATGAAGCATCAGACGCGTTCCTATTCCTCTTCTTCTATATGGTTTCAAAACGCCAATGTCAAGAACCCATCCCCACTTCAGATTTTTCTCTTTGTTTAGTCCTTCATCAACGGCCATACCAGCATAACCCACTGGCTGACCATCCAGAATTATAAAGAACCAAGCTTGCTTATTGAACCATGGGCTTTCGAGAAGTGCGTATTTGGTTTCTTCGATTGTTCGTGGTCTGAAGTTAAAGTGTTCTCTGAATGATTCATTGTCAAGCCTATTTAGTAATTCAATTTCGCTTTCATCTTGCATTTGCATTTCTCTTATTTTTGCTTCTTTGTTTTCTCCAATATCTGAAGGAATTTTGTGTAAGCTTCTCTTCATCATGCTTGTAACTCGTACTTGCTTAAATCCAAAACCTTCGAAAATACGTACGCATCCCGCCCTGTCCGATTGTGCCCATGTTTCAGCGGTTTCAATTCCTCTTTGCCGTAGGCTTTCTATTGCTTTTTTCACAAGCCGTTTAGCGATTCCATTTCTTCTAAATTCTGGCAGAACACCTAGCCATTCGATGAAACCTTTCTTTTCTTCTCTTAACTTGTCTACGTAAGCGTTTACCATTCCTGCTGCTTTGCCGTTCCATTCAGCAATGAACATTCCATCCGTTCTAAAAGTTGGAGATTCCTCCATCTTCTTCATTTCTTCAATTGTCATACTTCTAATGTCATCATAATCGCCAAAAGCAGCATTAAAAATGCTAAGAAAAACCTCTTCGTCGAATCCTTTTCTGAAAGGTCTAATCTTGAGCAATCTTGTTTTACCTTCAGAGTCTCCACATCAAACACATAACACAAATTTAAACATTGTCAAGTATTGCTTTTTGAGAGCAGTAGTATTTGGTCGGTAGTTAGAGAGTGCATTTTAAAGGAATACAGTATATAATAAGATGTTTAAAGCGTGTATGAGAACTTGCAATAGATGATTGGAAGTAAAAACTATGGTAAAATTTGAAAATTTGGGCGAAAGGAAAATAATTGAAATTATACAAAAGCAATTGGACATTATGCCTAAATTGCCGATTCCTTTCGGTGACGATGTCTCCGCATATGATATTGGTAATGGCAATTTAGCTGTGCTAAAAACTGATATGCTTGTTGATAAAACTGACGTACCAAAAGGTATGAGTCTCTGGCATGCTGCTCGCAAAGCTGTTGTAATGAACGTTAGCGATTTTGCTGCAAAAGGTGTGAAACCAAAGGCTCTTCTTGTTTCACTTGGGTTACCAAAGGTAACTGAAAAGCAAGTCAAAGAGATAGGTATGGGACTAAACGCAGGTGCCCGTGAATATAGTACATATATTATAGGAGGAGACACAAATGAAGCTTTAAACCTTGTAATTAGTATTTCCCTCTTCGGAATAGCCAAAAATGGAAAGATTATTCTACGAAGTGGGGCAAAACCTGGAGACATTGTTGCAGTTACAGGCTTTTTTGGCAAAACAGCTGCAGGGTTGAATATTCTTGTTGATGGTTTTGAGGCGCCTGCAGAAATTCGTAAAGCGCTTGTTGAATCAGTCTTAATGCCAAAAGCACGGTTAAAAGAGGGCTTAGTGTTAAGTCGAACAAACGCTGTTACTGCAGCAATTGATTCAAGCGATGGTTTAGCATGGAGCCTTCATGAAATTGCAAAATCAAGTAAGGTAGGCTTCTTGATTGATAAGCTTCCAATTGCTGAGGAAGCAGAAGAATTTGCCAAAATTAATGGACTTGACCCATTAGAGTTAACGCTTTACGGTGGAGAAGAATACGAACTTGTCTTAACAATAAAGCCAGTTCTTTGGAAAAAAGCTGAAAGAGTCGTTAAAAAAATTGGTGGAAAGCTTTTCCCTATAGGAAAGACAATCGCTGAAAGACAACTAGTTTTGAAAGTTAATAGAACAAAGCTGATTATTGAACCTAGGGGTTGGGAGCACTTCAAAAACAGTAATGTTTAATTTCAAATCCAACTACAATTTACAATTGAACATAAATGACCCACCAAACTAGCTACCCTACAGTTCAAAAAGCACTTTTCTATGAAAAGCAATCAAACGGTAACGTTAAATGCAACCTATGCGAAAGAAAATGCGAAGTTCCGCCTAACTATAAAGGTTTTTGCAAAACTCGCATAAACATAGATGGTGATTTCTACACACTTGTCTATGGCGACATAAGCGCTGTTGAAAGCCGACCAATAGAAATCAAACCCTTCTTCCACTATTGGCCAGGTTCCACAGCCCTCACATTTTCAACATGGTCTTGCAATCTGAATTGTTTATGGTGCCAGAACTTTCACCTTTCAAAACAGCAGCCAGAACCAGCCAAAGCAATCTATTATTCCCAAGAGAAAATTGTTGACACGGCTTTACATAACGGCGACATAGGATTATGCGCAAGCTTTCAAGAGCCAACGCTTCTGTCCGAGTGGATAATTCCGCTTTTTAGACTGGGCAAAGAAAAGGGAATAAAATACTGCTGTTACGTTTCTAACGGTTACATGACTGTAGCTGTGCTTAAGGCACTTTACGAGGCTGGAATGGACGGGTTAAAGGTTGACATAAAAGGCGATGCAGAGACGTACAAAAAGTATTGTGAAGAAGCAGATGTGAAGAAAATTTGGAGGAACGCTGCTGAAGCTAAAAAGTTGGGATTGCACATAGAAATTGTAAATTTGGTCATCACAGACGTTAATGATAGTGAGGGTACTCTGCAATGGGTTATTGAGGGGCATTTGAAGAGTGTTGGAGCTGAAACTCCGTTGCATTTTACGCGGTATTTTCCAGCTTACAAATTTGAGAAATCGCCTACGCGAATTGAGGTTTTGGAGAAAGCTTATGAAATGGCGAAAAGAGAAGGTGTGCTTTATCCATATGTTGGGAATATTGATGGGCACAAGTATGAGCATACTTATTGTCCAAATTGTGGAGAAAAACTCGTCAAAAGATATGGATACTACGTTCTTAAATATGCCATTACAGAAAACAAAAAATGTCCAAACTGCGGCACACGGATTCCCATAACTGGAGAATACACTGCATCTTCATGTTGGAAGAAATAGTTTTACTGGGCTTGTCGGTTTAATGTTTCTCCAAGTGTTAGGTGAAGTGCAGCGCCTATTATTCTGCCTGTCATTGAAATCATGTAGACAATTTGCAGTCCTAAGGCTAAGCCGAATATTCCTACTGTGTAGTCTGATAGATATCCTCCGAATAGTGAACCGAAAAAGGTGGTTATACCCATGATTAAGTTGAATAAGGCTGCGAAGCTTCCGCGGTATTCTTGGGGGGCAACGTCAAGCAGATAGGCGGTCATTGATGCTTGTCCTAGTGCCATTGAGATGCCCCAGAAAGCGCTTACGGTGATTAGGGTATTCATATTTGGCGAGAATGCGTAGGCTATTGGCACTGTGATTAGGCTGAATCTGAAGAATACTAGTAAGGGTTTTCTTCCTATGCGATCTGCGAGGTTTCCTATCCAGCGTTGGAAAATTATTGTTACAAGCGATTGGACGACTGTTAGTGATGCGATTTCGAGCATTGAAGCGTTAAGGACTTTGATTTGTGTTATTGCGATGAGTGGCCAAGCGATGGACATGAAGAATTCGAATGTTCCTTCTATGTAGCAGTATTTTAGGAAGTCTGGGTTTTTTCTTGCGTATTTGAGTACGTCTAAGATGCTTGAGGTTAGGTTTTCTTTTATTTTTTCGTTGTTTTTCTTTTCTTTTATGCGAAGCATTATTGTGGATGAAGTTATGCCGCATATGGTGGCTATTGCTAATGGTATGAAAAAGATTTCTTGAGGTTTTGCACCTATCTGAATCATTATTATTCCTGAGGTTGCTGTGGCAATTAGGCTTCCTATGGATGCGTATAGGTTTATGGTTGCGTTTGTTCTTCCCAGTTTTAGTGATGGGACTAGATCGCCTATTAGGGCTGTCCATGTTGGTGTTGCCATTGAGCCTAGAAGTGCTTGGATTGCGAGGAGTATGATTAGTTGTGTTGCGTTAGTTATGAATATCATTGGTAGCCATAGTATTGCGATTGTTAGGCTTCCAAGGAATATGAAGGGTATTCTGCGTTTGAGTTTGTCGCTTAGTCTTCCCCAGAATAATTGCATTATGTTGTTTGAGATGTTTAGGGAGGATTGGAACCATCCCATGTCTGATGATGAGGCGCCGAGTTTTACTGCGTAGGCGCCCATGAATGGGTTGACCATGCCTGTGCCGAAGGAGTTTACTATGGAGCGTGTGTAGAGTGGGGTTAGTTTTGTTTCTGTTTTTTCTTTCTGGATAGTTTCATGCTCCGCTGGTTTTGCGTTTGTTTTTTCTTTTAAATATGGGGGGTGTTTAAAAACTAATCGTAGTGTTTTAGCGTGGAAAAATGTGTGGATATGGTTTTTGGTGTTTCTGTTTTCTATTTTTGGAATTTATAGTGTTGTATGTTGTTTTTTGTGTTTTTTGGGGGAAAATTTATATCGGGGTGATGTTGCTTTTATTTCAATCTCGTGTCGGGTTTTGATTTTTTTGGCGAAATTATTTTTTGTTTTTTCTTTTGCGTTTTTTGATTATGGTGACCGCCCGTGTTTGGTTTAGTTGTTTGATTTGGGCGTTTGGGAATATTTTTTCTATTTCTCTTCGGATTTTAGGGATGTCCACTTGTCCGTAGGTTTTTATGTTGATTATTGGGTTTTCGTTTTCGTCATAATTGACTGAAAGTGTGTATCCTGAGCCCACTTCGATTTGTGTAGGTTCGAGGATGAAGCTGTGTTCTTCCGTGTCTAATTCGATGATTTCGGTTTCGCGTTTGTGTTTGCGTTCTGACATGTTTACCACGGCACTGTGTTAAATGAGAAGGGTTTGGGTTGATTAAAGGCTTATTGTATTTTAATTTTGATTTGTAGTCTTTAGTTGAGGATAATTTTTTCTGTCTAGCAGATAATTGAGAATTGTTATGCATGAAGCTGCCAAGTAGGGTTGTTTGCCGAGGCTGATTTTTTCGCCGTAGCGTAGTGCGTAGGCTTCGACTTTTTTTGGTAATCCTACATGGTCGCCTAAGACGAATATGGGCTTGTTGCTTATTTCGGTTTTTGTTATGTCTTTTCCGTCTTCTTCTAGCACGTAGATTTGTGATTCGGTTGCTTTGGTTTTGATTAGTGCTTCAAAGCTTGTTTTGGTTAGGGTGATGCCTGGGTGCTGTTTGTCTGATAGAATCTTTTTTAGGATTTGTTGCCATGTTTGTTGGTCTGTTCGTACGTCGTGGAGTGTTTCG
>Ga0129301_1000712_pt1 | contig 17897 bp, 17 predicted proteins | sample ConPoolayeHmetaG_FD_94489 | JGI IMG/M metagenome (GOLD analysis project Ga0129301, IMG submission 94489) | Hot spring microbial mat communities from California, USA to study Microbial Dark Matter (Phase II) - Cone Pool mat layer H metaG ...
ATTGATACCCCATCGATACCGACCTTGATAAAATCTTCAATAAGAATTACGTTGACCGGAAGTTCTACCATCATCCAGAATTTAAACGTGGTTTCCTCAAAAAGGCCCTCAGCCGCAACAAGGCGCCTTACTTTTGTCAATTCGGATGGCGACCGGACGAACGGAATCATAAGCCAAAGATTCTTGTACTTCTCTCTCACCTGTTTAATCGCTTTCAATTCTAAAGTAAAAACCTCCGGATTAGTGATATACCGATAGGCTCCTCTAAATCCTAGCATCGGATTAGGCTCTTGTGGTTCCCAATATTTGCCCCCAATCAACTGACGATACTCGTTGGTTTTAAAGTCGGTAGCGCGATAAATAACCGGCCGTGGTTTAAAGGCTTTACAAAAAGTTGTTATATCATCCGCCAGCTTGTTTATAAAATGATTCTGTTTTTTAGTTTTAATTGCCTCCTTAGGATGCAAACCGATATTTGCAATCATAAATTCGGCTCTAAGAAGTCCGACACCATCGACATTCATGCCCGCGATCTCTTTCGCCCTTTGCGGTTCTCCTAAGTTGACATATACCTTCGTAGCAGTTTTTATTTTGATTTCAACATCTTCGATACTAGTTTCAGATTTTCGCTCGATAATTTCTGTTGCCAGAAATATTTGTCCTTCGCTACCATCTACGCTAACATGCATTCCTTCAATCAAGGTCTTTGTGGCGATTTTGGTCCCGACCACGCAGGGAATTCCTAATTCTCTCGAAACAATTGCTGCATGAGAAGTAGCCCCGCCTTCGTCTGTAACTATTGCCAGCGCCTTTTTCATTGCCGGAACAAAATCCGGAGAAGTCATTGGAGCCACAAGGATATCGCCTTTTCTTATCTTGGAAATTTCCTTAGCACTTTTTAGGACCTTAACTGGTCCGGTAGCGAAGCCGGGGGAGGCCGGCGTCCCTTCTAAAATAGGGGCCTGGGCCACCGCTAGCTCCTGCCCCTCTCCTTCCTTTCGTTCTACTTTTTTAAATGTGGTTACCGGTCTGGTTTGGACAACAAAAATTTTTGGTCCCTCTTTCGCCCACTCTAAATCTTGAGGGAAGTAATAGTGTTTTTGCAATCTATCTGCAATCTTAGCCAAGTAAATAATCTCGTCATCTTCTAATTTTTGTTTTTGCCGACTTTTCATTGGAACAGTCACTTGCCGGGTGGTATCACCGGTCATTTTTAATTGTATTGTCTGCTCTGATATTTCTCTCGAGAGAATGTTATATGTTTCTTTTTGGACAACATATCGGTCTGGAATCACGGTACCCTGTACAATCATTTCTCCTAACCCCCAAACCGCCTCGATGACAATTTTATCTTTTTCATTGCTTACTGGATCAATGCTAAAGGCAACGCCGGAGACATCAGATTGAACCATTTTTTGAACAATTACGGATATTTTGACCTTATCGTGAGGTATTTTATTTTCTTCACGGTAAAAAATAGCTCTTGGAGTAAAGAGAGATGCCCAACAATTTCTGACTGAATTTAAAAGATTTGCTTCTCCTTTAATATTTAGAAAGGATGCCTGTTGGCCGGCAAAAGAAGCTGTCGGGAGATCTTCGGCCGTCGCTGACGACCTCGCAGCGACTCTGGCCAATTTTAAAAATTTCGATAATTTTTTGTAAGCTTTTATAACTTCTTGTGCAACCTCCGTAGGAATTTTTCCGTTGGAAATTAATTTTTGTATTTTTCGGGAAACCAATAAAAGCTCGTCTGGGTTGTGGATGTTGGTCGCTTTGAGAATATCGGCTATTATTTTTTTGAACTGATTTTCAGCAAGAAAGAAATCGTAAGCTTCTACGGTGACCGCAAATCCATTGGGAACGGGAAAACCCATCCTGTACATTTCTCCGAGATTTGCACCCTTGCCACCAACCGAGGAAATATCATCTTTGTCAATATCCTTAAAAAAGACTACGAATTTATGGGCAGACATTGATTTATTATTTTATTGTAGGTTATTGTCTAGATTTTGGAAAGTCTTTTCTTAAAATAGTTCACCCAGGGTATTTTCCCCGGATCACAGTCATTTAGCATCGCCAAGTAAAAACTTACAAAGAATCCTAAAATCAAAATTTCAAAAATTTGATCTAGTTTCTTCTGACTTCTGGGTTTGTATATATCGTAGGAAACATCGTTTTGGGTAATAACTTCATAGGTAATTGGATATCGCCGAGCTACCTCCTTTGAATAGAGTTCCGAATAAATAAACAAAAAATGGAGAAATGGCCTTACAACCGCCGGATTTCTCAAACCCTCCATCAAGTGGTGGTTAAGTTCTGGAAGATCGAATAAGTAAGCAAAGGTTTTTGCGTTCTCGTTTAGCAGATTCTTAAAAGCGTGACAAATACCAATCAAGTGCTGGCTAGATACGATATTTGGTATTTTCCCTTTTAATTTTCTGGCAATCTTTTTCGCCAAATTATTATCTTCTCTGACATCAACATCAAAATCCCTAATAAACTCTTCCGAGGTTTTAATTGCTTCTTCTACTTCTGAATCTAAGATATTTATGAACTTGCACTTTGCCAAAACAGCAAGTATCGAGGCAATCGAGTAGCCTAAACCTGCTCGTGGCTGGTTCGATGGATTTTCTTTTGGATTAAACAAATAACCAGGCAAATTATTTTTCCTCATCAATTCTCCCAACTCACCGCCAGTAGCTATACAATATATAACTGCCCCTCGGTTTAACGCCTCCTTAGCCGATGATATTGTCTCGGCAGTATTTCCTGAATATGAAGATACTATAACCAGTGTATTTTCGTTAACATAATTCGGCAGTTGGTAATCTGTGACAATTTCGATTGGTGTTCGGAAACGATCAATCAGCAGAGAGTCGGCCACCCTGCCGCCGAGGGCGGAGCCACCCATTCCGGAAATGACAACGTTTTTTGCTAAATAGCATTTTTTGGGAACTTCATTATTTTGTACCTCGTACCAGGCCTGGGCTATCTGCTTAGGTAGGAATTTTATTGACTGTAAAATGTCTAAAGTGTCTAATTTTTTAATTTCTTCAAATGAATCGAGGTTGAACATTTATGAGAAGTTCCTAATGACAGATAAAATCTCTTCCTTCTTGCGATTAACTATTTCTTTAGATTTTCCCTCGATATTTAATCTTAGAAGGGGCTCCGTATTCGACGGTCTCACGTTAAATCTGAAATTTTCATACTCAACCGTTAATCCGTCTAATTGATCTTGCTTCCCATCGGTATACAGTTCTGATAGATTTTTGATCACCTTTTCCTTGTCTCTTACCTCGCTATTTATTTCCCCTGAAATATGATATTTTTTCATTATCGGAAAAATTAAATCAGAAAGTTTTTTTTTCGTTAAACTTAGTATCCTCAAAATTTGCATTACGGGAATCATACCTGAATCTGCGTACCAAAAATCCCGATAATATGTGTGACCGCTCGATTCCCCGGCAAAAACGGCATTTTCCGACCTCATTTTTTCTTTTATGAACGAATGCCCTACCCGACAGACAACTGGTATTCCTCCATTTTCTAAAATTGAATCACGCAGCGCCCATGTATAACGAGGATCATAAATAATTTTTTGCTTCGGATATTTTTTCAACATTATTTTAATAAAAAGGGTATTTATATAGTAAGGCTCTACAAAAACACCCCCCTCTGTACAAAAAAATACCCTATCGGCATCGGCATCCCAAGCAATCCCTAGATCCGAATTGGATTTTTTTACCAATTGAACAAATTCAGGTCTGTTTTCCGGTACAAAAGGGTCGGGGCGGCCTTTAGGAAAGGTTCCGTCGGGTTCGCAATTTAATTTAATAAGTTCGATAGGAAGTTTTCCCTTATGTACAAGTTTTTCAAATATTATCCCGGCATACCCAAAATTAGGATTGATTACAACTTTTAGGGGAGATATTTTAACTCCTTCTAGCCATTTCAACACATAAAGGAGATAATCATCGGTTAGGTCTTTTTTTTCGACCTGCCCCATTTTCCGCCTAATTTTTTTATTTGTTTCGACGAATCTTTTAATCTGATTAATGCCAGTTTCTTGAGTAATGGGGGCAACGTTTTCTCTTACCATTTTAAAACCATTCCATTCGGGAGGATTGTGCGAAGCGGTTACTTGGATACCACCAGAAAAATTGTAAAAACCAACACCAAAATAATACATATCGGTGGTTATAAGCCCAACGTCACAGACATTTACCCCCGCGTCAGAAAGGCCATTTATAACCGCTTCTTGAAGCTTTTGCGAATGGATTCGCACATCTCTACCGACAAGCACTTTTCCTTTTGGACGGCAGTAGTTTGCATATCCTTGGGCAATTTTATAGGCAATTTCTTCATTAATGTTCTTCGGGTAAATTCCACGGATGTCGTACGCCTTAAAAATTGTTGGGTCAATCTTCATTAGTTTATTCTAGCTGGGTGGTAATTAATAGGTCAAGGCTGTCAGCAATATTCACATCTGATCTCTTTGCCTCGGCATCAATTTCTGACAGCTCTTTTATTATTTTTTTTATTAACTGCTCACTGAAAAAAGAGGCTTGTTTTTTCAATTTACTGATTCTCCACGATTCATATTGGAGCCTGGATGGTGAGATTTTGGCTAGATACAAATCTCTCAGGTGACGAGCCGTCAAAGCCATGATAAATTCTATCGACTCGGACGATAAAAGGTTATGTAAAATTTTTAATGACTGGCGTGCATTTCCCGGGTATAGAGAGTCTAGAAAGTTAAAAACACTTGCGGGCAATTTAAATTCTTCTATTTTCTTTTGTCGAGGTAGACGTGTTATAAACTCTTTCGGAAGTTTCCCAGGATAATAAATTATTAGCGAGCCGTAAATTTTTGTATGGTTTTTGTTCAACCAGTCAAAATCAGATTTACGAAGCTGCATGGGTTTTTCTAATACAACAAGGCGCTCTTTTTGGAATAGGCCTTCTTTTAAAAGGTTTTCTGAGAATGACGTGCCTCCCTCAATTCTGATGATTTCCCGGTTTTGTTTTTTTCCTAGCTCTATAAACTTTAATAACCGTTTAGTTGATTGGCTAACAAAATCTCCGTGGATAACAATGACATTCATCGTTCTTTAGAATACTTTTCAATGAGAATTTTAGTCCTCTTGTCAAAAGAACGCTTCCCTCTCTTGAAATGCGGCACTAGACTTCCCGAGAAATTTTTGGGAATATGAGACAATTCATGGAGTAAGACCTTATCTTTTTCAAAATCAGAAAGGCCATCAAACTTTTCAGCCAAAACTTCAATTATATAGGCCGGTTTTTCGTTTAGCGCCATTTGCCAAAGTCTGGAGAATCCCCAAATCCTCGCGTAGGCCCGGCTACTTGATCGGTAGCTTCGGTAACAAAATATTCTCCCTTTTTGAACCCATTTAAGTTCTAACCTGTCAATTAATTGATTCAACCGCTTTTTGATGTCGGCTGCTTTGATCCACTCAATCGCCACTTTTTTAGGAGATTTTGTATACTTCCGCACCCTCTTTGACTTCCTGGTTCACCTTCAGTCCGATTACATCCCCTTTCTTGGCAGACTGTATTTGTTTATGCTCAACTTGCATCGATTCCACAGTTTCTTCAAAAATATCTTCCCCACCACGGGTAAATTTGATTCTGTCTCCCAGACTTAAGTCTCCGTCCAATTCAACCACGGCAACACCAATCTTGTCATAATAATGGGTCACCTTTCCAATTTTCAGCGAAACTTTATTATTCACATCAGCCATTTTATTCACCTCCTTTTACTTTGATCGCGTGACACAAGGCAACCGCCAAGGCGTCGGCAGCATTATCAAAGTGTGTTTTCGCCTTCTTTTTACTTTTTATTCTCGGACCTAGAATCTGCCTAAGTGCTTTTTGGATCATTTTCTTGTCGGCCCGTCCATCCCCGGCAATTATTTTTTTAATCGTACCGGGGGCGTACTCTACAACATCAATTTTACACCGGGCGGCAGCAAATATCATTACTCCTTGCGCTTGCCCCACGCTCATGGCCGTTTTTGCGTTGTTTGCGAAAAATAACCTTTCCACTGCCATAATATCCGGGGAAAACTTTTCTAAAAGATTAGTGACTTCTCGGTAGATACTTTCTAGTCTTTGACCCGGTTCGCCATTTTTATCAGTTTCGATGAGGCCGAAATCAACGACGGCTAATGATTTTTGAGAAAATTCTATTAATCCAAACCCGGTGGTGGCCGTTCCGGGGTCGATTCCAAGAATCAGCATAAAATAATTATATACTCAATCAACTTATTCCTGAAGTTTTAAGACCGGTTTTTATTCCCCACTTTCTTTTTTTGGAAAAAAGCCAGGTAAATAATTTCTAATAAACCACCGGTACTTAATAATAGCATGACAATATACCAATAGGTTTGACTATTCCTTGCCGATCTCCAAAGAGCAATACCCTTCCAAAATATCGACCAGGCGATGAGGATTAACAAAAGGATGCCAGGAAAGTTTGATATCGAACCATAAAGCAATCGCCCGTTCATTTACTTCACCTCCAATCTAGAATTGCGCCCTTCCAAATGTCTTTCAAATGTATTTTTTTAGATAATATATCTTAGCTTTTTCTTTTAATTCTTTCATCCAATTTTGATATTCATCATTCAATTCCTGTTGGTAAAGCTGTGCTCTGATATCCTCCTTTACTTCATCAAATTTCTTCCCCTGAAAATAATCGTCGTTTTCTTTGTAATAATTTGAAACCTCCTCATCGGTGACATTAATTTTGTCGGCTAATAATTTTTCAACCGTTTTTTTAATTCTGATTTGAGTAACCAAATCAGATCTTGTCTGGCCTCTAGCCTCAAGAGCATCCTCGAGGGTTATATCTTGCGCCCTTAGAGTCTTCTCGATTTCTTCTATTTGGGCTTTTATTGTTTTTTCCTCAATCTCAACCCCTTCTTTTCGGGCTTGCTGAAAAATAAGACTTCTCTCGATAATCGTGTCCAGAATTTGACTTCCTCCTTGTTTTTCTAACTCTCTAATAACCTGATAACGTGTAATAGGTTTCCCGTTAACTAAGGCAACTAAAAGGAGCGATTTCCCCCAAACAAAAGCGACAACTAAAGCTAGGATTAGTAAAGAAATCTTAGTTGATCTTTTCCTGAAAGATTTTTGCAGAAAACTCCAAACATTTATTTTTAGTTTATCCATTGATTTAAGATTATTCCTTTTTTAAGCAATCAACAATACCTATTTTTATTGGAACTACTCCGCAACTTAAATACTTCCCCGTGACCCGGATAGATAGTTGTTCCCCGAGGAAGACATTCAATTTTTCTTACAGACAGTCCAAGCAGTTTTTTATCTGAATAGCTAAAATCGTCTCGTCCAAAAGTCCCACCAGAAAACATCAAGTCACCAACAAAGGCGATTTTGGGGGAAATGAGACTGATACTCCCGGGGGTATGGCCTGGAGTTTCGAGTACTTCTAGATAACTGCTCCCAATTCTGATTCTATCCCTATTTTTCAGGTTTTTATCCGGAAGAGGTAGTTTAAAGATATTATTTTTGCTAAAGAATAAACTGGAATCCAGGGCCTGTCTTATGAGAAAATTATCCTTCTCATTTGCCAGGAAGGGCAGATTAAAAGCTAGTTTTACCTCCAATACCGCACCAACGTGGTCAAAATGGCCATGGGTAGAGATGATAGCAAGCGGCTGAAGTCGCTTATCAAGTATTTGGCTGTTGATAAACTCACCACTGTCGGCTGGATCAATAATAATAGCTTTTTTCGATTCCTGCTCGTACACAATATAGGTATTTGTATAAAGTGGTCCAAGTACAAGCTTTTCAATCCTAAGCATCTGCCGAAACCGAAGGTTTTAATCTTTTTTTGGATTTCATCTTTTTTAAGGCTTAGAAAGTTTTCTTGAGTTTTCCGTTCGCGTGTAAATTTCGGCCACTTGCCTTGGAGACTTTTTCCTAATGAAATATAGCTTTGCATGTCTTACTCTACTTGTTCCTTTTCTTACAACCTCAATTTTCTCAAGAAAGGGGGATTTCAGGGGGAAAATTCTTTCAATCCCGATTTTGCCTTCCCCAATTCTTCTGACGGTAATTGTTTTTCCTTCTTCCTTATTTTTTATTGAGATGAGAATTCCTTCAAAGCTTTGGGCGCGGTCTTTACCCTCCTCTTTTATTTTTTGAAAAACTCGTATCGTATCTCCGACACCAATCTCGGTATCTTTATGTATTATTTTTAACCCCATAGACCAGTATTCTACTACTTATGTTCATTCACCTTCAAGGATTTTTGATATTTTTCTGGCCAGTGAATCGTTCCAGGTTATTTTGAAAGGCAACTTTATTTCATTATTATTACCATTAAAAACCAGAGAAACTGATGCTTCACCCGGATTTTCCAACAGTAATGACTTTAATTTTAGTAAATTTTGTTTTGAAACACTTTCCGGGATCTTGATATATACATTTTTCTCCTTATTTTCTATTTCCTCGGGAGTTTTTATGGCCTCCACAATTATAGTCGGGGTGTCCTCTTTGGCGTCAACTTTTCCTGTGATTAAAAGTGGCTTGTAATCCACCCAGTAGGATTTGGTTTCGCGGAAAAGTCTAGGAAAAACAACTAAATTTACGCTTCCGGTATCATCCTCAGCTCTTACAAAAGCCATTTCAGAACCTGACGTTTTTGTCACTACAATTCTAATGTTGGTAATTACCGCCGCAATTCTTACGTACTCGCCGATGTTTTCGTGGGGTGAAATTTCGTATATTTTATGGGTTGCTTCATGAGCAATCGGGGCTATAATATCGCCCAGCGGCCTGGCTGATAACGAAAATCCTAGCAATTGCCGTTCAAGTGTCTGCAACTCCTCGTCGCTAAATTCGCTTACATCGTTGCGGACTATCGCCTCTATTTTAGTAGGTTTTTCAATTTGTTTATCTGATCCAAATAAGTCTTGTTGTCCCGGCCCCGCTTTTGGACGGCCCACTTTATTTTTGACGTCATCAATCGAATATAACAGGGCTGCTCGAGACCCAAAAGCAGAAAGAGCGCCCACTTTTATGAGACTTTCTAATACTTTTTTATTCACTCTTCTCGGATCAACGCGGGCGATAAAATCAGCAAAAGAGGTAAATTTTCCTTTCTTCCTGGCAACCAAAATTGCTTCTATTGCCGCGTCGCCCACATTTTTTATCGCTGAAAACCCAAAACGGATTGCGCGGTCATTTAATGACCCTTTCTTAAAAACTATTTTAAATCCAACATCGCTTTCGTTAATATCGGGAGGGAGTATCTGCAAACCCATTCGGCGACATTCGCCAATCGCCGCCGAAATCTTTTCCGTATCTCCCGATTCTGCAGTCAAAAGGGCTGTCATATATTCAACTGGGTAGTTAGCCTTCATATAGGCCGTTTGATAGGCTAACATTCCATACGATGCCGCATGTGCCTTATTAAATCCATAGCCTGAAAAAGGCTCAATTAGTTTGAACAACTCTTCAGCTTTCTCTCTACCCATACCGTTCTTAACGGCCCCATCAATAAACTTTTGCCTTTGTCTTTCCATTTCCGCAGGAATTTTTTTGCCAACCGCCTTTCTAAACTTGTCCGCCTCTTCCCAAGTGTAACCGGCAATTTTGATTGCGGTTGCAAAAACGTCATCTTGATATACTAATAGTCCATAAGATTTGGCTAAGTAACTTCTCATTCGGGGATCAAAATATTTAATTTTTGCAGGGTTATTTTTCCGTTCAATATATTCGGGTATTTGTGCCATTGGCCCAGGTCGATATAAGGCAACCATAGCCATTAAATCCTCGATCCTTGACGGCTTAAGTTCTTTCAAGTATCGGGTCATTCCGCTTCCTGATAGCTGAAAAACACCCATAGTATCACCGCGCGATAACATCTCAAAGGTTTTTTTGTCGTTAAGAGGAATCTCCCTTATATTTATTTCCTTGCCGGTTATTTCTTTTACAATCTTAATAGCGGACCCTAAAATTGAAAGATTTCTTAGTCCTAACAAATCAAACTTTAATAGCCCGACAGCTTCTCCAGGTGAGACATTCGGATCAAGGGCATCCATATCATATTGAGTAATTATCTTTTTTCCTTCCGGATCAAGTTGAACGGGGGTATATTCCGTAATTTCGTCTGGTGCAATGACTAAACCAGCGGCGTGAACGGAAATATGTCTTGCATTTCCCTCAATTTGCTGGGCAAGGTCAATAATTTTTTTGCAATCACTGTCTGTCTCGTACAAGTTTCTTAAATCGGGAGATATCTGCATTGCTTTAGCGATACTCATAGGAAATCCCTGAGACCCAAACGGTATAAGTTTTGCTATTCTATCGCCGATGGAATACGGATAACCCAGAACTCGTGCAGTGTCTCTGACCGCTGCTCGAGCCAGCATTCTCCCGAAAGTACAGATTTGAGCCACTCTGTTATGCCCGTACTTCTCGCCAATATAATTTATTACTTCTTCCCGACGGTCATCCGCAATATCAAAGTCAATATCCGGTGGTGACGGTCTCCAAGGAGTTAAAAATCTTTCGAATGGCAAATCGTAATCTAATGGGTTAATATTGACAATTTCAAGTAAATAGGAAACTAGCGAGCCGGCGGCACTTCCCCTCGTGTTCGTAATTATTCCTTGTTTTACTGCCCATTTCGCAACGTCGGAAATTATTAAAAAATATGTTGAATAGCCCTTTGTCTTTATAATATCTAATTCGTATTTTAGCCTTTTTTTTATTTCCTTGCTCGGTTTGGAAAACTTTTTTTTAAGGCCAAGTTTTGCTTCAATTTCGATCTCTTCTTCGGGGGTTTCCCCTTTAGTTAGTTCGTATTTCGGAAAAAACCACTTATCCAATGTCAAGTGCACATCACATTTCTTTGCAATATCAACTGTGTTACTTATGGCCTCCGGTAAGTCTTGGAAAAGTTGACCCATTTCTTGGCTACTCTTAAGATAGAAAGTTGGAGAATCGATGAACCTTAAGCGGTTTATGTCGTTGACGTTTTTACCTGTAGCGATACACACCAGAGAATCCTGCGCCATCGCATCTTCCTTTTTTACATAATGAGCATCATTAGTAGCAACAATTGGTATTCCCAATTCGCGACTTATTTTTATTATTCCATTGATAGCTACCTTCTCATTTTCCGCCATTAGTTTAAGCTCTCTCTTTAGTTCTGGGTTTGCAGATTTGGGAATAAAACTATCGTAATGATGTCTTTGCACTTCTAGGTAATAGTCCTTACCGAAAACCTGTTGATACCAAGCGGCTATTTTTTTTGCTTCCGAAATATCACCCGAAATAAGCCACTGGGGTAACTCCCCAAGAAAGCAGGCCGAAGTACAAATTAAACCCTTAGAATATTTGGCTAGGGTATCTCGGTCGAATCTAGGCCGGTAGTAATAGCCCTCCAAATGAGCTATTGAAGTTAACTTCATTAAATTTTGATAGCCTTCTTTGTCTTTTGCTAGTAACAGAAGATGATAATTCTGAACCTTCGTCCTTTCCGGTCTTTGTCGATGGTTTATATTGGTAATATAACCTTCCATCCCAATTATTGGCTTTATGCCTTCTTTTATGCATTTTTTGTAAAATTCAATCACTCCATACATAGCCCCGTGGTCGGTGATGGCAACAGTATCCATCTCCTGTTCTTTAATGTGGCTTATTAAGGCGCTAATTTTAGAAAGGCCGTCTAATAAAGAATATTCAGTATGTACGTGAAGATGATAGAATTTCTTTCCCATGCCTTATTTTTTATTCTGTAATTTTAGCAAAACCTCTTGAGCAATTACTTTTGGGTCTCCACTGCTTTTTAATCTTGCTTGAACCATTCCAATTAGGTAATCGATAACTTTTGATTTTCCAGAACGATAGTCCTGAACCGGTTTGGGGTTTTCTTCTATGACTGCTTCAACCGCCCTTTTTACCTCTTTTAGTGGTGCAAACTCTCTGCGTGAAAGTTCGACCATTTTCTTAATTAAACCGGCTGGTTCAGGAAAGTCGACATCAAGTCCTTTATTTAACATTAGGTCAGCAATCGTTTCCGGTAAAAAACCATATCTTTTTCCCAATTTCGTTGCCTCTTCAAAATAAGCTAGCCGTTGGAGATTTTCCACCAGAAGTTCTATATACTGGGATTGGATTCCGTATTCCTTCTTAAGCCGTTTTCTTTTCTGCTCAGGTAGCTCCGGAATAGTTGCTCTATATTTTTCAATCTCCTCATCTGTAATAGTTAAGGGCGGAATATCGGGCTCGGGAAAATATCGGTAATCTTGGACCTCTTCCTTTCTCCTTTGAGAAAAAGTTTCTCCCGAAATTTCGTTGTACCCTCTTGTTTCCTGAATTACTTTTCCACCTTTGTTGATTATTGTTTCTTGCCTCTTAATTTCACTTCTAATTGCTTTTTCTAAAAATCTAAAGGAATTTATATTCTTTAACTCTACTTTATAGGGAGCCAGTCCTTTTTCGGGCTCGTGAAGCGAGACATTTGCTTCTAATCTCATTGACCCCTTCTCCATATCGGCCTGCGATATCCCTAAATATCTGACCGTTAGCTGAATTTCTTTCAAAAAAGTCGCCACTTGGGAAACATCCACAAAATCCGGTTCGGTTACAAGTTCTACCAATGGAACTCCGCTACGGTTAAAATCAATTAAGGTAACCCTTTTCCCCTCGACAACTTGGTGAACAAGTTTTCCGGTGTCTTCTTCCAGATGTATTCTCCGAATTCTTATCTTTTTACCATCAATTTCCCAAAAACCTGACTCACAAAGAGGTAGATCATACTGGCTAATTTGATAAGATTTTGGCAAATCTGGGTAAAAATAGTGTTTTCGATCAAACTTGGCTAGTTTGTTAATTCGGCAATTAAACGCCAGTCCTAATCTGATAGTTGAGATTACCGCCGTTCTATTAGCGAAAGGAAGAGCCCCGGGTAATCCGAGACAAATGGGGCATGTTTGGCTGTTTGGGGGTTTAGCGAAGTGGTCGGCGGAGCAGGGACAAAACATTTTCGTTTTTGTCGCCAGTTCAATATGAACTTCTAAGCCAATAGTAGGTATAAGATCACTCATATCTGCTTTGTTTCAATCTCCTCCACTTTTTCTATAAATCTTTGCCCTTGTCTTTTAGAAACAACCAGAGCAGATAACGAAAGTCCTGATAATAGAAGCAGCAAAGAGTGTATGCCCAACAATTCGGTTAGGGCACCCGAAAAAATCACCGGCATCAAAGTAGCAATTGTCGTTAGAAACCAAAAGTTTCCAAAAACACGCCCCCTTAGGCCACCGGGGGTTTTTTCTTGAAGAAATGTTTGCGCCGGAATAAGTAGGGAAACAAACGCCAAACCAGTAAAAATTATTAAAATAAAGCCGACGATCATTCGTAGGGGTTCATTTAACTCAGGAACTAAAAAGCCGAGGCCCAAAAGAAGAAAACCTAGCGCCATCAGTCCGTAATCGATAATCGTTTTTTTTCTAACTTCTCCTCGTAATATTCTTGGTATAAATATCGCCCCAGCAATAGCCCCTATTCCGGCGGGGACAATTATGAGGACTCCGGCAGAATTCGGGCTGATTTGAAAAAGTTCGGTAGCCAAAATGGGAATATTTACCGCGACCATCGCCAAAACAACTTGTAAAGCGAGCAATAGCAAAAAGGGCGCTAAAACTACCTTATTTTCTTTGATAAATTGATACCCTTGGACAATAGTGGTAAAGAAATGTTCTACCGCCTCCTGATAGGTATGGGGTAATTCCCTTTCAATTTTCAGCGGCGGTAAAAAGCTCACCGCGATAAACGCCAAAAAAAGTAGTGCCGCGGCTAGAAAAAGGGAATTCGAATAACCAAAAAATTGGTTAAGAATTCCGGCTATCCCGAATCCAATTATCAAGGCTCCTTGCTGGGTAATAAAAAATAGTCCGTTCGCATACGGTAAAAAATTTTTTTCTACAACAGAAGGCAATGTTGCTGATTCGGCTGGCAGATAAAACTGGTTTAGAAACGAGTAGCAAAACGCTACTCCATAAAGAAGAAAAAACTTTGTTTCGTGAACAAGGGCGTAACTTAATACGACCGATGCCTGCAGCAGATTGGTAACCATTAGCATTTTTCGTCTGTCAATTAAGTCTACGGTGGCGGCGGCAAACGGACCAATTAGTATTGCCGGAAGTGCATAAGCCACCCATAGCAGAGATGTGGCTATCGCCGAACCGGTAATGGCGAAAAGTCTAACTAACAATAAAAAGTTCATAATATTTATCGTTAACTGGGAAAGAAGTTGTGATGCCCAGACACACAAAAAATTTGTATTTCTAATTAAAGACTTATATTCCAGTAGCATAGTTTAAATATTTTCAACTACTCTTGGCGTGTACCCAGTTTCTTTTTCAAAGGCGCTTGCCATTTCAAATAAAGAATACTCGGAAAACCTTGGGCCCATTAGTTGGAAACCGAGAGGAAGCCCTTTTGAAGAAAATTTGAATGGCACGGCTAAACTCGCTATTCCCGAAAGATTCGCCGTCGCCGCAAAAATGTCAGTCAAATACATTTGAAGAGGGTCATTAATTTTTTCCCCCAAAGCAAAAGGGGGCGTTGGCGCCACTGGTGCGATCAGAGCATCTACTGCTTCAAAAACTTTTGATACTTCTTTGATTATCAAAGATCGAACTTTCATCGCTTTGAGATAATATGCATCGTAATATCCTGCCGAAAGTACATAGGTTCCAAGCATTATCCTTCGCCGGGCCTCAGGGCCAAAATTATCACGTCCATTGCCATACCTTATTCCGTCGTATCGTCCTAAATTAGATGAAACCTCCGCCGGCTGGATGATGTAGTAAACAGCAATCGCGTAGTCGCTTTTTGGAAGCGAAACCTCTTTAATTTCGAAGCCTATTTTTTTAAAAACTTTTACTGCTTCCATAACTGTTTTTTCTACTTCCTCATCCAGACCGCTTTTAAAAAATTCCTTGGGAATTCCCAATTTGGGTCTCGGGGAAATATTGATGTAATCGCCATCTATCACCGTTGAATCTCTCCCATCCTCCCCCTTTGTAACATTGAAAACTTTTCGGATGTCGTCAACGCATCGTCCATAGTGTCCAATTGAATCTAGAGACGACGCCATTGCTACAACCCCATATCTTGAAACAGTACCATAGGTCGGCTTTAGACCGTACAGGCCGCAATAATTGGCTGGCAATCGAACAGAGCCGCAAGTATCAGTACCGGTTGCTATTAAAGTAAAGTTCGCCGCCATAGACGCTCCGGATCCACTCGAAGATCCTCCGGGTACATATTTTGGGTTCCATGGATTTTTTGTCGGTCCAAAATCGGAATTTTCCCCAGAGGATCCGTGAGCCCAAGCGTCACAATTTAATTTTCCAAGCATTATGCAACCAGCTTTTTCCAGCTTCTGAACAACTGTAGCTGAATATGGGGGTATGTAACTCTCAAGAACCTTGGAACCTGCGGTTGTTCTTACCCCTTTAGTTAAAAATAAATCCTTATGGCTAACGACTACTCCCAACAGAGGCTTTTCCTCAATGGCTTTCTCTCTGAAATTTTCAATTTGTTTATCGACATTTTTTGCTTGTTTAAAAGCTATCTCCTCGGAAACAGTTAAGTAGGCATTTATCTTTTTGTCGAACTTCTGGATTCGCGTTAAATAAAAATTTACTAAATCGACGGCTGAAAAGCGACCTTTTAATAGACCATCTTGTGTTTCCTTTATAGTCAGGGGCGCCGTTTTCATTATTTGTTATGAGACCTTTTGCTTAATATAGAGCGGACAACAAAGAAATTATTATAAACTTTGTTCGTTCCAGATAATGCCTCCTCTGTTGTTAGCGTATAATCTGCCTTCTTTATATCATTTCTCAGCCGATTACTAAGACCAGTTGTCTGACTTGTTGGTTCAATATTTCGGGTGTTAATTTTTGCCAGTTTTCCAACGAAAGCCAAGACCTCCGAAAGTTGGTGGCCCAATATTTTCTTTTCAGCTGACGAAAGATGAAGGTTAGCTAATCTGCCAAGATATTGAATTTCTATCCCCGCTAACTTTCCCATCGTCCTAATCTTACATCATTTGTTTAAGAACTTTAATACGTTCAGTAATTGGGGGATGGGTGTTAAAAAGGCCGGAAAACCAGTTAACTACCCCATGGCCTTTTTCTTTAAATGGGTTAACTATGTACAAGTGAGCGGTTGCTTTGTTTGCGGATTCGAGAGGGTTCATATCTTTGGAAATCTTCTCCAGAGCGGAAATAAGAGCTTGAGGTTGTCTTGTCATTTCTACGCTTCCTATATCGGCAAGAAATTCGCGACGGCGAGAAATGGCCAGCTGAATAAGCCGAGCGATTAGTGGAGAAAGAATGGCGAAAACAAGCCCGAAAATAACTATTAACCGTTCGCCTCTATCCTTTTCATTGCTTCGCGAAGTTCCCCCCCAAGCACTTCTTAAAAACCAGTCTCCAAGAAGAGCAACAATCCCAACCATTACTGCCACCAATGTTGCCAGTCTAGCGTCATAGTTTCTAATATGACTAAACTCGTGAGCGATTACTCCTTCTAACTCGGTACGGGACAACTTGTCTAATAGCCCTCTGGTGACGCAAATGACGGCGTGTTCGGGATCACGGCCGGCGGCAAATGCATTTGGAGCAGAATCATCAATGACGAAGAGACGGGGTTTTGGAAGACCAGTCCCTATGGCCAAATTTTCGACCACGGTGTAAAAAAGGAAATCTTTCTTTCGGTCCGCTGGTCGAGCGCTTGAAATAGAAAGAACAATCTGGTCACTGAAATAATAGGCAAGATAAGCCATAAAACCGGAAATCACAAGGGCCAGACCGAAAAGGCCCAAAGGACCAGCTTCGTATCCCAAATAGTAATTAAAAGCCTCTAATAAGACGTAGATCGCCACGGAAACGAAACATATAAACCCAGCCACAATAAGACTACTTTTAAGCTTATTCTTCTGTGTAGCTTCGTAAACGTTAAGCATTATTTATATAATTTTATTTTTTGTGGTTTTGACTCTTCCTCCGAAACGGTAAGATGCTCTCCTTCTTGAGCAGTAATAATTCCCGGCAGTTCTTCAAATCGGAATATTTTTGCCACGATATTCGATGGAAAACTAACACGTCGCACATTGTAATCCGCCGTTAGATCGATGACAAGCCGGCGGGAATACATTACTTTATCAGATGTGTCTCTAAGTTCATCCATCAATTTGGATACTATCTCGGATCCTTTAATTTCCGGGTTATCTTCAACCGCCACTTTTATTGACGGTAAAACTGCTGCTAGTTTGGCTCCCGCATCTGACATCTCCTGTACAGCCCCCGATTTAATTGCCGAAACAATCGCTTTTCTAGCCTCACTTAGTTTGGCAAAAATTTCTTTTTCGTGAGTCAAATACCCTTTGGTAGATTCGACTAAATTAGGAATCAGTTCAGCCTGTCTCTTAAGCTGGTTTCCAATCTCTTGAATAGAGGCCTTAATTCTTGCTTTGCTGGAAACATAAAAGTTATAGGTTACTATTACCCAAATCATTAGTGCCCCTAAAATAATAATTAATATTATAAATTGCATATTTTCACCTCCTTTCAGTCATTAATGTAGCATTTTTTCTATTTCAGTCAAACTTCTTGTATTTAAAATATCTTTTTTGGTCGCCCACCCCCGTCTCGCCACCGCTAACCCATATTTCATATTTTTTAGTCCATCTTTGTGATGAGCATCCGTACCTAATGATAAGGTCACTCCTTCCTTAACTGCTTCGCGAACAATAAGATCTGGCAGATCTAGTCTTGATGGATCGGCATTAATTTCTAAAAATATATTATTTTTCCTACAAC
>Ga0129301_1000713_pt1 | contig 17847 bp, 15 predicted proteins | sample ConPoolayeHmetaG_FD_94489 | JGI IMG/M metagenome (GOLD analysis project Ga0129301, IMG submission 94489) | Hot spring microbial mat communities from California, USA to study Microbial Dark Matter (Phase II) - Cone Pool mat layer H metaG ...
CATAATATCTTTTGGAAGAATAGTGAAGGGATGCCGCTTGTACTTTTCAATAAGAGGTGGTGTAAACACACCATTGGTGCTTGGCAGCAGATCAACGTATGTTCGTGGCATGCTTGGGGGATTAAATGGCAGGCAATTAAAGACTGGAGATATAATTGAAGTGTTTGCTAAGCCCCATCTTGAAACTCGGCTTTCTATGTCAGAAGAACTTATGCCACAATTCACCGGTCGTTTCATGATGCATGTTATATTAGGACCGCAGAGTGACATGTTTACGGAAAAGGGAATGCAGACTTTTCTTTCAAACTCTTACAAGGTAACATCAGAAGCTGACCGAATGGGATACAGACTTGAAGGTCCAACAATAGAGCATAAATCCAAAGCAGAAATCATTTCAGACGCTCTATTGCCTGGTGCGGTTCAAGTTCCCAGAGGTGGAAAACCAATAATGATAATGCGAGATGCTCAAACAACAGGTGGATATCCAAAGATCGCCGTAGTAGTCAGCCCAGATGTTTCATTACTTGGTCAGGCAAGACCAGACGACACGGTTGAATTTTCAAGAATTACGATAAAACAGGCTCGAGAGAAAGCACTTGAATATTACAAATTACTTAAGAATTTAAGCAACATGCTGATTAAGGATAGATAACTATTATGTTAACTGGTGGTTATTATGACTATCCATGCTGGTGTTCATGAAAAGGGATCATTCTCACTCCAAGATATGATATGCAAAGTGAAAAGTGGTCAAGAGCTTCGGAAAGTCGGGGCAATCGCTCTTTTCATAGGGGTTGTCCGCGGAGAGACTTTGGAGGGTAGAAAAGTGAAGAGCCTGACGTTAGAAGCGTATGAAGAAAAAGCAAATGAGGTGCTGCAAAATATTTGTAGTGATTTGCGAAAAAGGCGAGGCATAGTTAACGTTCAGATTCACCATATGCTCGGCGAATTTGATGTTGGCGAAGACATCGTGTACGTTTTGGTTGCAGGTAACCATCGCAAAAATGTTTTTCCTGTTTTAGAAGAAGCCGTGGAAAGGTATAAGAAAGAAGCACCTATCTTCAAAAAGGAGTACGTTACTGATGGGAAAGGTAAAACTAGGACATATTGGATAACAGAAAGGCATTACATGTAAGTTGTAATTTGAGAAGTGTTATAAGTGTGCCACCCAAAAAATAATGTGGAACGGAGATGCAAAATTGGAAAAGAGAAGTTATGAGTGGTTTGAGAGACGCAGAAGAACAAGGGCTCTTGACTTAGCGCATGAACAAATAACAAAGGCTCTTGACACTGTGACTTTGCTTCATCAGGCCTTCATTAATATTTCTGAGGCTAAGAGAAAAGAAGCGATGCAGCAGATTGAGAACATTTTCAAAGTGGAAGAAGACGTGGATAAACTGCGGAAAGAGGTTTTTGCAGAATTGTCTAAAGGTGCAGCTTTGCTTGCTGATTATCGTGAAGACCTTCTTCATCTTGTAAAGAGGCTTGATACATTAGCAGATCATGTTAAAGATGCGGCAAGATGCATAGAAATGCTTGCAGATGCCCAAATCCCGCGTGAACTATGCGAAAATGCACTGCGCATGACTTCCCTACTTGTAGAGTGCGCTCAAACACTACGGACAAGCATTGAGAAAATTACTGTATCCTCTGCGGAAGCGCTTAAAAGGGCTGAAAAAGTTGAGGAAATCGAGCATGAAATTGACAATGTTTATCTTAAAACCAAAGCTTCTTTCGTTAGACACAGTGAACAAATCAACTGTGGTGTCATGGTGATTTTTGATGATTTAATTGAGTTCATTGAACAAGCTGCTGACATGTGTGCTGATACAGCAGATTATATTGTTGTGCTTGCGAGTAGAGAATAAAAATGCTGCTTGTTCAAATCTCGGATGTTCATTGTGGTCCAATGCTTCGCAGGGAAACTTTAAGGAAGGCTATTAAAGAAATCAATAGCCTCTCCCCTGATTTTGTGCTTGTAACTGGTGACTTGACGGAAAATGGCTTGATATCCGAGTTCGAGATGGCTTCGAAAGAATTGAAGCGGTTAAGAACAGGTAAAGTAATATACTTAAGTGGAAACCATGACTATCGATCTACTGGATATCTCCTGTTTAGAGAATTTTTCCCGTTCACACAAGTAACTGAATCTACTGATGCAGTCATAATAATCCTAAGCTCGGCAAGACCAGATAGAGACGATGGCGAAGTTGGTCACAGACAAAACCTGTGGCTTGAAAAAACCCTCGAAAAATTCAAGGATAAAGCAAAAATTGTTACAATACATCACCACATAGTGCCAGTTCCAGACACTGGCGCAGATCAAATAACAATTGTTGATGCAGGTGATGTTTTAAGAAGTTTAATAAAATCAGACGTGAACCTGGTTCTTTGCGGTCATCGTCATAGACCTTGGAGATGGAAAATAGAAGATATGCAAGTGGTTCATGCAGGTAGCGTTTCATGCGAAAAATTGAGGGGATTTTTCTGCAATTCTTATAATGTTGTGGAAATTAAAAACAAAAAAATCGATGCGAAACTGAAGATAGTCGGCGGCGGCTACGTTGATTTTAAGCAGATAATCAAAAGAAGGGAGATTTTGCAAGCATCAGATATCTCACAATACAGTGATTCTCTCGCCCAATAGTCTATTTTGAATCTTGAAGCTTTTGCCGTATCCACTAACAAGTCTTCAGTAGATTTCACTTATCATATTATTTGCATGGATGATTCCTAGAATCAGAGCAGTAAATTCAAAATTAGGATAGATATGAACCGCAACGTGCGAGACCACAACTTTTGAAAGTCCCAGAAATTTGGAAAAGCATATTAACATTTTCTAGATATAGGTGTTTTCATGAACTATAAAGATAGACTGGAAATAATTGCTAAATCGCCAATTTCATTTAGCTACTTGAAACGCATAAACATTGGGGCGGGCATTCTGCACCTAATAACTGGAGTATTGATGTTGTCTCTTGGTGTTCTGTTGGAGTGGAATCAACCTATATATACGTTTTATTTGAAGTTCGATATTAGCCAGAGACCTTTTCAGGTTTTTCCAGATCCTCAGATACTTTTCACGGCCAGTTACTTAGGTGTTATGGTTGCTTCTTTTCCACTTATTTCTGCATTAGCTCATTTCCTGATCGCGTATCCAAAGAATCAAAGCTATGTGGAGAATCTGAAGAAAGGAATGAACCCTTACCGCTGGTATGAATACGCTTTCTCCAGTTCAATAATGATCGTGCTCATCGCTACTTTTGTTGGGGTCTGGGACTTCTGGTCACTGGTAATGATATTTGTGCTGAACGCAATGATGATAATGTTCGGGTATCTAATGGAGCTGATGAATCAAAGGACGGAGAAAACGATGTGGTCGCCGTTCATTCTCGGATGCATTTCTGGCGGGGTTCCATGGATTGTGTTATTTGCCTATTTCGTTGCAGCAATCACTTCTACAGGCACGAACCCGCCAGCATTTGTTTACGCAATATTCTTCATATACTTCATTGTATTCAACATTTTCGCTTTGAACATGGTTCTTCAATACAAGGGTGTTGGACGCTGGAAAGACTACTTGTATGGTGAGCGAGTTTACATAATTCTTAGCTTCGTGGCTAAAACAGTGCTGGCGTGGCTTGTGTTCGTCGGAGTGTTTGCGCCCTTCTAATTCGATTTTTGCAACGATGCGGCAGAAAGATAAAATTCTCTGGAACGCAAGTAGAATCCCAAAAACAAATCTATTCAAGCGTCTGGGGTTGGCCTAAACTGACGGAGGATTTGAATCTGATGTTACGTGAAGATATTTTCCTCAACACCATTTTTTTCGTTATAGGGTCATTCTGTCCAGTAAACCCAACCATCTGAGGTTTTTGACTTTTTCAAGACTCCCTTTTTCACTCTTCGGGCAAGAGAATTGGCGATTTGGCTCTCTTTGCCATTTATCAAGAGACCTTTGGAATCTAGGGCTTTAGCCACATCTTCAATTGTTCTCTTGTTAGGTAGCTCGAAAAATCCTTCACTAATTAAACTTTTAAAGGCATGATACGCTTGGCCACCCCAAGTCTGAGGTCCATTACGTTGCGCATGCAACTTCTTTTGGATCATTAAGGCGGTGAGGAATTTTTCCTTAAGACACTCAAAGGAAGTTCCCACGATCTCGATGTCTTCCAAGTTTCCTTCTCCCAAGCCTCTTTTGACGAATTCTTGTATCACTTGCATATTTTTAGTTTCTAGGCCTGCGAGAGTGGCTCCGACTGTCTCCACAGCAACAGCATCTCTTCCAACTAAGACCGTATTCATCCGCACTGGAGTTTCCCCTGCACGACGCCAAAGATATGTCCCGTCAAGAATCGCGAGGTCTACCCCGCCTATTGCTTCATAAATATCTGCGAGTAGTGTGGGGAGAACCTTGTGGTATTTTGCTTTCTTCGGTGTTGGAATGCATCCGAAGAGGTTCTTGAGAATGCTTCCACTTTCAAAGGAACGCAGTATGTGCGTGTCTAGGAGGACGTTAGGCTTGAAAAGTATATGTGACAACTTCATTTCTTGTTGAGCAAGCTTCACGCTTCTGGTATTCGTGTCATCTGAAAGGTTGAAGGGAACAACGCGTTCTGTGAAGAGTTCCTTCCAGACTTGAAGTCTCTCTGATCCCGTGCCTTGATAGTTGTCAGATTCGGCCAGAAAAATCTTTGGTGCCTTGTCGAAACAATTTATTATGGCATCAATCAAGCTAACTGATGTGTGGTTCTGCGCTTTATGATTAAAAACTCCAACTTTGACAACCACATGTTTATCAACTGTGTTAAGGTCAGTTATTCCCCCGATAAGGTCAAGAACATGTTTTAGTGACTTTGTAGTGTCTTCATCAAATTCGACTACAGCAACTTTTGACGTCAATCCTTTAAACCTCGACTACACAGAGAGTAGAACAGAGAAAAACGTTTCTACCCAAACCAAACACATGCTGCCAATATAATCTTTATATACGCAGTCAATGTGGATTAGCAGGATTTAAACTGTTTACGTCAGATTGCAATATCTCTCGTGACTTCCAGTCTTTTTTGCAATACTTGATTGGAAAACGATTTTAAGAGAAAAACTAGATGTGTTCGAGAGCCATTTTGATGTCTTCTGCTATCATTTTTCTTTTGGATTTCTCAATCAAATAGCTTTTCCCAGTTTGCAAGTATGAAGGAAAAATTCTTAGCCCTTTGTAGAAGTATTTGTTCTTCCTGATTTTGTACGTAGAGCCACTTGGGATTATAGCTTTGCCAGCATTTCTTTTGGCAATGTGGTTCATTGTTTTTATAGCTGTGTCTCCCATAAGTAAGATTGCTTTTGTTTTAGGGAACAAGTCTATTTCATCTTCCAATACGTGGATAGAGCAATTATCTATGGTTTTTTGGGATATGGAATACGCTGTTTTTCCACATTTTATAGCTGTAGTTATATACACCCCCAAGTTCAACACATCTTCCACAGAGGCAACACTGAACCCAGCATCATTAAATGCCTGCACAGTCGTTTGCATGTAGAAAGGGTTATTTTGGGCATAGAAATAGTCGTTCAAGTCTTCTGGAGGCGCCTCTGAAATCATAAGCGTCCTAGTCTTGTTAGTTTCAACCTCTACATCTGGAATTATGTAGCACTTCTTATTCACATCTTGACATGGAAAGTGTGTGCATTTCACAAACTTGTTAGGGCGCATTTTTCAACATCCAATTTCATCATTAAGCCAAACAGTAATTCTAAATACAGCCTCTTATCATTATTGGTTTTTTCACTGGTTAATGAGCGATTCTAAGCTTCTTTGCTTGACTTGCAACTCCAGCTATAGCTCAGTGCAGCCTTGTATAGCAATTGTCGTTTACCAATACAACAAGGTTGACTGGTTATTTTAACTGGAAGCTAAGCCCACGCTTTCGTGAATGTAAAGGCTCAAATGAGCTACTACGGACAGTAGTGTGGAAGCCTTACGATATGAAAATCCTTTAGCATTCTATGAGCGCTTTGTCGTTGATTAAGCGTAATCTCTGAGTCTTTTTGCTTCGAATATATGAAGGGCGAATATAATGATGGAGGAAAAATCTTCAGAAAGCCAAAATACACTTAACATCGCCATCACAAGCCCTCCGGCGATTTTCACGTATATAGTGCGGGGGGTGGGACTTGAACCCACGGAGGCCTACGCCAGAGGATCTTAAGTCCTCCCCCTTGTCTTAGGCTTCGACGCTTGTCTGGCCACCCTATTTAGACCTGGCTCGGGTACCCCCGCGTCTGCACTATTCTGGTAAAGTGCGCTATGTTTAAGTTTTTTGTGTGAAACAATGCATTAACTTAAAATTCGCATTTCTATCTATTATTTTGGTGGTGGGCGGGTAGCTCAGTACGGATAGAGCGCCGGCCTCCTAAGTCGGTGATCGTGGGTTCAAATCCCACCCCGCCCGTTTACGCCGAACCCCTGACGCTTTTATACGATTTGTTTTTTGGTCTGCTTGCGTTTACGGGGATTTTGAGCACAATCCTCGCTTAAAACGTGCTAAGGATGCCTACCTATACCTTGTATGGGCACCATTACTCCAAGTGTCTCGCATCATACCTCAGTTTCAGTAACCAACAAGTAGATTATTCAGGGAGAGGTTCCTCTTTGATCCCTTCGATCAAAAGCGCATCAGAAATGGAATATTTACCATCAGTCTTCAATATGATACCCATGTTAGCCAGATTTCTGATGAGAGTTGAAACAGCATGGTTCGTTATTGACCGCGCCTCTTTTGTCTCAACCACAGATTTGATCTGAGACCAACTTGCCTCTCCTACCTTTGTAATAAAATTGAGAATAATACCATAACGTCGAGACAGAGCAACAATCTTTAAAACTTCTTCTCTCGCCAGTTTTCCAGCCTCAGAAGCAACTTCATCCACAAGCTCTTTGGAACATAGATTTCTGTCTCGACACCTCACACCAAACAGCGTCAGCCATCCTGGAACCCCGTCGAGCTTCTTAACGGCGTACTCTAACACTTCAGAGCTGGGCTCAAGCTTAATTTGCTTGGATCCCGAAACAAGGAAGTCCTTTGCCATACTGGCAGAAAAATTTTTCATTTGAACTTGAACAAAGTGTCTTCCATACAAAGGAGAATTAGGCTGATCAAAACCTAAGAAATCAAACAGGACCCCAACCTCTGAACCAGTTACGACGACCACAACATTATGGTAAGAGTCAACAACATGCGCAAGAAAACGGAGCATCCACTTATCTCCACGAATAACCTGAATTTCGTCAAATGCTATTACAAATTTCTTCTTTTTCTTTGCAGCCCAACTATCGATCTTATCGAAAAGTTCAGCAAGGTCCACTCCTGCCTTACCCCACTCAAAACTCAACTCACTCCCAAGAACTGACACACCTTTTAAGTGCTTCAAAGCCTCAGAAAGATCAGAGAACCATTTTCGGTCAATCTGTCTAAAGGATGCTTCCAACCTCCGAACCACATCAGCATAAGAAGGATTAAAAGGCAACCCACGCAAATCCAAAAACGCAAAAGGACAACCACACTCGCTCAACGCAACATTAACAAAAGAAGTCTTTCCAGTCCGTCGAAGACCAGTAACGACAATCAAAGGTGCATAAGATAATGCTTTAAAAAACTGCTCAAGCTCCTTCTCACGATCATAAAGATCTTCCTTCTTTGTCTTTGGACGAGGATCAAAATACACGTATAGGCACCCATACTGAGTATACCTACCCATACTAATAAGGTTTTCAGCATCACGCTAAAATGCATTAATCAACAACCACGAGTCTTCCAAAAAAGAGGGGATTTGCGGGAGATTTCGCCATCACTTGTGGTCTCACCCCACCGTCTACAGAATTTTGTTTTCTTTGTTATTTTTTGGCATGAGATGTTACTAGAAAAGTTTATATTTTGGTGTTTTTTGTTTTGGAAATGCTGTGTTAAGTTTCACTCTCGGCATACAAGTTGGGAGGTGATTTGACATGGCCGCTGTATCATCTGGGACTGTTCCAGTTCTCGTGTTGAAGGAAGGAACAGGTAGAACAACAGGAAGAGAGGCTCAGAGAAATAACATTATGGCAGCTAAAACGGTAGCAGAGACTGTGAAGACCACTCTTGGGCCGCGTGGTATGGACAAGATGCTTGTTAGTAGCATTGGCGATGTGACAATAACAAATGATGGTGCAACAATTATGAAAGAACTTGACGTTCAACATCCAGCTGCGAAGATGCTTGTTGAAGTCGCCAAAGCACAAGACAATGAAGTAGGTGATGGAACAACAACGGCTGTCGTTCTTGCAGGAGAATTGCTCTCTCGTGCAGAGAATCTTTTAGACCAAAATATTCATCCAACTGTAATCATTGACGGCTACAAGAAAGCAGCTGAAAAAGCTCAAGAGATCCTTGATAAAATGGCTATTTCAGTGGGCATTAAAGATGATGCGCAGCTGGTTAATGTTGCACTTACATCAATGGGTAGTAAGGGCATAACTGTGGCTAAGGAGCACTTTGCCCGAATAGCTGTTGATGCCGTTCGTCAAGTCACAGAAGAGAAAGGTGGAAAATTAAAGGCTGACATAGACCTCATAAAAGTTCTCAAGAAACATGGAAAAAGCTTGGATGAAACAGAGCTCGTCAAAGGCATGGTCTTCGACAAAGAGGTGGCCCATGCACAAATGCCAAAATTGGTGAAAAACGCCAAGATTGCATTATTGAATGCCAAATTAGAAATTAAGAAAACTGAGTTTGACGCAAAAATAAATATTGACACACCTGAACAAATGAAGCTTTTCTTAGATGAAGAAGAACGGATGCTTAAGGACATGGTTGACAAGGTAACTGCAACCGGAGCCAATGTATTGTTCTGTGAAAAAGGTATTGACGACATGGCCTTACATTTCCTTGCTAAGAATGGCATATTAGCTGTAAAAAATGTCAGTAGTAATGATCTTGAAAAACTGGCGAGGGCTACAGGTGGCAAAATTATTGCAAACATTAAAGACTTAACAGCTGAGGCACTTGGAAGTGCAAAAGCAGTTGAAGAGGTCAAAATTGGGGAAGACAAACTTATTTACGTAAGGGAATGCAAAAATCCTAAAGCAGTTACAATAGTTATTCGAGGCGGAACAGAACACGTCGTTGATGAAGCAGAACGTTCAATCCATGATGCCTTATGCGTCGTCAGAAACGCTATTGAAGATGGCAAAATTGTTCCTGGCGGAGGCGCACCAGAAGCTGAAGTTGCTAAGCAATTAAGGGAATATGCAGTGGAAGTTGGTGCTCGTGAACAACTTGCCATTGAAGCTTACGCTGATGCTGTAGAATCAATTCCAATGATTCTTGCAGAAAATGCTGGGATTGATCCAATCGACATCATGGTCGCTTTAAGGGCTGAACATGAACGAAAGCAGAGTCCATTCTATGGTGTTGACGTTTCATCTGGCAAAGTTAAAAACATGTTGGAACTGAATATTGTTGAACCTTTGCGTGTTAAACAGCAAATCATAAAATCGTCCACTGAAGCTGCAAGCATGATATTGAAGATTGATGATCTTATAGCCTCGAAGGGTATGGAGAAAGAAGCAAAGCCACCGAAGAAACCAGAAGAGCCTCCAGACCTCGACTAGCACTATAAAAGTCACGGCATCTTTTTTTCTTGAATTTTTCTGTCTGAAATTAGATTTCTCTTTATTTCTTAGTTAAATATTGAAGTTATTCGCCAAATTCAAGAACATCATTGTATGGTGCGGTCGCCGGGATTTGAACCCGGGTCATCAGCGTGGGAGGCTGATGTCCTAGCCAAACTAGACTACGACCGCTATTCATCTAACTACAAAAATGCATTGTAAAAGATAATTAACATAAATTTTATGTTTTCTAAAAAGGGAAAAGTGGAAAAGATGTGGTTTATTTGGATTTTGTTATGTGAACATTTTTAATCAGCACGTATGGCGAAAGGGAAGGTGGGTCTGCCTCTCCCCACCAATGCACGTGCTGTCTTTCTTTCGAAATTGCAGTGATGTTGTTAAGCATGTTTAGGACATTGTCGCTTATGCGGATGTCTTTTAAGGATTGCTTTACTTCACCGTTTTCTATGAGGAAAATTCCGTCTCTTGGAATTGTAGAGAAATCTCCCTTAGCATAGTTTTGGAAGCGCGTGTACCATGTGTTTGTTAAATAGAGTCCTTTTTTAACTTGTTTGAAAAGTTCGCCTTTATTCATGTCACCTGGTTCCATTTCGATGTTCCATGGATTCGGCATAACTAAACCAGCATTGGCGGTTGTCTCAGTGTCGAAAATCTTTGCGGTAGACGTGTTGTGAAGGTAAGTCTTTAACACACCGTGATCAATGAAGATGTTTTCTCTTGTTGGAACACCTTCATCATCAAAAACTCTATTCGCCAATGAATATTCAGCTGGATTATCCTTTAATGTTACAGTTTCAGGCGCTACTTTCTGACCAAGCTTGTTAACGAAAACAGACATTTGCGTTAAGATATAGAAGGCAGAAACCATCGAACCCCACACAGCTAACATCGAACCGAAAATCAGCGGATCGAAGATAACGTCGAAAACACCTTCATCTCCAACTTTTGGGTCTTTGGCAAGCTTTGCGATTTCACCAGCTTTCACTCCAGCCCGGGCAGGGTTAAAATTCTTTAATGATGAGCTGCATTCTACGCTGTGACCAGAGGCTTCTCGTTGAGAAAAGGCCCTTATGGAAAGTTCAATGGCAGAATGACTAGCCATTGCTGTTGGGCCTTCTGAAGATGAGAGAAGGACGTCTTCAAATTTCCCGAAAAGAATTCCTCCACTTTCAATTTCTGAGCCAACTTCCTTTTCTGCGGCGTTTATAGCGTCCAAAACATATTCTATAGGATTCTCTAATTCCAATATTTTCTTATCCGCTTGACTCTTTACATACTTAAATTGCCCCTTTGCAAAACCACCGAACATTGGGTTTTCTTGCGAAACCTTTGCTAAACTCATAAGTCTCTTGATAGTTCCATCAACATCTTTGAAATTTCGTATCTGAGTTGCAACAACTCGTTTATTCCATGTCAACGCCACATCTGTAACGTAATCGTTCCACGCAACTGTTGTATCTACCTGATTATTGCTAAAACGCACTTGTTTGTATCTGCCAAAAGTTGTTTTTGCAAGAACTTCATCAGCACCCAAAGCCTTCGCTTTCTTCACGATTTCCTCAGTATTGTTCAAAACATCGTTCATTTAATATACACCTCCCTAAGCCTAATGCATGGACCACCAGTGTACACGGGAACACCTTGTGCCGGGTCTCCTTTTCCACACGTAGCTGCGTCAAATTCAACTTTCTTGGAAACGGCATCAACAGCCATCCAAAACTTCGGGGTAGTAGTTTCAATAACTGGCCGTGCAATAGGATGTTTCAATTCGCCATTTTCTATAAGATAGACTTCCCGTCCTACATAACGCTGATTGAATCTTTTGTCATCTATGTTCCATTCTGTGAATGACTTCATGAAAATACCATGTTTCACATCCTTAATCAATTCTTCCTCAGTCATATCGCCTGGAAGCACAAACGTATTAGCCATTCGAACGATCGCTTCTCTGTCATAATTCACAGATCTAGAGGAAGCATTGCTTCTTGTTCCAAGCTTCGCTGCAGACTCCCTATTGTGCAGAAATTCATTGATGACTCCATTCTTGTAAAGAAGCCTCCGCCTTGCTTTCAAGCCTTCATCATCATAAGTATAATATCCATAACTGTGTTCTATTGTAGGATCATCCACAATGGTAACGAGATTGCTTCCAATTCTTGTGCCCATCCAGAATGGCCCACCTTTATAGATAAACGACCTTCCAGCCTGACTCATTTCTCGTCCCAATATTCTGTCTGCTTCCATCGGATGCCCACATGATTCATGCGCTGCAATTCCGGTCACTTCTGGACCACATATCAAATCCATAACACCAGGTTTGATGGCTTTTCCATTTTCTATCACATTTTTAAGCACGTTCGCGTTGTGAATCAGTTTTTCTGTGATGTTCCATTCTCTGAATGCTTCCCATCCACCGCTATAGCCGAACTGTTCATATGCTTGTTCAGTTTTTCCCTGTTCGGCAACTGTAATGAAAATAAATGCACCTATTTTTGGAACAAACGATGTAATGCGGGAGCCTTCAGAGTTAACGAAGTATTTGGATGTCAAATCTATGGTGCATGAAGACATTGTGGCTGCAATTTTAACCCCACAAGCGGCAAGAGACTTGTCAATTTCTACGAATTTTGCTATCCGTTCTTCTGGTGAAATGTTCTCTATTTTTTCTTTCTGATCAACAGTCCAGTTTGTCTCGATTCCTTTTTCTTCAGCAAACTTGATTTTCTCTTTTCTATTCGCCATTTTCGCGTATTTAACAGCCAAATCCACTATTTCTTTAGCTTCGTCTTTAGTCCACTTGTTTGTTGAAGCAAAGCCTATTCCCCCGTTTGCTATCACGCGTACACAGAAACCGCTGTCAACAGCAGACATGTAAGCCTCTAAAATTCCACTGCGCAACATAAGCCTGTCTTGAACTTGGCTTTGTGCCCTGACTTCCGCATATTCAACGCCTCTAGATCTTGCATATTCCAAAGCATAATCAGCAATTTCCTTTTCCATTTCAGATCAACCTTCTTTAGAACACAATTTTGACGAGGCTAAAGATAAAACCTTTTAGGTCTCGAAGCAGCAACCTCTCCCACCAATCCTCTCTTTTTCATCTTAAGATTGTCAAGAACAATTACAAATCGAACGAATTGCAAGCCCGTGAGAAAAGCGGAAAGCCTTACAGCTTAGTTAATAGTTTGAAGTGATCTGCATTATGCAGGTGTGGTTGAAATGAAGATCAAAGCAGTTCTCTTTGACCTAGGCGATACTCTGGTGAGGACATGGATCCCTGAAGTGACATATCGGAATGTTCTGAGTTCTCTGGGAATTGATCGGTCTATTCAAGAGATACGAGAAGCCCTTGCTAAAACAGAGGAAGAATTCAAAAAGTCCAACTACAGATCGCTTTATGGCAAGGTTGATTATGAAGAGTATTGGGAAAAATGGGATGCACAGGTTCTTGAATATCTAAGAATCTCTGAGAGCAAGAGTTTAGCAAGGCAGATAATCGCAAGATGGTTTGACCACGCAAGTTGTTCGATTTATCCCGACGCTATAGTGACTCTAAACAAACTTAGGAAGATGCACTTGAAGTTAGGATTGATTTCAACCGCATATGAAGAGGACATTGATGCTATCTTGGGAAGAACAGGTATTAAGAAAGGAATTTTTGACATTGTAATAGGAGTAAATACGATAAAGAAAGAGAAGCCCCACCCGGACGTTTTTCGATATGCCCTTGACAAATTAGGTGTTAAGCCGGAAGAGGCTCTCTTTGTCGGGGATCATGTCGAAAATGACTACAAAGGCGCAAAGGTTGTAGGAATACGTGCACTGCTAATTGAAAGAGAAGAAAAAAGCGCAGACAGGGCTTCTAACGTCGAGAGAATAAGAAGCCTTAAAGAGATATTCAAGTTCATTAAATAACGTTCATGGAAGCACAAGCAAAAAGCTACCAAAAGAAGAACAGTCAAGCATAAGACCTTTCAGGTTTACAATTCAACAGAATAAAAACAACTTCTACAGTACAACTTTTAGAGCCCAAATTGTTAACTCAATTAAAAAAAATTAGAGTATGTGATTGAAAATCCTAATGGAAAGGGCAAAACCTTTTAGTTGACACAATCCAAGACTTACTCAAAAATGTGAAGGGATAAGCATTTGAGGAATAATCCTAAAAGTCAAGTTTGTTTTTGGCAAGGAAATGAGGCATGCGCAGAAGCATCAATAATTGCAGGATGCAGATTTTTCGCTGGCTACCCAATAACTCCCGCAAGTGAAATAGCTGAATATTTGTCGAAAAGACTTCCTCAAGTTGGAGGGATAGCTATTCAAATGGAGGATGAGTTGGCTTCTATTGGCGCAGTTGTGGGTGCAAGTTGGGCTGGTGCTAAAGCAATGACTGCGACTTCTGGACCTGGGTTCGATTTAATGCAAGAGACTATAGGTTGGGCGTTTATGACAGAAACTCCATGCGTTATTGTTGACGTTCAAAGATTGGGACCAAGCACTGGTCAAGCGACTAAATGTGGGCAAGGAGATGTGATGCAAGCGCGTTGGGGAACGCATGGCGATTACTCTGCAATAGTCTTATCGCCAAATTCTGTGCAGGAAATGTTCGAGTTAACAATTAAAGCATTCAATCTTGCTGAGAAATATCGTACACCAGTTATACTTCTAGCAGACGAAATAACTGCACACATGCGTGAAAACATAATTTTGCCACCTCTGAAAACTGTGGAAATAATTGACAGAAAAAGACCTAAACCAAATGAAAACACATTCTTTGGTCATGAAGAAATTCCACCAATGCCTTCCGTAGGAGAGGGCTACAACGTGGCTGTTACTGGGTCTACACATAATGAATATGGAATACGTTTTACTGCAAATCCGCTAGTGCATAGACAACTTGTGGAAAGGCTCAACAACAAAATACAAAATCACGCAAATGAAATAGCTGAAGTAGAAACTTCCAACATTAACGACTGTAAAGTAGGCATAGTCACATTTGGCTGTGCATCACGTGCAATCTATGAAGCTGCAGAAGAGGCAGAGGCAAAAGGAATAAAGGTCGGATATGTTCGCTTGAAAACCATCTGGCCTTTTCCAGAAAAACCAGTCAAAAAGTTGGCTGAAGCTGCAGAAAAGATCATTGTCCCTGAAATTAATTTGAAACAAATATTCTATGAAGTTCAGCGGGTTGTGAATGGTTCTGCTGAAGTGGTTCCTCTCAACAAGATTGGTGGTGGAGAGCTGATTACGCCGGAAGAATTGCTTGAAAAAATTTCTGGAGAGCCGTAGAAAAATGAGCGGAACATTTTCTATGCATAAATATTTGCGAGATTTACCTTTGCCCTTCTGCCCTGGTTGCGGCGGATTTACAGTGATGAGTGAATTTTTAAGAGCAGTCTACGAGCTGGGACATGAAAGTTTAAGTAAATTTGTGTTTTGCAGTGGAATTGGCTGTTCTTCATGGATTCCCTCGCCACATTTTATGGCAGACTCGGTGCATACTCTTCATGGAAGAAGCATACCTGTAGCAACTGGAATCAAGCTTCTTCGTCCAGACTTGAACGTGGTTGTTTTTGGAGGAGATGGTGACATTGTTGGAATAGGCTTAAGCCACTTTGTACATGCTGCACGAAGAAACGTTGACATCCTAGTCATAATGGTTAACAACATGGTCTACGGAATGACAGGAGGGCAAGTCGCTCCAACAACTCCTTTCAAAACAAAAACCACCACAACCCCCTATGGAAGCTTTGAAAACCCACTAGATGCCACTAAATTAGCAGTCGCCGCAGGAGCATGCTATGTTGCCCGCTGGACAACAGCCCATCCGAAAGAATTCAAAGAAGCAATAAAAAAAGCGATTGGAATTAAAGGCTTTAGGTTCATAGAAGCCATAAGCCAATGTCCAACTGCTTTCGGCCGAAGAGTAGGCTTCAAAGACGCGGGAGAAATGGTGAAATGGTTTAGAGAAAACGCTATTCCTGTCAAACAAACTGAAGGCTTAAGTGAAGAGGATTTGGTTGGAAAAATAATTGTAGGCGAATTCATTCAAAGACAACGATTAACACTTGAAGAAACTTTATACGGTGTGATTGAGGAGGCAAAGAAAGAAATTGGAAAAAACCGAAATTAGAATAAGCGGTCTTGGTGGCCAAGGTGTAGTTTTAGCTGGGCAAATATTGGGTAGAGCGGCTGCTTATGATGGAAAAAATGTTGTCCAAACTCAAAGCTATGGGGCTGAAGCTAGGGGAAGCATGGCCAAAAGCGAAGTAATAATTTCAGATAGCAAAATCGGTTTTCCAATCGTGAGAAAATGTGATATATTAGTAGCAATGAGCCAAGATGCAGTTACAAGGAACATCAAAGATCTCAAAGAAGAAGGCATACTCCTCCTGGACAGCAGTCTCAAAAACACTCTGGGAATCAAAGCAAGAATTTTAAGAATCCCAGCTACAGAAATAGCTGAAAGCTCTTGTGGTGAAAAACTTTATGCAAATATGGTGATGCTGGGTGCCTTAGTAAGGGTGTCAAGCATTGTCAGTGAAAAATCCATGGAAAGGGCAATAATGGATTCTATCTCAGAGAAATCTATCTCTGCGAATTTATGGGCATATCGGAAAGGAAAAAAATTGATTAATTAAGGGGTCATCTTATGTTACTGATTCTCTGTATCTCAGTTAGCAACAGATACTTTGAGCCTTTCTCCGTTATCATGTAAGTATCCTTTTCTGTAACAATTACCAAACCGCAACCCATGAGGTAGTTAAGATATTTCTTAGTTTGAATATAATTCAAGTTAGCACTCTGCATTATCTGTGTTTTTCTCACTTCTCTCTTGTATTTAATGGTTTTTAGCAAGTCATTTATTATTGTAGTTCGGTCTCTATACTTAAATGCACGCAAGATTTGGGAGCCAAAACCAAAACTTAAATATGACACTCTTCTCCCTCCAATAAGTCTATACCTTTACGGTAATATTTGTTTTTCTGTGCCTCTCGCTTTTTCCTTCTGAATTTATTAAGCCAAAACATCAAAATTTGGCTTGGTTTAAGGATTAACCCTGACTTCGATGTAGTGAGAAGCAAAACTGTTATTTTGGATATAATAAAACATATAAATATCACTATTCAAATTTAGAAGGTTCTTGTGTTGTCAAGAAGACTTACGTATTCTGAAGCAGGTGTAGACAGAAAGTTAAGAGCTAGATCCAAAAAAGCACTGCGAATTTTCAAGGATACTTATAGATTTAGCCTTTATGGCAAAATTATTCAACTTCCATATGGTAACATTTTCCCTTTGAATGAAAATCGTTATTTAGACTTGACTATTGAAGGAGTTGGAACAAAGGTCCTTGTCGCTCAGTTGGCTGAAAAATACGATACCATAGGAATTGATGGTGTAGCCATGGCAGTTAACGATATTATACGTTCTGGCGCTAAACCTTTAGCAATTGCAGATAATATTCATGCACAGGTTTCAGACCCAAAATTGGTTAAAGAATTGATGAAGGGAATAGCGAAAGGAGCTACTGAGGCTGAGTGCGTCGTACCAAGTGGAGAGATCGGTGATGTCGCTGAATTAATAATGGGTTTAAGGAAACATAAAGGGTTTGACATTGTTGTTGCTGCAGTAGGTGAAGTTTCTAATGAAGGAATAATTTTTGGAAATGATTTGAAGCCTGATGATTCCATTATAGGACTGAGAAGTTCTGGTATTCATAGTAATGGAATATCATTGGCGAGGAAAATTCTTTTCGAGCAGTGGGGTGGAAGATATGCGCCTTATGACATTCCTGAAGGATTAGACAAAGAGATAGTTTATGAAGTTTTGGAGCCTACTAAAATATATATCAAGTCAGTGCTTAATGTTGCCAAAACACTTAAAGTTAAAGCTGCGGTGCACATCACTGGTGATGCATATTTAAAATTTGATCGGTTGGCAAAACTCTCGAAAAGCATAGGTTTTGAGTTTGACAATTTTAAGCCACACCCAATATTCGAACTGCTTCAAGAGACCGCCTCTAAGCTTGGTGGTGTGCTAAACGATGAGGAAATGTTCAAGACTTTTAACATGGGCTGGGGGTTCGCTTTGATATTAGATAAAAAAGACGTTGACGAAGCATTGGATTTTTTGGAAGAAGCTGACGTACAAGCTGAGCAAATAGGACGGGTGACTAA
>Ga0129301_1000715_pt1 | contig 17826 bp, 18 predicted proteins | sample ConPoolayeHmetaG_FD_94489 | JGI IMG/M metagenome (GOLD analysis project Ga0129301, IMG submission 94489) | Hot spring microbial mat communities from California, USA to study Microbial Dark Matter (Phase II) - Cone Pool mat layer H metaG ...
GCGGCTCTCTCCTAATTTATGGTAAAGCTCATAAGTTGATATAGTCACAAAGAAATATCTGTATTTTAATTAAACCAACTATTGACGGTTTACGAGTTAAATAAGTAAGCCTGTCTAGTAGGTGGTGGGGAACTGTTTCCTTATGTTTAAAAAAGGGGCGCACATAATTTTAAGGTATTTGTTACTTGCAGTACTGTCTTTGATCTTCATCTTTCCTATCTTTTACATGGTATCTTTGTCATTCCAAAGTCCTCAAGCCATCGCGAAAGGCTACTTATTTCCTGATTGGGAATTGAAAAATTGGAACATAGTATTATCCCCATCTTGGCTTAAATCCTTCCAAAACGCCTTGATAATCACGATCTCGTCTGTGATATCCGCTGTTATCATAAGCTTTCCTTCGGCATACATCTTCTCGAGATACAGTTTTACTGGTGATAAACATATCTTTTTCTGGTTATTGATGAATAGGATGACTCCTGCCTCCGCACTACTGCTTCCCTATCTGATAATCTACTTGAGCATAGGACTTTATAATACTATAACTGGTGTTGTATTGGCATATTTTATTTTTAACATACCATTAGGTGTTTGGATCTTCACAAGCTATATGAGTTCTATCCCTAGGGAATTGGATGAACAAGCCTTTGTTGACGGTTACGGTCTTTTTAAGTTCTTTAAAGAAATATTCATACCGATTTGCAGACCGGCAATAAGTGTGGTTGTCTTCTTTGTCTGGTATCAAACATGGTCTGAAATGTTCATTGCAAGCATTATCACTCGCTACGACACCATGCCTTTGAACGCAAGACTGTTTATGTTACTTGATAGGTCTGCTATGGGTGCGGATCCGGGTTTATCTTCTGCGGCTGGGGTTTTAACATGTATTCCAGGGCTAATATTATTGTATTGGGCAAGAATGTATCTATCAAAAGGGTTCACGTTAGGAAGGCTCTAAATTGTATAAGATGTTTTTAATAAAAATTTATAAATTTAAAAAAAATAGGGCAAGATATGTTAGTTATTTCTATTTCTAAGTTACCTCAGAACTTTACCTCTGAAGTTTCCTTACTCGAAGTTGAGGAGGTGGCAGTTCAAAGCATGAATTTCGCTTTTTATTTTAAACCTTTGTTGTTGGGTATGGTAAAGGTTGGTGCTTCCGTTTATCGCATCTAATTGATCTGATGATAAAATGATAAAGTATGTGAAGTCTATTCCAAAAATCTTACTGCTTATAATTCTTACTATAATCTTTGTCTACCCTATTATGTACTTAATTGGCCTCTCATTCTCTAGCGTGGACGGAGTAAATGGTGGTCACGTTGACTGGTTTCTTGGGAACTGGTATGCTCTTTTCTCATCAAAGTGGGTAGGCTCTTTATGGAATTCTTTTCTAATAACAATACCATGTATCATTCTTACGATTTTGATAACATTCCCAGCTGGCTACATTTTCTCAAGGTATCATTTTATAGCAGATAAGCATATTTTCTTTTGGTTTTTAATGAATAGAATGACTCCTGCCTCGGCTATGCTCCTGCCTTACCTCATCATCTACCTTAGAACTGGGTTATATAATACAATTCAAGGCGTCATAATAGCGTATTTTGTTTTCAATGTTCCACTTGGAATATGGTTGTTCACAAGTTTCATGGGGATGATCCCTAAGGAAATTGATGAACAAGCATTTGTAGATGGATATGGTTTATTAAAATACTTCGTGAAGATCTTTATTCCCTTGTGTAAACCAGCTGTCGGAGTAGTAAGCTTTTTTATTTGGTATCAAAGCTGGTCAGAAATGTTTATCGCAAGTTTGATTACTACCTATGACACTATGCCTTTGAATGCTAGGCTGTTTATGTTAATGGACAGGGTTGGAAAGATAGGTGATCCTGGCATAGTTTCTGCTGTTGGAGTGATCACATTGATCCCAGGTCTAGTCATGCTCTACTGGGCAAGAAAGTACTTAGCTAAGGGATTCACGTTTGGGAAGATCTAACAATTAAACGCTCGAACCTTTATGCACCTGTCTTCCTTCTCTCCTTATCCCAAAGCTCTATTATTTGGTTAGCCAGCTCTGATTGTAAGATGTAAAGTGTTTTTGCCTCACCCTTTGGTATAAATATCCGGACCTTGTAAGCTCTCCCTGCAGGTGTACTACTGTCATAGTAGATTTCTGGTCTTCTAATTCCCTCGTTACCATATTTCTTGGTAAAATTTTCTATCGCAGGTTCGAAACATTTTCCCATGATTTCATCGTTCGATAGGACGCTGTGTGGTAGGGCTATTGAGAAAGTGTACTTTATAAAACCTTCATGTGTGCAGTTTAAAACCCTACTATTCATTATTTGCACATTTGGAATTAGAATCAAGTTAAAGGTTGGAGTATATAGCTTAGTGTAATTTATCGAGATCTCTTCTACCTGCCCTTCAACGTCGCCTATCTTAACAAAATCCTTGACCTGGAACGGCCTGCTGATTATGACATAGAATCCAGCAATGATATTGTTGATTGTTTGTGAAGATCCGAAACCAATGGCTGCGCCAACTAACGCTGAGCTTCCAATAAACCATTCAGTTGGGAGGTTCCATAGGGCGAAGATCGTTACTAATAGTATAAGCATAGTAAGTACGCGAAGGATGAGTCTAAGTGAATTTTGGATGTGTGCTTCTAATTGAAGTCGGAGACTTATGCGTGTAATAGACCTGCTTATTATCTTATATACGATAGCGATTATTATTAACCCAACTATCGTTCCAATAAATCGGTGTGTATCTATTTGGAGTTGTTCAAGGAGCTCGATTAAAAACCAAAGGTACATTACTAACACTTTTTCCTTCTAATCTGATATAATTTAACTTTTTAAAGAGATTAAATATTTTAAGGTGTCCAACGGTATTCAATTCTTTAATTAAGGAGGGGGGATCGTATCGAAAATTATTTATTAAGTGCGGGCATCTAGATTCGAATAAGGGTTTTTAAGAGGGTGAACGGGATCTTCGATATTCTATGGTATCAGCACTTGTAAAATTTTGTAGGTCCATAGACACCGTTGTCCCAAGTGTAGGAGTCAGTATAAACATAGATAATAGCAGTCTGATTTGCGTAAAAAGTTTCAACAGGCAAGTCAAACACATAAGTAATACGAACGAAAGATCAGCTCTTCTCTTATAAGTTTAGAGAGAGTTTACTACCAACTCTCTCACATAAGTATTCAATCAGACGGTCAGCATCTATTTTTCCAACTTACTCCGCACCATCAATCATCTACTATTATGAAATGGATAAAAGTACCGCTCATTAAAATGAAGATGGGGCCAGTGGGATTTGAACCCACGCTCACCAGCGTTCTGGGCTTCTTGCTCCCCAGGCTGGCATCTTTGACCAAGCTGGACGATGACCCCATTGTTTGTTGGTTCTTTTGGGTGGTTTATTTGTTTATTGTCTGGTCAATTTTTGTGGCCTGTAGGAGTCTTCTATACGTTTCACTATTTGGATTATACTTGTATTCTTTTAGTGCTTCTATTATTGGTCTGTATTCTTTTATTTTGAATATTCTACGTATTTTCGGTGACAGTTTACCGCCTACGAAGAAGCTTTGTGCAAGCGCTGTTAGGTTAGAGTATTTTTTATTTTCGCTTGCTGATTCGAAATCGATAATCACAGGTTCGTCGCGTTCTTTTATTATTATGTGTTTGACAGGGTTGCTTAGTTCGCAGTGCGCAATGTTATTCTGGTCTAGTACAAAGCATTGTCGAAGTAATTCACGTATGACGTCTCTGAGCCTTTTGGTTGTCCCTCTGCCCTTCAATTCTTCAACGTAGTCGCCGATTCTTTTGCCTTCCAAAAGCTCAAGTATCAGAAACTCGTCCGTAGCGTGATAAAGTTTGGGTCCTATTCCCACACTATTCACTTTCCTTAGGAACTTTGCCTCACTTCTTAAAGAAGCTCTGTCAGCGTCTGATCTTAGAACTTTAACAGCAACGTTGCCAAATTTCGTTTCGGCGGCAAAGACAACTGCTGTACAACCTTTTCCAAGGACCTGTATTCCATTGATTTGTGCGTTGCCTTTCATTAGAACTTCTGCCAACCCCAAGTCCTTTAGCTTTCGTAGTATCCTTTCTGATTTATTTTGGTCGACTTTGGGGTAAGAAAGTAGAACATCGTATGGAGGCTTAGCTAACTCGTCAACTAAAATAGTTTTGATCTGCTGGTTCAAGGATCTCCTTTACTCCCTCAGTTACCCATCTTCTCCTATTTGCTTTAACCTCCTTTCCTAATAGGATTTTCCCATTATCTCTTAATGGTTCAACTATCTTTTTGGACACGCCGTACTTTGTCGGGTCTTTTAAAAATTCTTTTGCAAGTGATATGTTTGTTGTCATCTTCCTATTTTTAAGTGCGCAGACTCTTCCCTCATCATCTATCCACATAAAGATTGCTATGTTTCTGTTTTTTGATACAAATTTATCTGTGTTCTCTTTCTCGAATACGTAAGGCCCATTCTTTATCTCATAATCTGGAACACTGTTCCCTTCGAATAGGAACAGAAATGCGCTCTCATCCTTGTCATTGCTTACCGCCAACGATCTGACTATTTTGAAGCCATGGGTCCAAAAATGTTTTGTCAGGCTTTTAACTGTATGATTGAGCATACCCCACAGTATGTCAACACTCATCTCTTTATGTTTGAAGTGGATAGCTAAAACATTTTCTAGCAAAGGTGAATCAATTCTCATGGTCTTTTCCTTCCTCCCAATGAGGCACTCTATTTTAGGATTCTTTATTAGGCTCCTACAAGCAATTATAAATCTGGAAAAGGTCTTTATAGATAGCGCTTTCCCCAAGTTCCTGTTCGCATCCACAGGGTCCGTTATTATCAGTTTATCGTTTATGAACCGCTCTTTGGTCTCCTCCATCAAATCCTCGTCTGTGATCACTACAGGGGTTCTCCACTCTGACGCATTTGTCACTAAGTCCTTGAAGGTTTTAAAACGGAATATCAGCACCTCACACATGTATCCACTGAACCCTCCAACCTTGATTTCCGCTCCATAGACACCGGCTGTCTTCATAAACTTCTTTAAAACTCGAACATCGCTCTTCTGCTCATATGTTAGATGTTTCTGCATGAATTCAAGGTGGTATGGTGAGCGGTCTGCGGCAGTAAGCCATCGCCCCTTTTCTACATTGTAGCATGGGACAACATTCACTCTAATTCCATCGACATAAGTCTCTACATATGGGTGCTCTGCATACCTGATTATTAGGTTCTCCCTACCAAATGTGTTGGCTGCTATCTTCAAACTGTCCTGCTCTAGGTCGGTTTTAGAGGCGTTAAGAGGGTATCTAAGAAATATGTCAATATCTGCTTCTGATGGTAGCCAAGTATCCCTTGCGAACGAGCCTCCTGCAATAACCTCTGGGTTAAAGGGACTTGAAAACGAATTTCGCTTGATGGACTCGATCACGGTTTCCGCCACTCTTTTCGCCTTTTTGACTTCTAATTCATCTGGGGTTGTAAGCCTCCTAACCTCCTCTACAAGTTCATCGATCAAGGTGTATCACTTATCCTATGACCATCAAGTCCGAGTATATTGGGCCGTTTGGGGTTAGTTGACTCTTCTTTATCTTTAGTTTTGAAATTAAGTCATAACCAAATACCTCATCTTGTTTCTGTTTAAGTGTGGCAGCGAGTGCTTGTCTATTTAGACCAGTCTTCACTCTCATTATAGTCAGATGCGGATCAAATCTGCTATCCGCTGGAAAGCCTACTTTGGTGAGGCGAGATTCGACCTCTTTCCACAAAGAAATTATCTCCTTAGACGACTGCTCATCAACCCCAACCCAAACGACGTTGATTCGCGAAAGAGATGGGAAGGCTCCTAACCCCCTGTACAAGACTTTAATCGGCTCGAACTTCAAATCAGAAAGGCTCCCACTAAGGCTTCTAACCCTCGCTTCATCAATTTCGCCTAGGAACTTTATGGTAAAATGCAGGTTTTCCGGCTCCACAGGTTTCGCCTCGATTCTAAGGGCTAGAAGCTCTTTCTGCGTTTCCACTATCTTAGCCCTTACTTCCTCACTTTCTAAGTCTAACGCTATAAAGGTCCTTATTGAAGTCATTCGACAATCCAATGCAATATCTTGTTCATAAGTATTATCAAAAAGTATAATTTAGATAATGTGAAGATGGTGGTGTGCAATAGTTTGGGAAAGAAGTTCATCCTATGCGTCACCGGTCTTCCTGGCTCTGGGAAGACTACGGTTGCGCATGAAGTTGAAAAGATGGGTTTCTACTATTTAAATCTGGGTGATATTGTGAGGGAGGAAACAAAGCTAAGAGGGTATGAATTGACTGATGCGAACTGTGGTCTGGTGATGTTGGATTTAAGGAAGAAGTATGGCCCACAGGCGGTAGCTCAATTGTCCTTGAAGAACCTTCCTCAAGAAGGTTTGGTTGTTGTTGACGGCGTTAGAAGTATACATGAAGTTCAAGTCTTTAAGACTGTAGGGAAGACAAAGCTCCTGGCGATCCACGCTTCACCCGCAAGGAGATTTGAAATGCTTGCGTCAAGGAAAAGGTCTGACGCGCCTTTAACGAGGGAAGAGTTTGACGTTAGAGACAAAAGGGAGCTAGATGTAGGCGTTGGCAACGCCATCGCACTGGCTGACGAAATTGTCGTTAACCACTCTACCATAGAATCTCTGATAAAGAACGTCAGACGACTAGTTATTAAGTGGCTCAAGGAAGTCGATTCTTGATGTTTATCCCGAAACTTGATGTTACTGTAAGCGTCCAAATAAGTGCAAAGGTATATGCATCCGAATCTAGTTCAAAGGTTTCTAAGGCAATAGAGAACGTATCAGGTGGTGTTAAGCCGATTAAGGTGGAAGAAGATGGATTCATCGTCTTCTCATACGATTCGGAGGCGGCTTTACATAACCTTTTCAGGAAGATCAGAGAGCGACGTGTTATAGCTGTAGCAAGAAGGCTTCTTCTTAAAGGTGTTGTAGGTAACACAACAACTATAATGATCAACAAGCAGGTCGCTTTCTCAGGAGGGGTCGTGCTATGTGAGGAAGAAGATGAGTCGCCCTTAGGGCCTATTTATATGAAGATAGAAAGCTCAAACATTAGTAAAGTCATAGATTGGTTAGCCGGTTCGGACGACCTAAAGGGGAGAAAGGAGTGAAGGCCGATATGCGCTTTGTGTCCTTATCCACCCTATTTCTGTGGTCTAAGCCGATAGAATCCGTCATAGACGTGCTAACAAGGGAGATGGATGTAGATGAGAAACCTGACGCGTGGGATTTGATCGATGATGGGAATTATCGATTTACAAAGGACAACTTGAAGAAGTACAAAGAGCTCGCTGGATCAGGAATTAGCTACACTGTTCACTGCCCCTTCACCGTCCACGACTATATACATCCTGATAGAAGTGTTAGAAAGAAGTGCATAAGCACTTTGAAGGAGTCGATGTTGAAAGCTGCCGAGCTTTCCCCCTTAACTTATGTCTTCCACCCTGCTGCTCTACCTATGGGCTCTAGAAGGGAGGAAGTAAAAGCCATAAACTTTGAATTTGTGGAAGAAATTTATGATTATGCAAAGTCTATCGGCCTGAATGCCCTAATCGAGAATCATGTTGCAAAGATGGACTTCATGATGAACAATGTGGAAGAGTTTGATGAATTTTATAGAAGAACAAACTCAAGTATAATGATGGCGTATGATGCAGGCCACGCAAATATAGATGGCAAAACCAAAGAGTTTGTAGACAGATTTAGAAGCAGAATAGGCGCTGTGCATGTCCACGACAATGATGGGACCTCCGACCTCCATTTAGCAGTAGGGGAAGGAAACATAGACTGGTGCTACATTTTAAAGAAGCTAAAAGAATACAATTTCCAAGGGCCTTTGATTGTTGAAAGTGTTTACGACCCATTTAAATCGGTTGAGGTTCTAAGAAAAATTATAGCCGATATCTTTTGAAAGGCTCTCCGGAGTCGGGGTAAGGCACTTCGATGACATCTAGGTCCTCCGCTACTATGACGTTACTGAAGTGCTTAGCTGCCTCAGCTTCTATGACTAAAGGATTTTCATATCTTGCGCTAAGATGGGTTAAAGCTAGCATTTTAACCCCAGCTTTAGCCCCTATTTTTGCGGCTTCAACCGACGTAGAGTGCATGTTTTCAACTGCTTTATCGAAATCCTTCTCGGAGTAAGTTGCCTCAAAAACTAGTAGGTCTACGCCTTTAAAGAACTCAGAAAGCTTTTTGTCTGGGCGTGTGTCTCCTGAAAAACCTAAGACTCGGCCAGGTCTAGGAGGTCCGAGAACCATATTCGGTTCGATGATCTTATTATTTAATACGATTCTTTCCCCCGATTGTAACCTGTGCCAGAGTGGTCCTTTTGGTATTCCCAGTTTATGAGCTTTATCGACGTTGAACCTCCCAGGTCTAGGGTGTTCTTTTAATAGGTAACTGTAACCTTTAATTAAATGGTTCGCTCTTTTTGCATAAATCTCGTATTCTTTTTCTCTTAGGACCAAACCCTCCTTCACCTCCTTTATCATTAATGGGTATTGGAGTTCTATCTTCAAGTAATATATGAGGGATTTTATAAAGCCCTTAATGCCTCTAGGGCCGTATATTTCTATAGGTCTCGTTCTCTTTAGCATGCTCATTGTTTGGAGTAAGCCGATAAGTCCTCCTACATGGTCTCCGTGGATGTGCGTTATCAGGATCTTCATCTTTCTACCAAAACCTATCCTACTTAAGACCATTTGTCTCTGAGTCCCCTCTCCACAGTCTATCATTATCACCTCATCTTTTCTCAGGACTGCGATAGATGGAAAGCTCCTATTTGGCACGGGGATGGCTGAGGAGGTGCCTAGGAAGATGACCTTAAGGTTCATCTAACATCATCCTAGGAGCTTTAGGTGGTCTACTATTGCCTTTGACACGTCTACTTTGCTGTAGTCGGTCTCTATTGTGTTTGATGCTATTAATTTTGATACACCTGCTTTGCCCATCCTCTCAACAGCGTTAACAGCGAGTACTGGGTGGACACATACCGCGATAACCCTTTTTACACCGTATTCATTTAACACGTTTGCTGCTTTGATTATGGTTCCCCCTGTGGATATCATGTCGTCAACGATGTAAGCTGTGGCTCCCTTGAGTTTTAATGGGGGCGGTTTAACCCTCACTTCCCCTGTTACCCGGTCCCTCTCCTTTTCGAAGACACAGTACGGTCTATCGACCAACTTGGCAAACGTCTCAACTCGTGCTGAGCTACCAAAATCAGGTGAAACAATTATGGCCTCTGAAAGGTCTTCTTGGCTTAGGATGTATTCTGCGAGGAAAGGTATTGCTGAGACACTGAAAGCCGGAAAGGTGAAGAGCCCCAACCCCTCTACGTTGTGTATGTCCACAGTCACTAAGCGTTTCACACCCGCACTAGCCATTAATTGGCCTACGACCTTTAAGCTGACGACCTCTCCTGAAAGATATTCTCTATGTTGTCTAGCATAGCCTAGGTATGGGCATACTGCGTAAACGAATGCCCCTGTATCAGAAAGTTTTTTGGCTAGAAGCAAAAGTTGAACTAGATGATGGTCTACGGGGGGGCTAAGCGTTTGTACGAGGAGCACTCTTTTTCCTCTCACCTCAGACGCTATTCTAAAATAGTTCTCTCCATCAGGGAACTCTTTAAACTCTAAATCAGCGATATCACAGTCCATTTGTTTAGCCATCGATCTTGCAAAGCTTATAGAAGATGGACCTGGAAGTATTACAAAGTCCTGGCTGCTCATAGATACCCATATAAACAACTATGGGTCTAATTAAGTGTTAATGTATGATAAAGGAAGCAGAATGTTATGATAAGGTAGGTGATGATACATTAAGGTGTTTTTTATGCCCAAAACGTTGTATAATTAAAGAGGGGCAAACCGGCTTTTGTAAGGTAAGAGAAAACAGAGGTGGTCGTTTATACACGTTAATCTACGGGGAGACATCGAACCAATCTGTTGACCTTATTGAAAAAAGAGGGTTTTTCCACTTTTTCCCAGGTAGCCAAACCTTCTCAATATCTTCTATCGGATGCTCTTTAGCATGCCCCTGGTGTCAATACTACAGTATTTCACAAGCAGGAGTAGGTAGTCAGGTGACATTTGAAATAAGCCCTAAAGAGGTTGTCGATTTGGCCAAAAAGTATGGTGCTTCCTCAATATGCTATACTCACAACGAGCCAACAATGTGGTATGAGTTTGTAAAGGATGTTTCTAAGCTCTCCAAAGGTGAGGATATAAAGAACGTGCTCGTCACAAACGGATACATAACGCTTGAAGCCTTAAAGGGGCTTGTTGGATGTATCGACGCAGTCCACATAAAGGTGATGAGTTTCTCCGAAGGTTTTTACAGAGACTATTGCGCAGGTGAACTCGCCCCGGTTCTAGACGCCTCAAAGTATCTTGTTAAAAACGGTGTGCACGTTGAACTCTCTTATTTAGTGATCCCTTTACTTAACGATTCTAGCGAAGAAGTTGGAAGGTTCATAGATTGGGTCGTAAACGAGCTTAGGGTAGATGTCCCAGTTCATTTTGCGCGTTTCTTCCCTGTCTATAAGTTGGCTGATCGCCCTCCTACACCTGCTGACACCTTAATGGGGATTGCGAACACAGCTTACGAAAAGGGGCTAGAGTACGTTTATGTTAACAACGTCTTCGTGGAGGGGTTGGAGGACACGCACTGTCCGAGATGTCGAACCTTATTGATCACAAGGTATGGTTCAAGCTTTGTTAACTCAAACTTGACTGGAAGGAATGAATGCCCCAGCTGTGGTCTTAAGATCCCAATAGTAGGTAAACCTAAGGTGTCTCCACCAAAACTGTATTAATTTATTCTGTTCAGAGTTTTAAGCAGGGTTCACCTTTATCCATAACCAGCCTTCCATCCACATAAAGTTGTCCTTTCTCCATGAACTTTATCATATCAAGATGCGAAGATGCTCTGTTTTTCCCATGGTATGATCCTGTATTGTTTCCTATAGCGATGTGAATCGTACGATAGATCTTCTCATCGACAATTATGCTTCCATGTGTGTACCGGGCGCCAGGGTTGCACCCTATTCCTAATTCCGCAATACGGTCCTTTTCCCCTGTATTTGCATCTAAAAATTTTGCAAAGTTCTCCTCACCCTCATTTGCTCGGTATTCTCTAATTTTTCCGTTTTCAAATGTGAGCCAGAGAGACTTTGCTCTTCCAAAGCCTGTTATAGTCACGTCATCAAAAAAGATTTTGCCATTCGCTGAATCTTCGATAGGTGCGACGAACACCTCTCCAGAGGGTATATTTAATCCTACATCGCCGTTTATTATATCATCCTCTGAAATCACTCCATCGTCGACAAGGATCCTCCTACCTTTTATACTAAACGAAAGGTCTGTTCCATCCTCAGCCCTGACTTCTACTATGTCATGTCCTAGGAGTGCGTCGTAATAATATTTACAAAGTTTTATCATCTTTTCTGAAAACGATTCCATTATGCTATCAAAGAAGGTTTTTCTGAAACGCCCAAGGGGAACCCCGAAGCCTTTTGCCGTTCCTGGTAGAGGCCATCCAAAGTATAGCCATCGCACCTTTCTATTGTCGAGAATTTCCCTTAACCTTTGAATATTAGGTGCGTCTACCTTTATCTTATCTTTAACATCTATAGACCAATTAGGGTTATCGTGTTCGCCAATGAATATGTTGACGTCAATGGTTTCTACAACAGCTTTAGTAATTGGGTTGATCTTGCTAAGTGACTCCTCTGGTGTTAGTTGGTAGCGAAGCCTCGTTCTCTCGTCGCTTTGACAAACTAAGGTCGTATAAGCTCCTACTTTCCAGCATTCCTCTTCAACTATTTGGGCGAACTTATAGCATGCAGGGTCTGTTGGATTGCATATTATTCTGACTGATTCGAAATTTCCATCAGGCCTTTTACCTATTTTCAGACTATGGTTGACAACTTTATTCGCTAAGTTTCTCATTTCAGAAGTTTTTAGACCGTCCATGTTTAGAGCTCGAAATAGCCTCGCTTAAAAGCGTTTTAACTTCCGTTATCTCTTTATAAGCAAATAAAGATTAAATAACTTTACAAAGTACATACTGGGCAGGTTAACATGGCAGACGTTGTAGTTCTTGATGACAAAACTTTTAATGGGAGTATAAAGAGTAAGAAGAACGTTCTCGTCTACTTTTGGGCGCAATGGTGCAACCCCTGTAAGCACATGTCTCCCATTGTTGAAAAGCTTGCCAAAAAATATGACGGTAAATTGTTAATTGGAAAACTTGATGTGGGAACCTTTACTAGCATTTCTACCAAGTACTCGATTTCTACTGTTCCCACGTTTATGCTCTTCAAAGACGGTAAAGCAGTAGACTGTCTCGTTGGAGCGGTAGGAGAGAAAGGTTTAGACAACATGCTTAAAGAGCATGTTGACTAGTCCATTAACCCTCAAAGGTCCAGAAGGAATCTAAAGACAAACCTTCCATCTTCCTTTTTTATTTCCATCAAATGGTATGTGACTGCCTTCACCTCTAACTTTGGGCGATGCTTATCACAAGAGAACGGTTCACCTCGAGCCTCTCCTTTTATTAAATAGCCTTCCATCGTTTTTTCTAAACGCGTTTTAATTGACTTCGCCAAAAACTCCCCTGTCGATGCTTTCACAAGAACCTCCTCAAGAAAGTTGTAAAGAAGAGATTCAAGATCAAATCCTTTTGCTTGAAAATCATAGGATTCAGACTCTGAAATCGTTGTTAAATCCACCATGAAATCGACAACCGAGAGCCCTGCTTTTTCAAAGCACTCTTCAAGGCTCTCCCCAGTAACCTCTATATAGGCATCAGAAACATGGTCAAGAACTTTGTAGAAAGAGCACATATTGAACCAAAATATTGAACATAGTATTTATATTTAAATAATTAAAGATGTGGAGACAGAAAAAGAATGAATGCCGGGATGGCAGAGTGGACCAATGCGCAGGCCTTGAGAGTCTGTCACTCCTCGTGGGTGGCGTGGGTTCAAATCCCACTCCCGGCGCCACCTAACTTCACGAATATTCCTGTTTTCAGCGTTTTCCGCTAAATAATTAGAAGGATATGTAAATTTATGAAGGTATATATCCCAGCTTGAGGGTGATTCTAGAGAAATGAGCGGTGGAGGCGACGAAAACTCGAAACGTGGAAATGTTGAGCGTGAACGAGGTTTCGAACTGGTTACGCCAAACACTGAAGAGCTGCTCGGTCTACCGATTGACGGCCTTCTTGATCGTTTGAACACTTCTCTGTCAGGGCTTTCTTCAGAAAAGGTGGAAGAGCGTCTAAGAACATATGGTTATAATGAACTTGCCAAGAGGAAGAAAAGAACCGCTATTGTCGATTTTCTCTCCCACTTCCGAAGCCCTCTAATAATTATACTGTTGATTGCGAGTTTGGTCGCAGGTCTCCTAGGAGAGATAGTAAATGTCGCCATTATACTCTCAATTGTTTTTATGAGCGTGCTACTTGACTTCTACCAAGAATCTAAGGCAGAAAAAGCTGCAGAAATGCTGAAGGAGAAGGTAACTACAACCGCAACGGTTCTCAGGGATGGTGTTAAACAAGAAGTGAAGCTTTCCGAAATCGTCCCAGGCGATATTGTATATCTCTCAGCTGGAGACATTGTGCCCGCTGATGCGAGAGTTATCGTTGCGAAGGATTTGTTTGTGAACCAGTCAGCTTTAACGGGGGAGTCGTTTCCAGTAGAGAAGACATCTACGCCAGTAAAAGGAAAGGGGGCAGCGCCCACTGAATGGAATAACTGTCTTTTTATGGGGACTTCAATTGTAAGTGGTACTTCAACAGCTTTGGTGTTGAAGACCGGAAGTCGCACGGAATATGGGAAAATCGCAAAAAGGCTTGTCGAAAAGGAGCCTGAGACAGAATTTGAGAGGGGAATTAAAGGGTTCGGCTTTCTAATCATGCAGGTCACCTTCCTTCTAGTGTTGTTTGTTTTCTTCATAAATGCGCTTTACAAGCGGGACGTGTTAGAATCACTCCTCTTTTCCGTAGCTTTGGCTGTTGGCCTGACACCTGAACTTCTGCCGATGATTATCACCGTAAACCTTTCTAAAGGAGCCCTTGCAATGTCGAGGAAAGGTGTAATCGTAAAACGGCTCGCATCCATCGAGAACTTTGGAAGTATGGATGTTTTATGCACTGACAAGACTGGTACGCTTACGGAGAACAAAATAAAGCTCGTTCTACATGTGGATATGGAAGGGAATGATGACGAGAAAGTTCTGTTGTATTCCTTCTTGAACAGTTATTACCAGACAGGGCTGAAAAGCCCGCTTGACAACGCTATCCTAGGATATAAAGACATCGACGTGAGGGGCTATCAGAAGGTCGATGAAGTCCCATTCGATTTCGTAAGAAGGCGAGTTTCTGTCGTTGTTGAATGTGAAAAACAAAGGTTCTTTATTGCTAAAGGAGCTCCTGAAGAAGTCTCTAAGGTTTGCTCTTACTGTGAGCATGAAGGTAAAATATTCGATTTAACAGAAGAACTGCGCAGAAAAATTGAGCAAAAATACTATGATCTGAGTTCTGAAGGGTTCAGAGTGTTAGCAGTCTCATACAAGAAACTCAGAGAGGATAAACCAGTATATTCGGTGAACGACGAACGCGAAATGGTGTTTTTAGGTTTTGTAGCTTTTCTTGACCCACCTAAAGAAACTGCTCGAGAATCCCTACAACTATTAAGCAAGGCTGGAGTGGAACTAAAAATCCTCACTGGTGACAACGAACTGGTTACAAGGAAGACTTGTGAACGCCTAAATTTTGAAATCAAAGGTGTTGTCCTCGGAAGTGAAATTGCTCAAATGCATGATGAAGCCCTTCAAAGGGTGGTTGAGGAAGCAAACGTTTTTGCGAGGATGACACCAGCCCAAAAAGACAGGATAATCACTGCGCTGAAAAACAACGGGCATGTAGTTGGATTTCTAGGAGACGGAATCAACGATGCACCTTCGATGAAGACAGCGGACGTTGGCATATCAGTTGATAACGCCGTGGACGTAGCTAAGGAATCCGCTGATATTATATTATTGCAAAAGAGTTTGAGAGTGCTTGAAGAAGGAGTTTTAGAAGGGCGGAAGACCTTTGGTAATACTATGAAATATATTATGATGAATGTCAGCTCGAACTTCGGCAACATGTTCAGCGTCGCGGGGGCATCTCTGTTTCTACCATTCTTGCCTATGCTTCCAATACAAATACTCTTAAACAATTTACTCTACGATTTCTCCCAGTCCACCATAACAACTGACAACGTTGATTTGGAATATTTTGAAAAACCTAAAAGGTGGGATATCTCGTTCATAAGGAAATTCATGATATTCTTAGGGCCGGTAAGCTCAATCTTCGACTTCTTAACATTCTTCATAATGCTGCTTGTTTTCAACGCAACTGAGCCTCTGTTTCAAACGGCATGGTTCCTTGAATCTTTGTGTACACAAACTTTGGTGGTATTTGTTATAAGAACGAGAAGAACACCTTTCTACAAGAGCAAACCGAGCCGACTTCTGCTTTTAAGTAGCCTAAGCATCATTGGTTTCGCGTTAATTCTTCCATTTACACCGTTGGGTGACCTATTTCACTTTGTTCAGCCGCCATTAACATTTTTCTTTGTTTTAGCCGCTTTGATTGCTACCTATCTCGCATTAACTGAAACCGTCAAAAAATATTTCTATAAAAAGTATGCCTATCGCTTAGAACAGGTTTTGGTTCCGGCAAAACGTACAGGACTTTATCTCAGCAAGACCGCGAGGCTTGTCCAAGACATGGTAGCCATAATCTGTCTACGTTCTGAAGACGAAATCTCCATCGATTCCTTGTTAACCGATTTAATGATGAGCGTAAGCTACCCTGTTGACCCGGATCAAATCGGCCATGGTCTTCAACATCTGAGGCGCGCGGGGCTTATTAGCTTTGATTGGCGGAAAAGGATGATTAAACGAGAAAAAGCGTTGAAGGGTTATGTGATGGGCCAGTTGGTGGCCAGTGAGTTTTGGCCGAAAATAGTTGAAGATTGGCGAAAAATTAGTGTGGTAATTCAAAGCAAATACAGCAGGGTAAACATGGACTACCAGAACCTTTTAGAAGATAAAGGGTTGAAAAGCTCCAACGACTAACTACAACTACAAGTGGGGAGGAATGCAATGTTGGAATCTCTCTATGAACAAACTCCTATGTTGGCTAGAGATGTAGTTTAGAAACGAAGGCCGAGATCGTGTTGCTACACAAGTCTTAAAGGATAAAAGAGATTAGAAAAGCTGTATAAAACTACCTCACTATTAACACTGGGCAACTTGCTTCATCTGCAACCCTATCGCTAACGCTTCCCAAAAAAAATTCTTTGACCTTCCCTAGCCCTCTATGCCCCATGACTATTAGGTCAAAGTCTCCTTCTTTTGCGGTTTCAACGATCCTATCTGACGGCCGGCCCTGTTTGAGGATCGCCGAAATCTTTAAGTGGGGTTTAGCCTTCTCAGCCTTCTCAAGAGCTTTTGACAGCATTTTACCATGCGAATCTCTCAACTCTTTGGTATATTCGGCTAGTGGAACCGGGTAAGCAAATGGCTCGCCTAAATAGCCCATTACTGGCTCTTGGAAGACATTAAGTATTGTTACAGTCGCAGAATACTTCTCAGCTAGATCGAGCGCGTAGTCTAATGCTTTATTCGCATGTTCTGAACCATCGATCGCCACCAAAATTTTTGTGATCGTTCTTATCCCTGTACTTAGGGAAAATTATTCTGACTTATATAACTTTTCGCATAACATTGAATCAAACTTTTCCTTCCAATAGTGCCGCAACCTCGTCTACGAGCCCAAAGTATCTTTGATTTCGAATATATTTGGTTCGGGGTCTTAGAATATAAATCTTAACCTCGCCAATGACCTTCCCTGAGCGAGGTGTCATTACTATTACTCTATCTGCCATATACTGCTTCTTCAACGTTGTGGCTTACCATTATGAATGTGTTCGTTGGCAAGGTGGGGTCTCGCCAGATGTCAAGTACTAGATTTCGAAGGTTCTTCGCTGTAAGCTCCATTTGCTCTGCATAACCACAGCCACTTAGGGAGGGCGCTAAGATGTGTGATTTAAGAATATCGCGGTGCCTCTTTTTAACTATTGTAAGTAGACTTGATCTACTTCTTTGGTTGTCTCCTTAACTCCAGCTAAAGTTACATTCACTAGGTTAGCTGTTGTAACTTAAAATTAACGTTTATAAAACGCAATACCTCCTTATACTCTATGAACGTTGGGGTCCTTTTTTCTGGGGGGAAAGATTCTTGTCTAGCGTTGCAAAGAGCTAGACAGTACCATAACGTTGCATGCTTGATTAGCTTAATTTCGTCGAATAAAGAAAGCTATATGTTCCATGTTCCAAACATAGAAATTACAGAACTGCAAGCTAAAGCAATAAGTCTCCCACTAATTCAGAAAAGGACAAGAGGTGAAAAAGAGGAAGAATTGGTAGATCTCAAAGAGGCTGTTGAATACGCGAAGGCGAATTATTCTATTAAAGGAGTGGTTACTGGTGCGATCAGGTCCGTATACCAAGTGAGCAGGGTTCAAAAGGTGTGTGAAGAGCTCGACTTATGGTGTTTTAACCCCCTTTGGCTTAATGACCAGATCGCTGTACTTCAAGAAGTTGTTGAGAAAGGGTTCAAGGCTTTGATATCAGGCGTCTTCGCATACCCCCTTGAAAGGAGGCATCTCGGAC
>Ga0129301_1000716_pt1 | contig 17807 bp, 18 predicted proteins | sample ConPoolayeHmetaG_FD_94489 | JGI IMG/M metagenome (GOLD analysis project Ga0129301, IMG submission 94489) | Hot spring microbial mat communities from California, USA to study Microbial Dark Matter (Phase II) - Cone Pool mat layer H metaG ...
CATGCAAACCCATGGATAAGCACATGGATAAACGTTACAGCGCCTATATGGATAACTGTTAAGCAGGACGTAGGCGGAGCACTCTGCCAAAGTAAGGTCGTAGCCCCAGACTGCAAAGTAGACGGCAAAGACGTAGCCAACATAGCAAAATACTTCGGCAAATGGTAAACACCAATCACACTCGCTATTTCTCATTTAGTCACACTTTTTGCAAGAAATTTCGTTTTGAGAGGCGTGGTTTTCGGGGTGAGCAGGTTGTGCATCTAGAGCCTTACGATAAGGCGCATGCGATGATAATCGCTCAAGCATGATTAATGATTCGTTGCAGCATCTGTGTTAGCGAGAAAACATTCAAGTTTGAATTTGCTCAATCATTGAATGGAGAATGAAGTGTTGGTTCGCTGGAAAAAATTTGCCAGATGGACTGCTTATTACCTAGCCATTATTGTAGGAATAACGGGATTGGCGGCGGGAGAAGCGTATTTATACGCTATAGGCCTTTACGCGGCTCCTCTTCGGATTAGTTTTCCATTTCTTTTGCTCATCAATGGACTTGGCACTTTGGCAGCAGGGTTTGTAGCAACTCCCAATGTGGAAACTGGTAGCATGCGCATAGAGGAGACTTATGAAATATCTCACATATACGCTAGGGCTAGATATTTCAAACGAGTACAAGACATGCTGTATAATAGGATATTTGTTTCTGCAGGGCTTACGTTGATTGGCATTGGTTTTTACTTGATGGTGCTATGGAATGTCTAGCTTTAACATATTCCTCAATTCAAGTTTCCGTGCAGTGATACGATAACTGAGTAAAGCCTTATTAGAACCAAGAAAACAAACAAGAAGCGTGCGTATAGTATGGAGACTTTGAATCGTATCCGCAAGGTTCTCTGGGCTGAAGGCTCTTCTTACATTAGCCCTATTCTTGGGTTGATAACGTTCATTGTGTTCTGTGTTGCCCCATGGATAATAGGTACGCGTGGGGCTATGACTCTGGTACAGCATTACTTTGATTTTGGAAGGACTTGGGAGTCGCTGGGTCTGATGATAAGATTGGGACAGCCCGATGCTGCAATAGCATTTTCGATAGCGTTGATATTACTACCGTTTGCTTTTTGGTGGGCGTTTAGAAACAGACCTGCGATATCAGGACTATTGTACATGGTTTCTGGGCTTTTGCTGATATACATGTATGAAGTTACTGCAGCTTCCATTACTTTAGATTATGTTGGTGTTATATGGGGTGGCTCCTATAGTTTTTTTTCGCCATACCGCCTTGGAATAAGCGTTTATGCCATTATACTTATGGGGATTCTGCTCACATTTACGCATTATTACTTCAAGCGAAAGGAACCATAATTAGAAGTTTCAACTGGGCAACCAATAATGCAAAAACCTTATATACCATAACCGCCATATTGCAACTTCGAAATGCTATTGAGGGATATAAATAAGAAGCACAAAAATTATTTTCGTCTCAGCACTCTCATTAATGCTGATTCTAGCTATGGCTTCAACACCCACACATGCTTGGCTATATCCAAACGACACAGAAGATAAACGATTCGAAATGTTCGGACCTAGAGCCGATATTTTGCGGATTAAATTATACTATTCCAAGGGAATTGACATGTTTACTGATTTCGAGATGGGAGAATTTGACCTTTTAAACTCTCATCCAGATCATGAATGGGTTCTCAAATGGACAGAATCACCATATAAAGAAAAGATTAAAGTTGTACCTCAAGGACCCACGCCGTTGATATTCGGTATTACCATAAACACTAACAATAACAGACATCTGGGGGAACCTCCAGACCCTAACTACGACAACCCTGTCTATCCAAATCCCTGTAGTGTACCAAGCTTTAGACATGCATTGGCTCACCTTATGGACCGAGAGTTCATGATTTCTACTATATGGCGTGGGCATGCTGGCTTTGCATACACTCTTGTTCCTCCTTCAATGCCAGACTACATTCATCCCGACATCATTCCAGCAGGAACACTTAGTGATCTCTGCCACTTATACAATGTGACTGAAGCAAACCGCATTCTCGACACATGTGATGAGGCACCAACAGATGGACATCCAGACTTTCCAATAAACCCAGGAACAGGAATGAGATTCTGGGATCGAGACGGCAATGGCCAAGAAGATAAACGTGAAAAGATTGAACTCATGTTTCTTGTTGATACAAGCGATTGGCGGATTACAGCAATGGGCGATAACTATGGTTTAGAATTGCAAAATAATGCACATATTTATGTTAATTTTTGGCATGAGGGTTTTCTTTTTGGTCCCATAACATGGGTTGAGACTCCTAACCCTCATGAAGATTGTTTTCCCTTAATGGACGTGTACTTTTCCAAAAGCGCCAACCTAGCATTAAAAAATTTCAGTATTTGTACTACTTGTTGGAATCTTGGGTCTATACTTGAGCATCTTGCGATGTTTCATTCGAGCAATTATTGGCATCCAGGCGAGTGCCCTAACTACGGAGCATTTAACTGCCCACAATATGATCATTGGGTTGAAGAATTTAATGTGGCTTCCACTATTGCAAATGCTCAACATGCAGCTTACGAAGCACAAAGGGTTTTTGCCGATCCTTCGCTTGACGGTATTGGATGCATTCCAGCAGCCTGCTACTGGGGATATAAGGCTGTCCAGAGACGTTACACTGGAGGCAATGCTGGCAATCCTGCAGAAAACAAATACGTGGGTAGTAATTGGAGGGGCATCGTGAACTCGCCTGCACAGGGGACTGACAACTGGTGGAGTTTTCTCAACATGTATCCAGAGAATCATTTGGTTGGCGATGGAGCTATGACGATACGATGGGGATACACGGACTATTGCCAAAGACTTAACCCTCTATTACCTGGTACAAGCCTAGACTGTGAAGTCCTAAACTTAGTCTACGACAGCCTATTGAAACAGAATCCATATACAGGTGAGTGGGTTCCTTGGCTGTGCGAGAGCTTTGAAGTAGGAACGTGGAAAGACCCTAATTGTGGCTTGTATTTCAGTAAGGTTAAGTTCACGTTGAGGAATGATGTCTACTGGCATGATGGCACACCATTCACCACAGCCGATGTGGCCTATACACTCTGCGAAATCTATGACGACTTACCTTGGCTTCCATGCTGGTCAGGAAACCTTGCCAACATCAGAGATTACCGCATCATTGACCCACTTAACATCGAAATCCTATTTGACTGGCATTACATCTGGGCACCATATTGGATAGGAAGCAACATAATCTTGCCCAAGCACATATGGAAGCCAATCGTCGACTCAGGAGACATGCAAAGACTGCTTAGTTTTTCGCCAGACCCAAAACTCATAGGAACAGGACCATGGAGATTCAGCCAATACGTTACAGACACATTGGTCGAATTAATAGCTAATAAGCCAGGCACGGTTGTAAACGGTATAACAAGCCCCAGATACTGGCAACTACATCCCGTCCACATATCCATTGAGCCACAAAACAGCAGGTTCAAATTTGACCCTGGCTACCCAAACATGACAATGCAAGTGGGTTTCAGCGTAAAAACCCACAACCTATGGCTAAACCAGTCCAGCAACAGTTTCCTAACCGCCAGCAGATACGTCTACGTTGACGGCACCCTCATTCAAGAAGCGCACAGCCTCAATTTGCCTTCTTGCACGCCCTTAGCAGAAAGCTTCACTGTTAGCCTAGCCAAATGCAAACACGAAATCAAAGTCGCAGTTCGCATCGACGGTCCAGCAATGCTCGATGCAAGCCATGCAAACCCATGGATAAGCACATGGATAAACGTTACAGCGCCTATATGGATAACTGTTAAGCAGGACGTAGGCGGAGCACTTTACAGAAACAAAGTCGTAGCCCCAGATTTCACAGTAAATGGCAAAGACGTTGCTTTGGCAAGCTCAGCCTTCAACACTGTACCTGGCATGGAGAAGTGGAACAGTGTTACTGATGTCACTGGAGACTACAAGGTAGACGGAAAAGACGCAGCCAACATAGCAAAATACTTCGGCAAATGGTAAAAGCAACCTCACACAACAACAATCACACTCCCTTTTTCTTATTTAATTATGCTTTGTAGCAAATCATCTGAAAAATTGAGAAGAAGACATTGCTTCACGCTACGTTATTGCTAGACTTATTCTTTTAAGATCAGTCCCATCATGATTTCGTCATGATAACGTTCATCATCACCAAGATAAGCATCCCTCAACACTCCCTCAACCTTAAAACCAAACTTCTCATACAAACGAAAGGCTCGAATGTTCTCAGCTATAACTCCCAACTCAATCTTATGCAACTTCTCCTTCCTTGCAATCTCTAACAGTTCAGAAACCATAACAGTTCCCAGACCAACCTTCTGAAAGTCTTGATGAATATAGATGCCCAGATTGCCCACACCCTTGCGTCTAGGAGGAGGAATCTTGTAAATCGAGGCTTGCCCGACAATTCTGTCTCCGTGAAGGGCAACAATCGCTATAGAATGTGGCAAATTGCTTATCCATCGCTTAATCACCTCCCGAGTATAAGGCGGCAATCCCCAACGCACAGCATCCTCAGAAAGCGAAGAAAACATTTCAAACAGCTTATCTTCATCTTCAGCACGCATACTTCGCAAGGCAATAGTTCTGCCGTCCTTTAGTCTAACCGTAACAGGTTTCACGAAATCTCCCTCTTCATGCACATAATATAGAAGAATCAAGACAGTTAAAGGATAGATCAAAAATTGAATTTCAGCCTTTCGTTCGGACTATCTTCACTCTGCCCAGAATCCGCCAGTACTCAACCTCAACGCCAGCAGCAATCTTCGCCTTAAGCTCCTCCTCATCAGGAAACGGCGCATCCAGATACTCATACGTCTCCATATCCATAATCTGCACCCCATTTGGGTTAACAGCAAACACTTGACCACTACGCTTGTCAATAATTGGCACTTCAGCAGTCAAATCCACAGGCTTTACGATGCTTCGCTTAACACCGTCAAAAATGCCAATAGCCACTATACGGGCTTTGGCAGAGCCATGCTTGCCAGGCTTAGACTTGCTAATATCAACAATCTTGCAAGGTTCACCGTCACAAATCATGTAGCCGCCAACACGAAGGCTTCCAACATCAACAGGCTTACTCACACAGCTCACCACACGCGCGTTACACATTTATAGTAAAGCAATTTTAAACAACATCCATATATAGCTTAAGGTTCCGCTACTACGTGAAAGGTGAAGAATTATTGTTTAAGAGCGTCGGTTTAGTTGCCCGTTTCGACAAACCGAAAGCCCTCAAACTCGCAGAAGAGTTAGCCGAACACCTAAAAGCAAAAAATCTAGCAGTTTACATTGAGGACACGTTAACAGATAAAATTCGTGTAAAAGAGAATCTTGTTCCTCTGGAAAAGCTGAAAGCAGATTTCATAATCACGATTGGCGGGGATGGAACAATTCTACGAACTTGCGCCGCAATTCCGAAACCTGAAACGCCAATACTTGCAGTAAACATGGGCGTAAGAGGCTTCCTTACAGAAGTTGAACCAGAACAAGCTTTTAATGCAGTTGACAAATGCTTAGAAGGAAAGTGTACGATTGAAAAATGCATGAAACTAACCGCAACCGCAGACGGAATCAAGTTTCCAGACGCACTGAACGAGGTTGTTGTAACACATGACGAACCCGCAAAACTGCTCTACATGCAAATTCTGAAAAACAATGAGCCAATCCTCGCATGCGAGGCAGACTCGCTAATCGTTTCCACACAAACAGGCTCCACAGGCTACGCGCTTTCGGCAAGAGGCCCAGTGCTGGATCCCGATGTAAACGCTTTTGTTCTAACTCCCATATGCCCACTCACGGAGTTTCATCCAATCGTCTTTCCAGCAAACTCAAGCCTAACAATCGAAGCATGCAAACCTAAAAGGATGCTCGTGCTTGTTGATGGGCATCATAGTCAAATCATAAACTCCAAACGTCCAATGGTAACTATCATGCACTCAAAACATGTAACCCAATTCATACGGTTCAAACCTAACTTTTACCATCGCCTCAAAAACAGACTACTCTTCGCTCCTCTTGGGAGGAAAATCTAAACGCGAGAAAACGAAAAAAGAGTAATAGTCTTAGACACCTCAGCCTTCGTAGCAGGTTTCGACCCTTTATCAATCAGCGAAGAACAATACACAGTTCCGCTGGTAAAAGAAGAACTGCTGAAAAATTCTATGGCGTCGGTTAGGTTGAAAACCGCTATTGAAAGTGGAAAACTCAAAATCCTAATACCAAATAGCATCTATCAGGAAAAACTGAAAACTTTAGCCACTCAAGCAGGAGACACGTTCTTCCTCTCAGAGGCTGACCATCAAGTTCTAGCGTTAGCTCTTCAGCTTAAAACGCAAGGCTATACGCCATTAATAGCAACAGACGATTATTCCATACAGAACGTTGCAAAGCATATTGGAATAGAATTCGCTGCACTTGCAACTTTCGGCATACGCCACGTGCTAGAATGGGTGAGGTATTGCCCAGCATGCCATAAAAAATATCCAGCAGATTTTAAATCGAGCAATTGCACGATTTGCGGTACACAGTTGAAAAGAAAACCATTAAGAAAGCCTTCTGCCTAACAGTAAAACTTGGATGGTGAAAACATGAGCACGGTTGAAAGGAAAACAACTTATTTCAAAGAACCTGGCAAACAGAACACCGATACGCTTCTGAGGCTTGTTAAAGAGTATGCAGAGAGAGAAGGCATAAGAGATATTGTGGTAGCATCAACATCGGGCAAAACAGGAGCCAGAGCCTCGAAAATTTTCAAAGGCTATAATGTTGTTGTGGTTACGCACTGTTTTGGGTTTCAAGAGCCGGGAAAAACCGAGTTGCTAGAAGGGTATCGAAAGGAAATTCTTGAAAACGGCGCGAAAATTTTCACGGGCATACATGCGCTTAGCAGTGTGGAGCGTGCTATTCGCAAAGATTTCAATACTGTTCAGACGTTGGAGATTATTGCTAGCACGCTTAGGCTTATGGGCGAGGGAACAAAAGTTTGTGTGGAAATTACATTGATGGCTGCAGACGCAGGCTTAATTCCGGCAGACAGAGATGTTATAGCAATTGCGGGAACAGGAAGAGGCGCTGACACTGCATTGCGGATTTTTCCAGCGAACGCTGCTAGATTTTTTGACTTGAAAATAAGAGAAACCATAGCTAAACCCTTCGAATTTTGAAAAGGGCGACTGTTTGAAACTAGGTAAATCTTAATTATTCTCTTTCAATCAGAATGCTTGAAACGGCGGAAACCAAAAATTGCGCTTCTCAAAATTCAAAGAGGAATTCGATTTTATCAAAGGCAATTATCTAGTCCTTATAATAAGCTGGATTCTGATGGATTTTGCCGGAGAGCTTCCGGGAACTTACTATTCTGACTATGTTATTCAGCTCGGCGGAAATGCTACGATACTTGGTTTGATAATGTTTGCTTCACTTTTAGCTTTGGCTTCTGTCCAGTTTCCAGGCGGATATCTAGCAGACAAGTATGGAAGAAGGTGGCTGATATCAACATTAACTTTTGGAGTGGCAATCTCCTACATATTCTTTGCAGTGGCGCCAAGCTGGCATTTTATTCTAATCGGCTCTGTTGTGCAAAATCTATGTTTGCTTTATCAGCCTGCGCTTTTTGCTATGATGGCTGATTCCGTTCCGCCTGAAAAGCGTGGAATGGGATTTTCTATACTTAATTTGATAATGAGTGTAGCTACGACCCCAGCGCCTGTTGTAGCGCTTCTGCTTGTGGCTACTTATGGTTCTAACATGGGAATGAGAATTGCCTATGTTATTGTTACAGTGCTGTTTTTGGGAGCAGCGATTGTGCGTTTAAAGCTTAAGGAGACAATGAAAACTGTGGAAAAAACAGACCTTATGGAAGCTTTTCGTTCTTATCCGAGAGCCTTGAAAGAGGGCATAAGTGTTTGGAAGTCTGTGCCACGCTCAACTTTGTTCCTGTTCTTTTCAGAACTTATAGTAAGGTCTGCTTTAGCGATGACTCAAACATTGTCTTTGGTTTATGCATTTTATGTGCTTCAAATTGGGGGAGTGCCTAATCCTAGTCTTCCGCCTCAGCTAGACCCTGCGCTTCAGCTTGCACGCATACGGTGGGGTTACGCTATGATTATATTGTTTATTTGTATGATAATTCTGGCTTTTCCAACTGGGAAACTGATAGACAAGATTGGCAGGAAGAAGCCACTATTATTATCGGGTCTATTGCTTATTCCAGCGATGCTCTTGTTTGTGTATGGGAACGTGTTGTTTAGTGTTAGTAGCTATTTTGTTGTTTTCATTATTTTACCACTTATAGGCTTTTCACAGCTTCTCGGTTTCTCCACTTACCAGACACTCTTTGCAGACCTTGTGCCTCAGGCGCAACGTGGAAAAGTGACTGGTTCGATGAACTTCTTCAACAACATTTTCACAGCAACCGGAGCCATGATGGGCGGATTGCTCTATGACAATGTGGCTCCGCAGCTCCCGTTTCTTCTTGCGGCGATTCTGGTTATCCCATCAATCATGATAATATTTGTTCATGTGCACGAGCCTAAGCCAGAAGACAGAGAACATTAGCGCTTAAACATCTTCACTTTCACGTTTGCGAAAATAAACAATGTCCCGATGCTCCTCATAACCGCACTTCTTGAACAAATTCATAGATGTCTTGTTTCCTTCGTCTATTAGCACGCAGAACATTTTCAAACCATGCTTTCTAAGCACCTTTTCAGATTCGCTGATCAAGGCTTTGGCTATTCCACGACGTCTAAGAGCTGGGTCAACAGCGAGGCGATTAAGCCAGCCTTTACGTCCATCGCTAGAAAGAATGACTACGCCTACAAGCTTATTGGCTTCATAAGCACCTAAGAAAAAATCAGGATTCGTCTTCATCTCAGCGGCTATTGCTTCTCTGCTGTCTCTTCCTTTCGGTTTAAAGGGTAGTTTAGCTTTAGACCAGAGCTTGGCAATTTCTTCGTAATCATCCACGCTGAGCCGTCGGATTTCCATGCTAATCGCATAAGGCTTGTTCTATATTTCCTTTTCAACTTCTTTTACAACATCTTCAATAATGTCTAGCGAGGCATCTACAAGTTCCTTGGTTATGACAATTGGCGGCGCAAAACGAATTGTTGAAGCTCCGCAAGTGATTACGACTATTCCACGCTTCCAAGAGCGCATCATAATTTCATTCGCCTTCGCTGCATCAGGCTTCTTGCTCTCCTTATCTTCTACAATTTCCATGCCAATCATCAAGCCTTTGCCTCGAACATCCCCAACGATTTCGCTTTTTTCTTTCAACTCTTCCAGCCGCTTCATTATGTAAGCGCCTTGTTTGACTGAGTTTTCCAGAAGCCTCTCTTCCTTAATAATGTCTATAACAGCGCATGCTGCAACACACGAAAGCGGATTACCGCCGAAAGTGCTTGCATGAGAGCCGCCAGACCAGTCCATAACCGACGCTTTAGCAATGGTAGCGCCTAGTGGCAAGCCAGAAGCCAAAGCCTTAGCAGAACAAATAATATCTGGTTCAACATTCCAATTTTCGATTGCAAACCATTTTCCAGTCCTGCCCATACCAGACTGAACCTCATCATCAATCAGCAGTATGCCATACTTATCCGCAAGCTTCTTCAAACGCTGGAAATACTCAGGGGGAGGAACAACATAACCTCCTTCGCCTTGAATAGGCTCAAAAACAATTGCCGCCACATCCTCAGGAGGCGCATACTTCTGCAACACATACTCATCAATAAAATCAACACACCAGTAACGACAACTAGGATATTCCAGTTTGAAAGGACAACGGTAACAATAGCCATACGGAACATGCACGACGCCAGGCATCAACGGGAAGAAATAACGCTTCTGCGCTGGTTTGCTCGCAGTGATGGATAAAGAGCCTATCGTTCTACCGTGAAAAGCGCTAATAAAACCGATAAACAGCTGCTTTCGAGTATGCCACTTCGCAAGCTTTATCGCTGCTTCCATCGCCTCTGTCCCACTGTTGCCAAAATAAACTTTCTTCGCAAAATTTCCCGGAGCGATTTGAGAAAGCTTCTCTGCAAGATCGACAACTTCTCTGTAGAAGAAGTCGGTGTTTGAATAATGCAAGAAACGGTCACATTGATTCTTAATGGCATTTACCACTTTAGGATGGCTATGACCAACATTCATGCACACCAGTCCAGAGTTGAAGTCGATGTACTCATTTCCGTCAACATCCTTTACTATGCAGCCTTTGCTTGATTCCACAACAAGAGGGTAGAAGCGCACATAAGAGGGCGAAATCAAACTTTCATCTTTCTTCACAAGCTCTCTTGCTTTGGGACCTGGTGGAGTAACAACAATATTGGGATACGTGGTCATAATATTTCACCTTAGGAGATTAAACGGTTAGAAAAGACGATTTATATAGCTATCTGTGAAGTTCGGCTAAAATAAAACGTGAAAATTAGGCAAATAACCTAGCTACAACGCATTTCTCGCAGAGTGCCATTGGTGTAGAGGAAAAGAACACGTCGCTTAGGACTTAGCCACTGTTATCTCAATCGTCGAAACATTCGCTTTTTGACCGTCACCGCGTGTAACTTCAACAGTTCCGATAGCAATTTCCTTCGGTTTCGCATCCTTAACGAAAGCTCGCCTCAAAAGCTCAACTGTGTCGACTGCTCTGCTGATTGCGCGTCCTCTGGCTTTTATGACGACTTTTGGAGCGCCAGCATTGAAGGAGGTTACGCAAGCTATAACGTAGTTCATCACTGGCTTTTTGCCAATTAGCACTGCATTGTCATTTACCTGTATCGGTTTTGCGTTTTTTTCCTCTTTTTTAGCTCTCTTTGGTTTTTCTTCAGACATTTTTTATCACCTTTTTCATTGACTGTGACAGATGGCAATGTAAAGTGAGCTATACGTTCATGCTCAAGGTTCTTATATTTTTCCGCACAGTGCAGAGTCAGACGCACACTAGCTTGATGCTAGTTTTTGGTATTGTTCCCAGTTCTCGTCAACCCACTTTTGAAGCCTTTCCACATCAGCCTCAGTCATGCTGCGAAAGCGTTCTTGCAAGACCAAATAGTCTTTTATTGGCTTACGCTTAGCCTTATCGATCAGCCGGTCGCTTGGCGGATTTAGTTTGAATTTGCCGTGCTCAATCTCGTAGAGAGCCCACATGCCCGTCGTGACCGCAAGTCGTCCTATTTCAACTGTTTTCGCTGTATCATAGCGCCAGCCGGTTGGACATGGAGCTAAAATATGAATGTATTTTGTGCCTTTGATTTCCTTCGCCTTTCTAAGCTTGTTCACGAAGTCTATGGGGTATGACGGGCAAGCCGTTGCCACGTAAGGAATTTTGTGCGCAGCCATAATCATTGGCATGTCCTTCTTTCCTTCTTTCTTGCCCGAAGGTGTCGTCGTTGTCCATGCGCCATAAGGTGTTGCACCGCTTCTCTGTAATCCAGTGTTGCCATACGCCTCGTTATCGTAGCATATGTAGATAAAGTTGGTTTCACGCTCAGCCGCTCCAGAAAGAGCTTGAATGCCTATGTCCACTGTTCCTCCATCTCCAGCCCAACCAACAATAGTGATATCCTCACGACCTTGAATCTTCAAGGCGGAAACTATGCCGGAGGCGGTTGCGGCTGTAGTTTCAAAGAGCATGTTTTGAAGAGGAACGTTAAAGCAAGTGTAGGGATAGGGGCCTTGAATCACTGTTGTGCAGCAAGCAGGAACCACCATATACACTTTATTTCCTAAAGCCTTAAACAGCAGACGAAGGGCAATGCTTGGACCGCATCCCGCACATGCTGCATGACCTTTAAGGAGAATTTCTTCTTTCGAAAGCTCTTTAAGGGTTACCATCTTATTTTCACTCCTTCAAATCCACCCATTCAGTTTCTTTTTCAACACGACCTAGCTTCGCCCATTTCAAAGCCTTTTCAGCAATTCCCTCGATGGTTTTGAATGTAACATCACGTCCTCCTAGGCCTGCAAGAAAGCCAGCAACCAGTGGTGAATCTTTTTCGTTATAGAGTGTAGCTTTAACCTCTGAAGCGAGGAAGCCTTCCATGCCAAAAGACACGTGCCTATCGATAGTAGCAATAATCTGAGCGCCTTTTGCAAGTTTCTTCACTTCCTCGATTGGGAACGGTCGATAGACACGAACTCTAGCTGACCCGACTTTCATTCCGTGCCTGCGAAGATTGTCCACTGTAATTTTTGCTTCAGCACCCATCGTTCCCATTGTGAGAAGAATCAATTCTGCGTCTTCGCACTCGTATTTGTCTATAAGCCCACCATACTCGAAACCAAACCGTCTACCATACTCTTTATCAATTTCTGGGATAAGCTGCTTAGCATTTTCCATAGCTTCTTGAATCATGTAGCGAAATTCCATGTAGTATTCTGGGGAAACCAAGTTCGCATGAGAAACTGGGTTAGCCAAATCGAGAGCCCACCCAGATTTGTAAGGAGGCAAGAACTCGTCAATCTTCTCTTGCTCTGGAATCTTGACTGGCATGTAAGTGTGCGACAGAATAAAGCCTTCGAGGCAAACCATCGCTGGCAGAAAAACACGCTCATCCTCGCAGAGCCTGTAAGCCTGAAGAACTGTATCGAAGACTTCTTGATTGTCAGCACAGTAAAACTGAATCCAACCCGTATCACGCTGAGACAACGAATCACTGAAATCAGGCCAGATACTCCAAGGCGCTCCCATAGCACGGTTAACAACAACCATCACTATTGGAAGCCGCGACCCAGAAGCCCAATGCAAAGCCTCGTGCATCAACGCCAAACCATGAGCGGATGTCGCGGTGAAGGCGCGCACTCCTGTCGCTGCAGCGCCTATGCAAGCAGCCATAGCACTATGCTCAGACTCTACTCTAATGTACTCAGCATCCATTTGTCCACTTTCAACAAACTGAGCAACCTTCTCAACAACAGTAGTTTGAGGAGTAATTGGATAGGCTGCAACAACCTTAACCCTTGCAGCTTTCGCCGCATAACCAGCAATGTGATTCGCTGAATCAATTATTATTTTAGCCAATCTTACTCTTCCTCCCGTTGCATAGTTATCGCTTTAACTGGGCACTCGTTAGCACATATTCCACAGCCCTTGCAATACTCATAATCAATTTCAGGCGAATCATCATCTCGCCTCTTTATAGCCGCGTCTGGACAGTAAACCCAGCAAATCGTACACTTCGTGCACTTCGTATAGTTGACAACTGGACGAAATGTTCGCCAAAAACCAGTTTTACCCATACTGCCAAATGTAGGCTTCGAAAGAGGGGTTAAAGGCATTTCTTTTCTATTTTTAGGAACAACAACCATACTTATTTCACCATCCTTTAATCAAACGATCAAAAGCAAGCTCAGCAGCCCTAGCGTTCTTCTCTCCCGCCGCACCAGGCCAAGTTTCTCGAATGGTGCTTAAAATGCTCTCTAACTTGACTTCTTCAGTTGCTCCAGCAAATGCTCCAAGAATGGACGTATTAACAACTGGCTGTCCAGCTATCAGCAAATTTAACTCAAGCGCAATTCCAGTAGCATCCACAGCCGCTACCTTCCAACCCTTAATCTTCAGTTCCTCAGGCTTCTTAGTAGTGTTAGCAACAATAATTCCGTCTTTCTTCAAACCCTCAGTAACATCAACAGCCTTGTAAAGCTGCGGGTCAAGCACAATCACATAGTCTGGATTATAGATTTGACTGCGCAGAAGCATAGGCTTATCGCTTATTCTTGCAAACGCCTTAACAGGAGCGCCACGCCGTTCAGCTCCAAAATAGGGGAATGCTTGAACCCATTTGCCTTCAGCAAAGGCGCTTTGCGCCAACACTTGTGCTGCCATAACAGCTCCTTGTCCGCCCCGTCCGTGAATCCTAATTTCCTTTAGCACAATTTCCCCATCCCGCTAGAAAAGAAAGATGAACTTGTTCAACCTTATTAGCGTTAGCTCAAAAAAGCAGCAAAAGAAACATCAAAACTAAAAATGCTGTAGCAAACACTGGAATAACAATTCTCTTAGCCGTCCGAAGCGCCACATCAGTAAGCAAACATAACTTGCTCAAAGCCTTTTCACCGATAACCTTAACGTCTGAAACAGTTAGTTTACAAACACCAGCCTTAGCGTTTTCCAGATTAGCTAAAGCCTCATGTGTTGCTTCAACAATATAACGAATTAACATTTCACAGTCAATCGCTTCGCCAACAGGATGATACCCTCGCCCACTTAAGGTTACAGCATTTACGGAATGAGTATCCGTAGTGAAGACTTCGCCGTTGTCAACGCCTAACGATTGGAGTGCTGAAAGAATTTTTTCACGAAGCCCAACAATCATGTTATTTCCGTCAATTATAACATAAGCCGCTTTCTGCTTGTTAACTTCAACAACAAAAACCGTGATGCCGCCAAAGCCCATTCCATCTTGAAGGCTAAACTCTTTGGGAACAACAGATGCAACGCCAATCTTGAAAGGTTGCAACTTTAAAGAAGAAGCTTTTTTCAAACATTCACGTGCAACAGCCTTTAAAGATTCCAGAACCTCCTGATTATCCACCACTCCATCAATACTGTTATGGGCATTAACAGCCACATGCTGAATCAATCTGCATTGCTCTAACTCAGCTTTAACAAATGTTCCAAGCTCTTGAGGCAAGTCCTCAGTCGTCTTCGGCGCAAGAGAAAACGAAATGAAAACATTCTTGCCAAAAATTTGGCAACAAGCTGTAGCTAACCCATTGGTGACTTTAACGAAGGGCGAAGCAAAAGCATCTTCAACCTTGAAATCTGCGGCTGCAGTAGTGTTATCAACCACTTTTTCACTCTGCGCCTGCGACGCCAAATCAAGCTCATGCCCAAGTAAACCAAGAGGAACTGCAACAACACATCCAAGCTTCGTCTCCACAGAAGCCTTAAGCTGATATGGTAAAAGACTACTACCAACATTCTTGAAAGGCCCAGGGTGAACAGTTGGAACAATCATAACAGCTTTAGGCTTAGAACAATCGAATTTTAACACGGAAACCTCAACAGATTGCTCTTCTCCCAGCTTCTCAAGCAACTCTTCCAGTGGCTTGTTTAAATCAACTATCCAATTAAGCAGAAAAGCCCTGAGAAGAGGCAGCGAAGGTGAACCAAGCATCTTCTTTCCAACACGATTAAGAATCAAAATAAACGCATAAACCGTACCAATGCTCACAACTATCGAACAAGTCAGAAACAATATTACAAAAAACAAGTCAACTTCAAGCTTTGTCAAAAAAAGCCAGAAAAACAAGAAAGGAAAAACGGAGCAAAACGGCTGAGATATTGAAACAATCGCAATCAAGTTTTGATTTTTTGCAGAAGTGCAATACAGCACAACCAAGCGGAGCATCACAACCGCTGGAAACCCTAAAAGACACAGCTTGACCCAGAGGGATAAACCAAAAGCTTGTGCAACAAGAACCCCTATGAATATGAATAGAAACCAGAAAAGCCTGCTAAACAGCGAAAGTGCTGTGGTTCTTCTCAAGTCGTAAATTGGGTCGTCCCTAAAAACCATCCTACTGATAGCGTAAGAAAAAATCAAATCCACAACTAGCAGCAAAAGTCCAAGAAATAAGCCGTCAGCAAATGGGAAAAAAAACAGTGCTGGAAACAATCCGCTGAACAAACATGTTAACGTTAAGAACAGCAGCATTTTCTTCGAAGATGGAAGCTCGAAGAGCGAAGAATAGTGCTTAACCGCCTTATCCAAAGACTGATTCAGCGAACCTTCAACAGCCACGCTGTATACACCCAAGCGAATTTCCTATGAAAGACAGCATGCATATTAAACTGTTGCGAAAAACCCTACAAAAACCATCAAAAACTCAAATCCCATCCATCGGCAAAGAGAAGGGTTTTTATCCTTAAAACGCCAACTAACACTTTTGCGAATACTTATGCCAGATCAAAACGTGCCCCTCTCCATCTTTCACATGCTTGAAAAAAACCTAAACAAACAGATACGAGTAATTCTAGATCCGGCATATGGTTTTGAAGGAACCCTCGTAGCAGTAACACATGAGCCCGCTGGAATCTGGCTCTCAGACGCTGAAGCGATAGTCCTTCGTGCAACAATCGCTCAGCCTATACCGCAAGTTGCAAGCAGAGAGGAACGAAGCGAAATATTCATCCACCTAAATTCGGTGCACAGAATCGAAGTGCTACATGCGCCTGCCAGACGCTAAAAGACTGTTTAGCTAAAAGAATACATGTGCCAAAACACACACGACAATCAGAGCAACAGCTGCACCAATCAGTATTTCTGGCCTAACCTTAACGCCCTCAGTCTCTTCCTCAAAGAACCTAAGCAAACCAGCACTCGCAGCTGGCATAGGACCAGAGCGCTCTTTCTTCTTCTTACTCAACCCTTAAACCCCTTCAACTACAATAAACTCCTATCAATCTACATTATTAACCTTACGTTAATCCAAAATAGTTTTTATCTCCGAACAAAAGATAAGAACAGCATGGTGCATCACAAATGCCAACATGCAAAGAAGAATACAACAATGTCTTAGACCTTCTACAAAAACATCACAAATGGTTCCAAGAATCCATCCCGCTAATAGCAAGCGAAAACATACCAAGCCCAGCAGTTCGAGAGGCAATGACCACAGATTTCGGAAACCGCTACGCTGAAGGATGGCCCGGCGAAAGAGTTTACGCTGGCTGCCGCTTTATCGACCAAGTTGAATTCAAATGTATTGAGCTGATGAAAAAGCTTTTCAACGCCGAATTTGTCGACGTCAGACCTATATCAGGCGTGGTAGCCAATCTTGCCGTTTACACAGCTTTCACCGAGCCAGGCGATATTCTAATGGCATTATCCATTCCATGCGGAGGCCATATCACGTCAGGCAAAAAAGAGCTTGGCGGAACCGCTGGGGCAGTAAAAGGTTTGATTGTGGAATATCTACCGCTTGACTATAAGGAACTGAACATTGATGTGGAGAAGGCAAAAAACAAGATGAAGGAACTTGCAGCACAAGGCAAACCACCAAAATTTGTCATGTTCGGCGCAAGCGTCTTCCCATTCCCGCACCCAGTTAAGGAACTTGTTGAAACGGCACACTCGGTAGGAGCCACAGTAGGCTATGACGCAGCACATGTGGCAGGATTAATCGCGGGCGGGCAATTCCAAGATCCGCTCAGAGAAGGAGCAGACGTAGTAAGCCTAAGCACGCATAAAACGTTTTTTGGACCACAACACGGCGGAATCCTATCATGGGAGAAAAACGCAGAGAAAATCAAAAAAGCAACATTCCCAGGCATGGTAAGTAATCATCATCTACACGCAGTTGCAGGCTTAACAATAGCTTGTGCAGAGATGCTCGAGTTCGGAAAAGATTATGCAGCTCAGATAGTGAAAAATGCCAAAGCTTTAGCTCAAGCACTGTATGAAAATGGTCTCAACGTGTTAGCAGAACATAAAGGCTTCACACAGTCACATGTGATTCTAATTGACATCACAAAGCACGGCGACGGTGGAACCATGGAGGAGACATTGGAAAAAGCGAACATCATAATCAACAGAAACCTGTTGCCATGGGACATTAAAGAAGGACGACACTTCATGCATCCAGGCGGCATAAGGCTTGGAGTTTCGGAAGTTACAAGGCTTGGAATGAAAGAATCAGAAATGAAGGAAATAGCTGAATTCATAAAGCGTGTAATAATTGACAAGGAGTCGTTGGAAAAGGTAAGGGCGGATGTTGCAGAGTTTAGAAA
>Ga0129301_1000717_pt1 | contig 17776 bp, 20 predicted proteins | sample ConPoolayeHmetaG_FD_94489 | JGI IMG/M metagenome (GOLD analysis project Ga0129301, IMG submission 94489) | Hot spring microbial mat communities from California, USA to study Microbial Dark Matter (Phase II) - Cone Pool mat layer H metaG ...
CCCAGGCGGCCACCGGCGCGCTGCCCTCGGCGTAGTTCCGGTGGACCGCGCCCCAGGCCCCGGCGTTGGACTCGAGCAGCACCGCCGGGTCATCCCAGAGCAGGCCCGCCCCGAGGGCGCCTGAGGCGCCCCGCCGCCACAGGTAGGCCCCGCCGGCGTCCTGGTACACGATGTGCAGATCGTCGCCGCCCACGCCGGCGATGCGCTCGCCCCGGAACCCGGGGTCCGACTCGGCGCCCCAGCCCCCCGCCTCAAAGAGCCGGTAGCGGATCCCGTCGTAGACCGTCCCGTTGATGGTGACTCGCTGCGCCCGGAGCTGGACCACTGCCCCCTCGAGGGGAAACAGCGTCGGCACCCGCCAGTTGTCGGGGGGCATATCGTGGAGCACGTGCAGGGTGCGCTCCCAGGAGTCCACCGCGCCCGGCACGGTGCCCCGCCACGCGACCTCCCGCCACATCGGCGGGTCGGTGATGTAGGGGTAAGTCCACCAGGCGGCCACGTGGTAGTGCCCCCAGGCGTCCCGGCAGATCGCCGATCGGATCGGCGTGCCCTCGGGCTGGTTGGGCAGCGAGTGCAGGGAGCCGTACGAGAGCCTGCCGCCCGGCAGGATCTCGATCCGGCGCACGCCCAGGGGGACGAACGCGTCGCCGCCCGCCTCGATGAAGGCGTCGCCGTCCCCGAGCACGCTGCTGCGGTCGGCGTCCACGGAGCTCGTGCCCAGGCCCGTGCCCCGGTAGATCCAGTCTGGCTCCAGGAAGTCGTCCGCCTCCCGGCTGTAGTAGGCGGGCGTGAACCGTCGCGCCTTGACCCACCAGCGCCCCGAGGAGTCCCGGTGGGCGAGCATGACGCCGGCGTTGGCGGAGTCGACGTTGACCCGCACTTGCTCCCAGACCTTGGCCACCTCGACGGCGGCCGGCGGGACGACCAGGCGGGTCGGGATGTTGCAGCTGGTGACCAAGGTCCCGCCATCCACCCGCAGCCAGGGGACCAGGGCGCCGATCGGCGGCCGGGCGTTGCCCGCCACCAGCACCCGCTCCGGGCGGCTCTCCAGGCGCACCTCGCCCGGCCGGGTGATCGCGGCCACCCGCGCCAGCCCCGCCGCGTGCGGGCCCGCCAGGATGCGGCGGATGACTCTGGCGAGGCGATCACTCATCGCTCCAGGCCTCCAGCGTGATGTCGTGCGTCCACGCCGCCTGCTCCGCGGAGAACTGCGTGCGCACCCGCGTGATGACGGCCACCATATCCGGCATGTCGGCCGGCAGGTGCGTGAGGGCGACGCGGTCGCCCTTGCGGTAGGGGAGGGGCCGCGGCCAGAACACCTCGAACTGGTACAGCCACTTGCCGCTCTCGGAGGCCAGGTCCTCGGCGATCTGCTGGCAGGCGGCGTGGCTCATGAGGTGCGGGAGCGACGCCTCGACCGGGATCCCGCCCTCGATCCCCTTCACCGTGCCCCGGTACTGGATGGTCCGCTCGATCCGGCGCCGGCGCTCAGGCTCGCTGCCGTCCTCCTGCTGGTCCCAGGCGTAGTCGGGCGGGGAGTCGGTCCGCAGCGCAGACTGCAGCACGCCGGGCTGCTCCACGCGCCGGGGGAAGCCGCGGCGCACCCGGAGCTGGCCGGCCACCACCCGCCACTCGGTGGTGGTCGTCCGCACGTCGGTCGGCGTCACCTGCTCGTAGCGGACCAGGGTCTTCTCCCGCTCCTGCCACTCCTCGGCCCGCCACTCGTAGAGGGTCTCCTCCCGCAGCGCCAGGCGGTGGGCGTCGTCGTGGTCGAAGCGCACCACCCGCCGCTCGGTCTTGGGCGAGTCGGTGTGCAGGTCGGAGCGGATGATGGTCCGGCTTTCCACCAGGAGCCGCCCGAGCCACACTGATGCGAAGCGGTGCTCGTCGAGCCAGCGCGGAGGCTCGAAGACGTCCTCGAAGACCAGCTCCTCGCTCTCCTCCTGGCTCAGCGCCCAGAGACCGTCGGCCCGCCGTGTGTAGGTCCGCACCACCCGCCGGCCCGAGCCGTCATCCTCGATCTGCACCTGGGAGTCGCCCGCCTCGCCCGATTCCTCGTCCTCGTAGCCCGCCAGCACGGTTTCCGTGCCGCCCCAGACCCGCACCTGGGCCACGGCGGGCTGGCGCTCCCGCACGATGGAGCGCACGAGTCCGAGCGAGCACTCCAGCGCGCCCAGCACGGGTCCGTTGCCCCGGCGCCGCACCACCAGGCTGTCGCCGTCCACCCAGGCGTCGCTGCGCCAGCGGCGGCTCACCTGGAGGGGCTCGAGGAGCCGACCCAGGGCGGCGGCGATGGACTCATCCGCCCTCAGCGTGAACTCCTTGAGCCGGTAGTCGGGGGCGTCCCATACCAGCCCCAGACCCACCAGGGCGGCCAGCCGGCCGGCGATCGCCCGGCAGGTGGGGCGCGTCCATGTGGTGGCGTCTAGCTCCCGGTAGGCGCTGAGGCGATAGCTGCGGGGATCGCGGCGCTCATCCACCAGCAGCGCCGCCCGGTCCCGCCCGTGCAGCTCGGTGACGAGCTCGCTCTCCGTTGCCCGCGCGGCCGCGCCGTCTACGCGGAACGTGCCATAGTCATCCATGCCGACATCCGCCAGCCCGATCCGCACCTGCACCAGGTCGCCCTCGCCCACCGAGCGCCAGGCCTGCGCCCTTGGCGCGAGGGGATCGCTCGGGTCGGATTCCACGAGGGTGAGGTCGAAGGCGTCCGCCAGCGCCTCCACCGAGGACTCGATGGTGCATTCGAGGATGTGCCGGGAGAGGATGATGACCCGCTGCGCCGCCTCCAGGGCCGCGGCGGCGTCGGCGGTCGCCGTCTCTGCCCGCAGGCGCACCCAGGCGTCGGCCGCCAGCCCCGCCTCGTGCCCATCGTAGATCCCGGCCGGCACCTCGGCGGTGTCGGTCAGCGCCCCCGCGTCCGAGTCGCCCACGGGCTGGATCTCGATCGCCACCTCATCCTCGCCGTGGACCTCTGTCTCGGAGACCTCGATCTCGTACCAGAGGGCGGCGACATCCTCGGCCGCCACGGGCTCGAGCCCCAAGTGCTCGACCGGGGGCGCCTCTGCTATCGCATCGGTGAGCACGCCGGAGTCGCCGGCGGCGATCTGCTCCTCGGCGAGCCTGGCTGCGTCGGTCGCCGCCGCAGAGTCGGAGCTCGTGATGAAGGCCTGCACCCCCGGCAGCGGGCCCCAGGGGAGCCGCACCCCCGGCTGCGGGCGCCAGTAGCCCCAGGCGCCGACCCACTCCTTGTCGAGCGCGCCGGCGTCGCTGGCCTGGACGATCTCGGGCGCCGTGTACTCGCTGGCGTGAGCGGTCTCGCTGGCCGCCGCCGAATCCGAGGAGTCCAGCTCCTCGATGTCCGGCACGGCGCTGTCGCCCTCGCGCAGCGCATACCAGACGTAGCGGCTGGTGTTGCGGTTGACCCGATCATCGGTCCCGACCTGGAACCCCAGATCCCGGAGTTCCTGGATGAGGTTCGCGGCCTCGGCATCGTTGTGCAGCGAACCGCTCACATCGCCGACATGATCCTTCGTCCGCCAGACGCCGGCCCCACTAAGCTCCGCCCGCTTCACCTGGAGGGAATCGGGCCGCCACCCGACCACATCCAGGTTGCGATTGTCCTGGGCATTGCCCGTGTACTCGCCCGACTCGGCACAGCCGTCGATGTCGGCGATCGCCAGGTAGCTATAGGCGCCGCTGAGATTGACGTGCTCATGCGCGCTCAGAGTGAAGCCGTCGGAGGTGAACGACTTGATCCGATTGGCCGTCTCGCCGAAGAACGAGCTGCACGACATCCCGGCGCTCATGGAGGTGCATCGCCACCATGCTACCGTGCCGCTAGCGGTGCTGTGGCGACGCACCAGGACGAAGCCCGGCCTGAACCCCAGGCCGTCGATCTCGCGATCAGCCGTGTTGTTCCCCTCATAGGTGTCGACCTTGGCATCGCCCCCCGGGGCCTCGATGGCGAGGTAGGCGTACACGATGCCCGCGCCGTTGACGCCACCGTGGCCGCTGAGGGTGAAACCATCAGCGTCACAAGTGATCGCGCCGCTCACCGAGCCGGCGGCGCCGAAGAAGTACGGCGTCACCCCCCGGAAGCCGATCAGGAGGTGCTGGGTGTTGGCCGGCTTGATGAAGACGACGTCGGGCGCGAGCCCGAGCCCCGTGAAGACGCGCGGGTTCGTGCCGTCGCCCGTATAGCGGCCGACTTTGACCTTCACGGGGCTGCCTCCGGCGATAGACTACGCGAGCGAGATCTCCACCGTCAGCTGCCAGGTGCCGCTCGACTTCGTGCCCAGGTTCTCAGCCTTGCGGTTCAGCAGCTTGCGGGCGCCGGCGCCGTTGTCGATGCCCCACTCCAGCCACTCGAAGTTGGCCTCGGCCGGCCCGAAGAGCGACCGGAAGGTGATCTTCTTCTCGGCCAGCGCGCCCACCGCCGGGTAGCCGGCCTCCATGCCCTTCCACTCCTGGTTCACGCCCAGGAGCCCGGTATCGGTGTCCTGGCCGGTGGTGCTGTCATCGCCGACTCCGAGGCGGGCGTTAGCATGCGAGTAGGCGGTCGCGCTCAGCCCTGCCACTAGCCGCCAGATGGTCTCGATCCCGACACGGGTCAGGACATTTCCCTCGCGGACCGTCTCCTCGACCGGGGCGTGCTCGGCGTAGAAGCGCCGCAGGCCCTCCTCCTCCCCGTAACGGCGAATGTACTCGTCGACGTCCGCGTCGAACTTCCGCACCGTGGTGCGGCAGTTCCACTGCGCCTTCTCTGCAATAGCCGTCATTGCGGCTGCCTCCTGGTAAAGGTGATCTCCGCCTCGGGCGCCAGCACCCGCCCGGCGGCCGCCTCCTCGAACTCCCGGTTGATCACCGTCGCCCGCAGCTGCACCGAGTCGCTCAGCGCCGGCACCACCGCCGCCTGGAGCTCCACCGCGTCGGCGATCCGGTAGCCGTACACCTCCGCCTGCAGCAGCAGGCTGTCGGCCACCCGCGCGAGCACCGTCGCCTGCAGTTCCTGGGAGTCGGTGATCATCAGGCCCCCGTCTCCCGGAACCTCACCAGCGCCCGGCGGGGGTTCCCGATCTGCGGTGTCCCGGCCGGCACCGAGTAGCGCATCCAGCAGGCAGCATACTCCCCGGCCGGCAGGTCCCCGATGGCGATCGCCGCCGTCTGCCAGGTCCCGGGCGAGCCGGAGGTGTTGAGCGCGGGCGCCGGCGCGCCCAGGCTGCCATCCGGCGTCTCATCCAGGTAGCCGGTCGTCTCGTTGTCGGCGATCTCATCCGCCAGGAACAGGTCGCCCCCGCCCACCGCGCTGCGGTAGATCCGCCGCGCCGTGGTGCCGGCCGGTCCGGTCGGGATGCTCGACAGGTTGACCTTCTGGTTGCCGGAGGTGGTGGTGATCCCGCGCAGGGCACCCGGCGTGGTCTCGCCGTTGGCCGTGACGAAGGTGACCGCGTACTCGTAGTAGCCGATCTCCAGGGCGATTCCGCTCGCCAGCGACGCGGCCGGCTGCCCGGGCGGATCCAGGGGCAGGTCCTGGGCGATCTGGATGTACTGCACCCCGTCATTGGCGCCCACCGCCGCCCGCTCGACCAGGCACCCCTCGAGTGACTCGCCGGCGGTGGAGGCGTTGCGCCACCAGATCCGCCGGGGATCCCTGGCGGCGCCGTCATGCACCGCGCCCTGGTCGTAGGAGGCCTCGGCCGGAGTGATCCCGTCTGACTCGTAGCGGCTGACTGCCTTGGCCATGGTCTACCTGTCCTCCCGAGCGCCGCGGCTCGCCGCTTGACACCCTGATGCAGATTGACTAACATGCATGAGTGAGCATGTGCCTGGAGGGTGGTCACATGGCGAACCGCGTGCTGCGCATGCCGATGACGAAGGCCCGGACGAACCTGGGCTCCCTGGTGCGAGCGGTGAACGTCGAGGGCGACGTGGTCGTCCTGGAGAAGGACGGCATACCGGTCGCCGGCCTGGTGGACATTGACCTGCTGGAGGACTACCTGGAGAGCAGAGACCCCGCGCTGCGCCGGCGCATGCGGGAGAGCATGAAGGCCTACCGCTCCGGGCGCGCCCGGCCGGTGCGGGAGTTCCTGGATGAACTGAGCGCCCCGAAGTCGCGGTAGCAGCATGGCGCGCCGCTACCGCGTCGTCGCCTTCAAGGGCTTCGAGCGCGACATCCGCCGCCTGCAGCGGCGCCAGCCTCGAGTATACGAAGACCTCCTGGCGGCCCTCGGGGTCCTCGAAACCGACCCCTACAACCTGGAGGGCCGGGCCGACATCCGCAAGCTCGTAGACGTGCCGCCTGGCGAGGGGCAGTTCCGCCTCCGCATCGGCGACTATCGCCTTCGCTACGACGTGGAGGGGGATGATGTGGTGCTCCACTCCATGCGCCCCCGTGGGCAGAGCTACCGCTAGCCTGACCGCTCCCGCTGCCATCAGGCCGTCTCCTCGATCACGTCGAAGACCAGCTCCACCCGGTAGGCCTCGTGTGCCCGGATGCGCTCGGGGATCAGCGAGCGGAAGAACACCCGGTACTCCTGCCCCCGGTGGTCCACCCACCGCCAGACCTGCCCCACCGCCTGGTACTTGGCCCGGAACGCGGCGAGCGTCGCGGCGGCCATCCAGTCGACCCGCAGGCGGATCTGGCGGTCGATGTCGGGCGCCCCGAAGTCCTGCCAGACGCGACCCTCTGCGGTCGCGTGCGCACTGACTCGCCGCTCCGCCGGGCGGTCGTCGTAGCGGGCCGGATCCACATCCAGGTAGGTCGGCCCAAAGCCATCTGGGTAGCTCAGGACACACGCGGTCATCGCTCACCCCCTCCCATGAGTGATCTCCCGCTCGAGTAGCTCGGCGAGCTGGTCGGCGAGCCGGTGCACATCGGTCGTGGCGGCGATCTGCCGATCGCCCAGGTAGATGTTCGTGATCCGCTGGCCGGGCGCCCCCGCCGCCAGGGCGGGCTCCAGCCTCACCGCGCTCAGGCGCCGCAGCCGCTCCTCGATCCCGTCGAAGACCCGCACCGCGGAGTCGGCGATGCTGCCCGCGGTCTCCCGGATCTGATCCCGCAGGGTCCGCTGCTCGGCCTCGATCTGGGAGACCGTCTCCTCGTGCTGGCGCCGGCGCTCCTCGAACTGCTCCCGCTCCTGCGCGGCGAGGGTCTCCCGCGCCTCCCGGATGGAGGCGAAGGTCGCCTCCAGCGCCTCGTCCTCCGGCATCATCCCGGCCTCGGCCGCCCGGCGCACCTCCTGGTACCGCTCCTGCAGCGCCTGCAGCCGGGTCTCTGCGTCGAGCTCGGCGTCCTCGAGCAGCGCGGCGATCGCCTGGATCTTCTCCATGGCCACCTCGCCCAGGGCCTCCTCGCTCTCCATGCCCGCCAGTCGCAGGAGGTCCACCCGGTGCTGCGCGGTGAGGTCGATCATGCTCAGCTCGAAGGCGTGCAGCCGGCGACGCTCGGCGATCTCCTGCTGGGTCCATTCCTGCCGCAGGTCGGCGAGCCGCCGGCCGGCGGTCTCCATCTCCTCCTGCATGCGCCGGCGCTCGGCCGCGATCTGCTGGGCGAGGCGCAGCTCCTCATCCCGGAAGAGAGGCGCCTCACCCGCCGCCCGCCGCGCCTGGTTGATCTGCTGGATGAAGCCGAGGATCTTGTCGAGCTGCGCGAGGTGCTCCCCCGTCTGCAGCCGGTCGGCCTGCCGCATCGCCTCCACGGCGCCGAGCCAGGAGGTGACGATCCGCCCTGTGGTCGCCTCGAAGGCCTGGGCCCGCTCCCGGGCGAGCTCCTCATTCAGCTCCTCGATGCGCCGCTGCAGCAGCGCCGCGCCCACCTGCCGGGCCTCCTCCTCGCCCTTGTGCTCCGCGTAGCTCCGGCGCCAGGCGAGCACCTCGGCCTGGATGCGCGCCAGGCGCGCCTCGTGGCTCTTGCCCTGCGCCTCCAGCAGGTCGGCGTCGAGCTTGAGGAGGTCGGCCTGGGCCTCCTGCCGGGCCAGCACCCGCATGGACTCCGCCCATTCGTTGGCGGTCGCAGCCTCCACGCCGGCGGCGAGCATCGCCCGCCGCTCCGACTCGATCTCCTCCATGCGCTGCTCGTGTCGGCTCCGGCGCAGGGCCGCCAGGTCGGACTCCGCCCGCTCGGTCATCTCCCGGGCCCGGCGGGACCGGGCCTCGGCCCGCTCGACAGCGTAGGTCACGCTCTCGATGGCCTCCTCCTGCAGGCGAATCGCCTCGATCGTCCGCAGACCAAGCATCTCGCCGAGGGCATTCGACCACCTCTGAATCCGGGTGGGCTCCAGCTTATCCAGCTCGGCCACCATCGCCCTGATCTCGGGTGGCAGATCCTTTGCCCTCTGCCAGAGCTTGGAGATCGCCTCATGGAGCTTCGCGGCCCGATCTTCGCCCCGGGCGAAGGCGACCCCCAGCCCCAGCGCCGCGGTCGCCAGCACCGTGACCGGCGTCACCAGCAGACCCAGCCCCTTGAGCGCCGCTCCGGCCTTCGTTGCCGCCGCCCCGAAGCCGGCCATGCTCACGCTCGCCGCCGACAGAGTCACCTTCGTGGTCGCCAGCGTCACGATCATCTGCTTCATCGAGGCGATGAGCTGTAGCGCCACAGGGCCCGCAGCCCTCGCCTGGGTGTTGAACACGACGCATGCCGCGGTGAGCGCCGCCAGCGCCCCAGTAGCGGCGACGATCAGGACTGTGAGCGTCCGTAGGGGGGCCGGCATAGCCCGCAATGCCTGCACCACCACCCGCAGCCCGCCAGTCAACTCCTTGAGCACCGGCAGCGCCACCGTCCCGACCTCGATCCATAGCGCGCGGGCAGTGGCCATCGTCTTCGCCCACTCGAGCCGCAGGGATTTGCTCTGCTCCTCCAGCGCGGCGGCTGCCGCCCCGGTCGCCTGCGCCATCGCCTGCACGTCCCCGGCGAATTCCTTGCCCCCGCCAGAGGCCAGCACCAGCGCGCTCCGAAGGGCGCGGACGTTCGGGAACAGCTCGGCCAGCTTCTCGCTCGTCATCCCCATGCGCCGGGCGACCAGGTCCATCACCTCGGCGTTCTCCGCCCCGGCGGCCTCCAGCGCATCGAGCTCCTCCAGCGAGATCGCCAAGGCCTGGCCCAGCTCGAGCATCACCCCCGATAGCCCCTTGGCGGCGAGGTTGGTGGCGGTGAGCTCGAGCCCCATCGCCCGCGCCACCTCCCGCGCCTTGTCGGTGGGCCGGATGAAGGACAGCAGCACCTGGTTGAGGGAAGTGACCGCCTCGGGAGCCTGCACCCCCGCCCGGGTCATGGTGGCGATCGCCGCCCCCAGCTCCTCCACCGGCACCCCCGCCTGCGCCGCGGTGGAGACCACCTGGCCGATGTTGCCGGCGAGCTCCGCAAAGGTCACCACCCCCCGCTCGACGGTCTTGAACAGCACGTCGGTGACCCGATTGACCTCATCGGCGCTCATCCCATAGGCGTTAAGCACCGCGGTGACCGCCTTGCTGGCGGTGGCGGTATCCGTGAGGCCGGCGGTGGCCGCCCGGGCGGAGGCCTCCAGCACCTTCAGCGCATCGGCCCCCTGGAAGCCCGAAGAGACGATGTCGTAGAGGCCCCGGGCGAGCACGGCCGGCGCCTGCCCCACCTCGCCCGCCATGTCGAGCACCGCCTGGGAGATGGCGGCGAAGTTCTGCTCGGAGTCCTTGAGGATGGAGTTGACATTGCGCATCTCCCCCTCGAACTCGGCCGCCGCCCGCGTCGCCACCATCAGCGCGCCCATCACCGCCGCCCCGAAGCCGGCCAGCATCATGCCCGCCCGCAGCGCCAGCGCGCCGTGCTGCTCCAGGAGGGAGTTGGCCCGCGCCATCCCCCCCAAAACTCCGTCATGTCCAGGCGCAGCTTCGCGACGATCGCGCCGACCGTCACCCCCGCCTCCTCCGCCGGGTCGGGCGGCGCTGCACCGTCACCCCGAGCGCCCCCACCAGGTCCCGTATGTCACCATCCACCGCCGGTCCCTCGGGCTCGGCCGCCGAACGCGCCTCCCGCCGCAGCCGCCGCGCCTCGGCCTGCATCTGCCGGAAGTGCGGCTTGCTCCCCTGGGCCGCCGCCACCACCAGGTAGGTCTCGTGCATCCGGTCCGCCGCCAGCCGCGCTCTCCGCTGCCGGATCCGCTCCGCCATGATCAGCGCCTGCGCCGGCGTCCAGCCCCAGGTGATGGTGTCTGGCCGATCGATGCCGTAGGCCGACATCAGGACATGGTAGGCGCTGGCCCAGACTCCTGACTCAGCGCGCCCACTCCGACCAGCGCCTTGCCCAGCAGGAGGGCGCGCAGCACGTTTCCCCGGATCACCGGGAGCTGGTTGAGCTCGAGGAACGCGACCAGGATCTCGGTCGCCTGCGCGAGGGTCAGATGCTCCTCGACATACTCGGCATCGATCCCGAAGAGCTTCTCGAAGAGCATGCCCAGCAGATCCTGGCACAGGGGCAGCAGGGTCTGCAGATGCTCGTCGGGCTTGGAGAAGTCGAGGTCGGGATGCTCCCGGGCGACCCGCTGGGCGAGGGCGGCCAGCTCCCCCGAGATCCGCCGGAAGTCCCCGATCACCAGGGGCTTGACCACGATCTCCCGCTCACCCACCCGGAAGCGCCTCGGCTCTGGCGCCAGCAGCTCGTCCTCGGTCGGCCGGCCTGCCCGTACCCGCTCCCACACTCTCCAGTTCATCTCGCCTCCCGCCAGTCCGGACCGGCCCGCGTCTGCAAGCTGTCTGCGAGCGGGCCGACCGCCCCGGTATTGCGATGCGCCTATGTGGCTCACGCCGCCGGCGGTGGCGCTATGCCTCCGGCTCTTCCTCGGCGGCCTCGGTCGGGTACTCCTCGACGCGGAGAATCTGGTCGCCGACGGGCCGGCTGGTGTCCGCCAGCACGGTGATGCGCAGCGGCAGGTCCACCTGCTCGTCCCGGCTCCAGGTGAGCGTGCCGCCGGTGGTCACCGTGCAGCGGTAGAAGGTGATCGCCCATTCCATGCCGGATCCGGCCGGGGTCACCAGCAGCACCGGCACCTCCCGGAGCTCCGTGTCACCGCCGAAGCGCAGCCGCCGCCGGCCGCCGCCCAGGTCCTCGACCTCGGCGGCGACGCCCCACACGCGCCGGAGGTTCTCCAGGGTCACCTCGGCCATCGGTGCCGAGACGACCATGGTCTCGCCCGCCTTGATGGAGCGGATCGGCATGAGCGACTCGTTGACCTCCACGTCCGAGGTCTCGACGTTGTGCTCCACCTCCACCGCGCCGTGCAGGTGCCCCACGAACTCGCCGTCGATGTAGAGCGCCTTGGGCGCCCCCTTGATCACCGCGTTCGGGTCGTAGGGACGGGCGACGTAGAAGAACACCGCCTGCGCCAGCCAGCTCGTGGGAGCGGTGGGAACCGGCTCCCCGGTCGCCGCCACACCCACGTCGCACAGCCCCGCCGGCCAGCCATCGGTGTTCGCCTCGTCAATGGTCACCACCAGGTCGGCGCCATCGAGCTCCACGCGGCTGGGGTTGACCTCCTGCCATTCCGTCGCCCCGTGCCGACGGAAGAACACGTGGTCCGTGCCCGCGAAGTCCTCACCGATCAGCGTGAGGACATCGCCGGCCGCGGCATGGCTCGGCACTACCTGCAGCAGCCCAACTGCCATGATCTCCTCCTAGCTCTGTGCTCGCCGCAGATCGGCGAGAACGTTGAATGAGGCGAGGTGTCCCACCCCGCCGCGAGTCGATTCCGTCCCCATATACGCTGGGCTGTTAAGCGCCTCGAGCGTCAGCACATCCAGGCCCTCGCCCAGGTCGAGGTTCTGCTGATGGCGCAGCAGCCGGAAGAGCCGGTAGGCCTTCTGCAGCGCGCCATCCGGCGTCGCCGCCCGGGCGACGATCTGCAGCGTGGGCCGCTCCCGCTCCGTGTAGTTGCTCGGAGGGTAACCGCCGGTCGCGTGCAGACTCACGCACTCCAGCGGCTCAGCCGGCCGGTGGAGCTTGAAGATGTCTGCCTCGCCCTGGCCCTCCAGGTAGGCCGCCAGCCTGTCCACCAGCAGGCTCACTTGAGCGCCCCCCGGAGGTGGTGCTCGAGGTTCGCCTGGTAGCGGCCGGCCTGGAGCTTGAGGTTGTCCTCCAGGTACTTCGCCTTGCCGCCCTTGGGGTGGTTGAAGTCCAGCCGCTCGTGCTGGGCCAGCGCATAGGGCTGGTCGAAGCCCACCTCGCCCACCACGGCATCGGAGAGGCCGCCCTCCATGAGCTGACGCTCGCCTACGCGGTGGCCGATCTCCACCCCGCGCGAGGCCAGCTCGGGGAGCTTGCCCCGGGAGACCGCGCGTTCGCTGTCCGCCCGGAAGGCCTGGGCGCCCGCCCGGGAGACCGCCCGGCCGCCCGCGTACACCGCCGCGCTGCCGCTCGCCCGCAGCGTCCCCTCATCCACCGGCGCATCCCGCATCGCCCGCCCCAGCAGGTCCTCGGTGTTCTCGATCATGCCCCGCACCGCCGCCCCCTGGACCCGCCGCCACACCGCGCCGTCGCGGGCGAGCTGCCGGCTCAGCTCCCCAACGCCGGTGAACTCCACCCCGTACTTGCCGCGCAGGCGAGCCACGTGCCCTCTACTCCCAGTCCCGAAGGTGCGCGACCCGGAACACCGCACTCCCGATCGCCACCGCCACGGCGACGATCTGGGCGAGGCTGCCGACATCGGCCAGCGCCCCGGTCAGGCCGGCCACGATCGTCGCGACGATCGTCACCCACCCGGTGAACAGGGCGAACACCCCCAGCTTGCGCCAGGCGCTCTCCGGCCAGCCGGCCCCGAAGAGGCGCTTGACCGCCCCGGTGAGAGCCGGCGCCGTCAGCCCGGCGAGCAGCGAGATCAGGTAGTCCCCATTCCCCATGACGGCCTCCTCAGAGCTCCACGCCGAACGACAGGTAGGTGCCGAGCCGGGTGTGCTGCGTGTAGGTCAGGCCGGCCCGGGTCGAGGTCTTCTCGCCGCCCGAATCCAGCAGCGCCAGGCTGGCTCCCGGCGACACCCGCAGGTCGCCCGTACTGGTCGGCAGCCGTCCCTCGCTGTCGTAGATCAAGCCATCCAGCGTCGTGTTGGCGGCCGCGTACTGCAGCAGTGTCAGCGGCTGCCTCAGCGTCACCTGCTCGGGCTGCTCGACCGGCAACAGCCGGAAGTGGGTGCCTCGGGCACCCAGGCTCTCGCCCGAGCTCGTCAGGGGCGACACGTGGGCGATGCTCGCCCGCTCCAGGCGGGGCAACAGCACATCGCCCTCCGCCCGCTCGGCCAGCGCGGCCGGCGCCGTGCAGACCAGCAAGGCCGCCAGCAGCACCGCCAGCGCCAGCCCTCTCGTCAGACTCAAAGTCCTCATCTCATCCCCTTTCGCGCCTACAGGTAGGCGCGCTGTGTGATTCCGTCGCCGCCCAGGCCCCGGGAGACCGAGACGGCGATCACCGTCAGGTACCTCTCCCCATCCGCCGAAAGCCCGTCGCCGACGGCGACCTCGTCCTCCGGCCCCAGCGTCACGGTCACCTCGGACAGCACCTGCTCGCCCTGCGCGTTGCGCACCAGCCGCCGCTTCTCCAGCCAGCGGCCCCGGGTCTGGCTCGGCGCCCCAAAGGTCGGCTGTCCGTACCCGTCCCTCCCGGTGCGGGGCCTCCGCCAGATGCTCTGGGCGAGGTAGTCCGAGATCATCACCCGCTCCCCGCCGTGAGCTCTCCCGCCCGCCGCTCCGAGGTGGCGATCACCCCTCCCCGGCAGACCAAGGGGGAGAGCAGGGCGCGCGCCTCGGCGCTCTCGATCACCTGCTGCGCCGCACCCGGCGCGTACTGCTCGCTCAGCCCGTCCACCGAGAAGCTCGTCACCCCGGCCGCCTGCAGCGCCCGCCGCCGCTCCGACTCCGCCCCCCGCGCCAGCAGCGCCAGCGCCTCCTCGCACTGCGCGTCCTTCACCGGCTGCGGGATCACCAGGGCCCCCACCTCATCCCGGTCCCGCCGGCGCGGGAAGGTCAGCGCCTGGGTGCCCGAGGCACCCTCGTCCCCGTCCCAGTAGCGCTCCCGCTCCAGGTGTCGGCAGGCCGTCAGCAGCGCCCTCTCCCGATCACCCTCGGAGGCGCCCGCCCACGCGCCGCAGTGGAGCCGCCCCGCGAAGTACTCCTGCGCCTCCGCCAGCGTCACGTAGCTGTTGCTGCCCGCCCCTCCGATGGTCGCGTCGATCGCCATAGCCTACTCCCCGGCGACCTCCTCGATCTGGTCGGCGCAATACCACATCAGGTGGATGGCGTGGGCGGCCACGAATGGCTTACCGCCCTTGCGCGTTGGGACCTCGAGTTGGTGCGGGCCATAGCGGCGCGTCACCGGCCGCGATCCCCGCGCCCGCAGGTAGAACACCGCCCCCGACTGTACCGCGTTGGCCAGCATGGTGGATCGCTGCGGCTCGGGGAGCGCCATCATGGCCCTCAGCGTCATGGGCTGGGCGGCTGCCTGGGTTGGCGGCGCGACCTCTGCCGGCGGCACGACCGGGCCCTCCGGCTCCCGGGGCGTCTCCCGAGGGAGATCGACATCTGCACTCGACGCTGTTGTCAACATCGCACTCTCCTGTGCTCGCGGTTGATGTGAGGGGGGGCTGGTGTTCCCCAGGAGGCGGGGCATTGCCCAGCCCCCCAATGGATGCTATCTGATCCGCTACGCCTCGCCGCCGTTGGGCTCACCGAGGTTCTGGATCGAGCCCTGCCGGTATGGGTTCCGGCAGACCAGCTGTGCGTAGTGCTTGATCCAGATCACGTCGGAGTCCCTGGTCTTCGCCATCGGGGTGGCCTCGAAGTCCCGGAGCACCACATACTCCAGGAGCCCCTCGTCCACGAAGTCCATCCGGTCCTGGGGGTAACCCGGGACCTTGATCAGGGGCACGCCCTCGAAGTCCAGCGCCTGGTAGCCCCCGGTGAGGGAGATGGGATTCTGCTGGCGGCGCTCCGACCGCAGCAGGTCCCCGTAGCGGTACCACTGGGTGGAGCCGGCGTAGATCGCACTCACCCGGCCGCCCCGCGCCTCCACCCCCGACTTCACCTCCCGCATCAGCTCCTCGGTCAGGTCCCGGGGGGTCCCGCCGTTGGCGTTGACCGAGGACTTCCACCAGGTGTAGGTCCCCCGGTCCAGCCCGGCGTAGGTGCCGGTGTCCGCAATCGCCGCGAACAGCCCGGTGATGTCCTTGGCGGAGTTGCCCGCCCCATCTGACATCAGCTGGGAGTTGATGTTGGCCCGCAGGTCCGACAGCCCCAGGTCCAGCTCGGTGCGCAGGGCGGGAACGATCATGCCCCCCGCCTCGCCCACCGCCTGCACCAGCCCCGACACCTCCACCTCCACCTTGTTGAGCTTCCAGCCCAGGAAAGCCTTCTTGAACCCCTGGTTGCCCGCCCCCGCCCCGGAGTCGGTCTCCGCGTAGGAGCCGGCCGAGGTGTTCCCGCCGTAGCGCACCGGCCAGCGCACCCCTTCCCCCACTCCCTGCTTCTGCTGAATGCGGGTCAGCAGGAAGGTGTTGGTGAACAGCGCCTCCACCCACGGCCCCCGGTACAGCTGGACGATCAGTTCGGCCAGCGTGCTCGTGGTCGCAGCCATCTGCTACTCACTCCTCTTGCCGGGTCAGGTCACGCCCGTGCGAAGAGCCTGTTCCAGGCGATCCCCGGCCTCGGCCAGATTCTTGGGCGACGGCGGCGTCTGTGGCGCCGGATTGCTCGCCGCCCCCACGGTCTGTGGCTTGGCTTGCGGCTGGGAGACCAGGTACGGCTTGCCCGCCAGCAGGGACTCCAGCACCGGCTCCAGGCCGGTGACGGCGCCCTCCTCGTCCAACCCCACCCCCGCGAACTCGGGCATCCCCCGGGCGATGACGAAGGCCACCTCCGGGTCCACGACCCCCCGCGCCTGGGCCGCCAGCAGGAAGCGGGAGCGGATCAGGTCCTCCCGCCGCGCCGCCGCCTCCGCCTCCCGGCCCTGGCGCTCCTTCTCGTACAGCTCCTTGTAGCGGCTCTGCTCCTCCAGCGCCTTGCGCTCGGCCGCCTCCTGCTCGGCCGCGATCTCCGCCAGCCGCTTCTCCGCCGAGCTCGCCCGCCGCCGCAGAACCTCCATCTGCTGGCGCACCCCCGAGGTGTACTGCTCCTCGGACACCTCCAGCACGCCCTCCTCGAGGAGCCTCGCGCGCTGCGCCTCGGTCAAAGACAGCCGGTAGCCGCCCTCGGGCTGCTTGCCCGCCGCAGCTTGTGTCGGCACAGGCCTGCCCTTCGGCTCTCCCGCCCCCGACCGGCCTTCCGCCGACGCCCCCGGCGTCTGGGTCTGTCCCGAGCCGGCCTGAGCGGCCTGCCCTGGGCTGGCCGCAGGGGCCTGCGTCCCGCCCCGGCTGCCTTCCTTCGCGCCCGGGTCTCCCTGCCGGCCCTCGCCGGCCTGCGGCTGGGAGTCGCCTCCCGCCTGCTCGCCCGCGCCCGCCTGTCCCTGCGTCTCCTGCGCCTCGTCCGCCATCCTGGTCTCCTCCCCGGGGTTCACCGCCCCCGTCGGCGTGGTCCGCGCTCGCCGCCTGCCCCGGCCAACAGAAAGCGGGCGCCCCTGACCACCGTGCTCGACACACGATCGTCAGAAGCGCCCGCCGCGTTTGCGTGACGTAGGCAGGCCGGCTATTCGGTTGGGTCTATCTTAGCGCAATGGGGAGAGGTGTCAATACCCTCTTCGGGCCGACAGTCTCACCAGTCCCCCTCCACCCCCCAGTTGCTGTTCAGCAGTGAGAAGTCAAGGGAGTTGACGACCCCATCCCGGTTGATGTCCGCGACCGGATCGTCGGTGCCCCACACCGACGTCATGTAGTCGAGGTCCGCCCGGTCCACCACGTTGTCGTTCACCAGGTCGCCGGCGAGGAGGGTGCCGAAATCGAGGGCGGCTCCGCTGGTCGTCAACGACCAGTCCCTCAGGCGCCGCGCCAGGTGAGTCGGCACCTTCCCCCACACGTCATAGGTCCCGGGGCGCAGGCTCAACGTGGTCGTCACCTGACCGTTATCATCCAGGGAGACGACCCGGGTGTGGATCGGAGCGCCGGCGCCGCCTGGCTCGTAGAACCTCAGCTCGAGATCGGCCGCAAGGTTGCCCGCCGGGGGCCCTTGGATAGTCGCCTGCACCTGCACCTCTGCCGCCACCCCCACTCTCGGCACGCCCAGCCGGAAGCCCCTCGCGATGAACATCGCCATCTGGTCGCGGGCCACCACCACCTCCGGCCCATAGGTACCGTCCGGGTAGCCGGCAACGACCCCCTCGGACGCGCAGTACTCGATCCACCGGTAAGCCCAGTAGTCGGCCGGCACATCGGGGAAGCGCGGCTGTGACCCCTCGGGAGGCTCGGGGACGTTCGCGTCGCCTCCCGCTATCCCCCGCGCCACGAACACCGCCATCTGCCCCCGGCTTACCTCCTCCTCCGGGTGATAGCCATCCCCGTAGCCGCGGACGATACCCTGCGCGCGGCAGTACTCGATGTACCGGTAGGCCCAGTAGTCGGTCGGCACATCCGGAAAGGATGGAGCACTTGGCGGCTCGTAGTCAACCACGCTTACCCCGCCGGACGGAACTCCCATCGCCCGCGCCACGAACACCGCCATCTGGTCCCGCGTAACGGGGCTCTCCGGTTGATAGCTCCCATCGGGGTAGCCCTGGACGACGCCAGCCCAGTAGCACCCCTCCACTGCATCCCACGCCCAACTGCCATACGGCACATCGCTGAAGACCGACGGCCGCTTCGTCACCACCCGGCGAGCGGGCGGATCTTCTGTCCGCGCAAG
>Ga0129301_1000720_pt1 | contig 17688 bp, 13 predicted proteins | sample ConPoolayeHmetaG_FD_94489 | JGI IMG/M metagenome (GOLD analysis project Ga0129301, IMG submission 94489) | Hot spring microbial mat communities from California, USA to study Microbial Dark Matter (Phase II) - Cone Pool mat layer H metaG ...
CTAATAGGATTCCGCCTCAAGCCAAAGGTTGGCAAAAGCACATAGAAACTCCATGTCTACTTCACCTGCTCCTGGAAAGGTGAAGCTCCTAGTCATGATAATGGAAGAATCCCTTGACTTCAGGCTCTATCATCGCTAGCCTCATGAATGCGGAAATTTTAGATTTGTGGTAAATGTGGCGTCACGCGTTCCTCGAGCAGCATCCTCAACCTTGGGTCGTTCCTAAAGTAGTTATCAGGAATGCCAAGGATGATGACCTTCTGATTGGCTTCAGGATTCAAAGCTTTGATATATTCCGCTTGTTCAGACTCCATAACGAAGATTTTATCTGCCCAATCGATGAGCTCCCGAGTTAATTGCGTCCCTCCTGCAACAGCAGCGATCCCTGCAGACATGACCTCCAATCCCGACCTCTTCTTAAACATCTCTTCAGCTGTAGGGCTTCTGTCGACATTACCATAACACACAAACAGGACTCTCAATCTTTTCATTACACCTATCCGACCTAGATGGTATGATATAAGATTCTGCTAAGCTTTTACGAATATTGTCGTTTGGGCTATAGAATCGGAAGAAAAACGTTATTTGAAATTAGAAAAAAGCGTTCTGGGTGCTAAATTCGGCATTGCCGTAGAGAAAGGCGGCGAGGAGATCAGGGTATGCTGTCAAGGTTAAAGTCGCTGTACCGTCATATGCCCTCTCAGCCACCATTGGCGCGTTTCTAAGGACCAACGCTATGCCGATCTCTTCCAAATTAAAGCTTTTGAACTGCAACCCTCGATTGGTATAGCATGCCTACCCCATAATTTTATCTTTCTCTATATATCAGATAGATGTTGAAGTTTCCCATACACTATTCAGGTAAGTGGATACTGTGCAAGCTTGAACAAACATCTCGCAAGGAGCCTTTGCAATAAAAAATTGCACTCATAGATATGTGGATCAATAGCTTATAAAAAGTAAGGAAGGGACGGCTGATAGAACTTTATTTTTCTTGAGATAAGGCATAAATGCTAGAATACTCGGCCATCTACCCGCGCATGCTCACAGCATTGATCTGTTTTACAAGACCATTAATGGACCACTATGAGCTCCCTCATCACCTACAAACTCAAATGGTTGGATACTGCAATCGGCACATTAAGCTCTTAGCTTTTATCGCTGTAACAACCTTAGTGGTACAAATCTCGGTAGTGCGCCCTCAACAGGAGATGAGCATCACTGGAGTTGTTACAGATGCTCTAGTTGGTAAACCTATTGGTGGCGCGACCATACGCATATGGGGCTGGAGCTATGTGGGTAACCAATTACAGAATCGGTACGATTCATCCATTTACACAAACGAAACAGGGCATTACAGTGTAAAACTAAACATAGGTCATTACTCGATGGCAGTCTTGGTTGACTATCCTGAAACTCCTGGCAAAGACTACATCATAGGGTTCCTGCAACTTGACTTGATGCAGCCTGGTTCAGCTTTTAAAAACACAGTCGCCAATTTTCAACTTTACCCTGGCGCTTCGGTCTTTTTCACAGGATCGGTAGAATTTGTCGAATTGGGCAGAGTTCCAGAAGATTTGTGCTTTGGCTTTATAGAAGGATATTATGGTGCTCCATTGTTGAACCAAACCCTAACGAACTTTGATCCCGAAATTTCCAAGGTACTCGGTATCGAGCCCGGACTCTTAGTAGTACCTTCCGACATGCCGATACTTTTGTACTGCGAATCGTCGGGGAGCAGGTTCATCATTGACGATGATGGAAACTTCTTCAAATTTCCCAAAGGAAGCGTCACAACGGTCGATTTAAGCTGGGCGGTAATGAACAGGAATGTTGACTTTGTCAGAAATGGATTGACCTCAACATGGTTAAAGGCCAAGGAAATGGGCCTCAATGGAATCGTCGTCACGCCCGAAATAGGAGATTTAGAAACGGCATTCAGCTATCTAGATTTGGCAAGACTGGCGCTACGTAAGCGTTTCTACTCAAATTGTTTCATCAATCTGAGGGCTGCTTACATTATGGATATGGATGTTCGAAACAGGTTGGAAAGCATCTTGTCTGATGCAACTTTCTCCCCAATCCCCCTCTCATTCCTCCTCATGCTCTCTGGCTTCGGCTTAGCGAGTATCTTCGTCGAGAAGGAAGGATCAAGAATAGGGGCAGGACTGCTGATCAGCCTGTCCTTCCTCGCATTCTACTACTACGTGTCGCCAGGCTTAAGATTAACCGATCCAATTTTTCTTGCAATGTCGAACGCAGCAGCTGCAGCACTAGCCATCGGTTTAGTTCTTTTGTTACCACGCGTTGGAAAGGATGTCGTTACACAATCAGGCATTGCCTTAGCATCAAGCTTGATGTCCACGTTCTCGCTTGCAACGCGAAATTTGAAGAGGAGGAAGATGAGATCGTCGCTGATGCTAGCATCGATCTTGACATTTGTCTTTGGATTCATGATTTTCACTTCATTTCGAATACAGGCGGACGTGGCTTTTGGACGCCCAGCTTCGCCTTATCCTAAATCAAACCCGCCAACGGGTCTTATGGTAGTTCCTCCGCCAGGCCGAACAACTCCCAATCCGCTTTCGATGTCTCTCGTTGAGGCCCTGAGGGCGAATCCCTTGGTGGTCTCAGTCGCACCAAAGACAGAAACAAGCCCCTACTACTTAGAGGCCCAGCTGATTGGCGAGGATGGCCGAAAAGTTCCGATCAGGGGTGCGATCGGAGTCTCTGGCGATGAAGCGAATATCAACAATCTCGATGCTGCTGTCATCGAGGGGCACTACTTTACCGAGGATGAGCATGCAATTCTAATATCAAAACGTGCTGCGAACCAGCTAGGCATCGCTCCTGGTGGAAAAGTGAAGTTTGCTTGGGCATCAGGGACTGGAACCATCGTGACCGAGTACATGGTCGCGGGCATTTTGGATGACCAGATGCTCGAGGGGATCGTTGATTTTGACGGCCAACCGATAAGGCCCTATATTTTCATGGAGAGGGAAAAGGTCTACCTCAGTCCAGAAAACGTGGTCGTATTCAACTGGCAGGAACTCATCAAGCTTAAGCTCGGTGAACTGACAAGAATAGATGTCAAGACAATTAGTGCTAATGACATAACGCCTCTTGCTACTGAGCTAGCCCGCAAGTGGCGTTACTTTGTCTATGCATCAGCAGGCGAAGGAGTCAAACTTTTCCATTACAGGAAAGATCTGTTTCTTCTGGGTGGCACCACCTTGCCTATGGTGCTGGCTCTTGTGGGGCTAAACGTTTTGGCGTGCACGCTTAATGCGGTCTACGAAAGGAAGAGGGAAATTGCAACGCTTTCTTTAGTAGGCCTCAATCCTTCGCAGATAAGTTATGTGTTTCTTGCCGAGTCAGGGCTAGTGGCTTTCATAGGAGGCATAATCGGATATCTGTTCGGTGTTGGCGTGCCGAGGTTTCTGCTTAGCGTTGGGGGTCAAGGTTTCCTTACCGAGAAGGTATCTTGGACATGGAGCATTGCTATCATAGTAATGGCTGTTACGATAGCCATTTCAGCATCCGTTCTGCCAGCTATGAAAGCGTCGACAATAGCGACCCCGAAGCTTCCCCTGAAGTGGAAGCTCGATTACATTCCAGCTGCGAAGGATATGTGGCTTCTCCACGTTCCCCAACTGGTTTCGCAAATAGAGCTAAGGCGCTTCTTCAGGTTTGTACAAGAAAAATTCGAGGAGATGCAAATGATGCACACGATACCTGAGAAGATGGAGTTCAAGGAGATAGTTGAGGAATCTGACCAGGAGAAGGAGGTGAAGAAACTGCTTTTCTCACACAGCTTTGCACAGGAAGGATCGAGGGCATTTAGGACCGAGAATGAATTGGCTCTGACGAGAAGCAGGGGCTCTTCTACATACTCGATGGATCTCGTCATCAAGATAGCCATGCTCTACAACTACGAGCCGATGGAAGTTGTTAAAAAAACAGCCTCAGCTGTTCGCCGTCTCATGCTCCAGTGGGCAGCCGTCCCTTCATCTGTAAGATGGGGCCGAACGAGAGAGCTTTTACGGGTCGAGAACATAAGTCTCTTCGCGGGAGGAAAGCCAGTCCTAAGGGGAATCAGTATGAGCGCAATGAGAGGCGAAATAATCGGCTTGGTTGGAGAAGGCAGAAGAGCCCTAATTTTAGCTATTGCAGGACTTTTCAAGCCAACCAGTGGCTCTGTAACTCTGGATGGCATCGACACCTATAGTAGGAGAAGTGAGATCAAAGATTCCATCGGGCTTCTTCTTAATCGCACAGAACTCTATGGGCAGTTCTCCCCTAGGTGGAACCTCCTCTTTTTGGGCAAGCTGGATGGAAATGTAGATGAGAACACCATCAATGATTTACTAGAGAAGTACAACTTAACGCAGCATGCAGACAAAAAAGCATCAAATCTTAATCAGGAGATTAAAAGAAAGCTCATGATCGTTCAAGCGCTCATCAAAAGGCCGTCGCTCCTACTTCTCGAGGAGCCGCTAGCTGGTTTGAAAGATCAGGAGGCAAAGGGGGTTGAGGTTCTATTGAAGAACCTAAGTCGATGGGAAGGCCTTACGATCATATGTACCGGGAGAAACGCTCAAGAATTAAAATTTTGTAATAAAATATTGTCACTAAAGAAGGGAATGGTTGAGGCTGTCATAGAAACGGAGAGGCAAGAAATTGGGTGAGATGCTAACTATAGCTGGAAAGGAAATCCGATCCATTTTGAGAAGTCGCCGCTTTTTACTAGGATTTTTACTCACAATTTTACTTTCCCTAACAGGCGCATACGAGTCTTTCCTAACCCATCGCAAGCAGATAGAGCTGTATGGCAAGGGAGAGGGCATCGAACCTACGTCCCTCTCAGCCTTTTCCTCAAGTGTCTGGATTGTGTCTAATGCCATGCTTCCCTTCCTTTCGATCGCCATTAGTTTTGACACAATCGTTCGTGAAAGAAAAACTGGAACGATGCAGTTGTTTCTGGTAAGGTCGATATCGAAGGTATCGATCGTGATCGGTAAATTTTTGGGCGGCCTAGCTGCAGTATCCATCGTATCTTTATCGGCTGTCCTAATCGCAGGAGGTCTGACGATCGCTCTGATAGGTTCATTCAGCATCGAGGAGCTGGCGAGGATAACGGCTTTCACAGGAATGCTTCTAATATATGTCTCATTTTGGATATCTATCAGCATCCTGATTTCTTCGGTAGCGAACAGCCTTTCGAGTTCGCTATTCTTCTCGATCTTTCTTCTTGTTTCTTTTTCAGCATGGTATGCAACGTCCGTTGCCCTATCAAACCTGCTTGCACCTCTTCCATCGTATCGAATCGTAGGAGACCCATGGTTTGGGGCCATCTTAGACCTTAGGGGAAGTATCGCGGGATACATTAACTGGCTTTCCCCATCAGCGGTTTTCGTCGAAGGAGCAAGTGCTCTACTCAATCCAATGATCGACGCTCCACCATTCACATCTATGACAGCACAACCACTTCCATTGGACATCTTTGTGACGTTGAAGAACGTATGGCCATGCTTCTCTGCTATTGTTTGTATGTTGGTGGCAACTTTGACAGTCTCTTGCCTGATCTTGAGTGTGCGAGGAGTGGAGGTCGAGGAAAAGACATAGGGACATGAGGATGTGGAGAAGATCTCAACCACAAAAGGTTAGGATGGATACTAGCATTCATTTGCACAAAGGGAGGCGAAAGGAAATGTTGGCCCGTCAGATGTTTGGCTTGGTCACAATATCTGTTCTTCTTTTCTCTTTAACCACTCGTTTCGTATCTTGTGATTTACTACTAGATAATGTGCCCTTGATCGCGCAGCAAAGCCCTGCCACAATTCTAGTGGTGACAAGCGCCGCCGACTCAGGCTCGGGTACTTTGCGCCAAGCGCTTCATGACGCAAGGCGAGGAGACACAATCATATTCGATCCGGAGGTTTTCCCTCCAAGTAGGCCCACAACAATCGCTGTCACCAGCGGCCTTCCAGAGATCTCACAGGGCAGGTTGACGATCGATGGCAGTAACGCTGGCGTTATCTTGGATGGAAGTGGGATTGGAAGAAGACCTGAAACTTTGCTTTTGGATGACATTAGCTTGAAGGTAGATGGCGGTCCGAACCTCATTTCAAACGGTGACTTTTCCTCAGGCTCAGTTCACTGGCGACCTTGGGATGATGCCCCAGGCGCAACTAGGCATTTGAGGTACAGCGATTACCATTCCTCACCTCAGAGCTACGAGTGGACAACTGTGGCACAGGTGGGCGAGAGCCATTTGGTATATGATACAAACAGCACTAGCTACCCGTTTCCAAACAGGGCTTACTATTGGCCTTACTACCGGGAAAGCACAGTCTGGATACCTTTGGTCAGTGGCGAAACGGTTGAACTTAGCCTTTGGTACAGGTACGGGGGTTTTTCAGTCTGGCTGAATGCTCTCTTCTCCGACGGGCATATGGAAAATATTCATTCAAAGTGGTTCGACAGAATGGAAGACTGGACGAAGGCCACTACAAGCCAGACAATCCCTTCTGGCGTCATCGGTATTGCTCTCGAGCTTGGGTTCTCGCACTCGGAGCAGTGGGTCAATGGACTCTCGATAAGATCGAGTGAAAACATAATTAGAGGTCTGCAGATCATCAACTTTCCGGGTTCCTGCATAGCTCTCTATGGGGGAGCACGGAACAACATAATCGGAGGGGATCGAAACATTGGCGCTGGTCCACTGGGCCAGGGAAATCTAATCAGCGGAGAAGGAAACTTTGGCATTGGTCTTTGGGACTTGGAAACTTCCTTCAATACGATACAGGGCAACTACATCGGCACAGACCTAAGTGGAACAGTATCATGGGGCAAACTCAGAGATGGCATCCACATAAATGGGCCACATCACAACAAGGTCATCGATAATCTGATCTGTGGGAATCTTAATGGAGTATACATTGGCAATAACAATGAAAGTTACAACACATTTGTTGGAAACCGCATTGGAACAGATTTGAATGGCATCTTGAGGCTGGGCAACCGCAACTCGGGCATCGTCATCGATCGTGCAAGCTGCAATGTCATCGGCCCTAACAACATAATTGCATTCAACGGAGGACACGGTATAGGCATTTGCTCAAATTCGATGCGCAACACAATCGTTCAAAACAGAATCCACGACAACAACGGTAATGGCATAAGTGTGCGCTCTTATTCGCTACATAACACGTTCATCCGCAACAGCATCTACAACAATAGCGGAACAGGTATCTGGCTGTGCGACTTCGGTAATGAGGAAATAACCCCTCCAATGATCATCGATTTCGACCTAAGAGCTGGGACGGCTTTGGGAGTAGCTAGTCCAAATTGCTTTGTGGAGATATTTTCTGATAGTAATGATGAGGGAGCCATCTACGAAGGTCGGACGAAGTCCGATGATACAGGTTTCTTCTTGCTCGATAAAGGCGCCTCTTTTTCAGGTCCTCGCCTTACAGCCACTGTAACAGACGAAGATGGTGACACAAGCAAGTTCTCATCGCCCACAGGTGGTCAAGGTATTTCTCTCTGCCTTCAGGATGGAAATGACCTTCACAGGAGGTCGATATTGACAAAATGGTCTTATGACATCGATGACAACAGAATTGGAGTGGATTTAATTTATGGCGTTAGCATCGGCAAGGAAACACTTCTCCGGATCGGTCTGAAGTGGGTTCGATTTGCCTATGATGGCTTGGGCAATCCATTAAATTGGCAGAATGTAGAAAAGGAAAAAGGCAATTACGCCATCGATCCAGAAGTGGAAACTTTCATCTCAAGCTTAGCCGATAATGGCGTTTCCATTATGCTAAATCTTGGCGTTGGAACAGGAGAGGACCGACCTGACTATACTAGGTTCTCTTCCAAGGAGGAGATCGAGAGATATGCAAACTATGTGCGTTTCGTGGTTAGCCATTTCAAAGGCCGCGTAAAGTATTACGAGTTGTGGAACGAACCTGACACAGATACGCCATGGGGAGGAATTTCGGTTGATAATTATGCCAACCTAATCAAGCTAGTTGTACCCATCATTCGAATGGAAGATCCTGATGCAAAGATCGTAGTAGGCGCGACTGGAGGGCAATGGGCATCCGGTTACGAAAAATTTTCGCGCTATACGCTTCACATCGATTACCTGAAAACCCTCCTGAGATCTGGAGTGGCGCCACTTGTGGATGCGATCTCTTGGCATCCTTTCCATGGCAACAGACCAGATGATCAATATTACAAGAGTTACCCCCAGATGGTGCAGGAGATAATGGGGATGGCAGCCTCGCATGGCTTTAAAGGAGAGTACTTAGCCGAAGAGATCGAGTGGCCATCTAATTCTTTTCACGGCGATGGCACAATGTCCACAGTAACCGAAAGGGTGGCAGCAAAATATCTCGCAAGGGCCATCATCACCCATTTGGGCCTGAATGTCACCGTTAGTGCTGCTTGCCAATCAGACCAGAGTGGATTTTCCGCAAGAGTGATACGTGCATTGTGCACCATAATGGCTGGAGCCAGAATAGGAAACTTTTCCGCAGATATCGAGAGCGATGCAACAAACATAATGAGCTACAGTTTCATCCTACCGAATGGCGATAGGTTGATCGCACTTTGGACAGATGGATTAGCTGTCGAAGATGATTATGGAGTGCATTCCACGCTGATCATAGATGGCACATTTAACGAGGTTGCAACTTGCATCGACGTGCTGCATGGCTTCGAGCAGGATCTCATTAAGAACTTTGAAGATGGGAAAACTACCATACGAAACTTGCTCGTTAAAGACTATCCCATAATCATCCGTCTTTCTTCAGCCAGAAAACCCTCGGCATGCCGTACTCTCGCGATCTCAACCCTCTATTCAGAGGTGAGCGCGAAAACGAGCAGGACTTTGTACTTCCCTATGGCAATAACCAACATTGCCACGAACGGTTTGACTTTTAATCTTTCATTCATTTCCATTCCAGAAGATTGGAACTTATCTTTCAGAAAAACTCCTGGAGACCCAACATTCTTACGTACCGCTTTCTTGGAGGCAGGGGAGAGTGCCCTTTTTTACTTGGAGGCCATTCCACCAAGAAATGCAGGAGTAGGAACATACAACTTTACAATCGAGGTAGAACCGAAGGAGGGGATATGCCAGAATTTGACTTTCACAGCCAATATTACCGGCTTTTACGAGCTTGCTCTTGAGTTCAGTACCCTGTACGTGAAAGTCAGACCAGGAGAAATTACCATGCTAACAGCCACCATGAATAACGTGGGTCCGACTAGGCTCTCAAACGTGACCCTCGATGTATCTGCGCCTTCAGGATGGCAGGTTACACTCATGCCAAATTACATAGACGAGCTAGCTCCAGGATCATTTGGGAGCATTATGCTTCAGCTCAAGTCCCCGAGCAACACAGATATCGGTGAATATGTTATCGGTATTAGGTCCATCTCGGGCTGTGCTGAATCGCCTCAGCTTCTACTCAGAGTTAACGTCCAATCTTCGCCTATCAGCTCTTGGGTCATTGGGGCAATACCAATGTTGGCAGCTTCAGCCATGATCTTCCTAGTTTACTTGAAATTCGCAAGAAAAAAGTAAGATTTTTTAAGAATGGTTGTTTGGAGCTATATGTACTTTCTGGATCAATCAACCTTCATCTCTCTGGTCTGGATGTATGCTCCATGCCAGTCGTGGAACCAGACATCCCCGGTGTATGCGTTAACGCTAAGCATACCATAGTTCCTACCACCTTTGTCAACGTGTATCGTATAGTATCCGTAGAATCTATGCACATCCTCCGCCTTAGCCCCAGTTATGTAGTTGTCAAGATATCTCTGGGCATACTGCTTCGCCTTTTCCTCCGTGATTTGGTTATCTTCAGATGACCAAACCATCATTCCGCTTCCCATCGCGCTGTACTTTGTATTCCACATCATGTTAGGTCCTGGCTCCGGTCTTATGCTGCCCGCCCACATCCCCATCATTCCGCCATTGCTGGCTTTGTCTATCAGCATTTCGAAAGCCCCCATACCTGTGCTCTTTTCATAGTAGGCAACATAGAAGTTGTACCTATACTCCATGATCTCATCTATTGCCAGATCCTCATTATTCAGCGACTTCAAGAAATCCTCCGCAATTTTAACCGCCTCGTCCATCGTAGCAACTCCTCTATTCCAAGCGACGAACATCAGGTAGGGAAGCAGAATCAGCCCAACTATTCCGGCAGTTATTAAAAGGGCTCCAGCAGTTCGCCTGGCATCCTTGCTCATTTCCGCAACTCCTCCTTCATCCTCGTGTACTCCTCCCTAGTGATCTCTCCCTTCGCATACCTTTCATTCAGAATTTCGATCGCTCTGCCTTCCTTAGGGGGAAATGGAACCCTTGACTCCTTGGTGGATCCAAAATACAGGTAAGAACCGATCACTATCAAAATAAATAGTAAGAGTGGAACTATGAACATAAAGCCCAAGCCGTAACCAGCAATGCCCATCATGCCACGCCAAGGGATTTTCCAACTCCAAAACCTCATAGAAAGAATTGGTAACAGCACCAAGAAAGCTACCACCACAAGCACCAATATTGTACCAGTTTCCTTTTCGGACATTTTTTCACCTGTACCATATATTGGTCATGCCCTGCCCAATAACATACCGCATGCCATTCACTATCTATTCAATCGCCCATCTTTACTATCCCTATCAAATCCTCGTTTGAAAATCTCCTGGTGTATAAAATCTTGGCCCTAATTCTTGAAAAATGTAATGGCAACATGACCTAAGTAAGCAGCAAATAGAGCCTGCTCAAATTTGATAAGAGTCGCTCTCAATCCTTCGGCGCGTGGGTTGATGCTGGAATTGGCTTCATGGCAGAAGGGCCCAGGATTGTAAATCTCAGCTTCCCGCTCCTCTGCCCAAATTTCACGTCCAATTCAAGGATATTTCTGCTCTCTAAAGCATTAGCTAGGACACTGAACTTGAAGCGGTTGTCCTCGATTAGGGGAGATGACGCCTCCCATCCTTTTGGTACTTTCAAGCTGATATTGGCAGCGCTTGCATCCAAAAGCATCCAGGATCTCCTAAGCGATATTTCGAAGGTCCTCCTTATGCCAGGACGTAAAACAGGATCCCCTCCATAGTGGAACACCACCTGCAAGTCGTCCAAGTTCTCGACCGAACAGTGCACATCGAAGCCAAGCAGATCCCTTACCGCCTGGTTATCGTAAAGAAGTGATAGCGCTTCCCTTGGTACCGAAGTCATTTCGGCAAATTCAATGGTCCTCGACTTCTTGGAAACGAATTTCTCTGCAACATTCTGGGTTCGTGTGACAAGTTCGCCAATCGTTTTCGGCAAACCTTCCGTGTTTGTGAAGCTGACGGGCGTTATCGCATCTCCTACCGGTCCCTTCCACTCGTCTGGAATTTTCGATGCACCATAAATGATTCCAAGTAGAGAGCCCAAAGTTGCACCTGTGCAATCTGTATCAAATCCGCAATTGACAGCCTTGCACAGCTTGTCACCATAGTCCTTCCCGTAGAGCCAACCCATTATAATGAAGCCATGGTTTGGTACGGCATTGCATGGATTGTGGTGTCCAAAGGTAGTAGCTATTCTCTCCCTCGCCTCGCCCCACTCAATCCCATCTTCGTGGCAGCGCAATGCTTCCCTCACCGCTCTGGCGATATGTGACGAAATTGGAATCATGGAAAGTCCTATGTCGATGAGAGTTTTCGGATCATCGATGATGAACGCTGCACTCTCGACAGCTGCCCAGAACATCTCCCCCCACCTTCCTTCGCCTCCAGCATGGTCCATCGAAGAATCCATCCATGCCATCGATGCCGCAAGTTGCGGATCACCTGGTGCTACGCATGCCCAGATCTCACTTCTTATGGGCGATCCCATCTCATCCACCCAGTAGTTCTGAAAGGCTCCAGAGATGGGAGGCTTCAGGCCCCTCTGAAGGTTGTAGGTGCAGAAGCTATATTCGCAGTACCAGTGTCTTGAGAGGTGCTTCATCCAATATTCGGAGAAGTCGTTGAAGGTTAAGTTCTCACCTCTGTCCTCAAGCATCTTCAACCAGACCAGTTGGAAGTCGAGGTCGTCATTTGGCAAAGGTTCAGTTGGAATCGGACTGTAGTAATCGAGGCAGTGCGTATACTTCTTGCCTTCGTATGGTGTGCCAAGAGTGCCCCCGATGTTCTTCCCAAGCCAGCACCCACGCATCTTGTCTAGGTAATCCTTCCTACCCAACAGAATCTTGCTCATGCCATTCCCATATCCTCTTCAGCTGTTCCAAGGCCCTCTACCAGTTGAGAACCTTTGCGATCGGAACGAATATGCCGACAGCGACGAAAGGAACGATCGAATTATATGGCGGCGGGATCAGCGTCATCGAGAAGCCCAGAACTGCTGCAAGCACGATAATGATGATTCCACTAAACTTCGTGCCGCTTGCCATGGCAAATGGTGCAAATTATGTGCTTTATCTGCCTTCTGTTCCATCGGTTTGGAAAAATCCAAAGGTGCTGCGCAAAATGATATTTAAGGCATTACGGTTCGTTATCCTGCGGAAATGGCATATGTGCTATGAAAGGGCGCTATCTGCAATTTACCTTGAGGACACCGACAGGGTTGCACAGATAGAATATATCTTCCACACAGACCTGATAAGAAAACTAGCAGGTTTCGATCCTTTCTTAAATCCGGAAAAAGCTCTGGCCAAAACATACGAGAGGCTCGACACGGACATGATCTTCTATACCCAACAATCGATCGATCCTTATGCTGAGGCAAGGAAAGCGAATCGAAAAAGTTTCACCGAAAGGGAAAACTGGTCGAAGTTATATCCAAGCACGTGGAGGCTCGAACACAAAGTTTCATCGGAGGAGGATGTCCTCAATTACGAGCCAAGCCTTGGCGGCCTTTCATTCGATAAGGTTTTTGAAATGTTCAGCCAAACACATGCTCATCACCAAAAACTGTATCGAAGCCAACTGGTCCCAGGAGGGTACTACTGCACGGCATTCATGTGGTGTGTGATGCACTTCGGCCTTGAGTGGACGATAAGAGCAGCAGCTCGAGATCCGAGGAGATTTGAGAAATTGCTCAGCCGATTCGCAGAGATCTCGTTACAGGACTTTAAGGCCTGGTCGATGTGCGAAATCAAGGCATTCATTAGCCACGACGACATCTGCATGACTGAAGGCCCGATCATGAATCCCAGCTGGCTTCGCAGGTATATCTTCCCATGGTATGAGCGGCTCTGGCAAATACTTAAGGCAAGGGGAATACGCGTAATCTTCTGCTCAGATGGAAACATCGACAAGATAATTGATGATATTGCGAAGGCAGGTGCTGACGGCTTCATCTTGGAGCCAAGCTGTAACCTTGAAAGTGCCGTCGATCGATATGGGTATGATAAAATTATAATGGGGAACGTCGACCTCAAGGCTATAACTTTCGGAAAACGCGAGGATGCGGTTCGAGAGGTGACGAGGTGTCTCAGCGTTGCAGGCCATTGTCCAGGGTACTTCATAAATGTTACCGGATCCATACCAGACAACGTTCCGATCGAAAATCTTGAGAGCTACTTCGAAGCATGCAGGAAATATGGATTGAAGCAAAAGTCAAGCCTCTTTGGTGTCTCTCATTTTTCCAGTACTAGCACCTAGGCGCTGATGGAGCAGAAGACAGGTCCAAAAATTTTGGTCGCGTTCAATAGTCGGTTAGATTAAGAGGCTTACAGCCTCCCTGTGCTGTGAGTGACACAAAACAAGGAGGAAGTAAGCCAGGTGAATAAGGTCGATCGGTTGGATATAGACCTTTCCAGCATGACCGACGAAGTCCACAACCAAAGCAAGGATGAGCTGAAGCGCCTGATAGAGTACAAACAGGACAAGTTGATCGATTCTCTATCCAACATCGCGTGCGACGGGAGGAGGGCCTTCTATGTAGCTGGAAGCTACAGGAGGAGGCTGGTTACCAGGCTAGGCACAATAGAGCTCAGGGTAGTGAAGGTCAGGTCATCGCTAGACGGCAGGATATGCTCTCCCATGCTCGACGCGCTCGGCATAAGGGGAAGGAAGTACGCGCTCGACGTTCGCATGCTTTGCGTGGATGCGGCATCGAGGCTCTCCTATGCAGATGCCAGCGAGGAGATAGAGAATACCATAGGCCTTAGCATACCCAAGAGGACGGTACACAGCTTCCTCGCTGAGATAGCGCCTAAGCTAGCCAAGGCAAACGGGGAGAATGTGAAGCGGAGCAGGAGCACAGTGATCATATCGGATGGAACGAAGGTGCACGGCACAGGCAGAAAGGAGAAGAACGAGGTGAACGTTGTAATAGGCTACGATCCGGCAGATGGCTCAAAGAGGCTCTTAGCTGCTTCTGTGAACAGATCCTGGGATGAGGTCGGCGAGAGGCTCGCTGCATCGCGCGTGATGAAGGGCTCAATGGTTATGGTGTCGGACGCCGAGAGGAGCATGAACCTCAGCCTGCAGGGAGACATGGAAAGGCAGCTCGATATCGTGCACGCGATAAAGGAGACGCTCTTCAAGCTCTGGGGTGAGGGCATGGGCAAAGAGGAGAGAAATATGATCTCTGAGAGAATGAAGAACGCGCTCTTCGCGCTCGTCAAATCGGTCAGAAAGCACCTCGCAGATGGGAACAAGCGCAGGCTCAGGAGGAGGATTAAAGCTACGCTAAAGAAGCTCTACAGCATAGCGAGGAAGCTCAAGCGGGATGGCTATAAAACAGCTGCGATGTTCATAGCTAAGAATGCGATGCTGATGGTAACATTCGCGAAGCTTGCACTGGAGGGAAAGATCATACCATACACCTCTAACGTAATCGAGCGCCTGATGGGAGAGGTAGCAAAGAGATGCAAGGACAGGTGGATGCACTGGAGCACTGATGGCTTAGAGAACATGCTCCGCATCATACTCGTGAGGTACACGAACCCGAAGCTCTACAAAGCATTCTGGAAGGCATATATCCATCCGAGGAGATGCTTGACCGCGATCACAGCACACCTAACCGACAATTGAACAGGACCAAAAATTTTCCTTCATGCTCCGGCTGATTCATGGGTAAATTTTATGTCCACTATAATTTATGGCAGTTCATGCCTATCGACAAGAACATCGCGTATCTCGGCAGCTACTATCCTCACCATGCGTTCAATGATCTGAAGGAGATAGCAGAGGGGGGCTTCACAAGCATCACGTTCTGCGTCAATGAACTAGATTGGTGGCGTTACAGGGATGTGGCCAAAAATACTGTCAAGGTTGCGCACGACCTGCAGTTAAAAGTTTTTGTCGACATGCACGGTTTCGGCCAATTTGCAGGACCGCACAGCTACTTCTTGGCGGAACATCCGGAGTGTTGCCAAATCGACAACCAGGGAAATAGAGCCTGGAACAGAGGTTGCCCGAGCAATTCCAGCTATGTAGCCTGGCTGACAAATACCGCCCAAGAAATTATTAGGTACCTTGAGCCGGATGGGATGTTCTGGGATGAACCACATTTCGCCCAAAGCCCAAAATGGCCTGAAATCTGGTGTTGTTGCTGTGAGAACTGTAAAGAGGAGTACAGAAGATATTATCGAAGTGATCTACCAAGGCACCTTACGCCAGAGGTATTGGAGTTTCGAGAGAGGTCAGCATACCGCCTTCTTGAAAGCCTCTTCGATGCTGCTCAAGCTGTGGATCCAAAGATTGAAAATCAGCTCTGCCTCATGCCAGACCTAACAGGTATCCATGGTTTCAGATCGTGGGAACCTGTGAAAGGTTTTAAGAACCTTAGGACATTCGCAACCGATCCTTACTGGGCATGGAGCGGGAAGAAGTTCGAGTGGTTCGTGGACTGGAGTAAAAGATGCGTGGATTTTGCCTACAAAAATGGTATGTTGGCTCAGATATGGGTAGCGCTGATAAAAGTTCCAAGAGGAAGGGAAAGGGAGATCATCGTCCCCACTGTTATAGAAGCTGCCAAACTTGGCGCAGACTCTGTAGCAACATGGTCATACCGTGGTGGTCCTGGCTCGATATACTCATGCGAGGACCCAGAAAGCTCATGGAAGACTTTGATAGAGGCCTACCGAAAGATCTAGCTTCTCCATGTGTTCAGCTCACAAAACAAGAGCAACCTTAGAACAGGGTGGTAATTGTAAATATAGGTGGTCTGTCATACGATATGGTTCGCCAAAGAATGCCTAAGGAATTCTCTGCAGGAGCCGTCATATTCAGACGAGATACAACCAGGCAGTACCTCCTCCTCCACTACGAGGCCGGCCACTGGGACTTCCCAAAGGGAAATATTGAGAGAGGCGAGACGGTCGAAACCGCTGCCAGGAGGGAGGTGAATGAAGAGACGGGAATAAGGAACATCATTTTCATACCGGGTTTCAAACAGAAAGTAAAGTACTTCTACAAGAGAGGCGGAAAAACGATATACAAGGAGGTAATTTATCTTCTGGCTGAAACTAAGACGAAAGATGTTAAGCTTTCAAGCGAGCACATAGCTTTCGATTGGCTCGACAGCAAGGCCGCCTTCGAAAGAATAACGTTCCGCTCTTCCAAAGAAGTTTTACAAAAGGCGGAAACATACCTATCAGGACTTGACAAGCAGTTGGCCAGCTGAACCACCTCAGCGAACACTTTCTTTACGGACTGGTTCCTGCGCAACTTCCTGTTCTGCCTGTCTAGATCTTAGGAAAGCGAATATCAGGACCATGAGGGCTATCACGAAGAGGCCGATGGCAATGAGTTCTGACCAAAGTGGACCTTTTCCCAAAATTATCGGTATAGGCCCTATGAAGATCACGATCGCTGTCGAGGTTGAAGAGTCGGGCAACTGATAAGAAGAGATCGCGACAAGTACGAATCCGATAAGGCTCAGCACAAAACCAAGGATAATTAGTCTGAATCCCAGTTCCGAGAATTCATTGCGAGTTTCGATCAAAGACCGACACCTCCCTTCAAGATAAAAACGAAGAAGAGGAAGGCCATGACCAGTATGGCAGCCAAGCCGATCCACTTCCTGTCAGAACCAAACACGATCGGAATGGGGCCTATCATTACAAAGCCACCCGCCTTGATCTGCTTGTCTCGAGCCCTTTGGGTGGAGAGTATCGACAAGAGAACGCCCACAAATGCCGTGCCGAAGCCGAGGAGGATCAGGAGGATTCCTAGGTCCGTCAGCGTCAACTTCGACCCCATGCGGAGTGGCAAAAGGTAGGATATAAGTCAACTGCCCCCCGCAATACGCCTTTTTTAGCCCTTGAGGAAGCATGGTCTTAATTTAGTTTTCCAACAAAGGATGGAGTGAACATAGTTCGGAATCGACATCGAAAGTTCTTGCCAGTGGAGGTGAGGGTGCCTAGGTGCCAACGCGTCGAAGGAACTTTATGACAGCACCAAAGCACAATCGCCCTTGGAATATCAACGCTGCCCATATCTTATCTCTAGGTGAAATTTTATTAGTCGAAAATTTCCAACATCGGCCCTCTAAACCTTCATGTGATAATCTGGATAGCGGAATTGGTGTCGATGGGATGCACAGGCAATAAGACCATGATGGTAAATGGCCCCCACACGCACACCAGGCTTTGCTTGCGATTTTAACCATTCCACTTCAAAGGAAACGCAACCGAGATAAGGGAGGCGTAGCATCTTTGCCGCGAA
>Ga0129301_1000722_pt1 | contig 17654 bp, 10 predicted proteins | sample ConPoolayeHmetaG_FD_94489 | JGI IMG/M metagenome (GOLD analysis project Ga0129301, IMG submission 94489) | Hot spring microbial mat communities from California, USA to study Microbial Dark Matter (Phase II) - Cone Pool mat layer H metaG ...
GAGACGGCCACGTTCAGCGCCGGCGAGTACAGGAACCCGGGGCGCAATCTCCCGGCCGGCCTGTTCGTCAGCACCCTGGTCGTGATCCTGCTCTATATCATCACCAACCTGGCCTACCTCTATGCCTACCCCGCCAGTTTCATCGCGCAGTCCGACAGGATCGCTTCGGACGCCATGGACAAGGCGATCGGCCCCATCGGCGCCTCGATCATCGCCTTCATCATCCTGTTTTCCATCCTGGGCGCCGCCAACCCCACGATCCTGTGCAGCCCCAGGGTCTATTTCGCGATGGCCAACGACGGCCTTTTCTTCCGCAGGATAGCCGCCGTCCACAGCCGCTTCCTCACGCCGCACGTGTCGATCGTGGCGCTCGGGCTGTGGAGCATCGTCCTCAGCGTCTCCGGGACCTTCGAGCAGCTCTTCACCTACGTGATCTTCGGCCAGTGGATATTCTTCGGCCTGACGGTGGCCGCAGTGATCATTCTCAGGAAGAAGCGGCCCGACCTGCCGCGCCCGTACCGGACATGGGGCTATCCGGTCACGCCCATCGTGTTCATCGTGTCGGCGTTCCTGATCTCGGTCAACAGCCTGATCCGGGAATTCTGGAATTCCTTCGCCGGGCTGGCGATCATCCTCCTGGGCGTCCCCGCCTATATCTACTGGAACAGAAAGAGAGCGGCGGCCAAGGCGTGAAGGGCCGCCCGGGCCGCCGCTCATGCGCGTGCGTTGCGTGCTTTACGCCTGCTCGGGATTGTTGACGCGGCTGTGCTTGCGCCCGTACGAGAAATAGATCACCAGGCCGATGATCAGCCAGATGAACAGGGCCGCCCAGTTCGCCCATCCCAGGTTGTACATCATGTAGCCGTTGAACAGGATTCCCAGCAGGGGAATCCAGGGCACCCAGGGCGTGCGGAACGGCCGGTGCTGGCCGGGCTGCGTCCGACGCAGGATCAGCACCGACAAGCAGACCATGACGAACGCGAACAGCGTGCCGATGTTGACCACCTTGGCGATGTTCTCGATCGGCGCCGTGGCGCCGACGACGGCCACGACGGAACCGATGAGCAGGGTGTTCTTGTAGGGCGTGCGGAACTTGGGATGCACGGCGGCGAAAAAGCCGCGCGGCAGCAGGCCGTCGCTCGCCATGGCGTACAGGACGCGGGTCTGGCCCAGGATCATGACCAGCATGACGCTGGTAAGCCCGGCGAGGGCGCCGAGCGTGATCAGATGCGCGGCGGCTTCCAATCCCCGGTCGGCGAAGGCGCGCGCCAGCGGCGCTTCGATGTTGACTTCCTGCCAGGGCACCATGCCCGTGAGCACGGCGGCTACGAGGATGTACAGGATGGTGCATATGGCGAGCGAGCCGATGATGCCGATGGGCAAGTTGCGTTGCGGGTTTTTCGCCTCCTGCGCGGTCGTCGACACGGCGTCGAAGCCGATGTATGCGAAGAAAATATACGCCGCACCCGCGCCGATGCCGGCGATTCCGTTGGGGGCGAAGCTCTTCCAGTCGTGGCCCCAGTTGTCCGTATTGATATAGCCGATGCCGACCGCGATGATGAAAAGCACCACCGAAACCTTGACGGCCACGATGGCGGCGTTGACGCGCGCGCTTTCCTGGATGCCGATGACCAGGATGGTCATGATCACCAGGGCGATCACAAACGCAGGCAGGTTGAAACCGAAGTCGACGCCGAAAATGTGGGGCGCGTTGACGAGGTCGTGCGCCCTCTGGACCAGCTCCTGGGACTGCGCCGCCAGGATCGCCTGGACCTTGTCCACGAACTGCTGCGTTCCCTCGACCAGGCTGGGGTCTGAAGCCTTGGCCATCTCGCGCGCGATCAGGTTCTGCGCCGTGCGGGCGGCCGTCCAGCGGTCGTAGGCCAGCCACAGCGGCACGTCGATCTTGAACAGGCGCATGAACTCGATGAAGTGGTTGGACCAGCCCGATGAAACCGCCGCACCGGCCATGCCGTACTCGAGGCACAGGGCCCAGCCGATGATCCAGGCGAAGATCTCGCCCATGGTGGCATACGCATAAGTGTAAGCGCTGCCGGCCAGCGGGATCATGGCCGCGAATTCGGCGTAGCAAAGCCCGGCGAAGGCGCAGCCGAGGCCCGACAGCACGAACGAAGCCATCAGCCCCGGCCCGGCGTAGTGCGCCCCCAATCCGGAGAGGACGAAGATCCCTGCGCCGATAATGGCGCCGACTCCCAGCGCCACCAGCGAGAAGGGGCCCAGGCTGCGCTTGAGGCTGCGCTCGCCGGTCTCCTGGGCTTCCTGCAACATCAGGCTGATCGGTTTCTTGGCCATCAGCGAACCTGGCATATGAACCTCCAGAGATTGACGAAGTATCCGAATGCCATCATGCGGGAAGCACGACGGCCCGCCCTATTGGATGCGCAGCACCTCCGCGCGGAAAGGAAGCCCGAAACTAACATCTTCCGCGCGCCGGCGCAAGCCTCAATTTCCATGCCCGAGCAGGTCCGCCGCGCAAGTAGGTCCGCCGCGCCGCGGCGGACCCCCCTACCGGCGCGCGGGACGTATCCGTCCCGGAGGGACGGAAGCTGGTAGCTCCAGGTGAGCGCAAGCGAACCTGGAGAAAAGGGAGCGGCATGCGACAAGCCCCGAAGGGCCGGCAGAAGGATGAATCAGAAACCGTGGTCTGCCGGCCCTCCGGGGCTCGCCTCATCGGTGCGTGCTTTTCCGGGGGTTCGCCTTCGGCTCACCCCCGGCTACCCGCTCAGGGCCCCTGCCGGGGCCGGATGGTATGCCCGCCGCGGCGTGCGCGACCTACCGCGCGAGGCGGCTGCGGCGTGCGCCGTAAGCGAAATAGATCACGAGCCCGGCCACCAGCCAGAGCCCGAAGCCGATCCACGTCATCCGCGGCAGGCCGGCCATGAGCGTCAGGCACATCGCAATCCCCAGAAGCGGCACCCAGGGCACCAGCGGCACGCGGAACTTGCGCGGCAGGTCCGGCTCGCGCACCCGCAGGATCAGTATGCCGATGCATACCATCGTGAAGGCGAAAAGCGTCCCGATATTGGTCAGCTGCACGATGAAGTCGATGTTGGCGATCGCCGAAAAGAACGCTACGAAGGCGCCGGTGAGAATCGTGGTGTTGTGGGGCGTCCGATAGCGCGGGTGGATGCGGCTGAACCACGGCCCGAGCAGGCCGTCGCGCGACATCGCCATCAGGATGCGCGGCTGGCCCATCTGGAAGACCAGCAGCACCGCGGTCATGGCCACCACCGCACCCAGCGACAGGATCCCCGTCGCCCAGTCCAGCTTGGCATACGACAGCGCGACCGCCAGCGGATCCGCCGCTCCCAGGAGCTTGGCGAACGGGATCATTCCCGTCAGGACAATGGCTGCCGCCACATAAAGAATCGTGCAGATCGTAAGCGAGCCGATGATGCCGCGCGGCATGTCGCGCGCCGGGTCGCGGCACTCCTCGGCAGCCGTGGAAATTGCATCGAAGCCGATATAGGCGAAAAATATGAGCGAGGCGCCCGTCCACACGCCGTGGATGCCCCCCGGAAAGAAAGGATGCCAGTTCTGCGGATTGACCACCGTCGCGCCCACGACGATGAAGAAAAGCAGCGTCGCGAGTTTCAGGACCACGATGACATTGTTGAACTTCGCCGACTCCTTGATCCCGATGACCAGGATCCAGGTCAGAAACGCCGTGACCACCACCGCGAGCAGGTTGCAGATGATCGGGATGCCGTACACCTCGGGATGGTTCAGGTACGCCTGATAGGCCACCGTAGCCTCGGGCCCGAGGGAGGCCGCTCCCGACTCCGCGACCGCCGAGGCCGCGAGCTGCGCCGAACGGTAGTCCGAGGCCATCCATGCGGGAATGTGGATCCCCAGCCCGAGCAGCAACTGGCGGAAGTAAGCCGCCCAGGAAATCGCCACCGCAATGTTCCCCACGGCATACTCCAGGATCAGGTCCCAGCCCAGGATCCACGCCGCCAGTTCGCCCAAGGTCACGTAACTGTAGGTATAGGCCGAGCCCGCCACGGGCACCAGACTGGCGAATTCGGCATAGCAGAGCGCGCAGAAACCGCAGGCGATCGCCGTAAGCACGATCGAGACCGTCACCCCGGGACCGGCCGGCGGCTGGCCGCTGCCCCCAGAGGTCGCCGTCCCGAGAACCGCGAAGATTCCGGCGCCGATGATGGCGCCGATTCCCAGAGCCGTCAGGTCGACGGCGGTCAGCGCCTTCTTCAGGCCGTGAGCTTCATCCCCTCGCTCGAGCAGCAACTGCGCTATCGGTTTTCTGCGAAACAGAGACATGCATGCGCTCCTTGGCCGGCCGCACCGGCGCCCGCGCAGTTTACCAGCAGGCCGGCGCACGCGCCAGCAAAGTCTCGCGGCCGGCCGGGCCTGCCTTCACCGGCAAACCCGTCGATCGATTTTTCCGGTTGAACATGCTCGACTCCGCGTGGAAACTGCTGATAGATTCCATTCCGCGGGCGCCGGCGAGCGGCGCCGCGGAAAGGTTTTTTCGCCCGACGACCGATGGAAGCTCGAGCGCATATGCCCGGGGCCGGAAAGCTTGCGAGCATCACGGCCTTCTTCCCCGCCTACAACGACGGCGGGACGATCCCCAGCATGGTCCTGGGAGCGCGCATCGCCCTGCGCCGGCTGACGGACGACTATGAAGTCGTCGTCGTCAACGACGGCAGCCGTGACCGTACAGCCTCGGTGCTCGAAGAGCTCGCCGGCTGCTGCCCCGAGCTGCGCGTGATTCACCACCCGCGCAATCTCGGATACGGCGCCGCGCTGCGCACCGGGTTCGCGGCCGCCGCCAAGGAATGGATCTTCTATACCGACGGCGACGCCCAGTACGATCCGGGGGAACTGCCCGCGCTGGTCGCCGCCTTGCGCGACGGCATCGACGTGGTCAACGGGTACAAGATCACGCGCCACGATCCCATGGTGCGCAGGATCCTGGGGCGGATCTATCATTACCTGGTGAAATACACCTTCGGCTTCAAGCTGCGCGACGTCGACTGCGACTTCCGCCTGATCCGGCGCGCGGCCCTCCGGCGGATCGAGCTGGAAAGCGACAGCGGCGCCATCTGCCTCGAGATGGTGAAAAAGCTCCAGGACGCAGGCTGCGTGTTCGCCGAGGTCCCGGTGCACCATTACCACCGGCAGTACGGCACCTCGCAGTTCTTCAACTGGCGGCGCCTGCTGCGCACGCTGCGGCAGGTGGCGGCCCTGTGGTGGAAGCTGGTGGTGCGCAAGGAACACCTCAGGCCGCGCGTGCAGGAGGTCGTCCGTGAATGATTTGAAGGCGGCGTTCGCCGGCAGGCGCGTCTTGATTACCGGCGGGCTGGGATTCATCGGCAGCAACCTGGCGCGGCGGCTGGTCGAGCTGGACGCCGATGTGCTGCTCGTGGATTCCATGATCCCGGATTACGGCGGCAATCTCTTCAACCTCGACGGCATCGAGGGGCGCGTGACCGTCAACTTCGCCGACGTCCGCGACCGCTTCGCCATGCAATACCTGGTGAGCGGCCGCGATTTCCTTTTCAATCTGGCGGGCCAGGTGAGCCACCTCGACAGCATGCAGGACCCCATGACCGACCTGGAGATCAATTGCCGCAGCCAGCTCGCGCTGCTCGATGCCTGCCGCGAGCGCAACCGCGGCGTCAAGATCGTCTATGCCGGGACCCGCCAGGTCTACGGCCGGCCGCGCTATCTCCCGGTCGACGAGGCGCACCCGTGCGAACCGACCGATTTCAACGGCGTGCACAAGCTGGCCGGCGAGTGGTACCACATGCTCTACCATCGCGTCTACGGGATGCGCACCGTCAGCCTGCGCCTGACCAACGTCTACGGCCCGCGCATGCGCGTCTGCGACGGGCGCCAGACCTTCCTCGGCTTGTGGATCCGGCGCATCGTGGAAGGTGCCGAGCTCGAGGTCTACGGCGACGGCACGCAGGTGCGCGACTTCAACCATGTCGATGACGTCGCGCGCGCCCTCCTGCTGGCCGCAGCCAGTCCGGCCGCCGACGGCCGGATCTACAACCTCGGCGGCGACGAACCCGTCACTCTGCGGCAGCTCGCCGAGATGATGCTGGAAATCAACGGCGGCGGAAGCTACCGCCTCGTCCCCTTTCCCCCGGTGCGCAAGGCGATCGACATCGGCGACTATCGCGGCGACTACGGCAAGATCCGCCGCGAGCTGGGCTGGAGCCCTTCGATTCCGCTGCGCCGGGGTCTCGAGGAGACGCTCGCCTACTATCGCCTCAACCGCCGTCACTACTGGTAGACGCCATGGTCCCTTTCTTCGATCTCACCCGGCAATACCTCAGCCTGCGGGCGGAAATCGATGCCGCCACGGCCGAGGTTCTCGAACGCGGACGCTTCATCCTCGACCGCCAGGTGGAAGCCTTCGAGCGCGAATTCGCCGCCTATTGCGGCGCCGCGCACGCCGTGGCGGTCGGCTCGGGCACCGATGCGCTGCGCATCGCCCTGACGGCCTGCGGCGTCGGCCCGGGCGACGAGGTGGTCACCGTGGCGCACACGGCGGTGGCCACCGTGGCGGCCGTCGACCTGGCCGGAGCCCGGCCGGTGCTCGTCGACATCGACCCGGCGAGCTGCACCATGGATCCGGTACGCATGGAGCGGGCGATCACGCCGCGCACGCGCGCCGTCGTCCCGGTGCACCTCTACGGCGGCCCCGCCGACATGGAGAGCATCCTCGCGATCGCCCGCCGCCGCAATCTGCGAGTGATCGAGGATTGCGCCCAGGCGCACGGTGCCGCCTGGCGCGGCCGGCGCGTCGGCTCCTGGGGCGATGCGGCGGCTTTCAGCTTTTACCCGACCAAGAACCTGGGAGCCTGCGGCGACGGCGGCGCCGTGGTGACGGACGACCCGGCGACGGCGGAACGGGCGCGCATGCTGCGCGAGTACGGCTGGCAGCAACGCTATGTCAGCCTGATCCGCGGCCTCAACAGCCGCCTCGACGAACTGCAGGCCGCCATTCTGCGCGTGAAGCTGCGCTACCTGGATCGCTGGAACGAAGAGCGCCGGCGCCTGGCACGCCTGTATGCGGCGGCGCTCGCGCCCAGCGGGCTGCGCCTGCCGGTCGAGCCCGAGGGCGGCGGGCATGTCTATCATCTGTATGTCGTGCGCCATCCGCGCCGCGACGAGCTGCAATCGTTCCTGCGCGCGCGCGACATCGGCACGCTGATCCACTATCCTCTGCCCGTGCACCTCCAGCCTGCCTACCGCGACATGGGATACGCGGAGGGCTCGCTGCCCGAAACCGAAGCGGCTGCGCGCGAGGTCCTCTCGCTGCCGCTCTTTCCCGAACTGCGCGACGACGAGGCGGCCGAGGTATGCGCGGCCGTCAATTCCTGGGCCGGGCTTGCGGCCGCGTCCCGGCAGGACTAAAAACGGTGGAGCCCGAAGAATATGCCGTCATGTTCGGCGCCGAGGAGCGCCACTGGTGGTACCGGGGGATGGAGCGCATCACGCGCGCGCTGCTCGACCGCTGGTACGCCCCGGGCGCCGATCTGCGCATCCTCGATGCCGGCTGCGGCACCGGCGGGGCGATGACCTCCTATCTCGCCCGATACGGCCGGGTCACGGGAGTCGACCTCGCGCGCCAGGCGCTCGCCTTCTGCCGCCGCCGCGGTGCCGAACGGCTCGTGTGCGCTTCGGTGATGCAATTGCCCTTCCGGGCCGGCAGCTTCGACCTCGTGACCAGCTTCGACGTGCTCTACGAGCAGGGAGTGCCCGACGACCTGGCCGCGCTGCAAGAGTTCGCCCGCGTGCTCGCCGGCGGAGGCCGCGTCCTGCTGCGCCTGCCTGCCTATGACTGGCTGCGCGGCCGCCATGACCGCGCGGTGCACACGCGCCGGCGCTACACCCGCGGGCGGATCGCGTCGCGGCTCGCGCAGGCAGGATTCCAAATCGAGCATCTCTCCTACGCGAACACCTTCCTGTTTCCCATCGCGCTCGCCAAACGGTTGCCGGAGCGCATCCGCCCGCGCGCGGGCCCTTCGGACCTGGCGCTCCCGGTGGGACCTTTCGACGGGCTTCTCGCCGCCATCCTGTCGGCCGAGGCGCCGCTGGTAGCCCGCCGCTGTCTGCCGTTCGGCCTGACCGTGGTGGCGGCAGGACGAAAGCCATGATCCGCGCCGGATACCTGAAGGCCGAGCACGCCGCCCTGCTCCTGATCCTGGCCCTGGAATTCTGGATATTCTCGGGCGCGCACGAAAAGTTCTTCAATCACGACAGCCTCTTCTACGTGATCAATCATCCCCGCTCCTGGCAGCAGTTCGCCCGCCTGCTGGCCGCGCCGGACGTCAGCCAGCAGTACCGGCCGCTGACGCTGGGCGCGATGAGCCTCGCGGCCCCCTTTTTCGGCACCGACCCGCGGCCCTATCACTGGATCCCCCTGGCCTTCCACCTGGCGAACACCTGCCTGTTTTTCATGCTGGCGCGCCGCCTGCTGCCCACGGTTCTCGGTGCGCTCGCCGCGGCGGCCTTCTGGGGCCTGCACTCCGCCGCCGCCTGGGTGACTTACGATGTCGGCTACTTCCCCGACTTCCTCATGTCGTTTTTCGCCCTTTCTGCGCTGATTTCGGCGGTCGACGGATATCGGAGGCGCTCGGGGGCGAGATATCTCCTCGCCCTGTCGCTGTACTTGGCGGCGCTGCTGTGCAAGGAGGCCATGGTGGCACTGCCGCTGGCGCTGTGGATCGCCCTCCTGCTCGCCGACTGGAAGGACTCGCCGCGCGCCCTGAGCCTGCGCGAGCTGATGCGGACATCCCGGAAGGCCATGCCCGTGATCGCGATGTTCATCGCGGCCGCACTGCTTCACGCGCTCAGGCTGGCGCTCTGGCTGCGCTCGGGAGCCCTCTATGCCCAGGGACCGTCGCAGGCATACGATATCGGGCCGCTCGCGAATCTGGCAGGCAAGCTGCACTACCTCTATTGGGCGCTGAACCTGCCCGACGCCCTGTCGATCCCGCGTGCGGGCCGCTATCGCGCCGGCGCCCTGCTGCTCATGGGCCTGCTGTTTTTCCTGTGGCTCGCCGACATTTTCAGGCGCCGCGGGAAGCCGTCCGCGATCGAAATCGGGGGCGCCCTCTGGTTGGCGGGGATGCTGGCTCCCGCGCTCCTGCTGTCGAGCCGGACCGCCAAGTGGTATCTCTACGTCCCCGCCATGGGACTCGCGCTCGCGCTCGGCGCGCTCGCCGGCAATCTCGAAGCGGCACTGGCGGGCCTGCGGCGTGCCGTGGCGTACCCGGCGATCTTCGCGCTGTTTTTGGTGCCGGTCGCCTTCTCGACTTCCGCGCAGACGCGCAGCTTCCTGGCGTCGTCCGACCCGGCATTCCAGTCCGCAGTTCTCGCCGATTTCCTGCGCGACTTCCGCAGCGAGCACCCCGGCCTGCCGCCGCAGGTGACGCTGTTCTTCCTGCCCTCGTTCAATGCGGACGTACTGCAGCTGCTGGCCGCGGAACCCATCGACCGGGGACAACTCTTCGAGCTCTATTACCCGGAAAGCCGGGTAAGAGCCGCCTTCGCCCACAAGGGCGAGCGGCTGCCTGCCGACTATCGCGAGCGCGCTGACCTGCGGATACTCTATTACCTGGACGGGCGGCTGTACGACGTTACCGAAGCGTTCCGCCGGGGCGGGCGGCTTACGCTCCATTTCCTGGCGACGCTGGAAGGGAAAGTGCCTCCGCTTCTGGAAAAGGAACCTATCGGGGGGCGCCGGTTGCACGATGATTACGTGAGCATGCGGTTCGCGGATCGCGGCGATCCCCTGCCGGACGACTACGCCGCGCGCGCCGATCTCATGATCTTCCAATACCTCATGGGGCACTTCCATGACGTGAGCGCTTATTACAAGGGACGCCGCCGGGACACGCAGGCGCGGCGGGTGATCGAAGATCTGGCGGCAATCGAGGTGGAGGTCAGCCGCGACGAGTTCTACCCTAGCTACGAGCGCTTCGCCACGCCCACGGGCGCTCCTCTTTTCTGGACCACCCCCGACAGGGACATCGTCACCCAGATCGGCGGATCGACGGCGGTGATCCCCCTGGGCACGCTCCCCGAGCGGGCCCGCCTGATTTTCGATATCTCCTGGATGTACGATCAGGGAGACGGGGCCTGGGCCGCGATAGTTGTGCGGACCGACGGCCGCGAGGAGACTCTTTTTCGCAGGTATATGAACCCGAACCCCAAGGGAAAGGGGCTTACCTGGGAGGAGGTGCTGCTGGATCTGGGTCCCTATGCGGGCAAGACCGTCGATCTAATCCTGTCCTGCAGGAACTCCCCGGGAAACACCACGATCGCCGACTGGCTCAACTGGCGCGACCTCCGCCTGAAATAGGGACGCTCACCATTTTCTTGCCTGTTCATCGGGGCGGCGCTCTATCAGAAATGGGTGAGCGTCCCTATTTTTGTTGAGGGGGAGGGGAAAATCGCTTAGAGTGGCCGGACGGAAACAGGGCTGAAGCAGCCCGTTCAGGCATCTCGGAGGAAATATGAACACGCAGCGATCCCGTCATGTGCTTCATATCCCACTGGCCCTGGGCCTGGCGTTCGCCTTGGCGATCGGTTCCTATGCTGCGCCCGCAGCCCAGCGCGCCCGGACGGCGGCCGCGCCGGCGCAGGTTCAGAAGAACGACGAGGAGTATACGAAACGTATCCTGGACGCCACTCCCGACAAGCGCATCCTGACGGAGCTGGTCGACCACATGCCGCTGTCGGCGACCGTCCCCTCGCCGCTGAAATTCCTGGGCTATGTGCCCGGCGAGAACAATCAGGTCACCTACCACAAGGACATCGTCGCCTACTACGAGGCGCTCGACAAGGCTTCCGACCGTGTGCTCCTGTGGGAAATCGGCAGGACCGAAGAGGGCCGGCCGATGGTCGCGCTGGCCGTCGCCGATGAAGCGACCATCCGCGACCTCGCACGATACAAGCAGATCACGGCCGAGCTCAGCGACCCGCGCAAGCTGAGCGAGGAGCGCGCGCGGGAGCTCATCCGGACGGGCAAGCCGATCTACTACGTCACCGGCAGTCTCCATTCGAGCGAGGCCGGCAGCCCCGAGATGCTCATCGAGCTCGCCTTCCGCCTGGCGGTCGAGGAAACCCCCTTCATCCAGCAGATCCGCAACAACTGCATCGTGGTGATCACCCCGGTGGCCGAAGTCGACGGTCACGAGCGCTATGTCGACAACCGGCGCGCGGCCGATGCCGGCCAGCCGCAGCCGGGCATGACCTACTGGGGCAAGTACGTGGCGCACGACAACAACCGCGACGGCATCGGCAAGGGACTCGCGCTCACGCAGAACATACTCAAGACCTTTCTCGACCTCCATCCCCAGGTCCTGCACGACCTGCACGAATCGGTGACGCTGCTTTACACCTCGACGGGCACCGGGCCTTACAACCCGGAGATCGCGCCGGTTCTGGTGACCGAGTGGTGGTGGCTGGCGCAGACGGAAGTCATGGAGATGACCAAGCGCGGTGTTCCCGGCGTGTGGACCTACAACTTCTACGACGGCTGGGTCCCGAACTACATGTTCTGGATCGCGGTCACGCACAATTCCATCGGCCGCTTTTACGAGACCCAGAGCTACGGCGGGCGCGCCGGGGGGCCTCCTCCGGGCGGCCGCGAAGGCGCCCCGCCCGCGGCGGCAACGGCGGCAGCGGGCGCGGCCCAGGCGGGCGCGCGCGGTCGGGGGGTGGGCGCCGGGCAGAGCCGCGAATGGTACCGGCCCTTCCCGGTGCCGCCCGAAGGCGTGCAGTGGAGCGGGCGCGCCAATATCAACATGCAGCAGTCGGCGATCCTGATCGCGATGAACGCCGTGGCCAAGAACAGGGAGATGTTCCTGGAAAACTACTACCTGAAAAACAAGATGATGGTCGAGCAGGGCCGCACGCGCCCGCCCCACGCTTACGTGATCCCGGCGCGGCAGCGGCGCCGTGTCGAGGCGGCCGAGCTCGCGAACCACCTGCGCCGCGAGGCGGTGGAAGTGCACACGGCCACAGCGCCGTTTTCGATCGGCAACGTCCAGGTGGAAGCGGGGGATTACATCGTCCGGCTCGATCAGCCTTACGGCGGGCTGGTGAGGACGCTGCTGGGCGTACAGTGGTATCCGGAGCAGAATCCGCGCCCGTACGACGACACCGGCTGGTCGTTGCCCCTGCTGCGCAACGTCAAGACCTACCGGATCGATGACCCGGCCGTCTTCGAAAAGCCGATGGCGCTCGCTACCGCCGATTTCAAGGCCGCCGGCTCGATCACCGGCAGCGGCGGGACGCTCGTCATCGAGCACACGACCGACAGCAATCTCGCCGTCTTCCGCTTCGCCAACGCCGCCGTCCGGATGTACGCCGCCGAGCAGCCGTTCGAGCTCGCCGGTCACCGCTTCGCCGCGGGTGCTTTCATCATCCCCGACGCCGACCGGGCGAGGCTCGAACCCCAGATCCGCGATCTCGGCCTGCTGGCCTGGGCGACCGATAGCCGTCCGAACGTGCCCATGCACGAACTCGACCTGCCGCGCATCGGTTACATCCACTCATGGACGAGCACGCAGGACGAGGGCTGGGTGCGGATGGTCTTCGACAAGCTCAGGATTCCCTACAGTTACTTCGGCGACAACATCGTCCGCCAGGGCAACCTGCGCGCCAAGTACGATGTGATCATCTATCCGAACGGCCCGATCCAGGTCGACGGCGCCGAGGCCCCGACCGGGGGCACGCCGCAGCCCTACAAGAAGACCGAGCTCACGCCCAACATCGGCACGGCCCCCGATTCCACCGAGGACCGGCGCGGCGGCCTGGGGCGCGACGGGCTGAGGGCCCTGGAGGAATTCGTGGCTCAGGGCGGCCTGCTGATTACCGAGGGGAGCGCGGCTTCGCTCTTCCCCGAATACCGGCTGCTGCCCGGCGTCGCGGTCGATCAGGTCGAAGGGCTGTTCGCACCGGGCTCGGTCCTCAAGGTTTTGCTGTCCGACAAGACCAGCCCGATTCTTTACGGCTACGACCAGAATGCACTCGGGGTGATGTACAAGAACGGTCCCAATCTGATCGTCGGCGGCCGCGGCGCCGGCGCCGGCCGCGGCGCGGCCCTGCCACCCGGCGTCGGGGGCGGCAATCTGCAGCCGATGGCGACGCCGCCGCGGCTCACCACGCTCGAAGGTGGTCCGCCGCCCGCGCCGGCTGCCGCAGCAGGCGGGCGAGGCGCCGGGGCATTCGGCGGGCGCGGGGGATTCGCCGTGGTCGCACCGGCGACCGCCGCGCGCGTCATCCTGGCCTATCCCAACGACGCGAACGACCTGCTGCTTTCCGGGGCGTTGGTGGGCGGCGACAACCTGGCGGGCAAGCCGGCCCTGATCGACGCCCCGCTCGGCAAGGGCCATGTCGTGATGTTCGGCGTGCGCCCGTTCTGGCGCTACGAAACCCAGGGGAGCTTCTTTCTGGCCTTCAACGCCATCCTGAACTGGAACGATCTGGACGCGGGGCGTGCCAAGCCGGCCGCCGCCGGCCCGTGAGCCCAGGGTGCCGGCAGGAAAGAGTCCTCCGCCCTCAGGGCAAGGCGGGCGCGCACTTCCTCCTCGCCGCGCAAAGCCTGTTCGCGCAGAGCGCGATCGCAGCGGGCCAGGCCTTCGGATGCGCCCTCACCGGCCTGACCCCCATCATGCCTTTCCGCGATCTCCTTCAGGGCAGGCGCGGGGGGCCGGCGGGGATGTAGGCTTTGTAAGTGCGCCCCTTCATCTTTTCGCGGAAGTCGGCCTTGATCTCCTCGATGAGGTGCGGATTCTCATACAGATCGACCATGGTCGCCGCCAGCACCTTGGCCGCCTGCACCATCCCCTTGTGCCCGATCGACATGCCGCCCGCCGCCACGACGTACCAGGAGTGCCAGGGAACGCGGCGCGGAGCCGTGGTGACGGAAAAGTGCAGCGTCGGTACGTTGTAGCTGACGTCGCCCACATCGCTCGACCCGCCTTCCGGCTCCTGCCCTTCGAGCGGGTGGATCGAGCCGTCCAGCCCGGCAGGCTCCACTCCCGCGGCCGCCTGCAAGGCGCGCGCGAACTCCTGCTCCTCGGCGGTGTACTGGATGGGCCCGAGCCAGCGCAAATTGGCGTCCAGCAAACGCGCCCCCGGCGTGTTGATCAGGATTTCGGCGTCGCCGCCCTGGATGCTGAAGCTGTGCTCGACGCCCGCAATCAGCGCCGCCCCCTGCGCGATCGAACGTACGCGCTCGAGCACCGCCTCGACCCCGGGCATCTGCCAGTCCCGGATCCAGCACCAGACGCGGGCGTATTCGGGAACCACGTTGGGAACATCCCCGGCCTTCTGCGTCACGTAATGCATGCGCACCGAGGGGCGCACATGCTCGCGCAGCAGGTTCACGCCGTGCGCGAAGGCCTCGGCGGCATCGGCGGCGCTGCGCCCGTTCCAGGGATCGAAAGCCGCATGCGCGGTCTTCCCCCGGAACTCGACCGCCAGGTCCACCAGGGCCTGTCCGCCGAACATGTCCGCTTCCGTGCGATCGGCCGGATGCCAGGCGAGACAGACATCCAGGTCGCGGAAGAGCCCTTCGCGCACCATGTAGACTTTGCCGCCGACCGCCTCCTCGGCCGGAGTGCCGTAGTAGCGCACGGTCCCGCGCAGCGCGCCTGCGGCGATCAGCTGCTTCACCGCCACCGCGGCGCCCAGGCTCGCCGTGCCGAGCAGGTTGTGGCCGCAACCGTGCCCCGGCGCACCCGGCTCGAGCGGCTCCTTGCGCGCCACGGCCTTCTGCGACAATCCCGGCAGCGCATCGTACTCGCCAAGGATGCCGATGACCGGGGCGCCGCTCCCGTAGCTCGCCGTGAAGGCCGTCGCCATACCCGCAACGCCGCGCTCGACCCGGAACCCCTCCTTCTCGAGATAATCCGAAAGCAGCTGCGCCGAGCGCGTCTCCCGGAGCGCGGTTTCCGCGTAAGACCAGACGCGGTCGCTCAGCCCGATGAGGTCGGGCGCAAGCCGCTCCACCAGGCCGACGGCGCGCTGCTTGGCGGGGCTCGGGGCCTGGGCGGGCAGAGCTGCGGAAAGGAGAACGACAGCCGATACCACAAGTGCGAAGCGGGATGGCTTCATGCGCGGATCCTCCATAAACGGGCAACATTCTAGGAAAGCGCATGCGAGGATTCCATGTATTTCGCCGATCCGGATTCCCTTCGCAATCCGCCGCCGAATCCGATAATCTAGTCGCCTTGCGGGGAACTCGCGCCTGTTTCGGGCGAGAGGTCGAAGAGGGGCGTGATCGTCGTTGCTGAATCGAGCTTTCAGCTATCAGCCGTCAGCCGTCAGCGCCGGGCGATCGCCTCGCATGCATCGCACTCCCATCGAGGAATGCTGACGGCTGAAAGCTGATAGCTGCTGCGCGACGCCGCGCACGAACGGAAACGGCATCGCGTGCCGGAGGCGGTGCTGCTACGGGCCCGGCTCCACCGGGCCGTGCCTTTGGAGGGCTGGATATGGCCAAGAGGAGTGTATTGGCGCTACTGGTTCTTTCGGGATTCTTCGCGCCGCCGCTCGCTGCCGCCGATTTGCGGTCCGTCGTCGAGAGTTACGTCGAGCGCAACCAGCGGCGCATCGTCGCGGAGCTGGTCGAATTGCTTTCGATCCCGAACGTCGCCGCCGACCGGGAGAACATCGCGCGCAACGCCGAATACCTGCGCCGCATGCTGGAGAAGAGAGGGTTTGCGGCCGAAATCCTGCCCACCGCCGGCAATCCCCTGGTCTATGGAGAAATCCGCACCCCCGGCGCGAGCCGCACCCTGCTTTTCTACGCCCATTACGACGGCCAGCCGGTCGACAGGTCCGGATGGAAGCAGGCCGATCCCTTCCGGCCGGTCATGCGCGACGGGCGGCTCGAGGAAGGCGCGCGCGAAATCCCGGATTTTCTCAGGCTCGACCGCTACGAGCCGGATTGGCGCCTCTACGGGCGGTCGGCATCCGACGACAAGTCGCCCATCGTGGCGCTGTGCGCGGCGCTGGACGCCGTGCGGGAGGGCGGCCTGCGCCCCGGCGGCAATATCCGCGTCGTGCTCGACGGCGAGGAGGAAGCGGGATCGCAAAGCATCACGGCGGCCATCGACCGCTATCGCGAAAAATTCCGCGCCGACACCCTCCTGATACTCGACGGGCCGGTGCACCCGAGCGGCCGGCCTACGCTCAATTTCGGAGCGCGCGGGATCGTGACTCTCGAGCTGACCGTCTACGGGCCGAAGCAAGCGCTGCACAGCGGGCATTACGGCAACTGGGTGCCGAACCCGGCGCTGCGCCTCGCCCAGCTTCTCTCCTCCATGAAGGACGAGCGCGGCCGCGTGGTCGTGGAAGGCTTCTACGACGGCATACCCCCTCTGTCGGCGGAAGAGCGCCGGCTGCTGCTGGCCGTTCCCGACGACGAGCAGGAACTGCGGCGCCTGTTCGGCTTCGCCGAAGCCGATGCCGTCGCCGCCACGCTCCAGGAAGCCCTGCAGTACCCCAGCCTGAACATCCGCGGCCTGCGCAGCGCCTATGTAGGCGGGGAAGCACGCACGATCATCCCGCCCGAAGCTACCGCCGCGCTCGACATCCGCCTGGTCAAGGAAACCCCGGGCAATGAGCTCGCCGACAAGGTGCTGGCGCATATCCGCAGGCAGGGCTATCACATCGTCGACCGCGAACCGGACGACGCCGCGCGCGCCCGCTATCCCAGGATCGTCCGGGTGCAGCGCAGCCGGCCCACCGAGGCATACCGGACGGAGATGGACCTGCCGCAATCGCGCGCCGCGATCCGCGCGCTGCAATCGGCCTGGGGCGCCGAGCCCGTATGCATCCGGACCAGCGGCGGCACCGTCCCCATCAGCCAGTTCATCAAGGCGCTGGGCTTCCCCGCCGTCAGCGTGCCCACGGTCAACTTCGACAACAACCAGCACGGAGAGAACGAAAATCTGCGCCTGGGCCACTTCTATCGTGCCGTCGTTACCATGGCCGCGCTCCTGACCATGGAGCTGCCCGAGCATTAGCGAACATTTTCAGGAACAGCGAACTGCTGTCGCGGCTTCCCCGGCTTCCGGGAAGCTGCGCCGAGTCGGCGCGCCTGCTTCTCGAGAAACGCGCCTTGTACGAACAGGAGGGCATCTTCCCTGCGGGAGCAATCGACTACGTCGCCGGGCTCCTCGAAGCCGAAGACGACGAGAACCTTCGGGCGACCGTTCAGTCCTTGCCCGAGGACGAGCGTCTGGGAGCTCTGCGGCGCGTCATGCACCGGGATATTCACAGGCACTGAGAACCGTCGCGCTATCCCCTGCGCGGTCCGGCAACCATCACGGGAAGCCGGCAGCTTCACCGCGCTCCCGCTGTAACAGCCCGGGCGGCAGGTGCGCAGGCCGTCTCCGGCGTGCCGTCCTGCGATTCAGTTACCGGCAGCCGACGGCGAGCTGGGTCCCGCGCGCCGAGGTTGTCTCAGTACTGGACGGCCCGGACTTGAAAGCGCGGGGAAAAGCGCAAGCTCCGAAGCGAGGTGACGGTTTCGTCGGGCCGGCGAATGCCGTCGCGCCCCGCTGCGAATTCGCATCGCCCCAGGCCTGCGATCGCCGGCCAGGCTTTCCCCTTTCAGGCCAGCCGCA
>Ga0129301_1000723_pt1 | contig 17639 bp, 22 predicted proteins | sample ConPoolayeHmetaG_FD_94489 | JGI IMG/M metagenome (GOLD analysis project Ga0129301, IMG submission 94489) | Hot spring microbial mat communities from California, USA to study Microbial Dark Matter (Phase II) - Cone Pool mat layer H metaG ...
CTATAAAGCAAACCGAATTAAACCCAGTCCTAGAACTCGTAAAATATGTCATATTCAGGGAGAGAAGACAGTTCCTGGTAGAGAGACCTGTCAAGTATGGGGGATCTGTGAGCTTCTCCTCTTATGGGGAACTTGAGAGGGAATACGCCAGCGGGAGGATCCATCCGATGGACTTGAAGTTGTCAGTCGCAAGCGAAATATCGAAGATAATTGATCCAATAAGGAGACATTTTGAGACACCATCGAACAGGAAGCTACTAGAAGTTTTCGAGCAGGCTAGAATCACCAGATAACCAATAGTCGACTTTATAAGAAAACATCGGTCAAGCCCCAAGCGTATCCTGTATACCCCTTTATCTGACTTAAGTCGGTTAACTCTCACTCTAAAGACGAGAGTTGAACTCTACGTTCAACTGAAGTAGAAGCCGGATTGCGTGATACGTTCCAAGGCGACTTTGAGAATCTAACGAGTACCGCGGGAATCAGCGCTCTATCTTGATCCGCAAGGTGTGCGCGGAACATGAAATACATGGGTCGTAGCTACGTACTAGCATACCGCTTAACCTTACCAATTCTTCATCCGCCTCATGCTTTCGGCTTTCCAACAGGGCCTTCAGGTTGTCTTCTACGTTCGCTAGGTTCTGTGACGTAGGTGGTACGATCTTGGCTAACTTGATTCTCCCAGCAGCATCCAGACTGTATCTGTGGTATAACATACCCCTTGGCGCCTCAGTTATCCAAGCGCCACTTGACTCCTTCGGTTCGACAGGAACCCTACTTCTAGATGGCTCCTTGTAGTCTTCGATTATGTCGATCGCCTCCTCTAACGCATGCAGCATCTCCAAGAACCTAGCTATGTTCTGCATGTAAACGTTCTTATCGTTCACAACGTCAGCATACTCTTTCGCATGAGGGTACAGGTTGTCTACGTTCAACTTAAACCTTGAAAGCGGCCCAACTATGTAGTTTTTACCATCCTTAGTCTTCGAGTGCAACGCTGTGGAATGCTCAACCTGATACTCGTCGAAGTACTTCTCATAATCCTCTTGGTTTATGCGCAAGCCGCTGTTAGAGGCAACCTTCCCGTAGATCATCGGATATTCATTTCGATCCCATAACGACACCAGTTCTAGTTCATGCTCTAGTTCAGGCACCTTCACATTCCCCATTACCCAATCTGAAGCATTCAAAACGTCCCTTTCAGCCTCTCTAAGCTGGTCAAGCAACCGCTTAAATTTATATGCTGGTGGAAGAGCTGTGAACCCGCCTACACAAGGGCTTACTGGGTGAATTGATCTCCCCCCGATCAAGGCCATAATCGAGTTCCCAGCCTTCTTAACCTCCAACCCGGCCTTAACGACATCCGGTTGTGCCTTCATAAGTTCGAACACATCTTGGTGGCCGAAGAAGTCTGGTAGAGCGAGTAGGAAGAAGTGTAGTGCGTGACTCTGTATCCACTCCCCACAGTATAGAAGCCTCCTGACTTTTTCTATCGCAGGGTCAACTTCTACATTAAAGGCTTTTTCGATCGCATGGGTAGAGCTCATCTGATATGCGACAGGGCAAATGCCGCAAATTCGGGCTACGATGTCTGGAACGTCCTTGTAGCTCCTGCCTAGGAGGAAGGCTTCGAAGAATCTAGGTGGCTCGTAAATGTTTACCTTAACGCTTTCAACCACGTCTCCCCTCATTCTAGCGTAAACCCTTCCCTCTCCTTCAACTCGAGTTAATGGGTTGACTTCGTAAACTTTTTCCATCACACCTTCACCTCTCTAAATTGCTTCGAATACCCAGTGAACTCCCTAAACTTATGTAAGATTTCATAATCTTTCAAGCCGATTTCTTTGAACTTCTCCTTCAACGACTCCACGTTCACATCCTCGAATGGTCCGAAACATGAGTAACAGTCCCTACCGTAAGAGGGGCAAAGGGCTCCACAGCCAGCTTTGGTCACAGGCCCCATACAGGGAAGCTTATTAGCTACAAGCACGCAGACATTTCCTAACCTCTTGCATTCAACACACACACTGTTTCTTTCTATCCTAGGCCTCTTCCCGATGACTACAGAGGTTATAAAATCGAGGAGCTGTTGCTTGCTAATGGGGCAGCCGTTCAGTTCGTAATCAACCTTAATATGTTCCGATACAGGGGTGGACTTGTCTAGAGAAGCTACCCATTGTGGGTTTAAGTAGACGGTTCGAGAGAAGTCGTTTAGTGAAGCCCAGTTTCTAAGCGCTTGGATACCACCTGCTGTGGCACATGCTCCAATTGTAGCAACGATCTTAGACTTTTCCCTAATCTCCTGTACCCTCTTTAAGTCCTCTGGCACAGATATCGAGCCTTCAACTAGGGCTAAGTCATAGGGGCCATCACCGATCCTGCTAGTTGCTTCTATGAAGTACTGTATGTCGAGATAGTTGTTGACCAAGAAGGGCAATTCCTCCTCAGCATCTAATAGCACACCTTGGCAGCCACTGCATGACGCGAACTTTACAACTGCGATCTTCAATCTTCCAGCCATCTATATCCCCCTCACATTTAACAATTTTTCAACCTGCTTGTACGTGAAAATCGGGCCATCCCTGCACACAAAGAACCCGCCGAACTGACAGTGTCCACATAAACCTATACCACATTTCATCCTCCTCTCCATGGAGAGGTAGATGTTTTCGGGTTTGATTCCTCTCATCACCAAATCGATAGCAGTAAACTTCATCATTATTTCAGGCCCGCAGACTAGTGCTGAAGTGTTCTCTGGTTTCACTTCAACCTTGTTAAGCAAAGTGGTTACAACGCCAACGTTTTCTCTCCAGTTTTCATCGCCTCTGTCCACGGTTATGTGAACCTCCGCACCACTCTCACGCCAACTACTATATTCATCTGGGAACATCAAATCCTTAGGCGTCCTCGAACCGTAGAGGATCTTTACAGAACTATACTTTTTCCTGTTCTTGAGGAGGTAGTAGATCGCTGGCCTAAGAGGGCAAACGCCGATTCCACCGCCTATTACCAGCACGTTCTGTCTCATAACTGATTCCACTGGCCACGAGTTACCGTATGGGCCGCGGAACCCGATGATGTCCCCTTCTTTCAGGCTCAGAAGGGCTCTGGTAATGTACCCTACAGCTCTAACCGTATGCTCTATGACGTCAGAGCCTTCTGGGGTAGAAGAGACAGATATTGCAGCTTCACCGACCCCAGGGACGTAGAGCATGTTAAACTGACCAGGTTTGAACGAGTAGTGTCGCCTATCTTCTTCGTCAAGAAGGCTTATGCGTATGGTCGCGGTGTCCTGAGTGTCCCACCTGATCCCTACAATCTTAGCGCTTTTTAACTCCGAATAGCCGGATGTCATATTATTCACCTCTTAGAGCCCTTACCTCCTCTGTTATATCTATTCCAACAGGGCACCATGTTATGCACCTACCACATCCAACACACCCGAAGACCCCAAACTGGTCCACCCAGTAAGCCATCTTATGCATGAGCCACTGCCTGTACCTATCCTTTATGGTCGGCCTTGCGTTACCAGCTGTGGTCTCCGCGAATTCTACGTTAAAACATGAGTCCCAAACCCTCTTCCTACTTGTCACACCGCTTTTAAGGTCGTTGTCATCGAACACGTCGTTGCAGAAGCAGGTAGGGCAGACCATAGTGCAGTTTCCACAAGATAAACATCTTTTAGCAACAGCATCCCACTGAGGGTTACTAAGCTGAGCATAGAGCGTGTCTTTAAGATTCGATGTCTTAACCTTCTTTGTCATCGCTCTCGCTGTCCTTTCGACCAGCTCATCGGCTTGATGCACTTCGCCTTCTGAGGCCCTTCTTACATCGACACCATCTAACACCTTCTCACCTTCTTCGCTTCCCACCTTCACCAGAAAACCATCTGCCAATTCCGTCAAAGCCAAGTCAAATCCCTCACCAAGCTTAGGACCGGTGTTCATAGAGGCGCAGAAACAGTTTTCCCCAGCCCTAACGCAGTTGACGCCTAAAATAAACGTGCCATTTCTAAGCAGTTTGTACTGTTCGTCGACATAGTCGTATTCTAAGAGCGCTTTATCCAAGACCTTGAGCGCTGAGAGGTCACACGACCTAACCCCTATAAAGGCTTGCTTCTCAGCGACCTTTGTGTTTGATAACACATGGATCTTGTCACCTTTTTTCTCGACTCTTAGAAGGTCAACCTCCGACGGGTAGAGGAAGTTTTTGAGAGAGATTGGGCCATTAACGTATGAGAAATATGATCCGCCTGACTTCTTAATCTCGTACTTCCCTGGCCCTTGGACGTCAACATAACCGATCGGCAATTCACTTATCGAATCGATTTCACTAAAGACTACAGCGCCGTTCTTAAGCTTTGGGCCAATAATTTTATACCCCATAAGCTTCAGGTTGCCAAGTATTATCTCGAGACTTTTCTTTGAGATAAAAAGTTCTTGGTTTAACTTCATCACATAGGTAGCAAAAGAGGATTTATATATAGATTAAACAATCTAAAGGAAAATTTATAGCGTAAGTTACCAAACTTGAACAGAATCTTACAACGGTTAAAGGCAGCTAAGAACATGGCACAACGCTTCATAGAGCTTTCCAAGGTCGGTGGAGGCGAAGGGAAAGATTAGTGCCTCTATTCCTTAAAAGTTACGTCAAAAAACTCAAGGAGAGTCTTCTATGCAAGATGGGAAAGAGTAGCCTATGTAATGAGTACGCTATCACAGACCCAAATAGCGCTTGTAGGACGTTCCATGGAAGCTCTACAAGTGCGTTGCCAATGCTGAAGAAGTAGCTCTCAAAAGCAAAGTACGAGGATATCATAAATAACCCGCCTGCTGGACCTGAAACGTAAGCCAAGGGCTTAGATTTATTATAGAATTTTGTGAAGATCATCCCTGCAATAAAGCCTTCGATGCCCTTAGCAAAGAAGGTCACTGGGGCGTAGAAAGAGTACCCTGAAAGGATGTCTGCTAATGAGGAGCCTAGGCCTCCAGTGATCAAACCCACGTACGGGCCGAAGAACATACCGATCAATATCACTCCTGCGTCTCCGAAGTTAAAGTATCCCTGTGTTGCTGGAATAGGTATTTTGAATATCATGGTCATAACAGTAACTAAAGGAGTCATCACGCTGACCAGTGCCAGAACCTTTACTTTCACAGGTTAATCGCCTGAAAAGATGTGGAAAAGAACATATATAAGTTGTATCCTACATATAGGTCTAGTAATAAGTATGGTGGATAAAATGTTACTAAGGTGCACAAGCTGTGGTGCAAGTTATGACTTTGATATCAATAGAAAACTATGTGCAAGGTGTGGAAACGGCCTCACCATAGAATTGGAACCCATCCGTACCTTTGAACCCCAGCAGGATGCAATTGGGATCTGGAAATACGCAGCGGTGCTACCAAGCCTAGATGGAGAATTTCGAATATCTTTAGGTGAGGGAAACACAAGCTTACATGAAAGCAAGAAGATCAAGAGTGAGATAAATGTGAGTAGACTTTGGTTTAAGGATGAGACGGTGGAGCCAACAGGATCCTATCTAGATAGAAGCTCAGCATTATTCGCATCCATGGCCCTGAGCTTAAGATGCCGAAACATAGTCACTTATTCCACAGGGAACCTTGGCGCTTCTTTATCAGCATATTCTTCGAAGGCTGGGTTGGGGATGCAGGTCTACATCAAACCAGGCATCGACCTTGGAAAACTCTACCAGATGGTGGCGTATGGGGCAGAAGTGAAGGTCGTGCAAAGCTTCAAGGAGAAATGGAGAGGGATAGAGGACACAGCTGTGGCTACAGAATACGATCCGCTAATAAATGAGGCTAAGAAGACAATTATGTGGGAGGTATTTTACCAGCTTAACCGTACTTTACCAGACTACATCATACTCCCAATGGGAGAAGGGGGTCTAGTCTATTCGACCTTCAAAGCGTTAGATGAGCTAAAGGCATTAAATAAGCCGAGCTTTCACATAACAAAGATTGTCGGCGTACAACCAGATGGCTGTGCCCCAATAGTAGAAGCATTCGAAAAAGGGTTAGACGCCGTTGAACCTCAAAATTTGCCCAGAACCAAAATATTTGACCTGAATGTGACAAATCCAAGGTTTGGAAATGCTGCTTTAAAAGCGATCAAGGAAACTGGAGGGTTTGCGATCTCTATAGGTGGAAACGAAGTATTAGAAGCCACAAGCACCTTAGCTGAGTGTGAGGGAGTCCTTGCTGAGCCAGCTGCTAGTCTAACTGTAGCCGGGTTGATGAAGCTGAGGAAGACAGGGGAAATAAGTGAAGACTCTAATGTGGTCTGCGTCATAACTGGAAGCGGTCTAAAAGACCCTAGACTGATGAGGGAGATAGCTCATAGAAGATCAAACCTAGGACCCTTAATAGAAGAGCTTAGTGGAAACATGCTGTTAGGCTCCACTAAGTCAGCGATTTTGAAATTATTATCCGAAAAAGAAAAGTATGGCTATCAGATCTGGAAGGAGTTAAGAGCAAAACAAAATATAGACGTGAAGATCCCCACTGTCTACCAACATTTATCTAAGCTGATCAAAGAAGGCTATGTAAAGAAGACTGAGCCGAAGACGGTTTTAGGTAGAAGGAGAGAGTATTATTCGTTAACTGATAAAGGGAGAGCTATAGCTTGAAGAGCCGAGCATACCTGAAATAGGTCGAAAGCTGTGAGTAAGCAGGTCTTGTAGAGGTTTAGGCCTTATCTTAAAGACGAGAACACTCCATACTTAACATTCACAAGGTCGTCGACTGACGTGCTTATGGATCCATCTTTTTCTCTTCGCAGAATTCTAGGAGTGTCTTTGCTGAATCTTTGAGCGTTGTTATCATGCTATCTAAGTTTTCGTAGACCAGTTCCGCTTTTATGTCCACGTACATGTGAACTATTATATTTCTTAATCCGACGATATCAGACAGCTTTCCTTCTAGGTTTTCATCAATCACTCCTACGGTGTGTATTTTCTCAACAATTTCCTTGTATGTTTCTGGAATTTCGATGTCGAGCTTGGAGAGTATGTAGGTTGATAGGTCTACCAGGAATTCGGTTCAAACTTGCAGGCTCCTCTCAGCTATTGATAGAACTTTTAGGTCTTTGCAAAAATCCTCTCTTCCAAATCGTCTCAATTCATTTAGGATTTCGATTCCCTTATTGAACCTCTCTAACTTCCTCAACATGCTCGGTCTCATTTCATCACCTTCTCTACCTCTCTCTCTTCGAATGCTTTAGAAAAGTTAATCCAGTCGTCATGTAACTTCACAACCCTAAGCCTGTCCTCAAAGAGTTCCTCTTCACTCCTGCAAAACACTATTTTCCCTCTTGTTAGAATTTCATAATTTAAGCTAAACGGGGAAAAGTTGACCAGTACGACATCGAGATTGTCGATCCCCAGATCTCTTAAAAAACCCTTTAAGAAGCTAAAGAGTTCGCTTCTATCCAACCTATTAACCTTTATCGCCAAATCCATATCGCTCTCATCTCTGACGAACCTTCCTTCGACGGTGGAGCCGAAGAGTACTGCGTAGACGATCCTATACTTTTCTGCGAGCGCACCTACCTTTTCTGAAATTTTCACTACATCCAAGTATTTTATCATTTAGTACAAACATCCTCTCAAATTATTTAAGCTTTTTTAGAATATTCTTCAATTTTTCGAAATCACATCTCAATATCTTCACATTTTTTGGATCGTAGAGGGCTGCAGCGGGGTGTATAGTTGGCATAAGCAGGAATGATACGGGGTCGCTTCGGACTTGGTATGTTCTTCCTCTGACAGATAGAATTCCCTTAGCAGAAATTCCAGCCTTCGACAGCAGGTAGATCGTGGAATGTCTTCCCAAGCTCACTATGATCTTCGGTTTGATGATCTCCAGTTGTCTCTCTAGGTAAGGGGAGCAGATTTCAACTTCTTTAGGAGATGGATCCCTGTTACCTGGAGGCCTACATTTAACTATGTTTGTGATGTAGACATCTTGCCTCTTGATGCCGAGTCTTTCTTCGATCATTTCAGTTAGGAGCTTTCCAGCAGCTCCAACAAACGGTCTGCCCTCTAGGTCCTCATAATATCCGGGAGCCTCGCCTACAAATGCCAGCTTCGAGTTGGGGTTTCCCTCTCCTGGAACAGCTTGGTGTCTGGTTAGGCAGAGTGGGCATTTTCGGCATCCTCTAACTTCCCCTTCCAGTTGACTTAGCATACCTATGTGAAGTTCAAGCTATGGACATATTAAGGATACCATTCTAAAGTTGAATTGCTATACTTATGTGGAGAGGGCTTCCGTCTATGAGGACTATGCTGATCAAGAATCGGTGATTCTCGTATGTATAGATATGAGCAAATCTATGGGTCCCCTTTCCAACATCGGCCTTAAAGATAAGCTTATAAAGCATATAGTGTTAATTTTGATCTAGAATTTCAATGCCCCTTTCTGATAAAGCTAAGAAAAAAGGAAAGTATAAGATGGGAAAAGAGCAACAGGTTGAATTAACTGTTGGAAGCAAGTCGGGTGGAAGAAGCAAGAGGCAGAAGAAGAGAGCGAGAAGGATGAGGGGACTGGAACATGCGCAACGTTGATAAGACAAGATCAAAGTAAGTTTAAATCTTAGACTGTGGCGCCAGTTTTTTATTGGACTAACTTTCCAACACTTTTAAAGTAGTTAAATATTTCAGAGTTGTCTCTAGGGTCTACACCTTCACAGAACATTATAGAAGGATAACACGGCTCTATTCTTATAGTATCCGTCTGACCATGCTGGATAGCTAGAATGTCCACCATTACTACACTTGAATGAGACATAGAGTCAATGTTAGACCAAAACGAACCGTTATACATTTCTCTACCATTTAACTTGACCGTAAAGGACTTGTGATACAGATCCAAATTTCTGATCCTGTTTACCCCTTCCTCATTAACTTTGATTTGATGTGAAGTTCTATTATAGAATACAATATCCTTATCTGATAATATTAGTTCATTATTCTCTGAAAGATAAATTCCAAATCCTCTCTCACCCTGCACTTGAGCACTTAGAATAAGCCAGCTTATGATTACAACAACCATAGCCAGCAAGATGATAGCAGTAACTATAATTCTGTACTTCATAATCGCTTGATTAACCATTCCCCACGTTCAGGAACTGCAGAACGCCCCTATAAACTATTCACAAATCAGATCATTTTCCTCTAATCCTTCTTATGTCATATAGTAGAAGACAGTTATAGTAGCGGGCCCGGTGGGATTTGAACCCACGACCTACAGCTTAGGAGGCTGCCGCGCTATCCATACTGCGCTACGAGCCCGATAGGAAACTGTTAGGGAGTGCTTTAAGTTTTTAAAAAGAGATATCATTAAACGTGCTCTGCTTAGAGCTAGATTGTAGTGGTTACCAAGCTTCTATTAGGGTTTCCGTGCTTCTGACACCATCCATTAGATGTATCCTTGCAATTATATCCAATATGCCGTCGAAGTCGATCGCTTCCATGAAGACTACCAAGTCAGCTCTGCCATAGACTAGAAGGGTTTTCTTCACACCTCTTACCTGTGAAATTTCGCTTAGAAGGTTATCGCACTTAGGTGGTACAGCTTTGATAAGTAGACAAGCCTTCACCATTACTTCTCAACCTCTACTAAGGATTCTGTGAATATGACGCCAGCCATGTTGCTTATCTTTGTAACGGTCCTTCCAAGTTCTTTGCTATCAGTTGCTGACAAGTGTACGACGACGTCGTACCTTCCTAGAACAGGGTATACGTCGACGATTTTCTCTAGGCACTTGATCTTTTCGATTACATCTACAAACTTACCTTTCTCGGTCCTTATCAAAACACAGGCATCTACCATACTAGGTTCGGAGTCAGTTAACATCTAGAGTATATAAGATTTGATTCTGGAAAAGACTTTTAAACAATACCTCTACTACTAGTATTTGATGTTTGAATGACTTTTCTCGACCTACCTATCGACCCTGTCTTCAGTTTTAGGACGGTGCCATTAAAGTTTGGGGTCGGCGTTTTGTCTGAGATAGGCTATGACCTTTCTACTTTAAACGTTAGAAAGGGGCTTATTGTTACCGACAAACAGTTAGTGGAAAAGACTAAGGTCGTTGAGCAAACCAAGGTATACATAGAAGAGAGAAGCATTGAAGTTGAAGTCTGGGATAACGTAGAACCTGAGCCATCGGAAGGCTCCATCAAAAATGGGATAGAATATGCGAAGGATAGAAGACATGATTTCATAGTAGGCCTTGGTGGTGGAAGTGCTCTTGACACAGCGAAGATAATAAATCTTTATACATCCTTTCCAGCAGACTTCTATGATTATTTTTCACCACCGATAGGGAGAGGTGTGAAGATACCTGGCCCATTAAAGCCTTTAATCGCGATTCCGACGACTTCTGGTACAGGCAGTGAAACGACTGGGGTAGCCATAGTGACCTTCCAAGATAAGAAGATCAAGTTTGGTTTGTCCAGCAAGTACTTAATTCCGACGCTTGCAGTACTAGACCCTCAAGTAACGCTTTCGATGCCTCCTTCGGTAACAGCGAACACGGGGATGGATGCGCTTATGCACGCAATCGAGGCTTACACAGCCATACCATATGGGATAAGACCCAAACCTAAGAGCCTTGAATCTAGACCAGTATACCAAGGATCAAACCCTATAAGCGACGTATTAGCCGAGAGAGCTATCGAAGTGATAGGGGAGAACCTCCTTTCAGCATACTCCAACGGTAACAACTTAGAGGCGAGGGCGAACATGCACTTCGCAGCGTCTATTGCAGGGTTAGCCTTCGGAAACGCTGGCGTACATATTCCACACGCGTTATCGTATCCAATAGGAGGTGAGGCCTTGGAGAAGGGGTCTAAGATCCCCCACGGGCTAGCTGTTGCGATCACAGGCCCTGCCACTCTAAAGGTCTTCGCACCATACCTTAAAGACAGATGTGCTAAGGTTGCAGGTCTTCTAGGGGAAACAGAGGGTTTGACCATATATGAGGGGGCGTTGAAGGCTTCAGAGTTCGTTGCCGAATTGATGAAGGCGCTGAGAATGCCTAATGGGATAAAGGAGCTGGGATTTAATAGGTCAGATATCCCCAAACTCGCTGAGAAGGCGCTGATCCAGCAGAGACTTCTCGCACTCAGCCCGATAACAGTGAGTAAACAGCTTCTAGAACAGATCCTTGAGGAGAGCCTTCAGTACTGGTAGCTAGATTCACATCCACGGCTCTATATGTCTAGTTCAAGCTCTTTTAACTTCCGAGCACTTGGTTGCCCAGAGACCGGGTCAAGTTCTCTTGCCTTGTAGAATTCGGGTAGCAGGTCGTCGATAGGGCAGACAAGGCCTGCTGCTGGCCCTTCCTTCACAGCTTCCTTTACGAACCTGTCTGGTAGCCTGTCATCCTCGGCTTTGAGACCTAACTTACCATCCAACACCCTTTCGAGATACCATATCCTATCCCCAATTTTAAGTATGGAGTCCTTGTCTTCGCTCCTCCCTGTAATAGCGTTGAATGTTTCAGCGATGTGGTTGAAGTCTATTACGCCGAATACCCCGAACTTACATAAACCAGCTGAGTCTACGAAGGCGCAAAGGCTCTGCTGGATCAACACAGTCTTGGTCTTCGACGCTGTATCTTTTGGTACAGTGTCTATCCCGTATTCAGGCAGGAGGAGACCTCTCTCAACTAGAACACCCATACCTTGTAGGTGGGAGGCACCTATGTTTGAGACAGCGTAGAGCACGCCCATGGTGTTATAGAGTCGAGGGTTATGCATAGGAACTTCAAGCCCTTTCACATGAACTGCAAACCCTTCGCTCCCTTTTCCGACCTTAGTAGAAGACGCCTTGACCCCATCCGATAGCGTAGCACCAAACCCTTCTCTGTAGGCGATCATCCTAATAAGCTTGGTCAATGATTCCGCATCACCCCACTTTAATGGGAAACCTATATCAGAAGCTTTCAACACGCCCTTCTCATATGCCTCCATAGCCCAGGAAATCACCACCCCTGTGGAGATCGTGTCGAGCCCCAAATCATCGCAGAGGTCGTTCGCGTAAATTATTCCTTCAATAGCGTCCACAAGGTTCATAGAGCCCAGGGCTGCGAGAGTTTCATACTCCGGTCCCTTTCCTTTAGAACGCCCAAACCTCGGGTCATCCATCTCTATTGCCCTTTCACATTGAATGGAGCAGATGACGCTTTCCCCACATACCTTCATCCCAGAACCTAGTTTGTATTTTTCCATAAAGGTCTGAGACGTTATCTTCTCAGCTCCTTCCCAAACACCAAGTGTCCAATTCTTGATTGGAAGGTTACCGCCCTGCGCTCCAGAGATGATCCCTCCACCGGTTCCATAAGCCTTCAGCCCACCACCTCTGGAAGTGGTTGGCGCGACGGAGAGGTGTTTTTTATTTAACTCGATGAGCTTCTTCTCATCTGACACAGGTGTCTTTAGGCTTCCTGAAACAGCTATGCCCTTTAGGTTCTTAGAGCCCATGATCGCGCCTACACCGGTCCTGCCAAAGGCCCGTCTCTCATCTGTGATAATAGAGGATATCTTCACAAGGTTTTCCCCAGCGGGGCCGATCATAGCAACCCTGATCTTTGGGTCCTTTAACTCCTCCTTTATCAGCTTTGAAGCTTCAAATACCCCTTTCCCCCAAAGCGATCTAGCGTTGTGTATTTGAGGTTCGTTATCAACTATTGATATAAGGACAGGGTTTTTCGCTCTACCCTTCACTATAATGCCATCGTACCCAGACCGTTTCAAAACCGTTCCAAACGAGCCGCTCGACGCGGACTTAGCCAGGAAGCCGGTAAGAGGGGATCTTGCTACAATGAGCGTCTTAGGCGAGATCGCTGCTAAACCTGTGAAAGGCCCTGTCATAACTATTAATGGATTCTCTGGTGAGAGGGGGTCTGTAGTGGTGTCTATGAGGTCGTATAGTATTCTGGTCGCATATCCACCTCCGCCTACGTAGAGTTCAACCCACCTTTTATTCAGGGAGGTTGACTTGAAGCTTTCATCTTCTAGGTTAGCTTCTAATATCTTACCTGCATACCCATAGAGATGTACTTCCAATTTGGTCACCCACCGTCTACGATTGGGAGGATCCAGATCTCATCTTGCTCGCTTACCTCCGCCTCTGACGTGATAATTTCCCTCTTATTCTTCGATATCAAGTAGTCTTCAAGTCTAACTTCGGAAAGCACTTCTATATCTTTGACCTTTATTGGGGCAACCAAGTGGACCTCCTTCTCTTTAAAACCCAGCTTTTCTGATAGTGGGTTAAACACTTTAATCTTCATACTACCCCATCTACTCATTTCTCCGACTTGGGTTTTAACCTTTCACCTTCATAAATCTATTTTAAAGACATATTAATGGCGTTATACCGCATACTTTAGACTTATTTTGAGCGCGGATAGAGATAAGCAGCTAAAAGAGTTCGCAGTTGAACAGCACAGCTATTACCGTGGGAAGATAGAGGTCATCCCCAAATGCTGGGTTCAGAGCTTAGAAGACTTTTCGATTTGGTACACCCCCGGGGTAGCAGCTGTGTGCAACAAGATAGTTGAGGATAAAGAAAGAGTCTTCGACCTAACTCTAAGATGGAACACCATAGCGGTCGTATCCGATGGCACAAGAGTCCTCGGATTAGGTAACATCGGCCCTGAGGCAGCCCTACCAGTTATGGAGGGAAAGGCACTTATCTTTAAATACCTCGGTGGGGTTGACGCTATACCGATCTGCCTAAACACCAGAGACGAAGACAAGATAGTTGAAATGGTTAAAATCTTAGAGCCATCCTTTGGGGGGATAAACCTAGAAGACATCGAATCGCCTAAATGCTTCTCAATACTGGATAGGTTGAGAAAGGATCTTACTATACCTGTATGGCACGACGACCAGCAGGGTACAGCAACAGTGGTTTGCGCAGGACTCATCAACGCTCTTAAGATCGTGAACAAGAAGATCAATGAAGTTAAGGTCTCTATGATAGGGACAGGTGCGGCAAACTACAGCGTCGAGAGGTTAATTACTGCAGCTGGAGTTGACGAGAGGAGAGTCATCATGGTCGACAGCAAGGGAATACTAAACACTTCAAGAGAAGACCTAAGAGAGAGTAATTCATACAAGTGGCAGCTTTGCTTGAAGACCAACTCTGAAGGTAAAGAGGGGGGGATAGCTGAAGCGCTAGAGGGCGCCGATGTCTGCATCGCGATGTCTAGACCAGGCCCTGGGATAATCAAAAAGGAGTGGATAAAAGCCATGAATGATAAGGCGATCGTGTTCTCCTGCGCCAACCCCGTCCCAGAAATTTGGCCTTCTGAAGCGAAGGAGGGAGGGGCCTACGTTGTCGCTACAGCTAGAAGCGACTTCCCGAACCAGTTGAATAATTCACTGGTCTTTCCTGGGATGTTTAGGGGGGCCTTGGATGTGAGGTCAAGGGGGATTTCGGATGGAATGTGCCTCGCTTCAGCGAATGAGATAGCTAGGATGGCTGAGGAGAGAGGTTTATCCCCTAACTACATAGTGCCTACGATGGACGATTGGGAAGTCTATCCGAGGGAAGCAGCCGCTGTAGCGCATCAAGCATCAGTTGAGGGCCTGGCTAGGAGGGAGGTGTCTAGAAGCGAAGAGCTGGAGAACGCGCATAAGATGATCTTAACTTCGAGGGTGAAGCTTGACAAGTTGAAGGAGGCTGGGCTTATACCGAGGAGAAAGTAGGCTATTAGAGGGTGTTAGAGGCTTCTGGAATAAGCATCTTTTTGAGTTCTCTTACAGCGTCAGAGAAGTTCATGTCCATAGTGGATACTTCTATATCGAGCTTCTCGAACATGTCCCTGATAATTGCTCGCATTAGGACGCTTGACCCGTACCCGAATAGTGCGCCTAAGAAGGTTTCGAATTCGCTTGGAAACTCGGAAACATCGTCAAATGTCTTTAGGTTATAGTTTTTCATGAAGTGGATTATTATCGCTTTCTTAGAGTTTTCACCTAGGAGTGATAGAGAAGACTCTACAGAGGATCTTACGAAGTGTTTGAACTGCTGATGGTCCATTGTAAACACCAACTTTCAATGGACTGCCGATGCTTCTGGCATCGAAAGCTTGAAGAAAGCTTGAAAACTCGCCCAGTTGGGAGAAATCTCCCCAAACGTTAGGCATTTATTTACAGAAATTGAATACATTCTAAATCTTATATTCCTCATCTACTTTTAACTCCTTCTTTATTAATATTCAATTCCTATCTGTATATAAATTTTATTTTAAATCTTAAAAATTAGATAATCGTAGATCACGGTAATGGGACCTACGAGTTCGGTGACGTTTTAGCGGAAACCGGTTGTAAGTGCTTCTGCTATAGATGGGTGGGTTTACCTTTATAGAGTATCTCCGTTGGAACCTGTTTCTCGAAGAGCTTTAAGAAGTTTAGATCGTCTCTCGGATTCCTTTGGCTATCACCTAGCATGACAGGGATCTCGTCTGTTATAGGGTACCATCTACCACATTTATTGCAGACTATCAAACCGTACTTTATCTTGATCTTCACACATCTTTCGCAGTCTTTAAGGAGGCCCTCCTTGTCGACGCTTTGAGGGTTAATATTCTTGTACGAGCAGAACTGGCTGCATGCTTCCTTTGGAGGCTCAGCGTGCTTCAGCTCCGCAACTTCGAAAACATGTAGCTCTAAAGGATAGTTTTTACATACCGGGCAGATGAGGATGTCCATCAGGCGATATCTCATGCTGCGTTCACATTCTTGTATGGGACGGGCTCGTCCTTCGGACGGCCTCTGACCTCGTTTACAGTTTCAGTTATCACGTTTACGACGAAGTTTTCAAGCTGTTCCAGCGTCTGCTGATCCCTCGCTTCAGTTGTAGCCTTTATCTGTGGAAGCGTGTTGGAGGCTCTGATTATGAACCAACCGTTATCTAGGTCCACCCTCACCCCATCCAATGTCGTCGCCTTATACCCCTGGTCAGCCAGCTTCGACTCAAGCTTCTCTATCGCAGCGAACTTGACCTCCTCTGGCACCGTGAAGACCTTCCTTTTCGTGAAATACTTTGGAAGCGCGTCGACCAAGCTAGAAAATTTAACGCCGGTTTCGGAGAGCAGCTGAGCGACCTTTAACGTGGCAAATATTGCCTCGTCTGCGCCGTAGGTTTCCCTGAAGTACAGGTGGCTAGATATTTCCCCGCCCATCAAGGCGTTTTCGTTGACCATCCTCTCGAGGACGAAGGTGTGCCCAACCTTAGACATAACCGTCTTCGCACCCTTCTCTCGGATGACATCGTCGACGAGCTTTGAGCAGCTCACTTCGTAGACTATCTTCTCCCCTGGCGACTTTACAAAATGTCTCACAAAGATCGCGAGCATCTTATCCCCTTCAACTGTCCTCCCCTTGTCGTCTAAGAAGACAGCTCTATCCCCGTCTCCATCGTAAGCCACTATAAAGTCGTATTTCCCGCTTGTAGCAGGCTCTTTCAAATGCTTTAACGACGCTTCTGTCGGCTCAGGGGAACGTGATGGGAAGGTGCCATCGTGGTAGTTGTTTACGGCTTCAACTTCTAAACCTGCCCTTTCAAGTATCTTGTCAGCGAACCTTGAGCATGAACCATTCCCCATGTCGGCTAGGACGCGTAGCCTTTTGCTTATCTTCACCTTGCTTAACATGAAATCTTGGTACTCCTTAAAGACCTTGTCACCCCAGTCTTCAACCTTACCTCTTGGGACTTCATCGAACCGCCCCTTCTCCGCGATCTCCTTTATCTTCTCAAGCCCTAAACCCCAACCGCATAGCATAGACTTCTCCCTGCACAGCTTGAAGCCATTCCATTCCGGAGGGTTATGGCTCGCGCTAACTATAGCGCCGCCATCAAGTTTATAGTGGGAGATCGTGAAGTAGACAGTTGGGGTTGGGACAAGCCCGACATCGTATACGTCAACACCAACATCAAGTAGACCGTTTATTAGGGCATCCTTCAACGACCTGCTGCTCGTCCGTACATCATAGCCTACTGCAACCTTCTTCCCTACACCACCGAGGTACACACCCAAAGCCTTTCCAACCAGCCCAGCAACTTCTTCGTCGAGGTCGACGCCATATATTCCCCGAATGTCGTATGCTCTAAAAATATGATCTTTAATCTTCATACTTTGAAAGTTGAAAGTTCTGTATAAAAGCTTTTGCGACCTATCCCGTTAACGACCCACGTAATCGACTAGAAGGCTAAAGGGATCGGTAAGTCCTAGAATGTTAGACTTTTACCTAACAATATACATAAGATAGAAGTCTTAAATAGTCAATCCTTTGCGTGCCTAGTTTAACAAAAATTGGGGTCGAAATGATGAAGGTTGGTATAGTTGGATATGGCGCGTACATCCCCAAGTGGAGGATCAAGGCAGAGAACATCGCTGAGGTTTGGGGGCAGGACGCGCAGACAATAACAAATGGAATTGGCGTACAGGAGAAGTCCGTTCCTTCAATGGACGAGGACACCGCTACCATAGCAGTAGAGGCAGCGAGAAATGCTATGAGGAGAGCTAACGGGGTCAAGCCTTCTGAGATAAGTGCAGTATACGTTGGTTCCGAGTCACACCCTTACGCTGTTAAACCA
>Ga0129301_1000724_pt1 | contig 17629 bp, 16 predicted proteins | sample ConPoolayeHmetaG_FD_94489 | JGI IMG/M metagenome (GOLD analysis project Ga0129301, IMG submission 94489) | Hot spring microbial mat communities from California, USA to study Microbial Dark Matter (Phase II) - Cone Pool mat layer H metaG ...
CAGGCGGCTTCTGGAAAGCCTGCCTGCGTGCTAAAATTTGCGCTCCGGGCAACCCGGCACAAGCCTCCTGATCCGCGTATGATGCATCCGGGGACTGCGAGCAACCGATGGAAGGCTTACTATTTCCGGCCGCCCGAAGGCGCCGGCAGTGGGGCCGACTACTATCCCCATTACTTTTTCGAGGCCAAGATCGACATCGACGACATCCGCTCCGGATACCATGAAACTCGAAGCGTAAGCAGAGCCCTCGAGGTGCGCCCGTGCCATGCGGATGAGTTCTGGACGGCCGACATGCTCGCGAGCGTGGATCCTTCGGATGTCCAACCCGAGGCTCCCGCCGGCGTGGCCCTGCATCCCTTGCCCTCCTACGTGACCGAAGAGATGCTCGATCAGGCGGAAAGGCAGTTTGTCCTCTACCTGATGCGGCACGAGAAGGCGCGCTTCTACCGCAACTACGCGCTCAAGATCTACTCGGCGGCCGGGGAGAGCGCGTGGGATTTCAGCAGCCGGTGCCTGGAAATACTGAGCGACGGATTTCACGCCGACCTGAACGGCCTGAGGGAAGTGATCAACCGCCGCCTGGAGCTCCTGCGCGAGAGGTTTTTCGCCCAGATGCGGACGGATGAGATCGATGCCTCCCATTGGGCCCTGCGCCAGCGGGATTGCCTGAATGCGGTCACGGAGCGCATCGATGCCATGTTTCTCGACGCCGGCCTCTTTTCCACTACGCGCATTCCGGAGGTCGCCTGTTCCGGCGAGACGCTCACCGACCTCGAGGAAAAGCTGATCGCTCTGCAGCGGGAGGCGCTTCGCGAGGTCGAGAGCCTCATTGCGAGCTATCGGGAAAGAGCCTGCAATATCGACGAGTACGTGGTTCACCCGGGGCTCAGGGATGTTCACATGGTCCGGGCCGGTATGCTCTGGATGCCGCGGCGGGACCTTCCATCATGAGTGCCGGCAGGATTGCGGTGGCGATGAGCGGCGGGGTCGACAGTTCGACCGCGGCCGCCGTTCTGAAGCAGCGCGGCTGCGAGGTGGTGGGCTTCTCCATGCAGCTCTGGGATCGGAGGCGGAATCCGCCCGGCGCTTCCGAACCCCGTTCGGCCCGCTGCTGCGCCCTGGAGGATATCGACGACGCACGCTCGGTGGCCGCCCGCCTGGGCATTCCCCATTACGTCGTCAATCTGGAGAAGGAATTCGAACAGACCGTCGTGCGCGCGTTCATCGACGATTATCGCCGCGGGCTGACGCCGTCGCCCTGCGTGCTGTGCAATTCCCGGATGAAGTTCGACCGCCTGCTGCAGATGGCGGAGCTGATCGGGGCGACCCATGTGGCGACGGGCCACTATGCGCGGGTCCACCTCGATCCGGAAATCGGCCGATACGCCCTGTTGAAGGGGTGCGATGCGGCGAAAGACCAGTCCTATTTCCTGTTCGAATTGAAACAGGAGCAGCTGGCGCGCGCGCTCTTCCCGCTGGGGTCCATGGAAAAGGCGCAGGTGCGGCGGATCGCCCGGGAGCACGGCCTCGAGGTCGCCGGGAAGTCCGAGAGCCAGGAAATCTGCTTCGTCCCGGACGGCGACTATGCCGCCTTCATCGAGCGCCATTCGGCGGAGGTACTCTGCGGCGGGCCCGGCGCGGCCGCCTTTCCTCCGGGCGAGATCGTCGATTTGTCGGGCAGGGTTCTCGGCGCGCATTCCGGCATTCACCGGTATACGATCGGCCAGCGGCGGGGGCTCGGAATAGCTCGGGGCATGCCCCTGTACGTTGTCGGGCTCGATCCTGAGACCCACAGGGTGATCGTCGGCGAGCGCGCGCACCTCGTGCGGCGCTCGTTCCGGGTCGTGCGCCCGAACTGGGTATCCATTGCCCGGCCCGGCGGGCCCATCCGGGCGGCGGTCAGGATCCGGTCGCGCCACCGGGAGGCGCCGGCGACCGTGCGCGTCCTCGACGATGATCTGGTGGAAGTGGTCTTCGACACGCCGCAGGCGGCTGTCACGCCGGGGCAGGCCGCGGTCTTTTACGACGGCGAGCGGGTGCTGGGGGGCGGATGGATCGCGAGAGACTGAGCCGCCCGACAGGGCGCGCCTGACGGGCGATGGGTGCCTCATGGGTTCAGGGTGCCGGGAAGTCCTGATCGTGGCGGGCGAGGCGAGCGCCGAACGGTACGGCGCCCGGCTGGTCGAGCGCCTCCGGGAGCGATGCGGAGCCGGGCAGCTTCGTTTCTTCGGCACGGGCGGCGATGAAATGGCGGAAGCCGGCGTCAGGCTGCTCGGCCATGTCCGGGAGTTGGGGAGCATCGGGCCCCGTGAAGCCCTGTCGCACCTGCTGAAATATCGTGAGGTCTATCGCCGCATCCTGCGCGAATGCGCACAGAGGAGGCCGGCCGTTGCGGTCCTGATCGACTTTCCCGAGTTCAACCTCAGGCTGGCGAGGAGGCTGAAGCGTGCGGGCATCAAGGTCGTCTATTACGTAAGCCCGCAGCTCTGGGCGTGGCGCCGGGGCAGGGTGCGCATCGTGAGGCGCTCGGTCGACAGGATGGCGGTCATCCTGCCCTTCGAGGAAGAGTTCTACCGCAGGCGGGGCGTGGCCGCCGAGTTCGTCGGGCATCCCATTCTGGAGGACTTCGCCCCCGACCGCAACCGCGACCGTTTCCTGCAGTCCCTCGGCTTCGATCCCCTGCGCCCGACGCTCGCAGTGCTGGCAGGCAGCCGCCGCCGCGAGGTCGAGTACATCCTCCCGGTGCTGCTGCGCGCCTCATTGCTGGTTCTCGGCAGGATGCCCGCGCAATTCCTGGTATCCGTGGCCCCGACGATCGAGGAGCGCCGGATCCACGCAATCATGGAGGAAATCGTCGGCCGCGACCAGCGGCGGTTCTTCCGCACGGCGGCGGTACCGGCCCGGGATGTGCTGGCATGCTGCGACTTCGCCTTCGTCAAGAGCGGCACCAGCACCCTGGAGGCTGCTCTGGCGGGCACGCCCTTCCTGATCGCCTACAGGATCTCGCCCGCCAGCTGGCTTGCCGGCAGGATTCTGGTTCGCAGTCGGTGGAAAGGCTTGGTAAACTTGGTTGCCGGGGAAGAGATCGTGCCCGAGTTCTTTCAGGGAAGGGCCGCCCCGCAAGTGCTCGCGTCGGTCGCCTTGCGATACCTGGAGAGCCCCGAGGAGATGCAGGCGATGCGTACGCGCCTGGCGCGCGTACGCGAGCTTCTGGGGGCGCGCCGGGCCTCGGAGTCGGTGGCCGCCATGGTGGCACAGTACCTGTAGACAGGGGGAGAACGGGATGAGGATCGCTCGCCTTCGGGCGTTCGGAAGCTGGCTGCTCCTGCTGTGCCTGCCTGCGGCGAGCGCCGCCCAGGCACGGCGTGCCGCCGCTCCGCTGCCGCGCATCGACGTCGAGAATTACGCGCTCGATGTCAACCTCAAGCCCGACCAGCACGAGCTGACGGCCACGGCCAGGATCACCTTCCGCACGCTGGAGCGCACCGAAACCGTGGTCTTCGAAATCAGCGAGAACCTCTCGGTGCGCAGGATCGTGGACGAAAAAGGCATCGAGATCCTCTTCGGGCAGGAAGAAGCCGGCCCCGGCCTGCTGTCGTTGCACTTTGCAGCGCCGCTGAATCCTGATGAGCGAGTGACCGTCACCGTCGAATATGAAGGAGGTTTCGACAGGGACCGCTACAGCCGGAACTATACGCGTGACGAAGGCGCCGCTTATATAGGGCCCGAAGGCAGCTACCTTCTCTATGCGGCCAGGTGGTTTCCCGTCCATGATCCCATGGTCGACCGGGCGACGGCGACCGTCGAGGTGACCGTGCCCCTGGGCTTGATCGCCATCGGCCCCGGCGTGCAGCTTCCCGTGGTCACCAGGGGCATCAGCGAGAAGTTCGGCTGGCAGGCCGCAAGGCCGATCCTGCCGAACTCCGTCGTGGTGGGGGAGTTCTTCGAGCGCAGGGTGGAGGCCGCGGGGGTGCAGTTCAGCTGCTTCGCGACCGAAGGCCGACTCGAGGCGATGGAAAAGATCGCGCGTTCGGCCGCCGGCATCGTCGATTACTACAGCAAGACCTTCGGCCCGGCGTCCGCCGGATCCAACTACCGCCTGGTCGAGGTCGACGACCGCGTCAAAGCCCCCGGCACTTTCGGAACCATCTTCGTCCCGGGCCGCGAGCTGTCTTCGAAGAACCCGTCCGTCCGCGACCTGGCCCGCAGGATCGCCTACCAATGGTGGCTGGAAACGGTGGGCGTCAACGACCGCGGATCGCTCTGGCTCGCCGACGGCCTGGCATATTACTCGGCGGCCATGTATCTGGAGCAGGCGAACGGACCCGAAGCCTTCCAGGCGGAACTGAACGATCTGTCGGTGCTGGCCTTGAAGTTCGAAAGCAAGGGCCCCATTCGCGGCGGATACGACCTCGGCTATCAGTCCGAGTCCTACCAGTCGGTCGTCGCCGGAAAAGGAGCCTGGGTCCTCAACATGCTGCGCGAACTGCTCGGTCGGCCCCGGTTCGCTCAGTTGCTCCGGCAGTACCTGGCCGAATGTACGGAGCAGGGAGGTTCGACGGAGTTCTTCGAAAAACTGGCGGCTTCCATCTACGGCAAGGAGCTGCGCTGGTTTTTCGCCCAGTGGATCGACACCACCGGCGTCCCCGAGCTGCAGGCGGACTACGTGATATTCCGCACGGTCGACGGCTTCCGTGTTTCGGGGACCGTGAGTCAGGCACGGGATCTGTTCCGCATGCCGCTCGACGTCCAGGTGGTCACCAGGGCGGGCGTGCAGACTGGAAGCATCATGCTGGACGGCAAGTCCACCCCCTTCGATATCGAGACTGCCACATGGCCCGAGCGGGTGGTGCTCGATCCCGGAGGAAAAATCCTGCGCGACTCGCCGGAGCTGCAGATCGCCGTCCAGATCACCCTGGGTGCCGAACTCAAAGAGAAGGGCGACTTCGTCGGGGCCATCCGCGCGTACGAAAACGCTCTCAAGAGAAACCCGCGCAGTTCGCTCGCCCATTTTCGCCTGGCTGAGGTTTTCTTCGAGCAGTCCAACCTGAACTCGGCCGCCGATTCCTTCCGCAACGCCCTCAACGGCGACAGGAATCCGCCCTGGACCGAGGTCTGGTCCTATATCTATCTGGGCAAGATCTTCGACATTCTCGGGCAGCGCCAGCGCGCCCTGGCGGAATACAACAAGGCCCTGAACACCAAGGACGACACCTTCGGCGCGCAGGCGGAGGCCAAGAAATGGCTGGCGACGCCCTATACCAAGGAAGCCATGGAGCCTGCGCCGCCGGATTGAGACCATGAGTTCCTGGGGAGCGACTGCGCAGCGGCTGCGCGTTCCGGCCGGCACCGTCCTGGGGATCGTTTTCCTGCTGCTCATGCATCCTTCGTTCCGCTCCCTGTGGCTCGGGGGAACGATCGCCATGCTGGGATCGCTGGTGCGCATCTGGGCCGCGGGCCATCTCGAGAAGGGCCGCGCGCTCGCCCGCAGCGGCCCCTATGCCTTCACGCGCAATCCCCTCTATTTCGGCTCCTTCCTGATGGCCCTCGGAATCCTGCTGGCAGGCCAGGTATACTGGCTGCTGCTTCCCTTCGTTGCGTTTTTCGCGGCCTTCTATGTTCCCGTCATGCGCAGGGAGGAGCAGGAACTGCTCCAGGGTTACGGGGATCTTTTTCTCGAATATGCCGGCACGGTGCCGTTTTTTTTCCCTGCTTTCCGCGTTTCCCCGCGGAGCCGTTCGGCGTTCAGCTGGTCCAGGGTGATCGCGAACCGGGAACATCGGGCCGTGGCGGGCCTCGCCCTGACACTGGCCTTCCTCGCATGGCGGTCGCTGTAAGCCGGCGGCGGCCGATGTGTCCGGCAGCGAAAGCGGTGGACGGCCGGGGCAAAAGTTGCTAGCTTAATGAGTTGTCGCTCCACTATCCGATGCCGCCGGAAAGGCCTGCGGTCCGGCGGAGAGCAGAGAAGGGTGCATGTATACCGAGCAGCTGTTCCGTAATGAAAGCGGGAAGAGCTACCTGACGGGCCGCCTGGCTTCGTCGCTGGTCACCGGCCTTTCCAACCTGTCCTGGAAGGCGTTCCAGGCGATCAACGGCCTGCTGCCCGAAGGCAGGCTGCCGCATCCCGGATGGGCTCCCGGGCCGATATTGAAGAGCTATCAGCGCAGTTCGCCCGAGCTGGGCTTCCCCCGGACCACCGTCTCCCTGTGCCCGAAATGCGTGCCCGAGATTCGCCGGGCGGTCATCCGGGGGGAAGTCGATCTGCAGTCGCTCCTTTCTTCCCGCCCGGGCGAAATCGAAGCGCGGATCGTCGAGGAGGACGGCCGCATCGTCATGCGCAAGACCTGCGCCGTCCACGGGCCGTTCGAGGAAGTGCTTTCCTGCAATCCGGCCTTTACGCGCCGCATCGAGAGCCTGTTCTTCGGCCGCGATTTTCCGACCGCAGAGGACGCGCACCTGCACCGCCACGGCTCGTCGACCATCCGTTACGGCCGGGGTGCGGTGCTCACGGTCGACCTCACCAACCGCTGCAACATGATGTGCACCCCCTGCTTCATGGATGCCAACCAGGTCGGCTACGTCCATGAACTCGGCTTCGACGAGATCAAGGCGATTCTCGACCGGGCGGTTTCCTTCAAGCCGCGCCGCCAGATCATCGTCCTGCTGTCCGGCGGCGAACCGACGCTCTCGCCCCACTTTCTGGACGCGATCGCATACGCCAAGAAGATCGGCTTCTACCGGGTGCTGGCGGCCACCAACGGCATCCGTTTCGCCCAGAGCGAGGAGTTCACGCGCCGGGCGCGCGCGGCGGGATTGCACGGGTCCTACCTGCAGTTCGACGGCGTCACCGAGGAAAAGAACCGGCATCGCGGCGTGGGCAACCTGCTGGAGGTGAAGCTGCGCGCCATCGAAAACATGGCCAGGGTGGGCATGAAGACCACCCTGGTGACGACCATCGTCAACGGCATCAACAACGACGCCATCGGAGCGATCGTGGAATTCGCGGTGCGCAATGTCGACAAGGTGCAGACGATCGCCTTCCAGCCGATCTCCTTCGCCGGGCGCGACGAGGAGATCGACGACGAGACCCGGCGCGCGCAGCGGTACACGCTTTCGCAGATGGTCGAGGACCTGAAAAAGCAGACGCAGGCCGACTGGGAACCGATGCGCGACTGGTTCCCTCTGTCCTCCTACAGTGCCTTCACCAGCGTGATGGATATCCTGCAGGGTGCGGGCGCCCCCTGGGGCTGGAGCGCCTGCAACTGCCACCCGACGTGCGGGATATTCACCCTGCTGGTGGTGAACCGCCGCACCCACGAATGGGCGCCGCTGTTCAAGTTCTTCGACTACGAGCGCTTCATCCGCGATGTCGCCAGGATCACGGATTCCGGGCGCGGCCGGGCGCTGACGGCGGCGCAGCTGGCACTCTCCATCCTGCGCAACTTCGATCCGCGCCGGGCGCCGCGCGGCTTCCCCCTTTCCCAGGTGGTCCGGCTGTTCAAGCCGAGTTCGTCCAGGCCGGACAGCGACCGCAACGACCGGATGCAGACGCGCTCCGACGAGGACGACTGGCGCGTGCTCGCCGTCGAGGGGATGTGGTTCCAGGATCTGTGGACCTACGACTTCAGCCGGACCGAGATGTGCGTCATTCCTTACGGGACCCAGGAAGGGGAGATTTCCTTCTGCGCCTACAACACCGGCATCGGCTGGCGGCAGATCGTCGAGCACCGGCACCGCACGGCGAGTCTCGCCGAATGGCACGGCACGCGCGGCAGGCACACCATCTATGCCAAGGGCCGCCCGGTGGAGATGGAAAACGCGGAGCATCACCTTCTGCTGCCCGTGGTCGGGGACGGCCCGGGATGCGGCGTGCGCGGCGATTCCCGGGCGGCGGAGATCGAAGGGGAAGCCGTGGGCGAGCTCAAGACGGCCGGGTAGAGGCGGAAAGCGCGCCCGCGCGGCTTGCCCTATTCACCATCGACGATGGATTACACGATTTCCGAACTGGCAACGCGGCTCGGCCTGCGCTTCGTAGGCGACGGTGCGCGTGTTGTCCGCAGGGTCTCGGGCTGGGACGAGGCGGACGAGTTCTCCCTGGTGTTTCTGGAAAAGGGCGGGCGCGTCCCGGCGGGCGTTCCGGCCGCGGCCGCGTGCATCATCGCGCCGGAGGAACTTTTGCCGGCGGGGTGCCATGCGATCGTTTCGCCGAAGCCCAAGCTGGATTTCGCGCGCGCCGCGGCGCTGCTGGCGCCGCGTCCGCTGGGGCAGGGGATGCGCCACCCCACCGCGGTGGTGGCGCCCGAGGCGGAGCTGGAAGAAGGCGTGGACCTCGGGCCGTACGTGGTCGTCGGCGCCGCGGCCCGCATCGGGGCAAGGAGCATCCTGCACGCGGGCTCCGTCGTCGGCGCCGGCTGCGTGCTCGGCCGGGAGTGCATACTCCATCCGCGCGTGGTGCTCTATCCCGGAACCGTGCTGGGCGATCGCGTGACGCTGCACGCCGGTGCGGTGATCGGCGGCGACGGTTTCGGCTACGTTTTCGACGGCAGCCGGCAGATCAAATTCCCGCAGGCGGGCAGGGTCGTCATCGAAGATGACGTGGAGATCGGCTGCAACACCACCGTGGACCGCGGCTCGCTGGGGACGACGCGCATCGCGGCGGGCAGCAAGATCGACAACCTCGTGCAGGTGGCGCACAACGTGCAGATCGGACGGGCGGTCGTCGTGGCTGCCCAGACGGGGATCTCGGGCAGCACGGTCATCGAGGACTTCGCCGTGATCGGCGGGCAGGTGGGTTTCGGCGACCATGCGCGCGTCGAGGCGGGTGCGGTCATCGGATCCAAGGCCGGCGTCTTGCCCGGGAAGATCGTGCGCGCCGGCGAGGTTTACTGGGGCGTTCCCGTCCGCCCGCTGCGGGAGTACAAGCGCCTGAACGCCCTGTTCGGCCGGCTGCCGGAGATGAAGGAAAGCATCGACCAGCTCAGGGCGGCGGTGGCCCGCCTCGAGCAGAAGCTGGAGAAGCTCGGGGGCGGATGAACGCCTGCGGCCCCCGCCCGGAGGCCGGAGAATGGATTTGCAGGAGATATGCCGCACGACGCTGGGCGCGCATTACCCGGCGCTGCGCGAAGCGGAGATCGTCGCCGTCTTCTATCCCTATATCACTTTGAAGCATACGATCCGGCGCCGCGGGGGGCGCTGGCTGGTGCGCATCAGCGATCATTGCCGCGACGCACCGGCCCTTGTGCTGCAGGCCATCGCCCTGATTCTCGGCAGCAAGATCATGCGCCGGCGCCCGCCCGAGGAAGCCGTCCGTCTCTATCGGCAGTTTGCGAGCTCGCCCGCGATCCGGCACAGGGTCCTCGAACGCCGCAGGTGCCGGAGCCGCAAGCATCTGGGGCCGGCAAAGGGAAGAACCCACTGCCTCGACGAGATCTTTCGGGAGGTCAACCGCAAATTCTTCGGCGACCGGGTCGAGATCAGCGGACTCGGCTGGGGACTGCGGCGCGGCTGGACCCGCCTGGGGCACTACGACCCCGTGCACCGCACCATCACGGTCAGCCCCGTACTGGACTCTCCGCAGGTGCCGCGCTCGGCCGTCGCTTATATACTCTATCACGAGATGCTGCACAGCCTCTTCGACGAGGCCGCCGGCGGCTCGGGGAACAGCCGCCACCCGGACGCCTTCCGCCGGGCCGAACGGGCCTTTCCGGACTATGCCGGCGCACGCGAGTTTCTGAAGCGCTTCTGCAGCAGGCGCGGGCGCGTCCATCGCGGCGAATGATCCCGGATTCCTTCCCGGCGGGCACTTCCGCGATGCCTTCCCCTGTGGTATAAAGGCGGCCTTCGACGCCGGCAGGTTGCCGGAGATGGGCGGGCGCCGTGAAATGCACGCTGTGCAAGGGGAGAAAAGGCAAGCGATGGTGCCCGGCGCAGCGCGCGCCGATCTGCGCGCAGTGCTGCGGCGAGAAGCGCATGATCGAGATCGATTGCCCGGAGAGCTGCCAGTACCTGGCGGCCGGGCGCGCGCGAGAGATCGAGCAGGAACACATACGCTATCTTCGCGCGGCCGAGGTGCACGAACGCGAGCGCTATTTCCGTGCGATCGCCGCGCACGAGCGCGTCCTGGCGCATCTGCAGCTGCTCATCGGCGAGGCGCGGCGCCGGGCGCGCGATCTGACCGACGGCGATGTGCTCGAGGCGCTGGACCTTCTCCTGGCGACGCTCCGCACCGAGGAAAGCGGCCTGCTCTATGAGCGGACCTCGAGCAACCTGCGGGTCGAGGGCATGCGGCGCCGGCTGGCCGAAGCGCTCGAATATCACCGCCGCCCCGCGGAAGCGGGCCGCGGCCGCCTCGCCCTGAAAGACGCCATCGAGTGCCTCGAGGTGATACGCTCGTTTGCCGCCAGGCGTGCCGCCGCCTCGCCGACCTCGCAGGAGTTCGTCGATTTTCTGGCCAGGACGGCGCCGCGCGTGGGCAGGGAAGCGGACCCCGACTCCAGGATCATCGTGCCCGGGCAGACGATATGAGCGTGCCGGTCTTCTCCCGCCTGAACTGCAACGTCCAGACCCTGATCGACGGCGTGCGCCGCTTCAAGAACAAGCGGGTGCTGGTAATCGGCGACCTCATGCTCGACCGCTTCGTATGGGGATCGGTCAGCCGCATCAGCCCCGAGGCTCCGGTGCCGGTGGTCGAAATCCGCACCGAGAGCACCTGCCTGGGAGGCGCGGCCAACGTGGCGGTCAACATACGGAAGCTGGGCGGCATGCCGCTCGCCCTGGGCGTCATCGGCGCCGATCTCGAGGGACGCGAGGTGATCGAGAAATTCCGCGAGCTCGGGGCGCTCACCGGCGGCGTCATGGTGGACCGCGGCCGTGCCACCACGGTGAAGACCAGGATCATCGCCCATCACCAGCAGGTATGCCGCGCGGACCGCGAGGATCCGACGCCTCTGAGCGCCGTGCTGCAGAACCGGCTGGTGGCGCGCTTCCAGAGCGCGATGGCGCGGGCGGATGCGGTCGTGGTATCCGACTACGCCAAGGGGCTCATATCGGTCGGGCTGCTGCAGAGGATCCTGCCGCTCGCCCGCTCGGCCGGCAAGATCGTGTGCGTGGACCCCAAGAAGAAAAACCTGGCCGCCTACCGGCCGGCGACCGTGATCACGCCCAACACCCTGGAAGCGGAGCAGGCTTCGGGAATCGCCATCCACGACGAGCGCGCCCTGGTGCGCGCGGGCCGGAAAATCCTGCGTCAGACCGGTGTCGAACACCTTCTGATCACGCGCGGCGAGCACGGCATGGCGCTTTTCGAGGGCAACGCGCGCGTCACCCACATCCCGACGCTCGCCAAGGAGGTCTTCGACGTGACGGGCGCGGGCGACACCGTGATCTCGACCCTCGCGCTCGGCCTGGCCGCCGGCCTGCCGGTGCTGGAAGCGGCCGTGCTTTCGAACGTGGCCGCCGGCATCGTGGTCGGCAAGCTGGGCACGGCCTCGGTCGATCCCGAGGAGCTGATCGCCGCCATCCGGGAGCGGGCGGGACGGTAAGTCCCGCGCAGCGCTCCCGGGGGCTTGCCCGCGATCAGAATATCCAGTTCGCCCCCAGCTTGACCCCCCAGCTCCTGCCGGTGGTATCGACGATGTACGGCTGCCGGTCCCTGTAGTCGTCGTAGGTCGCGCCGAGGTCGAGGAGGAAGCGGGAGCCGATGAGATGGCGCACGCCCGCCTGCACATTCCACCAGCGCACGCCCAACCGCGAATAGTTGCCGAGGTCGGAAACCGCGCGGTAATCGAAACCGGGCGGGATCGCCGACACTTTGGCCGCATCGAGCTCGAGGCCGGAGAACGCGGCCGAGGATTCCACCATGGTGGCCGAAGCGTAAGCGGTCAGACGCTCGTGGATCTTTGCCTGGGTCACCAGCCAGAGCGTGTGGTCGTTGTTCGTGTTGCGCATGCTGTCGTAGAGCGAGCCGAACTGGCCCACCGTCACCCCGCCCGCTCAGCCGTCGAATACGGGTATGACGAAGAGCGTGTCCGTCGTCCGGTGCGCGAGCGCGTAGCTGGCCGTGAGGTCCACGCGCGGCGAGAGGGCTATCCAGGCTTCCGCCGACGGCGCGACCGCGGAATCGCTCCAGGGCGCATAGTTCAGCTTGTCGTTCCGGTCCCGGTATGCGCGCAGGTGCGCCGAGAGGGCGAACCAGTCGCCCGGAGTCCAGGTGGCCGATGCAAAGGTGCGGTGCGAATCGGCGGGGAAATTCGACAGGTTGGCCTGGCGCCGGTCGTACAGGGTGAAATACTGCGTGCCGAGCAGCGGCGACGGGGGAGAGCCGGGGCTGGCCGTCGGCTGGATCTCCGGGGTGAGAGCCGCCTTGACGTGTGCGAAGGGGAAATCGGAGCGCGTGTAGGTGTAGCCGGCCCGGGCCGCGAGCTCCTTCCACGGCCGGCTGCTGATCGACAGCCGCAGCCGCTGCGTGTTGGTTTCCTTGACCTCGAACCAGGGCCGCTCCAGGCTTTCGTACTCGTAACCGAACCGGAACGTCGTGCGCCGCGGCAGGACGATGCGGCCGTCGATGCCGCCGGTGAAAACCTTGCGGGCTTCGGCCGAGCGCGCCTCGTAGTCCGCCGTGCCCCAGGATGGGTACGATTGGGCGTAAGTCTTGCCGAGCTGCGGGCCGGCATTGGCCGCGGGTTCGGCGACATCGACGAGGAGGGAATCCGAGTCGATTTCCAGATTCCGGGCGCGCAGGACCAGGCGGGCCTTGCCGCCCATATCCACGGTGTAGACCCCGCTCGCCACCTGGGTGTCGAGACCATAGGCGCGGTCGAGGTTCTCCGAACGTGCTTTCAGGAACGTGGCCTGCAGCCGCCCGTAGCGCGCCAGGTCCACGTCGCCCTTCAAGCTGTGCTGCCGCTTCCTGAAGTGGGGCACCACAGCGATCGGCAGCGGGCCGTCGTCGCGGTCGTACTGGACGCGGTTGGTGAAAATCTGCTGCAGAGTCTGCGGGTGCTGCGCCTCGTCGTACAGGTTGGTGACGACCGGGGCCCGGTCGCGCGCATCGCGTTCGGAATAGCGGTAGCGCAGCGACGCCCGCTTGAATACCAGGTTCGCCCCCGCGCGCCACTCCCGGGTGTCCTGATCCATCTCGCGCACGTAGGAATTGGTGTGGCAGTTGGCGCATTTGCTGGTGGCGCGCGCCTGGGTCGTTCCCTTGCGCTGCTGGTCGCGATAGTCGAACGTGAACGACAGCTGCGGCAGGTCGGGCAGCGTCAGGCGGTTGCTCCATTCCATGTCCTGGTAGTACGGACAATAGCGGATGCCGCGGTCGTAGTTGTCGTGGCGCACGACCACGGATCCCTTGGCGGCGTCCAGATTGGTCAGAGGGTCGTTCTCCAGACGGTGCAACAGGCGGGAGTAACGGAATTCACTGACCCAGTAGCGCGCGAAGTCCGCGCGAATTGCCACCAGGCGGTCGTTGGGATCCACTCCCTGCCGGGACTCGATGTCGTACGCGGTGCCGGCGGCGTATCCCCAGGCGGAAAAGCGGCCGGTGGCGCGGGTCCCCTCGCGCAAGGATTCGTATTCAGCCAGCCTGTCCGGGTTGCCCGTGGTATTGCTGAAGGCTGCCCCGGCACCGAGGTAGCCGCCGCCGTATGGAAGGACCTGCAGCTGCGGGACGCCGGCTCCCGGCTGCCGGTCCTTCTCCCCTGCGGGCGGCTCCTGCGCATGGGCCAGCGCAGCGGCAAGGAGCAGAACCGGGATCTTCGTCATCCGAACGATCGATTGGCACGGCATTTTCTTCCCTCCTGGCGGCTATCGGATCAGCGACTTGCCGCGGCCCGGGACGGACTGCCCCGGCAGGTCGGAGCCGTGAATGGAAACATGGCACTGCGTGCACTTGGTGCCGAATGCGCGCCGCCAGCCGGATTCGCCGAAAGGATTCTGGCTGCCGCCCGAAGGCAGCATGACCGGCACGGTCGCGCCCGAGCGGCCGATGTGGAAATGCGCCTCGTGGCACTGCAGGCACAAGAACGGCTCGTTCTGCTTGAGCAGGTTGTTGTTGACGGAGCCGTGCGGGACGTGGCAGGAACCGCAGTTTTCCGACACCGGCTGGTGATCGAAGACGAACGGGCCCTGCTTGGATGCATGGCAGCCGAGGCAGAGATCGTTGCGCCGCTCGTCGGACTTCAGGCCCGCCACCTCGGTGCCGTGCACGTTATGGCACGAACTGCAGGACATCTTCCCCTCGCGCACGGGGTGCCGGGAAGGCAGCATCATGCGCGAAACGACGCTCGGATGGCATTCGCGGCACAGAGCCGTTTCCTCCTTCCGCAGACTGGCCGCGCGCGGCGGCTGGAGCGATCGTGAGGTCGCGAGCACCGGCTTCTCGATCAGACCGCGATCGGCAGGCACCGCAGGGCGTTCCTGGTGAATCTTGTGGCACTGGACGCAGGCGACGCCGTTCAAGGCATGCTCCCCCTGCATCCAGGCGTAGGCGATGCCATCCTGATGGCAGGCCAGGCACCTGCGTTCGGCCTCGCCCCGAGGGACATCCTTGAAATTGAAGATGTCGGCGGCTTCGGCCGTACCGACATGTTTGCCGCCCGGCCCATGGCAGGCCTCGCAGCCTGCCGGCAGGCCTTGCAGTTCGCGGGAAGCCAGCCGCGCGTGCACCGAGCGAACGAAAAGCTCCGCCTCCTGCTGGTGGCAGTCGGCGCAGGCCTTGCTCCCCGCCGCCTGTGCCGGCATCGGATCGCGAGCCTGCGAGGCGGACGCAGGCGGCACGCCCAAGGCCAGAACGGCCAGCATTGCGATCCGGCACGGGATCGTCGACTTTCGCGCTTGTGGAAGGTCGCTCATAGAGTTGCCGATTCCTCCAATTGGGCTTTTTCGGTTGTCGATCCGGCATCGAATCCAGCGAAACGGCGCCCCGGCCGGATTCGAGGCGCCGAGCCACCACGCGCGTTAAATCATATCTTTATGACCATATTACAATCAACGAAAAAATTGATGGATAGGCGAGAAACTCGAAAGGAGCGGTTTCGCCGAAGCCGCGGGCGTTCGAAGCCGCGGCGGAATGCCGGCCGTACCGGGGATATTTGGTGCCCGCGGCGGTCCATTTCCGTCATTGCCCGAAAGGAACGCCGCCCTCGCTTGCGGCGAGCATGCGCGCACAGGCCAGGGCCACACGCTCCACCGGTATGTCCTGGATGCAACGGGGCCGGTCGAAGGCCGCGCAGGAGTATCCAGGGCAGGGCATGCAGGGCAGGTCGGAACGTACGCTCTCGTAGGGTGTGTCCCAGGGATGCCATGCGCGGTGATCGCTGGAACCCCAGACGGCGACGACGGGCCGGCCGAGCGCCGCGGCGGCATGCAGCGGGCCGCTGTCGTTGCCGACGTAAAGGCGGCAGATCTCGATCAGGGCGAAAAGATCCCGCAAGGCAAGATCGGAGAGATAGCAATGCCGGCGGCGAGCCTGCTGCGCGATGATTTCCAGGACCCCGGCTTCCCAGGGGGCGGCGACGAAGACGACGGTTCGCTTGTGCGCCTCGTCGAGCCGGTCGGCCAGCGCGGCGAAGCGGCCTTCCGGCCACTGCTTCGTGGGCAGCGTGGCCGTGGGGTGGACGAGGACGAACGTGCCGGGAGCGATCCCGAGCGCGACCAGGCGCCGCCGGATCCTTTCGCGGGCTTGGGCGTCGACATGGAGCCGGGGGCGCGGGCGCTCGGGTACGGGCAGCCCGAGCCACAGCATGAGCGTCAACTGGTGCTCCACCGTGTGAAGCTCCCGGCTTTGCCATATCCGGCAGGACGGCGGAATCCGCCGGTTGTAGCAGCGCGCTCCGCGGAAGCCCTCCTGCCCGATGCGTACCGGCGAGCCGCTGGCGAGCGTGAACCATAGGGAGGTCGTTCCGCCGTGCAGGTTCATGACGGCGGGGTATCGCCGCCGGCGCAACTCCAGGGCCGTGCCCGCCCGCGAGCGGCCCTTGCCCGCAGTCCCGGATTTCACGACGAGAACTTCCGCGACCGCCGGATGGTTTTCGAACACGGGTGCGAACGCGGATTCGATCAGCACGTCCATGCGCAGGTCCGGCCGCCATTCATGCAGTGCCTGGACGAGCGGCAGCGACAGGATCGAATCGCCCAGCGACCTGAGGCGTATCAGAAGCAGCCGCGGGATGGAGCTCAGTTCGCGCCGCAGCCGTTCGGCCGCCGGATCTGCTTCCTGCCGGCCGCGGGGCGGCGCGCACCTCGGATTGTCGTCTCGCAATGAGGTCTCAGTCCTCTTCGATTCTGGCCTCGTCGATCAGCATGACGGGGATGTCGTCGCGGATCGGGTACACGCGGCGGCAGCGGACGCACTTGAGCCCGTTGCCGTCCGGCGTGAGCTTGACCTCCTCCTTGCACAGCGGGCACGCCAGAATCTCGAGAAGCTCCTTACTGATCGGCATTGGGCGCCTCCATGGACCAGGTCCGGCTCACGACCCGCCCCCGAGCGCAAACTTGTTCTCGGTGCCCGAGAGCAGCCGCCGTATGTTTTCGTGATGTTTCGCGATGATCAGGCACGAACCGGCCAGCGCCGCCACCAGCACGGCGGAAGGTTCGCGGTAGAGATAAGCCCACAGGGGGAAAGCCGCCGTGGCCAGGATCGAGGCCAGCGATACGTAGCGCGTCAGGAAGGCGGTGAGGGCGAACACGACCAGCGTGGTACCGACGGCCGCGGGCGCGAGCGCGAGATAAGCGCCGCAGCCCGTGGCCACGCCCTTGCCTCCCCTGAAACGCAGCCACACCGGGAACACATGGCCTGCGATCGCCGCCACGGCGGCCGCCGCCTGCCAGCCGGGATCTCCGGTGAGCCGGCCCGCCAGCACCACGGCCAGGTACCCCTTGCCGGCATCGGCCAGCAGCGTGCACACCCCGATCGCCTTGCTTTTGCGGAAGACGTTGGTCGCACCGATGTTGCCGCTGCCTGCCTTGCGGATATCCATGCCGGTCGCCAGCTTGACGAAGATGTAGCCGAAAGGGATGGATCCGAGCAGATAAGCCCCAATGAGAACGGGATACACTTCACTCCCCACCGGTATCTAGGCTTGCAACTCCACTGTTTCCAGGACCTGGTAAACGGCCCCGTGCGGCGTGAGCGTGCTCCGGTAAACATGGAACTTGTGGACCGGCAGCCGTGACCGCAATTCCGAGCCGATTCTAATACACTCGCTCAGGCGCTGCAAATTCCTGGGACCGCGCACCCGGCCGAGCGTCAGGTGGGGGCGGAACTCGCGTTGCTCGGCGGGGAAACCCAGCGCCTGGCATGTTTCCTCGACCCTGCGCTGGAGAGCGCGCAGCTGCTCGAGATCGCCCTGGATGCCGCACCAGACCACCCTGGGGCTCTTGGTGCCCGGGAAGGCGCCGAGGCCTCCCAGATCGAGAGCGAAGCACGCCTGCCGGGCGCACGCGCGGCGCAGCATATCCGCCAGCCTGGGCACCAGTTCCGGGTCGACTTCGCCCAGGAACTTCAACGTCAGGTGAATCGATTCCACGGCGGTCCAGCGGACGTCGGCGCCGGCGGCGCGCAGCTGCCGCTGCAGAAGCTCGAGCATGCTGCGCGCGCCGGCTTCGAGGGGAACCGCGACGAATGTCCTCA